>Ga0099825_1000019_pt1 | contig 84417 bp, 43 predicted proteins | sample SiratroredBW_FD_76838 | JGI IMG/M metagenome (GOLD analysis project Ga0099825, IMG submission 76838) | Root nodule microbial communities of legume samples collected from California, USA - Siratro red BW | ecosystem: Host-associated > Plants > Roots > Nodule | place: USA: California | collected...
AAAAATAAATAAAAAAAACAAAAACAAAAATAATTACGAGTTATTTTTTTTAAATAAAAGAAAAATTAATATGTATATATATATATATATATATATATATATATATATATATATATATATATATGTATATAACTGTATGTATTTTGGGGCCATTTACGCTACTAAAAATTAGTATCTCCGTTTCACTGTGCAAGTATGCTTAGTCAATGAGGAATGAGTAGGCTGAATAAATATAAGATCCACACAAAAGTTTTTTGACCGGAACAGAATAATTCGGCTTCCACAAAACCACCATTTTGTGTTAATTCTTGTTTTGTTTTGTTTTGGTCATGGCATTTATTCTCAGTCCACTTGTGCTCAATGCTCATCCTTTCGCTGCTTCATTTCCATTTTTTTTTTTTAATTCTCAGACTTTTGACCATTATCCTCAGCTCCCCAATTCCAGATTCTAACAATATATATATAACATTTGGAAGAAACAGTTTGAGAGAGGAAACATGTTTTGTGTTATAAACAAATTTCTTTTGAGAGGAAACAAATTAATGATATGAATAAACAGTTGTTTGAGTACTTTACTAGGAACACATTAATTAATTATGTATTAATATATAAGGGGAGTCTTGCATGAAGGTCGACGTTTGAAAATTTGATGACTATCTCACTATATATTAATTAAACAGTATAATCATCCAAAAGCATTCAAGGGATTTATTCTCTTTTCTCGCTTTCTATTTAATTAATCCTTGTCTTTTGCCAAAGGAAACATGCTTGACCTTTACCAAACGATCAGAAACTATTATTATATTTTTTGTTGAAATTTATTGTGTTCTAACCTTGGAGTGTAATAATTCAACGTCCAATTTGTCAATAAAAAGGATATGAGTATTTTGATAATGATATTAATCGTAGATATAAATTTTAGAATAATTAAACCAAAATTTAATATTATTGATCATTATAATTAATTTCTTTACTCCGTATCTGAAATATAATTTTAATTTGGTATTATTGTTTACCTACAACTTAAAGAGAATGCAGACATACCTTCCCTTGTATCTCTTATTCAACATTCTATCATTACGTTTGTATATTTTGGATTTTTTAACAATATATATATATATATATATATATTGACTTTTTTAATTAGATAGTTTTATTTCTGACAAATAGAAATAATCCTTTTATTTAATAAAATAGGTAACTACATAACACTTTTTATGCAAAATTAACTATATAATTATCTATTTAAAAGTAACTATCACAGACATTTTTTTAAAAGGATTAGGGGAAAAACTGCAAGACTATAACTGTTCTAAGCTACAACTAACCCACCATTTTTGTTTGGTCTTGGCATTTATTCTCGATGAACTTGGAGCTCATTCATTCACAGGTTAATTTATTGTTTTATTTTACTTTCTTCTCAAACTTTTGACCATTATTTCCAAATCCCAATTTTCTATACTGCTGTTATTTTCAAATATAGGGAATGCACAATATACAAAAAAGTATGAGGAGTAATATCAATGAGGCTAGCAAAGCTAAAAGGAAATTTTTTTTTTAATTAAAAATTTTCAACTAATTTCTTAAATTTGAAATATTTAGTCAAATTAACTACTAAAACTAGTAAATATTAAATTATATAAATTGGAATTTTACATAAACTCTATTTTATTTATAGAAAAAAGTATATGTTTATACGATTAAATATAGTTTAAAATTTATTAATTGTTTTGAAATTATATCATTATCGAAATTATATAGATTAAATATAGTTAACTGAGAATTTTTTAAAACATTACTTTTAGTTTGTGCTTTCTTATAAAAAAAACGTTATAAAAAAAAAAGATACTGCACTTTACATGTTTGCAAGAAATTATTGAACCAATTGAAATGTTATTAGCAAAAAAATATTCTTTGATAGAGAAAAAAAGAAAGAAAAAGACCAAAATCTTTTAATTGATATAATTCACTAACCACATTTCAATGTAGAAATTGATTTTACAAAATGACAATGAAAATGACATGCGTTGATTTGAAAAGAAAAACATAATCAAAATTGATCAGTAACATACATCGAATTTTTAAAAAAATTGGTCAATGACATGAATTGATTTGAAAAATAATCCTTGGCATGAGTCTATCTTTTTTATAAAAAAAAAATCAATTATAAAAATTGATCAATGACATGCAATGATTTTTTAAAAAAAAAAAAAAAAGAATCGTCATCATGTATGATTTTATTATGAAAGAAAATCCTAATCAAAATTGTAAATTGGTTGAAGTTAAAATCTAGGGTACTACTTTTGATTGTGGCTTAAAGTCATTTTACAAATATATGGAAAAATACCAATTTTATCATATTCAACGTTTGATACTTATACCATACATAAATTTCTATAGGGCCGTCCATGCTATACTTTTACACTAACTAATTACGAAAAGTTGAATACCGTTTTTGTATTATTTTATCTTAATTTAATGAACAAAATTATAACACGATAGAAACATTTTAAAATTTGAAATATTTATACAAAATTTAAAACAATATGAAAGAAAATCCTAATCAAAATTGTAAATTGGTTGAAGTTAAAATATAGGGTACTACTTTGATTGTGGCTTAAAGTCATAATTAGTGTACTTAATTTAAATTTATGTAATTATTTTAATTTTAAATAATACTAATTAGCATATTTGAAACATATAAAATCATCGCGGTTATCTTAATTCTTTCAAAGCAAAATGTAATTTCTAAATATATGTGGACAAAAAAAATTAATAATATAGTCGGTCCTAATTATTCTAATTAATTTTAAATAACATGATTATTTTAATTTAAAAATGATCTCGATTATCACTGTAAGAGTACATTTGATTACCAAGAGTATCTTAATTATTTGAAAATATGACTTATTATAAAATCTTTAACAATATAATTATGCATTAAAAAATAAAACATATTTACAACATTTTAGATGAAAAAGAATCAATATGGTCAAATTACATGATATCTCACTACGTAAAAAAATCTTCTTTTATTGATACATATAAAAGTAAGAAAAAAACAAAAATAAAATATTTATAATATTAAAAAAAATCTAATCAAGTATTAGTATACTATAATTTTTTTTATATCAAAATGCATTTTTTCATCAATGACAAAAAATATTGAACTTTTAATGTTATTACATTATGTTAGACTGATAAAAAGATAATCTTGTGTTGTTAATCCAATCTTAGTCACTGGATCGATACTATAGTTGCATTTGGTGAACTCCATCTAACCTAGTGAATAATTAATTACAGTCCACGAAATGAGCAAGACCATCAAATGCAACGCAAATAACTTATCAAATTTGAGTAATATTACACTATTTAGTGAAACATGTTTCACACCTTTTTAAATATTCTAAAATTCAATTTTAATGTAATATTTAATAAAAACATGTATTTGTACTGTTTAAAAAAAAAAAAAAAAGACAATTATATTGCGTATAATATATAGATGTTTTTACAAGGTTAAGATGATATCTGAAAGACCTTATATTTCACTGTTAATTCTTACCACTTACGTTATTTTTGTTTGTAATTTTCAAAGGTTTTGTGGTACTCTCCTTTATCTCTGTCTCCTCAACCAGCATATGTTAATAAAGAAATTCTGACACTTAAATCATTCAAATAACAATATAATGAGAACTTTTCTTTTTTTTTTTTTTCAAAATGCGAACCTCAAATTGAGAGTAATTTGCAGAATTTATATAATTGAAACATAAATAAGTAAAAATAGAAACATTTGAGAGGAAAAGACGTTTACGAAAATATATAACCAAATTGCTTTTATTAGTTGCTATAAATAAAATGATATGATATATTAAAATTACAATTTGTTAATTTTAAGTTCATACTTGTGATGATTTTGGGTAGATATAATAACTAAAAGTTGAACTATTGGTTGGGCTCGTGATTGAGATGAGATTCGTCGATATTATTCTAAAATTATTTTATTATTTTATTTTAATTTAGTCATATTTGATATTTTTGTCATTTTATATTGTAAAAATTATCAACTGTAATTTTTATTTATAGTCATAATTGTCAATTAAATCATACCAAAATTAAAATCTAATGAAAATACATGGATAAATGACCAATTAAAAAGCTTGGAGAACAGAAATATTAATTTTCTCTGTCATTTTTCTTATTAAGATACTTTCATATAATAGAAAAACAGAAGAGCCTTTTTCCCACAGTTAAAATAGTATCACATAGACCTCATTAAATAAAAATGAAAAACTAGGTTTTAGGGTTTATCAATAATAAATTTGTATTAAGAACAATTTATTTCTCTACTATTTTAGTACGAGTAAACATAATTTCCCCCCCTCTTCAGGTCTGTTTCGTTTAAGGATTTAAGAATTTCACATTAATTATAATTTTAAAATCTGATATAATTTTTTATAATATAAAAAGTAGCTCCATAAATAAAATATATATCTTATAATTTAGTTAAATTTTCCACAATTTATTAAGAAAATATAAGTTATAAGTATTTTTAATAAAAATTAACATTTAAATATAATATTATTATTTATTGTATTATTTGATGCATATCAATCCCTAAATAAAGCTATAGCTTATCGTGATGTTAAGCTACCATCTTATTATTTTTTCATATCCTATTTTTTAATACTCTCATAGCATATTTATTAGAGTCTTAAACACTCAAGATTTTGAAATGGACGAGTAGCAATGCTTTATTTTTTTTAAACTAGTTATTTTGTATTTTCAGTTTCAAAATTAATATTAAATTTATTATTACGTATACTTGGTGACGCTCGAGAACCCTTGAGTGGAAAAAATAAAGTTAATTTTATCTTAAATAACAGAAAGAAAAAAAAAGTGAAAAACCAGACACCAAGAAAGGTGACACTGGTAGCTATTTATAGTTCTTGAAGCTGGAAGAACAAGACCAAAAACTCATCTCCTTCATTCCTATTTTGTCTTGTCTCATCCCCACAACATATCGCTCACTTACACTCATCTCCCAAAGTATATGTATATCTCATTCCCAAACGCTCTGCTCTCAGTATGTTAAGAATTTGTGTTCATAAATAAGAGACATAATGAATGTTAACACGAAGAAATCACGGTCCACAGAAGAGGTGCAGAATAGTGAAGACACTAGAAAAGGTCCATGGAGCGTTGAAGAGGACACTCTTCTCCAAAATTACGTTACCACCCACGGCGACGGTCGCTGGAATTCCGTCGCACGCTGTGCAGGCACTTATTATACTTTAAACAATCTCAGCATTGTCGATTCTAGAAAGGATAAAGTTATCTTGTTACTTTTGTTTACAATTTTAATAATGTAAAATTGTGTGCAGGCCTTAAGAGATCTGGGAAAAGTTGCAGGCTAAGATGGTTAAACTACTTGCGGCCCGATGTTCGTCGTGGAAATATAACGCTCCAGGAACAGATAACCATTCTGGACCTTCACTCACGGTGGGGCAATAGGTAATTAACTGGAACATGTTCCTGTTAATATTCTTGTTAGTTTTTTTTTTTTTTTTTTCATTTGCAAGATAGTGGATAACGTAGAATAAAAAAGCTGAGAAATCCACATGAACACGTTAATTAGTGCGCTAAATAATATTTCGTAGGTGGTCGAAAATTGCTCGGCATCTTCCCGGTAGAACGGACAACGAAATAAAGAATTATTGGAGGACTCGTGTGATTAAGCAAGCAAGGAATCTGAAGTGTGACGTGGACAGTAAACAGTTCAAAGATGCCTTGCGTTACGTGTGGATGCCCCGTTTGATTGAGCGGATTCAACCGTCATCGGAAACTCACGACCCGCCCCACCCGAACCCGACTCCTCTGCTCCATCACCCAAACGGGTTACACGGCTCGTGTTCAGGTTCCAACGCCTTGGACTCATCGAGTGCCAAGTTGGAGACTCCTTTGGGCCATAATGTTTCAGTTTCGGGCGTGTATGAAAATTTGGATGACCGAGACTTGGAACAGGGGAATATCACGCTACCTTTAGGTGGTGGGGACTCAATGGAGAGTCTGTGGGATGATGAGAATCTGTGGTTTATGCAGCAACTTTGTGATGATCTGGAAATTAAAGACAATTTCTTTGCGTGACGCAAGTTAAAGCCAGAGAAAGCAGACGAGTGTGTGTGCTAATTTGGTGACTTCGATGTACAAATATCGCAGGTAAAACTGCGTAAGGGTCAGTTCCATGAGTCTGTCCTAGGGTTGAAAAATGCATGCACTTTGCCTTTTCCTTTACTTAGTAAGCTTCTTTCTCATTGTTATTCGGTCTACGCTCTTTTGTAGTTAGAGAGGTCGTGAAAGAGAAGGGAGCTGGAACTGCTTTTACATTTCTATTTTTACTTTGCTTTTATGCATGAACATGGTGCTTGTGCTTGACAATTGCTTCACCGACTCAATAAACAATTTTACTGTCTGTTTGAATGCCATGAAATGAAATGGATGTTGCGTAGAAAAAACAGTAAGAATAAACTGAAAGAGAGTATGGAAGGTATTTGAAAAACAATATTGTTGATGTCTATCTTGGGTCTTTAGTTGTAACTGAATACTATTTTTATATTTTCCTTCATAATTTTTAGTTCTATACTAATGTCAATATTTAGTTGGATCGATTCCAGACTGTCTTCTACTTTGAGTGTTCCACTACTAACTCAAAATAAACCCAATTTCTATTTCTATTCGTGTAACAACCTGTTTAAATAACTATATAATCATAAGTCCAACCTAAACATATAAAGAAAAAAAAAATTTGAACTCGTCTAACTAAGATATACAAAGAAATAATAATCAGTAGTAAGATTCGTTCACATTATGAGTATTAGATTAAACTACTATAATACATAAAAAAGATACTATTTAACCTTATAAAGTTCGTTCACATTATAACTACCAGACTGGTTAAATTAAAATGCATAAAAAATAATATTCAATCTTAGAATTTATCCACATTATAACGGTATAATAACGCAACATAATAATGCTTCAACATATTTATTATGTATATTATTTAACATAAGTGATTATGTTGAGTTTTCTTTTCACAAATTGTTTTGAAAACAACTCTATATTTAACTAAAGGGGTTATATAATTTATTATGAGACTTATTTATTTTCAATATTTTTAAATATGCTAAATGAATAAAGTAATTATAGTAAACAAATAATAAATAAGTAATATAATAATATTTTAATAAAACTATTTATTCGTTTGATGATATTAAAGAAGAGGAGAGAGGGAAAAAAGAAAGGAGAAAGGTCGAGTGGTTTGTTTCAATCGAAGGGGAAAAAAAAAAGTGGTAAAAACTAGAAAGAATGATTAAAAAGGCGTTTTCTCGCACAAATGAGGTAAAAAAAAAATAGAAAATGAGAGTGAGACACAAAATGATAGAGGGCTTAATTTGTTTATTTTTTATTCAAACAATAATAATAAAATAAATAGTTCAATAAAAACATTTTTTTATTATTTATCTTCTCAACGAAACAATCTTCTTTCTCATTTACTTTTAGTTCTTTTTCTTCTTTTCATTTCTCATCTTTCTCGTGTGACGTGACTACTTGAACTTCAACATGTTTACTACGAAATCTTTGTAGAGTTGTCCATTTTTCTTAAACTCTGAGGATACTCCCGGGCTGAAGGTCGATGATGGCTTTCACAGTATAAATAGATATATAACGCTCTCTTTTGATGGTGCCATGGATATTAAGTTCAATCATTTCACCAACAAATTTCATGGTGATGCTCGCAAAAACATCAAGTTTAGTCTTCAGAAATTTTAATTCACTAACTTGAGCTGTTGTCATTTTCAAGTCCATGGTGAGGCACAAAGATGAAGAGGACATAAAATATAATTAATTGAACTGCCAATACCATTAATGTTCCAATATTGCATCATTCCTCGTCTTGACCATGGGGACGACGCACTGTTCAAGAAGTTTACCAAGGTTAGCACCAATCCCACCCTTTTCTTATTAGCAGCAACTATACTTATTTCTGTAAAAATAACTTTCTAGTTTTTTAGTAGTAGAGTCCTTCCATTTTATTAGTATTTTTTTAATTTTTGTTTTAACGATACTTATATGTATAATTAAAAGTAATAAATACAATATAACCTACATTGAAAGGACAGTATGCTTGAAAAAAACTAGAAGTATATTTTTACTAAATTTGAATTTAATTTAATGTTTCTTAAGTGTGTAAAGATTTTGAAAAAATAAAATCAAATGAAGAGAGTATCAATAAACACAAAATTGATATGAATATATTATTGACTCTATTTGTCAAAACTAGTTAAACTAAATTGTAGTTGATAAGTTAATTTTTATTTCATAAACTAGCTGTTAGTTGATAAGTTTTTAACGTATAAATTTTAAGATGATAAACTAATTTATTAGAAATACTTGATAAATTAAGTGATGAACTGGTTCGAAAAAATATATTTATTTAAATTATTATAGTATCAATGAAATTTGTGTTTTTAGATGACAATGTATTATTATATATTTTTATCTACATATATAAACACTATTTTTGAGTATGATTCAATTTTTTTATAATTTTAAAGTTATTCAAAGTTAATGTTATGTTTGGATAATTATCATTTTTCAATTAAAAATATATTTTAAATATATTAAATATAAAATTAAATAAATATGCATTAGGCCATATAATTTACCAAAATGAGGTTGTGAATTTTGAGTAGCATTCTTGTGTTTGGCTGCATTCATTGAGAGTGTGACACGAATGAATTGGAATAGTGTTCATAGGAAAACATTTCATGTTTTGACGACCAAATGTCCCTACCATGGATCGCCCTGTCACCAACACCTGCGCGTGCTTCACCTTTTCATTACATATTTTTCTCAGCCTCAACTGTTTTCTATACATGCATTGCATAGACTATTGATGTGCGCATTCACTTGCATTGAACATTCAAATCACCACGATTCTCAGGCTGATCTTACTTTTCGTCACACATCCCTCTGCTGAGCACAAACACAAACACTAGGTAGGCATATTACAATCCATCCATATACTCAACCAATCATACCCACAATCCATCTAATGAATGTAAACATGAGTGTTAATGAATCCATCTGATGAATGAAAACCGCAAAAACTGATATTGGATTCCACAAATTTCAGATTTCATTTTGAAAAACTATTCTTCAGTCCAACTAAATCAAAGTCATATAGTATATGATTTATTAAATTGTAACAGATCTTCAACTGAAAGTGTCAAGTAAGACCATTGTTGACGTAGAGTTTTATTTGTATATTGAGGTTCAAACTCAAAATTAGTGATTAAATTAAAACAATATATTATGAATTGATTTATTCGGTGATAATAATATTAATCTGTTACATGTATGTATATATGCATATAAAAGATTATTACATGATCTTTAAAAATCATTAGCAGATTCTAGCAATAGTGTTTTCTGTTTTGTGACTGATACAATTAGAATTTGCCTATAGCAGTGTGAAAAACGATTTATTTTTTCATCTTTGTATAATAATTGCTTACGTTTCAAAATATTATATATGGAAGGCCTAAGTTATAATATTATACCTGTCTTATTTAATTATATTTACCTTAACTGACTTGCTTTTGCCGTTGGGAAATCAAAGTAAATATTTAATTAAATCTCTTTTGAGACTGACATCAAAGAAAGAAAATGATGGGAAATTCTGCAGAGGCACATAATATGTCAATTTTATCCCAAAATATACCCCCTTTGTTTTTTTAATCTCATTTTCCTTCATTCACTGCATTGAGAAACTTTCCAATTTATTTTTATTTTTTCAATTTTTTACAAGCATATTCTGAAAAGGTAAAAAGAGATGTACGATGATAGTTTTCATTTGAAATAGGCAATCGGAACTCCCTGGTAGGTGCCCTGGTTTTTATTTCCATTATACTTTAGCGGAAACACGTGCCTTCTACCGGTTCTATATCCAAATTTTTAATTTAAGTAATACTGTTTTAAAAATATATTTCTAAAAAAATAATTTAAAAATTAAAAAAAATATGACTTCATGATTTTAAGTAAGAAAATTAAACAATTATATTTAGAAAAAATAATTATTCGTTTTTTAAATAAAAAATATTTTTATTTATTAAAATATAAAATTATCTAATTAAAAATCATAAATAAGTTAGGTAAAAAAATCCTTTCAAGAATAAAATTATCAAATAAAAAATATTATAAAAATGTATTCTTTTATATAATGGTATAACAAAGGTAATATGTATATATCAATTCATTATTTATGTGTTATGATTATGTGTATGAAATTAAATATATTTAAACATTATTTCTATAATCTCGATAAAAATATTTATTTTTTATAATTTTATTGCGAAGATAATTATATTTTTATTGTAGATAAAATATTTTAGAATTACTTATTTTTTATATTCTTTTTGCTTTTATACTTTAATGTTTATTTTAAAAGCTACATAATAATATTTACTATCAAATAACTTTATTAATTTTTTTATATTGATTTGACAATGAAAGTTATAATTAAATATATTTTTAGTGTTTGACAATTTTACAGACTTTACGACTAGTCCCCAGTCAAATTTTTCTTCACTTTTAGTCCATGAAATATTTATAATTTTTATATTTAGTCTTTAAAAAATATTTATTTATATTTTATCTCATTATTATGCTTTTTTAAGTGATATCTAAAGTATTTCCGATTTTTTTTATTATATCTGTGTTTATGATATAATGATCTACCATGTTAATCTAAGTAAGATATTGATTCGTAAAAAAACACTTAATCTTTTTAAGTAAAATTAAAGGTTTAAAGTTAGATGAAAAAATAGAATTGAAAAGACCTTACTAAAAGTTAGCAACTATGAACACCCCCCCTTCCCTTCTATCTTGGTTCTGTCCATTATGAACAACATAGGTGTTTCTCTGTCTTGAAATGTCCCACCATCCAATAAAGGTTAAAGAACAATAAAGAGCCCTTACTTTTTTCGTACCAAAAGGGGAAAAGAACCAATTAGTTTGAATGCATTTGTAAAATATTTTATGAATGCATTTAACGGTGTCATAATTAGTTTATACTCAATTACACATAGGATCACAAATAGCAAAGTCATGATTAATTAATGTGAGATTAAAATTACTTTGAATATATTTTATTCTTTTTATGTTGGAAAAATAGATATAAGATTCTTAAACCAAATATGTTTATTAGCATTTTAATATCACAACACCTTTGACACAGGAATATGGTAAAAATGAAAAGACTTATAGAAATGACTGTACATTAAAGTGGTGGTAGCATAATTTTGGTTCAATGGATGTAGATCCCAAACACATCCTTGACTTATTTTTACTGTGTTCATGCACGGCACCCGTGGCAGAGTGGGAGCATATCCTTTGCGTAGAATGTGCCAAATCCATTATTCATTTATTTGTTGAGAATACAAACTGAAGTGATGGTATGAAACAAGTGCAGATGCATCACAGTAACACCATAATGGGAGATCCTTTATTTTTAGAATAATGGGAGATTACAATAACTATATATATAATAAGGGTAAAATATAGTTTTATTTCTCTATAATTTCAGTAATTCATTTTTATATAAGGGTAAAATATATTTTTCTTAAATATTTTCATTTTAAATTTTATGTTTCAAAATTTATGTTTAGTTTAATTACACATTTAATGAGTATAATTGATGGATAATTGAACTTTTCTTCAATGTTTTTTCGGTAGAAAAAGTTATAAAAAACTGTAAAGTGGTTTTTTTACCAGAAAAATTATTAATTTCTAACTAGAGACATTCTTGCCAAAACCAATATTATCTTCAGATTGTGCTGATATGTTATGTTTTAAATGACGACTTTTCAAAGTATTAATCTTAGGGGTGAAGGGAAGAAAAAAAAATATTATTATAATTGCATTTGAATCATAGAATCATTCCAGCAATTTAAAATATTCACTATTAATGACTAGTATCTCCCATTTCACTGTGCAAGTTTCTAATTCATGCCGAATGAGTAGGATGAATAAATATAAGATTCACAGAAATTTTTTGACCACAAGAATATTTCGACTAAACCCACCACCGTGTGTTAACTTTTGTTTTGATCATGGCATTTATTCTCAATCAACTTTGGTGCTCATTCATTCGCAGGTTCACCATTATCTTCATCTCCCACATCTCCGTTTTCTAATATATAAAACATTTTGAACAACATTCCACAGAATCATAGTTGGATTGAGTGACAATAATTTAACCCAAGTTCTGTGTTGGGAATCAAACTCACATATATTATAAATATAAGACACTTTTTTTAAGCGATATATTTCAAACAATGAAAATTAAATTAAATTTTACATAAATAAATAAGATCTCATTCAATCTAAAATCTTAAAACATTAAGTTTATAGGTTTTTATTTTATATGTCATTTAATAATTTCATTTTAACTTAATAAGAGACTTAAACTCACACTTAAATATTTAATATAATATTTTTTGTGTATTATGAAAAATATATAAAAGAATATTTTTTGTGTACATAAAAGAGTATATTCTACATAGAAAAGTGTATATATTTTCTGCCAAAAGTTTTTAATAGAAAAAATATACATGTAATAAATGATTTTGTAGTAGTGACTTTGTTGTGTATACTTTTTGTTTGGTACGAAATTAATTAACAGGAGTAAACAGTTTTTTCTGTAGTTTGCCAAGGAATAATGTTCTAGGCATAAATTCTCTACGAATAAGGCATTTTATGACTGTTTCTATATATTAATTAAAGCATGTAACACCCGCATAGAGAACCAACATACCTTGAGAAGTTAACAGAAACACCAATAACCAACAGGTGATGAAAAATCTTCAAAGATTTCAACAAAAGAGTTTTTGTAACAAAATTGGAAAGATAGAGTTAGATATATGTTTGCTATAGATTATTCTTGAATGGTAAGATATAAGTGAAACATTTGAAGTGAATCTCTTGATTTATTATGTTTATTATTAAAGAATTTAGTTTATAATCATCTCATGGAACTCACCCAAGCTTTTAACATGAAAATATATTCTCAAAGCCATAAAAGACCTTAGATTTTGCTTAATTGGATAGATGATTGAGTCGACTAATTTTAGACTAACATGTTGGCTTTATTTTGTTTACTTGAACTTGAGTGACCAAGACCTAAAGTGAAACCCTTAAAAGAAAATTCTAAGTTGCAAAACCATGAAAATATAACACCTTCCATACTAAGAAACCTACGGTATCTTTCTTTGTTAGGAACATTTTCCTCAAATGTTTTATTGAGTGTCAGGTTCGAAGATTAAACCCCAAACACTACCACAAACTTTGTGAAAGGTGTGGATCACTTCGACCACAACCCTCAGTTGCTTCTACGCTTGTTAAACCTTTGCTTTTTAAATGGAAAAGAAGAGTTTTGGTAAATGAAGCAAGAATTGTGTTCCATGTGTGATTCGTCCAATATGTTAATATGCTGCGTTTGGGAAGTTTACCTCTTCTTTGGTTGCTTTTAAGCATTGTGTGTTTTTGTGCTTAGAATGGTATTTAGCACGTGTGACCCGATGGGTCCATGGTCTAACTTTGAATCTTAGGTTACTGTTTTTTATCATTTTGTGTCATACTTATATTTTGATGAATGCCTATACTTTATTATTTTTGTGAAAATTTTAATTTATTATGTTTCCTCCTGTACCTTCTTTAAGACAATATCAATTTTCTTATCTTTATTTTTTTAAAATGTTTTATTTTAAATTATTTTTTATTTCTTTAAAAACTCTATTAAATATAGAACAAGTTAAGCATTTTCTCATTTGTATATAATCACCAAAAAATTATTATTAAAATAGTCTTTAACTTTTCTAAAATTATTAGTTTTCAATATACACTTCATATATTTTTTATTTCTATTATAGTTAAAATAATGTTACGTTCACATTTATGTCTCTCGTGTCTACTGAACATATTTAAATGATCTCTTATAGTTTTCATCTTAAAAAGTGTATTTTAAGTTAAAAAAAAAAAAAACTGAGAAAAAACATTTCACTTTAGGACCTTTTTTTCTTCTATCCAACAATTTTCTTGGTACACTTTCTATGCATTTCGGCGTATATATTTATAATAGGTTTTACGGAATGTATTTTGTACATTCTAAGAGGCTGATTTAGAAATGCAAGGGGGTGTCACAAGAATATTTATAGAGCCTAGGAAGTTGGATTCCTTTTTTTTTTTGTTACTAAACAAATGACAATCGAAAGTTCGAGCCCGGCCCACTCATCTCTAAAACGAGGCTTTATTGTTTAGGGTTTAGAAACGACGACGTACGTTCTGTTGTTCTCGGGTTCGCAGAAACCCTAATATGCTTCCTATAAATTCAGAACGTGCTCTCCAATTCCAGGAGCTCCCAAAACTCCTGCATCTGTGAATTCGGCGAAACCTTATTGGAGTACTTGTTCATTCGATCTTAATTTTAATTCACCGCTTTTTGCGTTTGTGTTCATCATACTGTACTCGATTTACGTTTTGTTTTGCGGTGAATTTTGACATAAATCGTATGAGATCACGGTGATGACTCCATAAAATTCAAGCTCAACAGACTGGAATGCAGAGCATTCTCTCTTCGAGAGATAGCGTTGCGTGTCGACTACCCCGCTGAACTGAGTGATCTCTTCTGTTTTTGTTTTCGTTATTATCACGGTTTTTTTTTATGTTTTTGGCTTCTGTTTATATTTGTTTGTTTTCGTTCAATGATTATTATTGTGAACGATGTTTATTTGTGTGGGAAAGTGTGATCGCAATGAAGATGCCAAAGCTCCCTCTTCTGAGATTTGGAATTGAGGAAAATTGCTGGCAGAATCGAACCATAAAATCTTAGCCATCACTGAGTGATCTCTTTCCCCTGTGAACTTTTGCCCATTTTGGCTCTATCCAACCTAAATTTTGATTTTCTAATGATTTAATTTATTTTGTTTAAAAAGAAATTTTGAATGACAATTGAGGTCAGTGATGAATTTATTTTGCCTACATTGGCTGATAATCTGGTTTGTTATTTGATTGTGATGTTTCCAAACATCTGAGACCTCCTTGATGTTTATTCCAGTAGCAGATATACTAGAATTATTTTGTGTTTTGAGCATAGCTAGCTATATTACATTATGTATATAATGTTTAGAATATTCAGGTTACAAAAATTTCACGTTGGAACCCAATAATAAGTTTTAAGATTAGCATAATTCATTTACTTGAAGATGTTAGACAATTTTAAATACTTAGCATTACTTTTTTTTTTTTTTTTTGAAAACTTAAAAATGAGTAGATAAAATATAGAGATAAAGATAATTTTCTTTTTTAAAACCAGTCCAAAATTCGGTATTATTTTGAGTAATTTAGTTTACTTAATTTTTTTTTCTTTAATTTAGTACATTTGTTTTATTCTTAAGGTGAGAAGAGTTAGAGATAATCTAACAACTGTGTAGATAGTGGTTGTAGAAGAGGTGTCTAACTTCTAGTTTTTTAATCTGTTTTAGTATTTTAATCTATGTCTTGAATATTAAGACCTTAATTTAATAAATTGTTCAAAAAATATAGAAGTGTTTTTACGAATACACTAAAAATTAAAGAGAAATATATTTTCAAAAACGAAAGAAAGACTAATCATATAAGAAGGATTAGATTATTAGATTTTTCAGGTCAATTTAATTCATGTAAAGAAGATGCCTCATCTAAAAACTAACATAATGACAAAATAACACATATTTGATGACTTCACACAATATAAGGTACAAAATGAAGAATAATATTACATGATTCTATCATATTTGAATATTGAGTCATCTTTTAACATTGATATTTTTATTAATTTATAAAAGAGATAAAGAAAAAAGTATGAATAAAAAAGATATGTGTGGATGAAAGAAATATTTGTAGATTAAGGAACGAACATTGATAAAAAAAAGATGAAAAAAAAAGCGTAGATAAAAAAAAAATACTTGTAAATAAAAGAAATGAATATTAATTAAAGAGATAATGTGAGAAGATTTATATAGATTTTAGGAAAAAATAAATCATAAACAATGAGATTTAAATAATTTACTTTCATCAAATATAGACTTCTCGATTAAAAATAATCTACTATTCCTATTCATTGTCATAAACGAGACAATTTCATAACATGACTAATTTAAATAAAACATATTAACATTAACTTAATCGATGTTAAGTTAAATATAACTTTAAAAAAATATAAACATTAAAAATAAATAAAATTAAGGTTACCTGGACCAATTTTAATATGCTACAAACATAAATATTTTCTACTATTAAAAAAATTAAAAATATCAGTTATCTTATAATCATCTTAATCAACTCCATTAATGTTGAATATAAAGGTAGGCTTAACCAACTATAATATGATATTAATATAAATATTTATTTATTAAAAAAATTAAAAGTTATTAGTATTGACTTAGAATTAACTAGGCCAACTTTGTTATTAGTAATTAAATTACTTAAAAAATATTTTACACTTTTTAACATTTAAATAAAAAATCACCCACTAATACTTGAAAGCTAATATAATATTCTATTGTTGTAAATGCATTACTTCAAATATAAGGAACAACGACCTTTACATAATCACGTTGTTTAAGTCAATTAAAATTATTATTAACAGCAAATTTTTTAGTTATTTAATACAGTTATTAATTATATGCTAAAATTAAAGTTAAAAATAATTACTTATAATATTAATGACTTTACTTGCACTGATTTTCACGATTGCTGATAGGGAAAGTATTTGTTGTATAAAAATTAGGTCAGTCATATTTTGACAATGCAAACAGTAATTTACTTTTATTTAACATTGAAAAATAATAATATTTTATTAAGATATTATATTTTATTATAAAAAGCAGGAGTAAAATGGTGTAAGTTTTGTAAATAGTGTCAAAGTATATTTATTCTAAAAATTATTCACTGCTTCTTTAATAAAACATTTTCAGTCTGATATTAATATAAGCCGCTGATAGCAAACCCAAATATTTTCGTCCAGAAAACGAAATTTTGACATAAGCACGTTTTGCAAAATCGCGTAGAACGTGTCAACTCGAATTTACTGAAACAGACGTATGAAATTTCTTGAGCAAGAAAAATTGGCCAGATACAAGACCCCTCCATTTTTCTCCTCTGGGAGTCAGAATGCTGACCAAAACCCACTGTGTATTTGACTCGCAATGTTCAAAGCTTATATTTTAAGGTCCACTTCTCCCATAAACGTGTCCAGAAGTCAAATAGTCAACGCTAGATCCCAGGTCAAATTTTATAAAACACAAAAAGCTAAGGAATAAAAACTACTTTCATATCTATTCACCAATTAATAATTCATAGTTGGTGTACAATTTAGCAGCCCACTAAAACGGTTCTGGAATAGAAAATTACTTCATACCAAAAGTGCAGATCCTCCTAAATTCAACGACACATGAGTTTGGTCTCAAATCTCTTTATATACACTCACCTTCACTGCCATTTTTACTTAACCGAATTAGCCAAAACCAAATTTTCAACCAAAAACTACTCTTTCTCTCTCTATCTCTCACGCATAACACTAACACAGAAAAGAAATATCACACGAATTAAGTTGGTAATTTGTGAGATGGAGAGAAGTTTATCAGAAAATGGGTCTTCAGGAACATATGGAAGCAGTGAAGAGGAGATGTCAATAACGAAAGGTCCATGGACAGAGGAAGAGGATTCAGTTCTCTTCGATTACATCACTGTCCACGGAGAAGGTCACTGGAACTCTGTCGCTCGCAACACAGGCATGCAAAGATATTTCTTTATACGTATAAGCACTCATGATTCATCAATATTAATCAAATCAAACTCTTGTTTTGAACTTCAGGTCTAAAACGAACGGGCAAAAGCTGCAGACTACGATGGTTGAACTACTTGCGCCCTAACGTTAGACGTGGGAACATAACCCTCCAAGAACAGCTCATGATTCTTGACCTCCATTCCCGATGGGGCAACAGGTAGTACTATATATATCATCATCATCATTTGTGTTTATTCTCGAACATGATAAAGTAGAGAACTTTTCATGCGTTTGGGATAGAACACGTTAAAGGGGTGTTGTGCTATTTGTTTAGGTGGTCGAAAATAGCTGAACATTTGCCGGGGAGAACAGACAACGAGATTAAGAACTACTGGAGAACGAGAGTGGTAAAGCAGGCCAAGCAACTGAAATGCGATGTGAACAGCAAACAATTCAGAGACACGTTGCGTTTTGTGTGGATGCCACGCATGCTGGAGCGGATTCAGGCTCAGGCTTCATCATCGGGCCAAGTGCAAACCACCTTAATCTCCAACGTTCAAGCCCACAGCGACCCTTGTGGAGGGGCCACCGCCGCCGCCACTGCCACTGCCACCTCCAGTAACCCGGGCTTTCTGTCAGAGGCTTCATCGGCGGTTGATGTCCACGAGCCGTGTCTCTCTGATTCCTGTGCCTCTTACAGTTTAATGGGTTGTGGAAGTTGGTCATCGTATGGTGCAGAAGAAGGTTACTCGGAGATGGCACGTTTTGGTGGGGTTGACATTTGGACGGACGAGAATATTTGGTTCTTGCAGCAGCAGCTCGCTGATGACTTCTGACGAATTAACAGTTTTCAATTTAACATGTTATTCCATAACTCACACCACGTTGTTTCTAAGTTGAAACTGCAAGCTCCTCGTTATTCATCAACTGTAATACGCGTTAAACATGTTTTTTAAAGTTGGGTTACATTAATTTTAATCTATCAACATGATTGTAATGTAAACTTTAATAATTTCAAGAGAAGTGGCATTTGTTTATTGAGCGTGATTTGTACTGGGCCACGAGTACTTTTCATGGATGATAAAAGTCTACTTACACACAAATGAAACTGTAATTGGTAGTAAAATCGTTTGCAGAAATTATGTGGCACTCCTCCGGTTAAAAGGTTGACAAGATGACTATTTTACACACTAACACCATTCAAGCTCAGTGTTTGAACATATATAGATTGTTTGGATCAGAGATCGAGTAGCAAATGCAAAAATAAGACTCACTGTAAGGTTAGTCTACTATGAAAAGAAAATGGAGAATGAAGTGAATCAATCAAATTCTTGACCACTTGTCAATCAATCAAAATTTGAGAGAATAACAGCAAGGTGTTATTTTGAAGATACTATAGTTTCTCAGTCTTTTACAAATTTTACTATGGTCTCTCTCGTATTCAACAAGACAAACAAACAAAAATCAAATTATAGAGATGTAATGAGATATTAGGAGACGTATAGTAGTTCACATGTTATAGTATTTGAAGTGTTTAAGACGAAAACAATTTTATTCAACATTTTATGAAGATTGATTCAGCGAAATTTTATCGTTTAATCATGTTTAACATGTAACTTCTGTGAAATTTAGTAGATAATCTCAATAAATTATCTAGTCTTTTAGTATCTATTAAAACATAGACATTTATTGAAACCTTTAATAATAAGAATCATTATTAACGTGTCTTTCTCATTAGTTTAAGATATGTTTCAGATGAGTAAGTGATAATGATATTACTATATAGAAAAGACATTTGTATTATAAGAAGTTATAGTTTAAGTTTACTCTATGAGAGAAACTTAAAGTTATACCCTCTAAATCTAGTAAATTTAGTACAAATATATATTAAAGTTCATTAACACTTCAATCAAACTAGATTAATTTATATATATAATTCTTTCTTGTTCTTCCTTCAGTGTTTACCTTCTATTCCCTATATTATGTGAGTTTCTCTATTTTCATTCTTTATGGTAGAGGCTATACACAGTAAATAGAGCTAATTCCTTACACACCCCTATACTCAAACATGATAACCACGATTGGAATCTTTCATATGTCTCTCATTGCTATTCCCAGGCGTGAACAAGCGCTAATGAATGAAGATGTAAATTTTTAACTGAAATACTTAAAGAAAGGAGATAATAAATATAAAAAGTTGATCAATCATAAGAATGTATCTCCGTTGGTGCAATTCATGTTCGTGTAGTTTAGCATTTTGTTTATCACAGATCTACGCTAGAATGTTTGAAAGAGAGAGACGTGATTGATTATAGAATTAATGACAAAAGGATCCTAGTAGAAGATATAAGTTCTTATAATTTTGAGATTAAAAGTTGGGTTTGATTATTAGGGAAAGGAATGGAAAATTAATCGGGAAAGTAGGAGTAACTTGGAAGTTACGGCCTATACACTTGTGTTATCTAGAAGAAGCGAGCTTTGTTTGACATTAAATGATTTAATTTGGGATATTCATTATAATATTATTTAAATTCGATGACTTTGTCGTTGGAGCTGAGGCACTCATGGCCGCAACCTTTGAAACTGACTTCTAAATTCTTCTTTTTGTGAGTTGTTCACACTTAACTGAAGTGTCAACTTTCTTCGCTTTTCTTACATTCTTCCGACGATGCGTGGTCACTGCACAGCTGAGCCAAAATGTTGTGTTCCTATAATTCTTTTAATTAGTTTTTTATTCATTGTTGTAGATCTTAAGATAAGAAACATATATACATCTCAAAAACTAAAGATTAAATCATAATATATAAATACATATGAATCTCATCGTATACAAATCTATTTTATAAGATTAAATCAAGTTTAAAGTTTACTATCGATCTTAACAAGGTTTGTTAACCGAGTTGAATTATCCACAAATATTAATTAATATTCTATTTTGAGCGGGAGTAATGTATTGTAATAAAATGGTATATGATACACTACTCTGTTTAAAGAAAGAATGCACCCATGATTATTGTTCAATATTTCACGTGAACGAAAAGTAGATGAAGGAAGAAAAACTATGCAAAAAGCAGAACAAAACTCGAGAGATAAGAAAAAGAAGCAATACATTGCATGCGAAAAGCTAACAGTTAAAACACGAGTGCTATAATAATACTTATAAGCGAAAAAACAGAGCATAATTGTTATAAGCGCTTAAGCGTAAAACAAAGGGGCTTACCGCAGGAGCAACTAAGAAAAGGCAAAAGTTATCATATTGTGGGATTAAATTAGTGGTGGAATACCACATGACTGACATGAAAAATAAGTATTTTTTCTAGCAACATTTGAACAACAAAGAAATGTAAAAGATCTGATACAAATTTTTTACACGGGTGAAATTGTGTTAATAAATAATATAATTTAAAATCAGTTTGAGAATAACTTAAATTGAGATTCCGGATTTAATTAATTTTAATAAATCATCAGCTTATCTTTTAATTTAAAGACCTTCAATCACTAATAAAGTCCTTCTTTGTAATAATAGTACAACATTTTACATTGAAAAATCCGATAGTGTGATGATTACCATCATATCAGAAATACCGCGAATTAAAATTGGACTTCAGTGGTGTCATATTTTTCACAGCACTACCACTTCAACGGACATTTTTAAATTGTAAATAAAGAAATCCTAAGAGCTTTTCAAAGAATATAAAAATGTTCCAAACCAAAAAAAGACTCAAGAAAAAAAAAAAAAAACTACCCAGTCCTTACTCCTCCCAAGCCATGACTGAAACTGTGATGGGTATCTAGCTGGGCCTTGAAGAGATCAAGTCTGGAATCTCCAAGGCGTGAAGAATATGTTGCTTGCTTGTACTGGGCCCATGTGAAGGGCTTATATAGACTTTGATTTTGTGGTGGTGACACCATCTCTGGTAGAGGACCGATCCACCAGTCAAGTGGTGGTGCTGCAAAGTACATCATTGACATCCTTGCCTCCAACGTGTTGGTCAATGCCCTGTGCCTCACGCTCATGAACTTTCCATTTGTCATAACCTTCATTCATGTCAAACAAATTTTATCACTGCATAATCATGTGTGTTTAGAAATGAACCTTGGAATATTAGAGTGATGTTAGATAATAGTAAAAGTGAGGAACCTGCAAGACATCGCCAACCATGACAAAGAAATTGGTGGGGTCGGGAGGGACAGGAAGCCACAGCCCCTCACGGGTGAAAATTTGAAGGCCACCCACATCGTTGGAGCGCATGATGGTCAACATCTGAGGGTCAGAATGCGCCCCAAAACCGATGCTGTTCTTGTTACCACCCTTCGACTTCACCTTCAGTGGAGGGTAGTGATTAATCCTCAGAACAGAATCACTATGAAAATCTCTGATAAGCCTGCTAAGACCAAACTTGTCTGAGACCCTTAACCCTTCAACCACCAGATCTAGAATCTCGCACGTTACTTCTTTCACTACTTCCACGTATTCCTTCACAATAACACTACCAAACACAAACACAGGAACATGGTTTAGGACTACCAATAACATCTCATTACCATAGAATAAAAGGGGAAGAGAAATGGTTTAGGAAAAGATATCTTTGTTTGGGTTTTGTCAGTTACTAAATTGTTAGTGATCTAAGATTTGGTCTATTGTGGGGAAACAAAAGGACAACATGGTCACGCTCGCGAGATTGTACGAAGAGAAACCGATGCAAGTTATGGTAGCACAAATAACTTGAATTTGTTGTCCTTTCTAACGAAGGTTCATGAACTGTGAAAGAGTAACATGGTTGTCGTACAATTTACTTTTCTTTCATGTGATGGGCCATTGGGCCCACCCTGGCTCGCAACTAGCCCTGTTCAATCAAAATCATTTTCAGTTTTTATTTGCCTCTTATCTCTCTAACATGTTAGACTAATTACATATATAAGCTACAAATTGCTGCTTACATTTCAATTTGGTCTACATTGGTTAATATAACACATTATCTGTTAGTAATGTAAAAGTTTAGTGAATAAATGAATTGAAGGAGCTAATATGTTGCAAGCCAACCATTATAAAAGTAATTACATAAAGGGGACGATTTTTTGCACTAAATTAGGACGTGGTCATAAACTAGAATGATAATACAATTTAATGAGTTATGTGTTCAGTGCATTTATGGTATCACTTTTATACTACTTTAAAAACGATAAAATACAATAAAATAAACCTTTTAATACAGTCATTTTGAATCAAGTGAATGTAACACATGCCCACATAAATGGTGCTTTAGAATCATTTCCATTACTTTTTTGATACATTTGGATTATTGTTTCCTTACTGAAATTAGAGAGTTTAAAACCTGAGAGTAGAGTTGTGAAATAGATAGACTCTCCTAAGAATGAACTTAGTTTATTAGGCAAAAATTGGATACACTAAAATTGCAAATTATGGTATGTACTCAAGTTAAACCTGACTTACTAAAAACTATATTCATTTAAGTTTAACTTGTAGTAAGTTGGATTACCTCACCAACCTATAAGGGAAAGCAAAAACAAACTCCAAGAAGACAAAAAAAAATTTACACTGTTCACGCGTCTCCTTCTTTTCCACTCTTCTTTTGCCTTATTTATTTTCTCTCAAAATCAAAATCTATTAATTCACCCGCACATTGTAAGCTAGTGTTTGCTTTTGATATACATATTAATATAATATTTAGAATTATAATTTATATGTATTATTTTATATATTATAATGTATTATGTACATATTAATGTAATAATTTAAATTTATTTCAGTTATTGAAGAAAAAAAAACATAAAACTAAAAGTTATATTTTAAAAATAAAAATAAAAAAATAAGTGAGTTGGTTGATTTAAGTGGTTGAACTTAATCAAAGTTTGTTATTTCTAAACTTAAACTTAGTGATAAGTGAATTGAACTAAGTTGACTACCGTTTAAAAGAAAAATATATTGAAAAAGAAACACATACAAAACTTATAAGTTATTTTTTTAAAATAGGTAAGTTAGTTTGTTTAATCCACTGTAGAATAAAGTTTTTTTTTAAAAAAAAAATTATTGGTGTGTCGAGTTGGGAGATTCCACGTTAAAAAATAGTGATAGCTATTAATAGCTATTTATATTACACTCCAGTAATATATACAGGTCGAAAAACAGGTGTAATTGACACTGTTGACATTTTTTACCATGCTCCATTATAACTTTTTACATATTATATTAGTTTTATTTTATGAGATTTTATTTGTTACATGAAAAAATTCAAATATATTATTTATCATATATTGTATTGAAACTATGTTGTAGTCAAAATCAATTATAACAGATGAACTATTTTAAAGATTCATAACCTAATTACATCTATATTTAAAATGTGAGTAATTAATTTTATTCTGGTCTACGGTAGTCTTTCTTTCAACTATTTGTTAGGTATACTTATTTGACATTTATAAAAAAAGATAAAGTTATTGTAATGGCCAATCAACCAAAAAAAATAACATTTCATCCTTTCAAGTATTTAAAATTATTCAGGTTAATATTTTAAGTCTGATAAAAAGAAATCAAATTGACTATTAATAAACAAAAATACTAAAATTATATAGATTTGTAGAGAGAGAGAGAGAGATAAAAAATGAAATTAATTTTATTCTCTGGAAGTTTGAGCGTGTATGAAAATAAAACGTTTTGTTTGGTTAGTTTATGTCGTTTTGAGGCGTAAGGGAAGAATGAGAAAGAAAGTGGAAGGAACCTGAATTTGGTGGAGTCGTTAGCGATGGTTTTGGATCTCTGGGCGATGGAGAGAGGGTTAGCATGAAGTAGAAGGTACTCGAGGTCACCCATATCTCCATTGGGCCCAATGTTGGTGAAGCCGTAACCGAATGGGCTTGCGGGCCCAGCCCGAAGCTTCTCGTGGGTGGGCTTTGAGAAAAACTCTGCACCCTCCTCTTCCAATCTTGCAATAACCTCCTTCGGCACATTGTGGTTAACGACTCTGAAGAAACCGTATTCCTCGCAGGCTTTCACCACACTTTGCGATAACTGTGACCTTTCCATGGATAGGTCAATGGTTGGGATTCTCATTGCCTTTGTTTTATTGCAAGTTTTCTTGGTGGGTGTTGGAGAAGGAACAACCATTGCTGTGAGTGTAGTATATAAGAGAAAATATCTCCTTTGATTTGATCGATGGACAACACCTAGCTTTGCAGGGTTTAGACTATAGATATAGACTAGGTCGTCTTCTTCATAAAGCTGCTCTTATGTGTGTGTATATATAATCCAAGGATTAAAATTAAGATACATTCATGCAATATAACTAATATTAACAAAATGTATATTATTATTATTGATTTTTTTATTTTTTTTGTTTGTGGATGTGCTTTTCAAAATGAATCGGAATAATAAAAGCTGCTTCACTTTTTATGGGAACAATAAAACATTTTCCTTTTTCATATTTTTCTACACTTTTGGTTCATCACGTACCACTGCATTCGTAGCGGTGGACAATGCTTTTGGACAGCCTTTGGTTGTCAAAATCTAGAAACATGAGAAAAATGATAGAAAAGTGTATCATGATAGATGATTTGACGTATGAGGAAGAGAAAAATAAAAGGTTTTGGGGTTTGTAATTTGTGAGTGTTAAATATTTATATATTTTTATTTTCTTTATATTATCTGATCGCCTGTTGTATATATTATTTTTTAAATTTATTTTTTCTCTTTTTTTCTGTCACTGTCCACCCAAATGGAAAGGACATTGATAATTTTTGAAGAATTAGTTGTTGAAACTAGTTGGGAGGGAAACTGAAATAATGGAGTGCGTGAACCGGAAACATTGAACACGATCCATTGCCTTCGCTTCCATCGTCCTCTTCAAACACATGTAAAAAAAAGTTGCAGATTTTGTGGACCTTCTTAGATTCAAAGATTCACTCAAAAAGAAAAATAAATAAATAAAGAAGGACCCATATTTTAGGTTTACTTTTTAGTATGCAGGACCCATATCTTGTTGGGGGAGGACTAACGAATTTTTATTTTTATTTTTAAATTAAATTCGTTTATTATTTAAGGTTTAGGTATAAGGTTCTTCTTTAAAAATGTTTGAAAGTAATCTTTATTGTTTATAAACACCACATTTTTAGAAATTTTTATTAACAGTTTCTCTTATTTTTCTTATCAAACACTCTTCCTTATAAAAGTAAAAATACTAAAATTTAAATGTGAGTAGATGAATTTTGTTGTTGTTACTTATAAGATACAACTATTGAAACTATTGAACTATAAGGTAAGCACTCTACACAGAATACTATGAAATTGAATCAAATACAACGAAAATGAGAACAACCTTCCTTTAATATCTCAACATCCATGTTATTAAAGTTTTCTAAATACTTTTCAACACTGAATCAACCCTACTACCAAACTTCCTCAGACTATCATCACTCATGCTACCCAAATTGTTATCTATAACAAATTGAATTTATTTATGACCCTTTAATTGTCATAAATATCTATACAAATATAATTTATTTTTTCTAAAAGAAAAGAAAAAGGGAAAAATTAAATATTTCTTCATTTATTAAATTTTAAATTAACTTGTGAAAATTAAATTTTACGAAAACTTTGTTATATATGAAAATAATTTAATAACAAAAACAATAAAAAAAATTCAAGTGATGGATGAACACCGTGAATGGTTAAAAACAACAAAAGCTCACATCTTTTAAAGTTAAAAAAAAAAAAAAAAAAAAAACAAAAAAAAAAAAAATAAAAAAAAAAAAAAAAAAAAAAAAATAAAAAGATGAAAAAAAAAAAAACAAAAAAAAAAAAAAAAAAACCCACAATTTTTAAAATTAAAAAAAAAAAAAAAAAACACCCTTAATCGTTTATATTTATGTTTATACATATACATATATATAATTAGTGAAACATTGTAAAATTGTGTGTCTATATTTTAATATAATCAGTAACAAAAAAACACCGAGTTATCAAAATAAAATAAAAAAAATCAGTTACTAATATATATTTGTTCTAACTAAAATTTCAATAGTAGAGATCAGAGTCAATTTATGAACATGTAAATTGTTATAATTATGTCTTTACTTCTTTTGTAACATACATATATATTATGATAAATAGTTTTCTAACTCTTTGCATGATAGACATATAATAAGACACAAGTTACTTATTAGTTAGCATCTTAATACTTACAAAACTGTTAAAAACATAATCTTAAATTTGACTTATATATATATATAGGATTATCTTCTAATTGGTATACAATTCCTTAATAAGATGAAAAAAACTTAATATATGAGGTAAATTTCTAACCTTATACAATTTTTCAATTATGAGTTATGAGATGAATAGGTTTTTACATCATAATACATAATTATATAATATTGAGTTATAAGATGAAGAGATTTAAATATCATGTCGACATGTTTTTATTATTTTTTTAAAAAAATATAGATAAGTACTAAAAATAATTGATGATAAAAATTATGTCTGAAGTAAGAAAATAACCAAAAAAATATAGATAAGTACTAAAAATAATTGATGATAAAAATTATGTCTGAAGTAAGAAAATAACCAAACAGAAGAACTCAATCTCTGTTAATAAAATAAACTCAATGTTATATCTCTCATGCAAACTTAGTATGAAACCTTATTGGTCTCTCTACATTAAATGTGAATCACTTACTGAAATAGTTGGTCATATTCAACCACTTCAAATAAACAAATAATTAAAACTTTAAAAGAGAGAGTTTAGTAGAACATGATATTTTCTTGTGAACATTAAATTCTTAATAATATATTGTGTAGAAAATAATAAAGACACGAAACTAATTTGAATTATTTTTTTAGAATTTTCCAAAGAGTTCAGTTGTAATAAAATATTAATTACAAATAAAATACAGAAGTCACTAAAAAAAACATAAAAACACAAATCATTCATCAAAATATAAGTACACAATTTATTCTGATTATCCTTTATCAATATTCTCACTAAACTAAGATGTTTAATTATTATTTTCTACACTTATAATTGTAAGTGTCTTACAAATAATTCTTAGAAGCTTGAAAATTTTGTATTTTCACTAACTATTTATTTCAAATAGTACAATATATTCACGAAATAAAAATGTAATTATAGAATAAAAAATGATTTAAAAAAAAGTTTTTGTCTAATAAAAAATTAAGTTTATTTTATCATAATAATATATACTTAACATATCTAATTACATACAAAAATAAATATTTTTCTTATGTGTCATTTTCTAAATAAAAAAATATACGTGCATAGGGTTGAACAATTTTTTCACGAAAGTAAATAAACAATTTTTTTCTTAGCCAACTATGATAGACGATATCAGATAAAAAGAAAACAAATTTGTTAATCAAATTAGTTTTTCATTTAATATTTTTTTTGTATAGTTATATAATACAATATTAAAATTACGGCACAGGTATTAATTGTACGAGTTTTTTAATCAATATATATATATATATATATATATATATATATATATTCACCCATTAGTATTCACATCTAGATGGATTTAAAAAATGAACAAAATACAGTACACCTTAATGAAATTTCTAAGAAAACACATGAACATATAAATTTTATAACATAAGAAAAAATAATATAAAGAATAATTGTATAGTAAAGACAAGAAAAGACCCTTTCATGATTATCAAACAATGAATGATAAAAATAACTAAATGCTGAGTTCAATAATTTATTCTCAGAAATTGTGATAAATAGATAAAACAATTTTATTTGTCACGATTTCATGAAATTAGCATGATTAGATATATCAATATATATATATATATATATATATATTTCAATAATACACATATATTACAATACTTGTATTTTACTTTTCAATTTTTTTATCACATAACTATTTCAAAGATGTTGAATTAATAATTTAATAAATATATGTATTTGTTTTTTACTAGTACTAATATAACATAACATTTGTTGGAGAAAAATGTCATAGTATAGTTCTCATTGGAAAATAGAGAAATCTAGTAATGTCAAGGAAACTAATACGCTAATACGACGTCGTTGCTATGTCCATTCTAAAATTTTAATATCAGTGAAGAAAGTGAGAGGGAAAACTGAAACGGGAAGAACAAAACTGTTTAATTCCCCCAAATTCCAAACTTGATCCTGAAACCCTAACTAGTCCCTAACTGTGCGTATAATTGTGAATCATGAATGCCAAAGATATTCTGGGATTGCCCAAATACTCATTCCCCCCTCTTGAGAAGAAGTCACGACCTCCCAAAGAGTCTCAACGAAAACCAGATGGCATTTCGCGCGAGGTATCTTTGTCAATTTCAACAATAACAATGCTGTATTATAGATTTTGTTCATGGACACTGTATTCAATTCGATCGAAATTTATTTGTAGGTGTACGCTCTCACAGGTGGATTGGCCCCTCTTATGCCTGCAATTGAAGCTTCTCAATTGAAGAAAAAGACTCCTCCTCTCGAAAAGGTGCTTCTTCTTCTTCTCGCTCTTTTTTCCTTTTATTTTTGTTTTGGCAATGCTCAATTAGTTTAGTGATTTAATTTTATTGAGTATTTTCACCTTTTTCTGCTTCTTCAGATCACTTGGCAGTGGCTTCCTTTCACCAACTCTGCTCGTAAAGATAATCTTCAACTTTACCACTGGGTCAGATATAGTCTCAGTATAATTTTGTATACTCTGTGGGTTAAAATATTAAATTATTTCCTATATTTGTTTCCATTTTAAGTTTTAGTTCCTGAATGGCACACACACATACATAAAAGTTGAGCTATGTTCCTGGTGTTAACACTGGAGAAATATTTTTGGTGGTATAATACTGTTACGAAAAATCTTTCGTCGTGTTGATAAACTGTTGCAAAAAATTGTCTAGGAACCAGGCTTCTAGTTATCTTGTATACATAACACATAAAATTGAGACAAGCACAAGGGCTAAACAAAAAACTTAACCCTATTCATGATTATGAGCACAAGAGTAATTGCAATTTGACTTGTAAATCAGGTACGAGTTGTCAATGGTGTTCCTCCTACGAGGGACTATTCTTTTGCCAAGTATAATAAGGTAAATGCTTTGCGCTGCTTTGCTTTTGAATTTGGTTTTGGTCAATATTTGTATGATTGAATGTTAGTTTACATGCTGTGGTGCAGGCAGTTGATGTGATCAAATACACAGATGAGGAGTATGACAAGTATTTGACAAATCCTGTAGGTATCATGTCTAAATGTATATTTTTATAGAAATTTATGAATGATTTGCTTAAACTATAATGTTTTAACCTATCTGTATTTTGTTCAGTGTATAAGTTGTGATTGTGGGGTCTCCATTTAAATTTATTTGTGATAACACCATGGTAGTTAGTATCACACTGGAATGATACAATACTACCACTCTGATATGATTTGGAAGTCTGGTGATGCAAATTAGGGTGTTTAGGGTTCATATCTGAAAAAAAAAAAAAAAAAACAGACAGGGAAGGTGAGTTTGGGTTTGCTGGTGGGCCATTATTACCTGGAGATATTTAAGATATCCTAACCCTTAAAATCTGACTGCTGTTGTTAAAAATTCTTACGTGACTATTTAAATAGAACACTTAAGAGTATATGTGCTGCCTCTTTATATATTTTTATTCTATCTAGTTTTAACTTTTCACTAACTGACTTGGATTTTCTTACTTTTAAAATAAGTCCAACATTAGCCTTTATTTCAATGTTATACGACCTTCAAGTATCACTTGAAGTCTTCCCTCAAAATTCAAATTACCACTCCACTATTCTATATTTGGGCTGACATTTTAAACGGAAAAGCTCAATAGATAGGCTAGAGTTATGATATTTGTTTTTATTGCTCATTTGTTTCTTTATACACGTATAAACAATATGGTTTTATTATTGATCATGAATCTTACGATCGCCTAGATAATATTCAAAAAATAGGCTTTCCTATTCACACTTTGTATCCCGATTCAACTACCTTGGTTAACACCATTAGGTGTTAACTTGCTTTTCACTTATGTTGGTATTTATAAATCATAGTACTAATTTTGTTTTTCCTGGAAGAGAAGGATATTATGTTATTTCTGTGTCGTTTCTTCAGTCATTAGTTTAGCAAAATTTTGTCTGAAAATATTGATGGATTGGTGGACAACTTTTAATGGTGAGATAAGCAAGCGTGCCTAGGACCTGGAGGATTTATGGTAGGAGAAACATAAAAGAAAAACAGCAATGAAATACATTTAGTCTGGCTTTTTATGTTTTCTGTTTTGGCTTGTGGGACCACCAACAGTGGGGGAATATGGGGAGGAGTGAGCTGCAGATATTCATGGGTTTCTTTTTCTTTTGTTACTCTGGGATTCTAACTCGAGCAGGGATGATTTTTCTAGTGGAGACTTACGCTGTTGGTGGAGGTCATAGTTCTCTTATTTCTATCTATTAAATTATGCAACCACACATTTCCCGGGTTTCCATTTCAAATCCTTGAACCTCAAGTTTAGGGTGACGTTGGATGGATTAGTATGCTTTTTTTTTCCTATGGATAACAACAGTAAGATTCTATTAATTTGTTCATCAGAATTCAGAACCATACTTAACAGTACGTTTGGTTTTGGTAACTGAGTCTTGGCCAAATTTCTCATTTAATTTTGCTGAGGGTGTCTCTTGTGAAAAATACCTTTTGGTTTGACGTGACAAAATTTGTTTGACTCTTGGTCTTGCCTGAGCTTATTATGTGTAAGAGGATTTAGGAAGATTTATTCCCTTCCACATCAATAGTTCGTGATGGAGTTGGTGGTTTTGGTAGAATGATATAGTAAAATGTTGGATATTTTTTAAAGCCTTTGAATTGGATAATGCTAGTAAGAATAGGGTCAGAATTTGAATTATTGTTACCCTTAGGTTTTTTCAATCAAAAGACTTTGAAATGGTTAGATAACTATATGGATGGGTATTTGGGTTCATATTTTCCTTCCACTGTATCACGATGGTTGGTTCCAAGAACATAAAATGATTATTGGTACAACTATAAACAGAGGAACATATTTGTGATCAATTTGGAAGGATCTGTATCTATGAGCCTAGTTTAACTTCACATATGCTTTGTTTGTACACACTAAATTGTGCTTTTCATCTGTAGCATTGCTTACCCTAAACTGCAGCTATGCTGCGTGCTTTTCTAATTGAAAGTCAACACGTGTAATATTCTATCATAATTTTTTTTAGTTCAATCTTTATCATGTATTAAGTGCATTGCTCTATTCCATTGTACCTTACATATGTAGATGTGGACCAAAGAGGAGACGGACCAACTATTCGACTTGTGCGAGAGATTTGATCTCCGATTTGTTGTAATAGCTGATAGGTTTCCATCATCTCGGACTGTAGAGGAATTAAAGGATAGATATTATAGTGGTATGTGTTTGTTCAACAAATTATTATATGCTGCATGTTTCTTTTTATTATACTTTATTTTGATTTTAGGGTGATATTTTAACATGATTTTTTATCTCGTGCCTTGTCATGTAGTTTCACGAGCTATATTGGTTGCTAGAGCTCCATCTTCTGGGGATGTTGCAGCACATCCTCTTGTTAAGGTGCAGTTTAAAAACATGAATCTGCCTTGGGACATTGCACCTGATCATAGTAGTAACTTGTCCTTCCCCATTGTAGGAACTGTATAATGTTTCACAAGAAATGGAGCGAAAGCGAGCACTGTCCATGGTCCTCTCTCAAACAAGGCAACAAGAACGAAGAGATGAAGAGGTTTTGAACTATTTTTTATAGTCATTTGCAGTCTGTGTACTTCATAGAAAATAAGGCATAGTACCTACTTCTGTTCTTTTATTTTATGCAGGTTCTTATTGAAGCTAAAAGAATAGCTGAATCTCGCATTCCTCCCAAGGTAATTTTTTTAAAGAATGCTTTTCTATAATGTCATTAATTACTTGTGGAGGGGGGAATTGTTATCAAGAATCAATTTCAGATGACCTAATTCTGATTTCTTGATTAACCTTTGACTAATATGGAATGTTCCTTATTTATTTTTGTTTCAAACAAAATTTTCCTGCTGTTTATCATTTCATTGCCCGAGGAGGTAACTAGGGCTGTGTACTCATAACCTCATTAGTTTTTAATTTTACTGACAGTAATATATATGTTGAAAGGCTGCCCTTGATTTGCTTGTTCCCAGTTCACAATTACCAATTTGAGACAGCAATATTCATGGAATTTATAAAACGTTGTCACTTTAAGATGCACAAGCACCTGTGTCTGTATGTCATTATGAATCAATCTAGTTGCTAGCTCCAGCCGAGATTATCAATTGTGCACCAAGCTCCACCTCTGGTTGTGACCCAGTTCATTTTGGTGCCTAAGCTAACTATTTATGTAGAGGAATTTTTTGTTGCTATTAATGAAATGGGACCAAAAACACCATTACTCACATTGCCCTATATTGAACCATGTACTGAATGATGCCTTTGTAGATACGATCATGTCCCCATGCCATCCAGAAATGTGTGTAGGATACACTTCACTCTTTGTTCATTCATGGAATACTCTAGAAATAAACTTAACTGGGGCCAAGTTTGGAGCTTTGTGTGTATTCAGATGACACATGCGTTTTATCTTGTGTTTTAGGCTGCTGAAGAGTCTCAGTTGGCTGCTTCTAATGCTGGTGCAGAAGCTACAGAGAGGGCTGTCCCTGGTGAAACTGTATCTCCATCGAATGTGCAACTTCCATCAATGGTTGTGCCTTCCACATTACCAGATAATGCAGCTACTCTAGCTTCTCTTCGCATGGTAAGTTATATAGTAGGTTCCCGGTGATGCAGCCTATGCCTTCTCTTCATTGACACTTCTGTTCTAAACACCTCCCATTTTCCAAACTCATTCTCTGCCATGCTCATCGGGAACGTTAGCACATACAATAATTCAAAAATTTGATCTTGCACTGATCACACTATTTCAAATGACTATTTCTTAGAGGCAATTTTCACAGATTTTTAATCCTAATACATTATTAAACATAGTCTAATAACGAGAAATATTTCAGCTACGTGTATATTTGAGAACATATGCACTTGAGCAAATGGTGCAAGCTGCAAACTCATCAGCTGGACTTCGGACTATCAAACGGGTTGAACAAACCTTGCAAGACCTTGGGGTTTGTCTTTACTCACTTGAACTTTTAATACAGTTAAGATATTTCATTTGTTTGTCCCTGGTATTCATATAGTATTGACTGATATGAAATTGTAACAATATATAAAGACTAATGTTAATGAGCTAGACACCTGTTAAGGATTGAAAAATGAGAATTATTTAATGAAAAATAACCGCTTTTAAGTTTCGTTTGTATTAATTGTTGTACTTTTCATTAAATATTTTCCACTTATTTATTCCGTAGAAAGTACCCTTTGGGCACTAATTCGTACTCCCTTTGTTTTTTCAATAGGAAGCTATCAGAATTGTTTAATATAATTGAATGGGTTAACCTGTTAGAATAGGTTAACATATGCATTGTATTTACCTATGTGTAGGTTGATCATTACTTTTCATATATCTATGATGTAAGGGTTCCTATAAATGAATGATATTAGCTAAGAGATCAAATAATCTCTCTTAAGCACTTTTTCCATATTTTCTCTCTCAAGCGAACCTTTTAGGATGCTAAAGGTCCCTTCCAAACTATTTTACCGAACTAACTTCTTATTTTCTTCAAAAAATGCCCTTAATTACTCAGCATTTTTTTCTAGTCAATAGATAATAAATGCAGTAAATTAATTTCTAGGGCTCATCACGAAAGGGTAAATCACTAGTCAGAGCGGCCTCTTTCATTCCCTTTACCTTTGTATAGGATGCAAATAGTCATTACTTAAGTGGAAATTAGAGATTAAGAGAATGTGATCCCAATAATTTTAAGGGTAATTCTGGAAATATAATGCAAATTGTTAATTTAATGACTAAGTAAATTAAATAAATTTCTTAATTATTGTGAAATGACACTATGCACAGAACACATACACACGTGCACTTCCTTTTTAATTAGTTTTACTTTGATTGCAGGTCAATTTGAAACCAAGAGTTCCAACAAAAGCTGTTTGTGCGGAGCATCTTGAATTAAGAAAAGAAATACTAACTTGGCTTAATCTCCAGAAACAGGTATACTTGCTACTGTGGTCTTGGGGATTACACTAGTTAGAATTTCCATATGCTTGTATGCCTTTCTTAGCTTTATTTTTCTATTGGAGTTGCAACATCAATATTGGCTTGTTTCCTGCCAGTTTGTTTAATTTAATTACTGGTTAAAATATTTGTTTCAGGTTCAATATAAAGAGGCTGAAGGTTCCTCTTTTCGTGATGGGTCGTATGGTGAAACACCTGGCACACCTAAGGTTAGAAATCTGGCTTTTTATTTTTCTATTTCCCCTCTGTTGCTTTCGTTGATTTTGGCCTGTCCTAGCATTCCATTCTGTTTCCCTAACCATGAATCTGTGGTTTGGAAACTATTGACAGCATTTACATCGTGCTGGGGATCAGGATCGGACATTCGTACCAGATGCAATGAATTTCGGAGGTAATAGATTTTGTCTGCATCTGCTCTACCTAATTTCCTGTAATTGATGGGATTTTCGTTTATTTATTATTAAAACTGTGCTTATAACTGTGGCTTCAGTTGAAAGGGTTGGCAAAAAGGACCAAAAGCGAAAGGTACACTACAAAGTTTGTCTATTTATTATCTTCACTGCTTGATTCCCACTACCTGTGGACTATTTTCCTAGCTTATTACTATTGATCTTCAAAATTATAATTTTTGCCGTCAATTACAGGCACCAGGAGCTCCATCGGCTCATAAAAGACCTAGAAAACTAAAGGCCACAGACCTCTAGTTCCTCTGGTGAGAGCTTATATTTTTCACAGATGATTCACACTGCCGGTTTAGTATCGTTCTTTTATAATTTAGTATTCTTCTCAACCATTTGTGTGCTTCTGTTATATAATATTTTTGCTTCTTCAATCCTTATGGTACTTGTGTTTCTTCAATTTTCTCTTCTGTAGTTAAATAGCACAACAAAGCTTGTTGATGCATGTATTTCACAAATGTTTTGCATGTTATATTCGTCAGGTGGCAACCGAGAAAAACGGTGTTTCAATTCGAAGAATTCTTTCAAACAAAATTATGAATGTGGAAACTGGCTATTAACTCAAGACCTGGAAATTCTGATTATGGTATATTTAGGCCAACTGAAGTTCTGTTTACTTCGGCCTGCAATTTTAACTAATGCCACTCTTGGTCTTCATTGTAAAGAGAAAAGTGAGATCCCTGGGATGAGTGAGATCTCCCATCTTTAGCATGTCCTCAGAAGCTGGACTTTATTTCTCATGCTGATTATGTTTTGTAGGGATACCAGTTACAAAAAGGGCTTCTTATTTGGATATGCATGTATATAAGTTTAGAAATGGGAATTCCGCATGTCCTTGAAGGCTTATGAATGCTGAAATTGGGAGCAAATGGAACGACTGCATCGCTTCATAAATGTTTCTAATCGTTTGCACACTTGCACACCAAATGAAAAAGGCTGTCGTGATAATTCAAACTAAGTGAAAATAGTTTATTCAAATTTATTGTAGTCTTGGAAAATTCGTGGAATAGCACAGGAACTAAGGCCAGGAGTAACTAATTGATGAATTTTTCTCCTTCCCGTATTTGGAATGATTTTTCTTAGTTCTATATGCTCGACGCCTTTTCTCCGCAGACAACTCTTATCGAAGCTGCCAAAATATGAAGAGAAATACAAAATTAGCAGAGCAGGAATAAAAGTGAATTATGACAAACAATAATTAAAATACGCAGACAATTAAGTGATTGCCTCATAACTCCTGTTTAGCAAAAGACTATTCCGTAGGTATTTCCTGCAAGCCTGTTGGTGGGTTAACAACTTAACCACTGTAATAATGTTTCGTTTGCTTGCATCATTGACCTTGGAGATTTCCTTTTTCACTTTCATAATTCTCGCTCTGCTCTTCTGGTTTATGAAAAATCCAAGTTGTGTAAAATGAAAGTTACCTTTTACATAATCCATATTGTGCAATCCATAAATCATGGTAGAATCCATAATCCTTTTTTACTTGAGTCTATTATTGACAATACATAAAAGGGTGATAACGATGACAAGAGGGCAATGGTGAGAGTGGTAAGGGACGGCGGTGCCCATTGAGTTTGATTTGGGTAGGGTCCAAAGGGTAATCCTGTTGTATAGTCATTACTTCAAATTTAGCACTTGCAAAAGAAACTGCATTTAAAATAACCGCTTTGTGAATGCGTTAATTGTTTTGAGTTCGCACACCCGGATTCGAGGAAAATAGTGAAATCACTAATGCTAGAATGTCAGGAAGTGAGTTAAGGAAAGGGGAGACAATTGTTTTTATAATGAATATTTACTTATTTAATATTTTTAAAAATAAAAGTTCATGGGATCATACTAACATGAGTAACAATTATTGGGAACATAATAAACATCAAAACTCGTTAGCGATTTTTGAAGAGTGGGCACTGTGCTTCTCAGTACCGGGAGTGAGGAAGAAGAAACATATGAAAAAAAGTGCCATGTTTGATGGATTCAATATATGAATTAACACCGAACTTCTTTTTATCTGTAGTTTTATAAGATAGACTTGAAAAAATATCAAGAATGAAGGCCCAATTTAATCTAAGAAAAGTTATTTGACCCAATTTAGTTCTTAAAGGACACAAATCACTTAAGAAATTCTGAAGATTATAAACACGGAATTCAATTATTTTATCACATAACTTATCTCTAAAAAATGAACATCGATCAAATCGATTGCTTTACCCAAGACCCAGCTGCAATAAGCAGTCTGATGCTCGTCCAACTATATTCATACAAAAGTAAAAACTAATCACAATTCAATTAAAATTTAGTATTCCAAATAAAAGAATAGACAATAACAGCATACATACATTAGAAGTCTAGTACATTTACCATAGAGGAAGTTTCCACTCTGAACTTTTAAGACACAAACAATAAAAGGAACTGCTATATTCCCTCCATTATTGGTAACTCTACACTTTTTCATGAGGATGATCGTTTATAAGTGAAGGGCAGATTAAGGCATAGTTGTAGAGAAGGTAATGAGGTTGGTAGCTATGCAGAGAAGGTAACATTGAGAATGTCAGGAAACCTCTCCTTGATGGCTGCTTTGATTCCGGAGCCAATGGAGTCAGGTCCAACATACCTAACGTGGCACTCCTCACCTTCAACGGATAACACCTCCACGCTGCCTCCGTAATTCTTTATGGCAGGTCTCAATATATCAAGATGACTATTCACAACCTATTCCAACGCAATGCAAACCACAAAGGTAACAAATTTCAAACTCATTTCATCTAAATTTAATGCCTTAATTACACTTTGGTTCTTCATGATTGCAATTGTGTATTTCAGTCCTCCAAGTTCAATTATGTCAATTCGGTCTCATACAATGCAAAGATGTTCAGTAAATTTCCAAGTTTCAACTGTACCAACCAATTGAGTTGTGATTTTACTCAATAGCAACAGTTCATAGCTTAAAAATGCAATTATGACCACCACATGTTTGAATAAATTCTGATTGAAGTAAACTCGTAAACTAAAATTAATTCACATATAATCTTACAAGTTAATGTCGTATTAGGGCTTTTGAAAATCAGATTTTGAAGTTACCCACATACGAGTCTTAAATGAATAAAACGGACCTCAACGGTTGTCTCCGTGGGTGGGTTATCGTAGACTTGGCGAATGTCCTTAACGGCATCTCCGAATTTTTCCTTGAGAACGCGCTCGATCCCCATCGTCATGGTTGTGGTGGAGCTGGGGCAGCTCTCGCACGCTCCTTGAAGACGGAGAGATACGACGCCGTCTTCCACGGAGACCACGTCGACGTTGCCACCGTCGGCGATGAGGTAAGGGCGAACATCTTCGAGAACGAGGTCGACGTTGGATGCGGTGAGCTCGAATTTCTTTGCGGAGTATAATCCGGGAGAGGACTGATTCTGGTTGTGATTGGGGGAAGATGTTAATCGGATTTGAACGTTCCTTCTTCTGTTTTGGTTCGGAGGGTTGAAAGTGGAAACTGAGAATTTTAGTTGACGGCCATGGATTTGATGATTCAAGGTGGTTGTTGTTGAACGAATTGGAGTTAGAGTTGGAGCTGCCATGGCCATAAATGCAGAATGAGGAACGATCACGGGGAAGATAGAAGTGCCACCTATTAGCCCAATTGAGTTTGAGTTTGGGCTTTTGGTCTTTCGGGTTCCTTCCAATCGGCCTGCTCCCACATACTAAAACCCCATTGAGATTGGTGTAAAACTCACTCCTTTGACGGCTTCTTCCTGCAGCTCCATACCTTCTTTCTGTACCTCCACAGATTTTGAATTTTCCAAAATGCCTATTTGAAAAAAACTATATTGCCCTTGCCCTTAATAAGAATGATGTATAGGTTTTAAAATCGTGATAATGGGTGTATGAATGAAGGTGGTGCTACATTTTTTCGGTATAGCGTGACGGTGATAGTGGTTTTATTGTAGTGAAAGGTTGGTTTTAATAGTCCATGGTGATGCACTGGTGGTGGTGAGGAGGTGCTAAATGAAGTTTTTTGTGGGAGGTAACTTTGGGTGCTGTAGGTTTTGATTTTGTAATTAGGATTAATCAATAAAATTACTGGGTACGGAAGTTATATTATCTTCCGGATTTGAATAATTTGGAATAGAAATTTCACTTTCCGAATAAGTCAATTCGAAAGAACAAAATGTATTCCACAACACCCTCTTGAATTATGGAATACTCAGAAGTCAAAAATAAAATTTTAATTAAATTAATCCAGAATAAGATTTTACCTTCTGAAATAACATGTTGCAGAAAATAAAATCCTATGTTGGAATAGTCTAGACCGAAAGCTTATTTTTAGCTTTTGAAATAAACTAATCCAAAATATTATCAGATGAGAGTAACTGAGTTATTGCACACTTTCCTTTAAGGTTAATTTAGAAATTTTAAAAATCTATGGAAGGTACGGAGGAGCAGGAAGGACGACTCCTTTTGATGAATATAATATTTATATTCTATTCAGATTCATTTTGAATATGTCAAAATCCTTCTAATTCATTAAAATTTATAGCTACTTTACATTTGTTTTACTTAAAATCTCTTAATTACAGTAGTAATAGACAAAAGTACTTCTACAGTTGTTAATATAATGTCGGTTAAATCAAAAATCGACATTGTTAAAAATATAGTGGTATTTTTGTAAATACATCAATATTTATAATGTTGATTAGATTAAAATTGACGTTGTGAAGTGTACACTACGTCGGTTAAACAAAACAATCGTCATGGATATATCAGTAAAAAATAAAAATTTAAAATTTTAAAATTTTTAAATGACGGGTAAGCACCACATCGGTTAGGAGCTACAAACTAACGTGATGTGTCAAACCATGACGTCGGTTATGGGACTCCAACCGACGTCATGATCACGCTAAGTAAATTGAGGAGAAAGGTGGGTGAAATTAGGGTTTGCATCACTTCGTTTCTAGACTTCTAACCGACGTGGTGGGCCATCATAATTAAAATTAGGGATTTCAGGCCATGCACCATGTCGGTTAGAAGCCCAGAACTGAAGTGGCGCTTCCAACTTCACTGTTTTTACTTTTACACTTTGTCTCCCTCCTTCATTTTTACTTTTGTGCGCACCGTTGCTTCACAGTTCTCTCTAGCTCACATTGTCTTTTTCTCTCTTACGCATCCTCTCTTGCATCTTGTCTCGCTTTCTTGCTAATGTTCTCACTAGTACGTGGTGTTCTCCCTCGTGTGTTGTTCTCCCCCATCTCTTATTGTCTTTTATGGTTTCATTCACTCTATATTTGCATTTTTTGGTTTTGATAGATTTCGTTTGAGTTGATTTCCGTTCACTAGTTTTGTTCTCACTATCTACAAGAGGTATGTTTTCTTATCTTTGTATGTTTGAAATGCTTTCTGGATGTTTGTATCATAGATTTAGGGTTTTAAAATTTTTTGGATGAAAAAACTTCAAATGACCATAACTTTTGATAGAAAGCTCGGATTGAGACGCTCAAAAAATGAAAGTTTCTCTAAATTGCGTAACGAAGCTCTTGGACCATCTCCTGAAGGTGATTCGAAAAAAAAAATTCCAAAATTTTATCGTTTACCCTATTTTTTTATTTTTTTATTATTTTTTCAAATTTTTAGATTTTAGCCTACTATTTAATCCATTTATATTTTTCAAAAAGTTCTGGAAATTGTTATGATTTTTCTTTGTATGTATTAAAGATTTATCAAAGTGATTATGAAAAATTCTGATTTTTTTTTTTAAAACAACCATATTACATCGGTTGTGGGGCTTCCAACCGACTTAATAGAGTAGATACAACACCACGTCGGTATCCTGGTCTTAACCGATGTGGTGATGATTTTTAGCATGTCAGTTGTTTAACCGACGTCATTTTCAACATCTCCTGGATCAACATCAGTTCGGGACCCGACAATAAAAGCTTCTCAAAACCAACAATAAAAGCTATTCTTCTCCTAATTTTATATACCATAAAAGACTTAATTCAATGTCATCATACTTTTTTTATAATTTTTTTTTTTGGAAAATGACTTTTGTTTAGGTTATTGGATTAAAGAGTTTAAACATTAATTTAAAATTTTCAATCTTTGGGAAATATAAATTCTTGAAGAGTGAAACTTTCACATATTTAGTAAATTTAGTTTCTAAATACTAAATGCGGTTACATGTTCTGGAAATTAAATTCTGAAAGTCCCTAAAATTTTCATATTTTTGAAATTTAAGTTTTGGAAATAGTTCTACTTGACAACAATTAATTGTTCAAGAGTATTACTATACAGTCAATTTTTTTCGTGGACATAATACACCCACCGGTGCTTTATAATTCTATTTTAAGCTAATCTGACTTAACAGAAGGTAAATAAAATTTCTGAACTTAGGAGATTTTATTGAAAATTCTTACATTAATTATATATTATTGAGTGTCTCAAATATTACTAAATATTATAAGAAATATTTAAATGTTACTCAGTACCAGATGCCATAACATTAAATGTCACATGGTGGACCTGAATAATGGTTGGACAACTTGTTTTTTTATCCTTTCTTTTATTATTTAAAATTTACGGACAGAAAATAGTGCCTCTCTAGACAGAGAAGGTCTTCAAATTTAAAGAATAATAAGGAAATGAGTGTAAAATTTAAATATCATATTATATCATATCATATTAAATATTTATATTATATTATATTAAAGAAATATATCGTTAAAATTTTAATCCCAGTTCCTTTTCATAGTAAAATTATATTTTAATATTATTTTTCACAAATTTCAGTCATTTAATAACTGTTTTGTCCATAATAATATATATATAGAGGTCAGGTGACTGTATAAAATAAATAGTGACGTCACTACATCACCACTCCTTTTTATATTTGGTCTCAACATCATTGGAGACAATAGTTAAGGGTGTGCATAAATGACACATCACAAATCGTACCAACAAGCAGAGAAAAAAATAACGAAAAATTATATCATTTCAGTAATTATCATTATGAATTGGTAAGAGACAATTTTTAATGATAAAATTATGACAATAAATAATAAGTAGATAAAAAGTATTACAATATTTTTCAATTAAAAAAATATAGTTATAAAATAGTTTTAAGTATTAATATATCGTTACTTATGGTGTGCTGGCAAGTAATAGGGTCATATAATGATGACTCTCAACTGCATTATTTGCCTATTGATTGTTTTTAGAAAATAAACATTTTAAAACCTCTTATTTTTTAACCATAAAAAATGTCAATCAAATTTTCTAAGTTCAATGTATTAATATTTTAATTAAATACTTCTTTAATAGTTAACACGTAAATATTTTATTTCTTCACTGTGTTGTACAGGACACACATTTTAAATTAAAAACCTTACAAATTTGTAGAGTTTGTATGTCATTTATGGGTTATAAGTCAACATTACCAACGTATTATTGATGTGTAATTTTTGTTTATATATTACCCAACTTATTGAGTTTCAACCCGTACGAGAATCCAATCCTCACCTCTTCTTATTTTTTTATCAGCATCCTACTTAAACTCTAATAATGAAAATAATTCAATGTGTGTTTATAATCCTAAATTAATTAATGATTCTACATGTTCTACTAATGAGCGCATGAAGTCATATATATTAGTTTTCTTCAAGAAGAAATAAATAAATTCCTCACTTGTAATAACAGCAAAACTCCAACAGAATAAATAAATAAATTCCTCACCAAAAAGGAAACAAACTACAACAGGCCACTTTGGTAATAATAGGCAAACTCGAAGGTGTTGATGTATTGACACAAGTATACATACACAGTAGGCACTATAATGGCGATGAGTGAGTTTTTCTTCTAAGCTCTTCTCATATTTTGGCGACCAAAGATGGCTAGAAAAAGTGTTAGTAATATCGCATTTGCAACTCCTCAATTCAAGTACCAGAGGTTCCACTCTCTACTTCATCGTTCAGATCTCAATGACCACACTATAGTGTTTGATGTAGAAGGTGCATTGCTGAAATCTTCTTCAATGTTCTCATACTTTATGGCCGTTGCATTTGAAGCAGGAGGGCTCATAAGAGCCATGGTTCTGCTTCTAGTGTACCCTTTTATTTGTTTAGTTGACGATGAAACGAGTCTAAAGATTATGGTTATGATATGCTTCTTTGGGATCAAAGAAGAGAGCTGCAGAGTGGGAAGGGCTGTTTTGCCAAAGTTATTGTTGGAGGATGTTGGATTAGAAATGTTTGAGGTGCTGAAAAAGGGTAGCAGAAAAGTGGGGTTGAGCAAGTTGCCAAGAGTGATGGTGGAAAGCTTCTTGAAGGAGTATTTGGAGATTGATTTTGTTGTGGGAAGGGAGTTGAAACTGTTCAATGGCTTCTACGTTGGGTTGATGGAAGAGAGAAACTGCATGCATGCTAATTTGGAGCTAGTTCACGAAAGGAAAATAACTTGTTCCCATATGATTGGTATTTCAGGATCTAATAATGTTCTTGGCCACTCCTTGTTTTCTTCATGCAAGGTTTGTCTTTTACTCCTTTCTCAATCAATGCAATTCACTCCTTTTTAAGCAAATTTCTTAAGATTAGTCAGATTTGGAAAAACAAAATTCTACATTCCATTCTGGGTAAAAGAACAAAAAAATGAGTAACATGTTATAAATGATATGATAAAAAAGAAATAGAGAAATGAAAAGTAAAGAAGGTCAATGGAAGAGGGAAGATAATCCATGTACACTATTCTAGGTTTTTTTTTTTTTTAAAAAAAATCTTATAACATAATTATAAACTATATTTAATTATTTTACATTTTCTTAACAATAATATGTTTTTGCTACAGGCTAGTTTGGGGGAAAAGTTGAGAAATAACCCCAAAATAATTAGCAACTTGTGTAATAATTTAGAAAAACAAAATTAAGTAATTTAACACTAAATTTTCAAAAAAATAAAATAAATGAAGTTAAATTCTTAAATATAGAGCTAGAGAAGCTTTTATTTTCATTTATATATTGACAATTTAATTTGCGCTAAAGAGTTTTTTTTTTTCTGTCAAACGCAAGAAATTTCAATCACGTGTTACTTTCTCGTGTTCATGAATAAATCATTGTCTATCAATGCTACCTTAAAAATAGTAAAAAACTTTAAACGAAAGCTATTAATACTTTAAAAAAGAACAATTATGTTTATTATTACTTTAATTCCACTAATACTCCTTTTAGTATCACTTGATAAAAAAATTAACAAATCAAATGTCTGGGTGTATATATTTTTCTTTTCAGTTAATGTGAAAGCTTGAAATCTGGAAACTCATTTATTGATTGTTGTCTTGTGGACAAACCTAGGAGGTGTATATGGTGACAGAAGCTGAGAAGAAAAAATGGAAAAACCTAGCAAAAGACAAATACCCCAAGCCATTAATCTTTCACGATGGAAGATTAGCCCTTAAACCCACACCACTAACCACTCTAGCCCTGTTCATTTGGGTTCCTTCTGCCTTCATCATCTCGTTGATTAGGATCACTATTGGAGTCTCACTTCCCTACAACATCGCAACACCCCTATTAGCATTCACAGGCCTTCGTCTCACAACATCAAAGCCCAAAACCATAATCAAAGACCAAAAACCGAAGGGTCATAATCTTTATGCATGCAACCACAGAACATTGTTAGACCCTCTCTACTTAGCCTTCGCTCTGAAGAGAGACTTAGTGACCGTGACATATAGTTTAAGCAAAGTGTCTGAGATACTAGCACCGATCAAAACGGTGCGTTTAACGAGGAACCGGGACAAGGATGCAAAGAGGATGAAAGGGTTGCTGAAACAAGGTGACCTAGTTGTGTGCCCGGAAGGAACCACGTGTAGAGAGGCGTATTTATTAAGGTTTAGTCCTTTGTTTTCGGAACTGTGCGATGAAATTGTTCCTGTGGCTGTGGATTGTCGAGTGACAATGTTTCACGGCACAACTGCAGGGGGTCTTAAGTGTTTGGACCCACTTTTATTCATGATGAATCCAACACCATGTTACTCTGTTCAGCTGCTTCAGAAGGTTTCATCACCGTCACTGCCAAATCGTAGAATGAACGAGAAAGCCAGATTTGAAGTGGCTAATCAAGTACAGAAGCAAATTGGGACGGTTCTGGGATTTGAATGCACCACACTTAACAGAAAAGACAAGTACTTGATTTTGGCCGGTAATGAAGGTGCAGTTTCAACCACAAAAACTGGTAGGAATGTATGATCAAAAAGTTTTACTATTGGCCATGCTTTTCTCATGTCACCGACATTGTCTTGGAAAATAGACAAATAAAAGTTTGGGAAAAATTGTCCCAAGTCATCGCTATCTTGTAATATTAAGCACTGTGGAATTATCTTCTTCATGTTATATAGTGATGAAAAATAATGTTTTTGAAACCTAAAACAATTGCAACTTATTTATTTTAATAATATAATAATGTAATTTAAAATTTAAAATTAAAAATAAAAAGAATTTAATTAAAATAACTGTTTTTTATCTAATAAGTGTCAAGTGGTTTTCATCTAATGGATGTAACATATCACTACTTGTAATCAATGAAAAATATGATATATGTGGATTATAAGAAACTTGTATATTTTTTTCTCTTCTAGGAAAAGCAATATTAATGATGCTGACCAATTTGAATTAATAATATTTGATTAAAAGTATAAATATTGAAGAAAAACACCTGTCCAAAACCATCTAATAATAATTCCAAAATATAATATATTTGCAACATCCTAAAATTCTATTAATTTTACTATAAAATCAGTAAAGATATGTATAAAATATTTAAAATATTCAATAATTTAAAATAAAATTTAAACATAAGTATATAAAAAATAAAACATAAATTATTTTACTATTTTACCGTGTACACATTAAATCATCTCAAAAACAACACAAAGCTAAACTATATAAAAAAAGTTATCATAAAAAATAACATAATAAAATAACTCTATTTTAATTCATCACAAAAATAAATATATAAATTAATTCAATTCGTCATCTTTTATCAAAACATTCTATACAATTATGCATGGATAAAACAATTATATTTGAATTCATTACAACAATAAACATATAAATCAATTTAATTTTATCATTATTTTATAAATACACGTATAAAAATTATAGAAAATATGTATTAATATTTTTCAAAAGACTGTTACATTCCTTCTTATTAAAGACTAATACATGACAATTTTTAGTATTTCACTTAGATAAACTTTGGTTTATAGATCATAATAAATTTAAAGTATATATATATTCAAACCTCGACATATGTTATAATACACTTTTCAAATATTAATATATATTTTGATAATACCATAATTTTTTTCAACTCTCACTAATCGGATGTCTTATTCTACCTGTTTTAGATTATTATTGAAATTTTTCTTTGTTAAAACGTACTCTTTTGTTTGATATACAAATTTAAACAATGATTCATGTACTCAAACAATATTTTGTTTGAGTGAAAAAAATATCAAATGATGCATTGATGCAATAGAACCAAAACAATTTTAGACAAATTTAAAATGATAAAAAAATCAATTATAATTTACCTGATTATCATACTCCATTTATTTCAACTAATCTTCCTCATTCAAGTTCAAATACAACATTAATTCATATTGAATTCTTAATTCAATAACTATTTGAGTTTAAGAAAGTAACTTTGCTCATTTAAATCATTTAAATCATGTTCAAAACTCACTTTAAGGACCTCAATATCTTAACATACATCATTTTTCCATTATATCAACATTTCAACAATAGTATTAAGTTCAAATTACTCTAAATCAACCTCATATTTAACCTAAAACTCATAATTTTCACCCATTTTTAAACTCGAAATAACCCTTTCACTCCAACAAATAACCTTATTTATTATAACACTACAAATAATGAATCTATTTCTAAACATAATTTCATACATGCTCATAAAATTCTCATCATCAAAACAAAAGATATCACTGCATCTTTATATTGACAAAGATCATTTTTGCCTGTCAAACTTTACATTTAAGCACTTACTCCTAGGTATGCAAACAACTCAATTTAGAAAAAAAGAGGAAAAAAAATTACTCGACAAAATTTTGATTTGTAAACTATGTTCCTCTAATAGGATCTTTGAGACAGGTTCAGATATTAAAAAAAATAAACATATCACTCAGCAATTTAAAAAAATAGAGAAAATTTAATTTTAAAAAGAAAATAATTTTTATAAAATAAAATTTAGATAATTAAATTTTCTATTTGTGAATATTTTAAGTTAACTAATAAAATATTTATACTTTATCTTATTTATATCTATATAATCTTAAATCATATTATTCAATTCTTAAAAAAAATATAACCTACCTAATCCGACATCGCAGTTAGTCTCTTTAAATTCTATATTATTGTTACAGCAAATTTGATATAAAATTAAATGAAGTGGGGTGTGCTCTAATTTTTTCATGTCTGACCTGTGTTGTGCAGTAAGGATACTGCCTTTAATATGGTATACCATTATTTTCAAAAATATCACTCTATATAGCTATACCCTCCTCGCATAAGAAACAAATGTGGTTCATATTTTTTTCAAATTATAAAAACTATAAATATTTCAAAGTATATTTATTATCATTTTTATATTATATTTTTTAAAATTATTTTAATGATCATTAATTGGATATCAATATTTTTCTCAAGTGAATATATTTATAGGTTTAACGACGATACAGTTTGTATTTTTAGTGTAAAACATCATATCTTGAATTACGAGTAATTTTAATCTTTGAAATTGTTTATTTTATAGATATTTTGATAACAACTTTTTTTTATCATATTATTATTAAGATATTGGATTGGTTGTTAATTTCTAGTTTGTTTAGATATGCATCCCTCTAAAGGCACGTATAATTAAGTAACAATGTCATTTAAATTCTACCTTCCTTTTTTTGTATTCAGGAAATTAACATAGATTATAAAAAAATGGTGGTGTAACACATGGATTACTAAACGTCCTTATAAATGGACCGAGCAACATCAGAGTCTTTTATTTATTTTCTTGAAGTCTAACGACTAATTAATTTCAATAATTAAATTTTAAAAAAAGTAATGCTAAAATAAAAATATATATTCTCAAAGATGAATATAAATATAAATACAAAAAGTATTATTATCGTCATATCACAATTTTTAATATTTTTAAAATAAAGTTTGTATTCAATATCTTATAAGAGTAAAAAAATTCTATTAGTATTTTGAAAACTTAATTGAACTAGTTAATCAAATTGATAAACCAGTCAAATACTTGATTCAAATAGACCATACAACCAGCCTAAAAAGAATTCAGTCAATATACTGAAAAACAAGTCAACTGGTAAAATGTGAGCACGAGTCTAGTAAAATGCTTCGTAGATTACATTTTAAATTTCTCTTAAAAATATAGAAATAAATGTATTGACTGAATTGCAAATTTTTTATTATTCAAACTTATTGTGAAATATTATGATATTTTTTTATTTAAACTTCCTTTGTGTCCTTTGAGTTTTAATAATCCATAAAAATATGTCTTCTTATACTTATCATTTAGTGTTATAAACATATGAGCTGTTTTTTAATATTATATTATATTATATCTTATTTAATTATTTTATTTTATTTTATTTATTAGAGTTAAATGATTTCACTACCGTTAAAGCATTAATCTTTGTGTGATGGTTTGACAAAGATTGTATTTAATATACTCTGTAATTATTCTTGTACTCATATGACTTACTGTGGGAGTCATTCAAAAGAAATGTGGTGGATTAAGTTGTGGTCCATTTAAAAAATAATGACATAGTATATGTTTTTCAATATTGATTATAACAACCATTGTTCAAAGTTTAGAATAGGACGTTTCAATGTGTACAATGGCAGGGTATTTCGATTTCAGTTGTTGTCAGAATGATGTCAGTATATTTATCACGCAAAAAGACTGAAATAAGAGTGAATGATAATGTATTAGATAGTACGATGTGAGAAACAAAAGAAAAAAATAGAGAAATGCAATGATACATCTCACATTCATCATACTCTTCCATGCGGATTAAATGACAAGTATAATTATATATATGTGAAAATAATTTGGGAATTCTAATTCAAATATCTTTGGCTGCTCTCTTATTAGAAAATTTACATAGTTGTATTTTTATGTTAGCTTCTAGAGTTGTGTCTTGAAGCATTATAAAACACACCTTATCTAACAAGTTGAATTTGTTTCTTATTTCTAGACTATTTCATATTATCTATGGTTAAAAAAAATTATATTTAAACTTAGGGTTGTAGAGTTAATTGTTAACTCATTGAAGTTATATTAATTATGATAACTCTATTACGATATTTATGATTAAAAATAACAATAGTGAAATCAAAATAAACATATTGATAGTAAATATTAAATATTGATATTAAAACCTACGATTCTCATTACCATACAAGATCTTCGAGCAAAGATTCAAAAACTGGAAGCGAGGAGCGAAAGCAGCATTAGATGCATGCTGGTTCTTTTAGATTCCGCATTTTGAATGATCTGAATGCGTTTTAAGGTTTATAATCTCACTTTCTAATAACATCTCTAACTCTAATCTAACCTCATCCCCCATTCTTGTCTCTTATGTTTAATAAATTAAAATAGCATATTACACGAAAAAAACCAAGATGAAGGGAAGTGTGGTTCATCGTTGTGTCAAACACTGGTGACGTGTCGAATGGCTTCAACTATAATGCCATGTTTATAGGGTTGCGCCACCATAAAGATGGATTCATGGAGGTGGGGTATCTGGGAGTAGAAAAAATTATGAATAAATAAATGTGGCCTTCATAATTCCTTCATGATATTCTACAGTTGTGCTTGTAAATGGTCACTCTTTTCTTCCACCTATTTTATTTTCGTTTTCTTTAAATAAAAAAAAAAAAATCATGTTTGCCCTGTCCATATCAATTTTTTTTTTCGGATATGCATGCTCCAATTCATTAGAACTAATAAATTAAAAATTAAACATAAAGAAAAAAAGACTAAAATTATTTTTTTAGTAACTTTTAAAGTGTTAATCTCATTCTCCTCCTTTATTTTTTAAAAAATCTAATAATTTTAGATAGTAACTCACGTTTTAAATTCTAATTGTAAGAAGAAAAAAACTCTTCAAGCAAACTTCTGACTGGCAAGCTTGACGAAAGTCATACATTTAAACCAAACTGCTAAAAGCAGCTGCAATAGCTAACTCCTAACCAGGTTCTTAATTATAAGCTCCAACTCTTAAAAGAACCTGTCATAATGTCAATGGAGTTCACTTTGGCATTCAAAGATTCTTAAAATTTAAAACCAACGCTTATACAAGACCAAGCTCTTGATAGTAAAATACTTGTTATAATAACTGAATTACCCTTTTAAGTTGTCCAAAAGTAATGTTCAAATAAAAAATATTAAAACGTTGCCTACTCATAAAAATATTGTGATAGAACACAAAACTTATAAAGCAAATTAAGAATCTTATGTAGTTGTTTATAAGAATCCTCTCTCTATGCTCTAAGTAACACTGCTGGAAACTGGCTGTATTTCCAAGACCGAGTAATGAGAGTAGGAGTAACAATATAAGTAGTAATAAAAAAATAGCCAAAAAGAAAAGCTAGAGTGATAATAAACACTCCCGGCTTAGTATAAATATCATACTATCAGTCAATTAATGAACGACGGCATCCAAGCATTTATGATGGATATCTATCCTTTAACGAGACTAAAATCCAGAAACAAATTTGGACTTAAAGTACAACATAAGACGGACGGTGATTAAAAAAATGTTCACTATTACTCTAGCAATGGTACAAGAAACTTATAACCTCATTTTTAACTAAACTACTGACAATCAGTATTTCTTTCAGATTTAATAATAAAGGGTAGTAGAAGGCAAGTGCTACGAGGAATCATGATCTCAGTCTCAGGCAATCCAAATCCAAAAGCAAAAATAGTGTGGATGGCTACGACTTTTATCTGCGGCTCCTGCTTTCCTCCTTCTCCTTTTCTCGCTTCTTGTAAAGTTTCTCTAGAACACGCTTTGCCTCACATTGGGGGAAATTGGTCAAATCATAGTAATGTGGTGCTATATCAACCAACCTGTTTAAATGAGAGTTGCATGTCAGGACTAGGAAAAAAACTAGACAACCCAAAATCATATTAAGAAAAAACACTATACTATACAAATCCAACTTCCTCCCCTCTAAATTCTGATGATGTACTTCAGTCACAAATTGCATTTGCTGAAATACTATATGTAAATGTTTACATCGTGCAGTTCCCATTTTAATTGAACACTGAGTTTCATTTTCATCAGAATTCCACTTAACATCACAAAACACAAGCATTAAAGATTTTGCATCTATGATGGTATGGTACAAGGATCAACCATCCATAAACAAAGAATCTTACCATTCCCCTCGTATGTCTGTAACAGTCCGAATAAAATTCCGACTGGTAAGAACATACTCATTATAAATTACCCATTCAGGCTTGTGGTCCAGGCAATTTGATGGATGCAAATGCACCACCTACGAACAGAACATAAACATTAGAAACCATAAAAGTACAATACTACAGCTGACAGTCTAGCTCCTACAATAATATACGAAAAGACACATGAGGAAGACAAAAAGCAGTTCATCTTAACAAACCTGGTTGTCTTTCACCGTTAAGTAGTGACCTGTACGCTCCAAATGAGCTACCTGCATGAAATACCCAGCTAGCATAGCTTTTCTTATGTTGACATAGTAGTCGCGGCTATTGAAGTCAGTGCTGCATTGCTTCAGATTAAACCGGGCCATGATACGCACTAATTGTTGTCTAACATTATCAGCTGATTTCAATGCCCTATGATTAACAAAGTTATCATAGCACCAAGAGGGATCCTCATCTGAAAAACATTTACAATTAACAGAGTTAATATTAAAAAAAAATCTATAATTTAACCTTTTCTTGAATAAAAAAAAAAAGAGCTACTAAACTACTTACTGTTTTGCTTGTATGCGTGATAGACATTCAACAGCGTAAGGTGATCTCCATCAATGTGCCCGAACCTAGCTTTAGCTTCATCCGCAGCTTTTTGTGCCTCCCTAGGCCGGACAAAGCAATTGGGTACTAAAGAAAGAAATTGATTATCACAGAGGAGGTCCACGGTAGGTCAGCAGATGCATAGAGGCGAGACCACACCATTTGCTTCATGAGAATACTGAGAAACTGCAACTAATGCATCAGCACTTACTTAGAATCCTATGGTGCATGCCAACCGGGGGCATGGAACCCAGAGAAGACAGTTGCTGATGACAACCTAAACAGGACACACTAAACTGACCACATCCATGTGCAACTAAGCACACGTGTAAGCAGTCAAACATCCCCCAACATATTCACAAGATTATCTCTTGCACAAGCACAACAGTAGGGAGTCCATTTCAAAATGGATCCCAGCATAACTACATTGCCTTAGCATTATGGGGGATACTGGACAGACTAAAAAGAAATTAAATAAAAGAATACCTGAAAGCATGGCAGAAATTGACAGAATCTCATTTGAACAGTTGAATTCAGGACTGACAACGAGCATCTTTGACATCTGTGGATCCAAGGGAAATTCACTCATAATCTCACCTAGCTTAGTTAAGTTACCATCATCATCCAGTGCACCCAGGTAATTTAACACTTCCAATGCACGCATTAAGGTCTCAGGAGCAGGCGGGTCCATGAAATCAAAATGGACTAAATCATCTATGCCCAGTTTCTTCAAAGTAAGAACTGTATTGGCAAGATTTGATCTTAAAATTTCTGGATAGGTCTGTGGCTGAAGATCATTATTGAAACTTTTCTCTGTGTAAAGTCTAAAGCATTTCCCTGGTTGAGTTCTTCCAGCACGCCCAGATCTCTGATGTGCACTAGCTTTCGATATCGGTGATACTAATAAAGACTCCACACGAACTCGGGGGTTATAAACCTTCTGCTTAGCAAAACCAGGGTCAATGACATAAACAATACCATCAATTGTCAAGGAAGTTTCTGCTATGTTTGTTGAGACCACAATCTTCCTTCCAGGAGGTCCACCCTCCTTCAGAGGAGGTGGTGGTGGCTCAAAAATCTTCTGCTGCATAGCTGGAGGAAGGGTAGAATACAGGGGTACAACTTTGACAGGTCCCACCTGATCTCCCATATTAGAAATTTCTTTGTTTATTTTGCGGCAAGCATCTTCTATCTCTTCCTCTCCAGTCAGAAATACAAGTATATCTCCAGGTGGTTCACACATGTGTATCTGAACCACTGTCCTAATGCCAGCCTCCAAGTAATCCCTTTCAGGTTCCTGAGTATAGAAAATTTCAACAGGATGTAGCCTTCCAGGAACTTTCATGAGAGGGGCACCAAAAAAATATCCCTGAAACTTTTCAGCTTCAAGAGTAGCACTCATAACAACCAACTTCAAGTCAGGTCTATTTTTAAGCACTTCTTTCAGAAGGCCAAATAACACATCAGTGGCCAAAGTCCTCTCGTGAGCCTCATCAAGAATAATAACCTTGTACCGTTCCAAAAGCGGATCTGTCATTGCTTCCCTTAAGAGCATACCATCGGTTAGATACCTGCGAAACAAAACAGCTCCACTTGTGAGACTAGATGAAACAATACAGAAAAAAAAAAAAAAAAAAAAAAAATATAGACAAGGCATATCAAACTTAGAATTAACAAAAAGTATTTCCGGAACTAGACATAGTTTTGGTTGGAGGAAAATGAAGGGGAAGGGAGGCGGGTTTTAAACTTTTTTTTGTTTGGTTCAATTTATAGGAGAGGGGATGGGAATGGAGGGGAGCAATATCCCTCCTCATCCACTTTTTGCTCCTCCCCCTCCCAATATTGGGGGATTTGGAGGGAAGGGGAAGTGATTTAAAACATGTCAATTGTATAAAGAGAACCTATTTAACATATTAAGGTAAATTCATTTTTAAAATCCCTCCTTCCCAAATTAAAATCCTTCCTCTCCCTCCTCTCAATCAAACATAATATCTAATTAAAATCCCTCCCGTCCTCCGTGTCAAACCAAACAGAATCTTAAGGCATGAATATCTTTTAAGCGAGTAACATGTTTTTCATACACACAGACCTAGGATCCTTGATCATGGGGGCGTGTTAATAATAGAATAATAGAAAACAATATAATAACAAGCTAAACATACTTCAAAACAGTCCTCGCACTACTGCAGTCTTCAAATCTGATACTGTAACCAACCTCTTCCCCAATGGTTACATCCATCTCTTCAGCCACACGACGCGAAACAGACATCGCAGCCACTCTCCGAGGCTGAGTGCACGCAATCATCATCTTCCTACGTTTATCTGGTGTCTCTAACTCGACAGCATCCAAAACAAACTGAGGAATCTGCAACCCCCAAAAATAAAAAATAAAACTTCCATAATAATATTTGTCTATCAAAATTAAATAAATAAAAAATGCCCTAAAACGCACTACAAAACATTATGACACCATGTATAAACAATCTATAAAAATATATAAGTTGAACGAAACAAACCTGAGTGGTTTTGCCACTACCAGTTTCACCGACTAGAATCAAAGTCTGGTTATCTTTGAGAGCGTGTAAGAACTCCTCTTTCTGGTGCCAAACGGGGAGGGTTTTTCTCTTCTCCAAAATCTCGAAGTACCTTGGAGTGTAAGGCCTTGCGTTCCAGCGATTGATGAGAGCATTGGCAACGCTGTTATTGGCGCCGCCATTGGATTTCGCCATCTTCGCCACAGAATCGTCTACCACATCGAACAAGCTCACCTTCCTCTTTCTCTCCGTACCCATTAAATTGAAAACCCTAATTTCCCCAACCTCGATCCGTCCAAAATGGAGCTGGAACGAAGATGCTATTGCTAGGGCTTAAGCTTTTGTGTGCAATTATAAAAAGATCAGACCTAATGTGAATGGCTAGTGAGGAAGATGAAATCTCTGCAATTACAATTCAGCCCAAGGTTTTATCATTATTTTATTGCCATTCGGCCCAATACGCGTCTAATTTTTGGCAATTGCTTCCTCCACCCCCACAATTGGTTCCTGCACCCCATCAGTTAGTCCTTAGCATCATATACAAAGGGGAAAAGTGGTTTAATGAGTGGGTGATGACTGTAGGTTTTCAGATGAGTGAAGGCGGTAGAGAATACTGCAACGAAACTTCTTTGTTAGTATTTGTAGATAAGTTGTTTTCATTTTGCATGGTTTAGATATGGAGTAGGGGTGTAGAATTGATGTGATTTGATTTTTTGTTTAACAATAATCTCTTACGGAAAATGAAATCCGTAATACAATGTTGATCGTTGAAATACGTTACAGAAAATATATTCCATAGAAGATTATTGTGTTATGAAAACCGTTCTCAGTAAGTGGAGATGTAAGGATGAGTGTCTAAAGAAAATGTTTTCCATAAGAGGAGTAGGTAATTACGTAATATGAAAAATAATTTTCTTAAACAACTTCTCCTCGTATGGAAAAAGTTTTCCATAGGAAAGTCCTCTTATGGAAAATATTTTCTATAAAAAGAAAAGTCATCTTACGGAAATCGTTTTTCGTAAGAGACTTTTCGTATTACAGAAAAGGTTTTCTGTAATGAAGGTTGTTTCTCAAAAAAAAAAATTAACTACGGAAAACGTTTTTCAAAAATCTGATGAAAAATGATTTCCGCAGTTCAAGAAAAAACTCACCCCTCTGTCGAACACTGCTCCAAACTTCTCTATTGCACATCGCTACTCCTCCATCGTCGCCCCACTGCTCCTCCTTACCTTATGTAGCCGTTAGCCTTTAATGTCATCACCGTTATAACTCCTCCGCCGTACCCAACACCACTCTTCTCTAGTTTCACAAATCCAAAAAAAATCTAACTTTCCTTTTATATATTCTAGCAATGGCAAATGTGGAATTATGAAAAATTAATGGGATGCAAGAAGCAATTGTGGGGTACAAGAAGTAATTGCCCTAATTCTTTTTTATATGGGCTGAACCATTTTTTGATCAAGCAGTCCTCTACAAGGCATTTCTTTTTTGCACTCCCATAGTTTCTTATGCATACCTATAAATATAAAATTTCCACTTTGCCTTACTTAATATGTAAATCCTAAAAACATATGCTTTAAGAGCTTGTTCTTTTCTTCTTTGTTTTTCAGCTTAATTTATTACATAATTTCCAATTCATTTACTATTTACCTAAATTTTAACTTTTGAAATATTTATCTGAGATTTATAAGTTTGAATTCACTTCATTAATCTAAAATTTTAAACACAACCAATTAAATTAATTCAAATTATACGTCTAGTTTGATTCAACCTAAATCAAATCAATCAAATATAATGATTAGTTAAATTTGATAAAACGCAATCAAACCAATAACGTGAATCTTTATAAGTTATTATGTATGAAGTATTACGCTATAATATTTTTTATTTTTGTTATTATTTATTTCGTGTAAATTAATTAAATTTTTTGTACCTTTTTGTCCCTTGGAAATACATTCTTTTGGCTTAAAAACCTGTTTCCCCGTGGGTGCTATTGTCATCTTAGTTTAGTATATATTTATTTATTATATGTAATATATAATAACAATTATTTATAACAATACATAATTTTTAGACCAATCTATCCTTTGACAATTTTCAAATATAACAGTTAACTCTCTTTTTAAAGTTTTTTTGAAGCTTTTTTTGTCTTTATAAACTCCTTTTTTAAATTTCTTTTCTCCCTTACATTTAAATTAAATATTTTAATTATTGATTATACGAACGTATAATGAGAATATTTCATTTTTGGTGTAAATAAATTTCAAACTAATACATCCTTTAGCAATTAATCGGATCAAGTTATGATATGATTTTTTGTTTTGGTTTTCAGTTTTTTTGTGTCTATAGAGTATATGCAATAATATTTTAAACTTTCAAGTCAATATTTAGTGAAAAAGTGTTAACTGTAGATAAGATTATTTTAAAAGAGATAAAAAGATATGTATTTACCTTAAAGATATTTACCTATTCAAACTCTTTATGCCAAACTCTTATGCATACTAATAATTAAGAAAAGTTCAAATAAGAATAAATATATTTTTAATCATAATTGATAATTGTCAAATGATTGGGTAAGAATGGTGAGGTTTAAATATAATATTGAGCTTTTCGAATATTTAAGATGGATCAATTGCTTCCTCCATGATACAAACACTTAATAAATTCTTAAAATGTTAAAAATATTTTTATTATTTTATTTTATTTTATTTAATATATATATATATATATATATATATATATATTTTCTCTATTGGACACTTAATTGAGTCAAATATTTTTTTAATAAGTATAATTAAGAAAAAAGTATTACCAAACTAAAAGTTATAAATATCTCATTTTAACAAACTAAAATTATAAATATCTTAACAATAAAATATCTCATTTAAATAAACTTTTAAAAAATAAATAATTATTAATATTTAATTGATTGAGAAAACAAAAATTTATATTACGTAGTAAATAATTGTCCATATTTATCGTAGACATATCGTATATATGATAGAAATGTTTTTGTAAGAAAGAAAAAAATTATTTAATATATAAATCTTAACATAAAAATAATAATATATTAAAAAATGATTTAGTGCATGAAATAATTTATATCGTTCCGAAACAATTAGAAAACATATAATAAAAAGTCATATTAAAAAAACTTATATATATATATATATATATCCTACAGTATATAAAATTAAAATTAATATATGCATTGAATTCTACTTAATAAATTAAAATATCATGAACGTACAGTGGACAGTCTCTGTGTTAACAACGTAATTAAGGTTGTTATAAGCTTCGAGAATACATGTAGCTAACCGATCTGTTATTAACCCTGCTTAATTAACAACCACTTTATTAAAACCGTGGAAAAGTCATCCTTAATGTATATATTTTTATATTTGATTGATTTACTTGTAAACAATGTTATTATCATCATTTAATTCGTTGCGTCGCATTCAAAGATTGTTGCATCGCAGATCGTCATGATATGCCACTCACATGTAGTCTTATTACATAATTTTAAAAATGATTAAATCCACATCTTTTTAAGTTTAAAGGCTGAAGTTTTTAATATGAAAATTTTTATCACATTTGACTAAAATTATTTGGACTAAAAACGCATTTTTTTGTATAATCTAAAAAGGTAATTGTTTTTGCGTTTTGCATGATTCAGAAGAAAGAGGAAAAGAAACACAAATAATGTTATTTTTCATATTTTAAAATGTTTTAATCCTAGATTTCCTCAAGTGATTCTAGTTAGACTACCATATATACAGACTATAATATGTCAATTAGAAACGCTAAAATTCTCAAATTCAACTTCTGAAATGAAACTCAATAGGGTGAAACCCAACTTATGCAAACTTTGTGCGGATTAAATACTTAACAAAATCATCACGAGATAGGATTAAAAAAAATCAAATTTAATTATTACTATAAATCTAAAGTTTACACGTTATATTTTACGGGACAAATTGCTCCAGGCTCATTGCTGGTTCATTTGAATGCAAGCGTCCTATGGTTGCACCAAAGAAACAAATTTAGTTTTTCCTTCCGAAACAAAACTTTGTTTGCACGAACTTTTATGATATGCCAAAATCTAGTTAAAAGGCTTACATTTAATTTATATTTAAAATTTATTATGTATTAAATAATAGCTTATAAATAAAATGTACATTTTTTAAGTGAGACAAAATTGACATCTTATTACAAGATGATAGTGTAAAGAATATTTTACTATATTCGTTTTTTAACAAAATAGGCAATATTTTAACAAAAGTTTAAAACGAAATAAAAATGTAATATTTTCAATTTTATAAGAATTCAAAAGAGATAAGTGTATACATTAACATGGAAAGAAAGAACAACATTGTAATACTTGTTTCTCTCAAGAGATGAAAGGTGTAATTTACAAAAACAACTATTTTGATCCTTATAAATTTATTTGTTTATATGTAATCCCTAATGTTCACGTTTAAATACTCACAAAAAAATATAATTTTTCATTTGAAATACGTATGATATTGAAAGACTTCCATTTAAGTCCGTCATTTCAAAAAAAAACAAACATATTTTTCCAACTCCCATTACCAACGCCGTCACTTACAAAATATGTTTATCAAATAACAAAAAAAGAAATATAGAAAACAAAAAAACCTAAATCGTTTTAAGAAAATGGTAACAGAGACACCTCTGTTAAAGAGATTAAAATGAATGGTAATACTAAGACGGTATTTAAACCAAATTTATTTATAGAATAAAACTATTTTGAAAAACAGTTTTTAAACGGGTATTATTTCTTTTCCTTTTTACCCATCCTTTACTTTAAGAGCTCCCCTCCTCTAACAGAACTCATAAAATATATCCCTGACTCTTTCTCGGAGCCAGGGGAGGAAACTGATCCTTTATTACTGGGAACCAATGCAACTTGTTTACTCAAAATCTTTGCAGAGGAACCCAAATTGGATAGCATTAATGTGGATAACACAGACATCGTGCAAATAGACCAAAAGAAATTGTGAAACATCCTAATACAAACAACGCCGATAAAGGGGGATAAACAACTGGAATATTGAAATGCATAAACTAGCTTAATTTTAATTTTGAAATGTTCAAAGGTGTTTAGTCCTTAAAAATGTAGCTCAATCCTTAATCAAATTTTATCCTTTGTTTAGCAGTTATATTTAATAAAAATCTGCTCTAACTTCAACATTTAATCGCAGTTACAACACTTGTTTGTATTCCAAATGAACTATTAACAAACTCAAATCTAAATCACCTCATACTCGTGAAGTAATAATTCATGGCCATAATTTGAAATGCCCCCTTGTCACCTCATAAGTTGTCAATGCCCCCTTGAACAATTGAACGTTCTACACTATTCATTTTCCATTCATTCACGCTCTTCGAAAATAGTTCCCTTAAATAGTAATTACACATTCATGACTTTTATGCCGAACTTGCGACTAAAAATAAACACATCTCGATATCATTTATTATAGAAAACCATTTCGTTGTGGGTAAAATCATTCGATACTAAGAAATTTATGAACAAACAAACCTAGAGTATCAATATCCCAGCACACCATAAGTACCCTATAGGGTACACCAAATACCTGCGTGGTAACAAAACGTAAATTTCGTTCTACTAAAATCAATCAATCTTTCGAAGGATCTTTCGTAACACAATCCAAGCTGCAGTACCACGTTACCATCTAAGGATAATAACCCAACGCATCACAACTAACAGCAAAGTTCTTAACAAGACTGAGCAACTATATTTCAAAAGAAAACTGGATCCGTAACCGAAATGAATGTTCACCCCAATCCTAAGATTAATCAACATGCTTACCTACCTTATGTCCTCCAGTGCATTAAACTGCCTACTCGAGCAATCTGGACCCTGAAATTTTTTTCAAGTAAAATTAAAGCTTATGACTGAAAAAGAAAAAAAAAATCTGCAATATCCACTTCAACAAACTGCAATGATATCTTTGCCTACTAAAATCTATTGTCTTTACAAAATTAGCCCCTCCTGTGTGACAATATCACACAGTGGGTCCTTAATACAAGTATATACTACTAAATGAATTGAACAGAATAGCAATCCAACCCTGAGCCAAGATCCATATGACCAAATCTGATTAGTGGTGTTTACGAAAATGAGACAATAAGTTTTACTGTACAGTTGAGAGGAACCAAATGATCTAGACTAAAATATTAAATTCTATTTTTAGGTAGGTTTGACGGACTAAGTAGAATAACTCACTACTAAATGAATTAAACAGAATAGCAATCCAACCCTGACCCAAGATCCATATGACCAAATCTGATTAGCGGTGTTTACTAAAACGAGACAACAAGTTTTACTGTACAGTTGAGAGGAACGAAAAGATCTAGATTAAAATATTAAATTCTATGTTTAGGTAGGTTTGACAGACTAAGTAGAATAACTCACCACTTGATTGATATATAGAGAATTTTAATATCTGTTGTAAGCTTTTGCAAAATCTCCACGCCTATGAAATTCACCAAAATTATCATGAGGCCTAGTAGTATAAGTTTCCATATTGTCTGAGAACCTGTTCCTCGAATCCAATGGTAAATTGGATCCACCATAGGGAGGATGATTGACAGAGGACCCATCATATTCAGGAAAGCTCTGTTGTTTAAAACCTCGATAACCAGAAGACATCTGTTGAACTGCCTGCTGTTGACGCCTCTGTACATCATGCTGAAGAAAATCTTCCCACTGTTTTGCATGTGTTGCCCTTACCAAGCCAACTTTGCTCATGTACTTCTCCCTCAAATCTCTAATAGCCTTCCAGCAATAAACCAACATTAAAAATCATGAAGTGGTTAGCAGTACACGAGCGAAAGAATAATATTTTGTGAAAATTAAAGTCACCGAGTTAAGGAAATAGCATATCTTCCAATTTTACCTTTCCTCACTTGCAAAACCAACGTATAAAGATAATAAAAATTTGCTATACAAGCTAAGTGGCAAGAAATCACAGAACCAAAGTTCAGGTTAGTTACAACCAGTAGCCTTTTACCAATTATTAGTCTCATAATCAAAGCATAAACACTAGCAACAGCTCTGAAGATGATTCTTTATGACTCCACTAACAACTGAAATAAAAATACCATCACACAAAACACTTCTAATTTAGCAGTTGGTTAACCTAACTCCCAATAATACCAAAGGTTTCAATCGCTTTTTCATTAACATGGCACGTGCAAGAATGAAGATTGTTAATTATGATTAAGATGTCCAAATTACGTGCATCAAGTAACCATACCTCCCTATGCTTGAAATTTTCTTCATCTTCTTCTCTGTCTCGAATTTTCATTAGCTCTGCTGCCTCGTTCTTATACTCCAACTCTAATTCTTCCAAAGTCTGTGGGGAGGCATTGTAATCAAACTGATGACTAGGCTGGACAGATTCTCTTCTATGAGAATCCCACCCATCATTCCTATAAGCACCCATGTTTTGATTGCGACCATCAAAAGAACTATATGAGTTTCCTGTAAAAGGGGCATGCCTTGGAGATCTTGACTGGCTTGATCGACCTCTAGCTCCACTATTTCCATAAGCTTCATGAAATGAAGAGTATGTTAAGCACTTGATTCAAGATGCCAACAGATGATTTGCTTTAATTCAACAAATTGCACTTGATTCAAGATGCTAACATAGCTTTAATTCAAAAACAATCTCTATATTCTCATACTGAAACCATGGGAGCCAATCCTTTCAGTAAATATGTTCGTAATGGAGGAAACGCTTCAGGACGGAGATAATGCTTGAAGGCTAAGAACTTACCTCTTGCTGCAAGTAAATGACAACCAAGAGAAAAATGAATACAATGCGGGGCCCTTCCAGGATAAACTATACTATAAAAGTAGTACTATACAGAATCCTATCAGGCTCCGAACATGAGATTACCAGCTTTCTAAGGATGCTGTAAACATATCCTATGCTGTCCCTACCTTGTGGAGAACCTCTAGCAAACTTTTGAACATCCTCCCGGATTCGATCTTCAACAGCCCTCTCCTGCCTACCAAACCTTTGTTGAAACTGAGATGTATTTCGTGGTCCAGAATGAGACCTTTGGGGCTCAGAGCGTTGAAACCGTGCATTAACTGGACTTCTCTCAGGTGATCTTGATCGGGTCATTTGAGAACTAGATGATCCCCTTTGATCACCCTCCTCTCGAATCTTGTGTACCGCATCAACACCTTTTGCCATAACTAATCTATCCTTACCACTGACAATAATAAACTTTTCATCCATCTTAATTTTGCAACCAATGTCCCTTTCAATCTTGCTTAAAACTTTCTCTGTGAAAAGTGCCCGCATATTTTTGTCTCTAGCCGGTATCCTTTCAAAGAAATCTTGAGACTTGCGATTTGCTCCAAGGGTAGACGGGCACCCCTACATTGTGACGTACAATATCATTTAACCAAATAATGACAGTGGTGATAATAGCTTTTTCAAATTAACTAACAATTCTATATACGAATCATGTTCACAATACCACGAGGCCCTAAAATGATAAATAAAGTCAATCATGCAAAAATAAGAAGAGATGGCCTCCCCCTTCTCTTCATAACGACAAAATAGTCAGCATGTGATTTAGTTTCTACAGAATCAACAGGAATTAAAAGAAACCATGAATGCGGCTACTAGTGCCCGCTAAAAATCATAGACAATTTTTTCTCGGGTGGTGGAAGTGGGATATTGAAAAGAAAAGAAAAAATAGGGACAACTAATATCTCTTACCCCCTCCGAAATAGTTGGAACTTCTAATTTTAACAATATATAAATATCTAAAAAGTAACCACGTTAGCACTGAGCAGGCTTGTGAAGTGTAATGTGCAGTTAAGTGCTTATATAAATAGAAATGGTTGGCGGCAGAGATCGATAATGGAGATGTAGAGGAACTTGTCATACCTGAGTGAAATGCCCTGATTCTCCACAAAGTTTGCATATCATTTCCTCCTCTTTCCTTTTCTTCCAATTCCTTTCAGTAGCCTTTGACTTAGCCTCCCAAACCTTGGCTTCTCGGCTGGTGAAATCGGTCGGAACAGCATTAGGGTCCCGAGCTTCATCCTCCTCATCAGACCCTGCATTTGACCTCTTATTTGGTTTTGTCCTCTCTTGCGTGTTCGTGGTACCAGAACCTGGGGGGCCAGTGTACTCCTTATAAAGCTCACGAAAGTCATCATCAATATCTGGATCCGGTCTATTTGCCATTAAAAAATATAAACGCTAACTGAATTGCACTCCTGCATTTCCAAAAATGAAGCAGCAACACTCAAATCCACTAAAATAAAGAGAAATGTAAAAAGCTAAGAGAAAAAGGTACTCATAACATGAATAAATTTTACCGTAAATTTCAATGAATTATGCACCGTTGTGGATCAATTTAAACTAAGTGCGACTGTAATGGAACAGTTTAGGTTTTAACAAACTCTATCCATAAATGAACACACAAGAAACCAACTATTAGAGCATAACAAATCAACACGGATTATGGTAAAGGAATGAGTTCGATAAATAAGCCGCGACAAACATAAATTCATGAAGAAGTGTAAACCAGTATTTGCAGTCCTCGATGAACTATTGATTCGAAAACACGCTTAATCGCAGCATATGAACAACAAAAATTGAGGGGAAAAAATAAGCGTTTAAACAGCAACAATAAGCGAGCATTGAAATAAAAGGCGCAAAAGGAGAAAAGCTATGAAGTTGATGAGACGAAGGTATATTGCTGAGATATTTGATTTGAGAAGAGAAAAAGACTTACGGTGGGATGAAGAAGACGATCCTCCACACTGCAAAATCTCTTGATTACGTTTCCACAAATCACTAAAATGACCACATATCTGCATTTTTCTACCTAGGGTTGCATACCCAAACCCGACCCGATTTCATTTCTCCAAATTTAAATAAAATAATTGGAATTTTAAAATAATTAGATATATAATCATTATAAACCGAAGATGTAACTCAAAAAATACACCGAAAATGAAAAATAAAAAATAATCCGGATCAGTATCAAAAAAAATTATGAAAAAGTTAAATATATCATATAAACTAATTAACATATATAATAATTTATGATTAAAGATACTACAGAATTATTTTATTCCCATGGGTATGAATTCTCTTTTAAAAATAAGTTTTATTATTATTTATAAACTAGTAATTAAATTTGCATCAAATACACATATATGGCTTAACGAGCTACGTATTTATTAAATTATTATAAATATATGGTATTTGATTAGAAGAATATTTATTATTTGAAAACATATCAATAATGATATTAATTAAATAATATAAAAATGAAATTTATGGTTATTATTACGTGATTAAAAATAAAAATATATGTTTTTATTATCATCAATATAGTATAGGGGAATATTGTTCTTCAACTTTTTTCTGAATATATATTAAAATTTAGTAGCATAATGTTTCTTGTCGAATTTCTTACAAATTTGTTAATAATATGTGAATATATATCCAAATTTTTTTAGAGTATTCTTTTAAAATTCTCAGTTCTGTAAAAAATAATAAATATTTTTGGTGGATTTTTCAACTTAATTGCAGAGTGTTGACCAATGTGAGCTTCAACTAGAATTTTTAAATTAATAATACATAATATCATATAACAGTATTATATTTTCTAGGTAACTATTTTAATAATTGAAGTATATGGATTAGCAATAAAATGATAAATATATTACGTTTGGAAAAAAAAGTGAATTAATATCAATAAACAAAATTAATATCACTTTTTAAAGATATTTATAACAAACTAACACTTTAGATCAATAAAGTAATATCAATTTTATGTCGAGAACTTCAATACACGAATTATCTTAAAAAAATCTCTCATTCTATCTATGTTTTTAATAAAAGCAAAATTATATATTATTGTAAGAAACTGTCGCAAATTTAAAAAGGTTTAAAATTACCATTTATACCAAACTAAACTATTCTAACTATATGTCGAAATTTCCTCCTAAAATCTAACATTTTCCAAATCAAGTTAACTAGTAGCATCAAGAATAACAAAAATAAAAATAGTCAGCTAGCACATTCGAACTGAATACAAAATTCAAGTTGTTTTCCAACATTATAATATTTTTTCAAACCAATTACATAAAAGATTAAAACTGTCAAACTTATGTTATAACTTATGAATTAAGCTTGTAATATCGACTTAAAAAATAGTTTAAAAGATAATTTATTTCCATTAAAACAACCTTTTAAATGCGATTGAAATAGTAAAATAATGATATATTACCTAGTTTTAAAAATCGAATGCATAATATCTAATTCCCTTTGAGCGAACAAGTTATAAATTGAACTGAATATGAAAATTTGTTTCAAGTAATCTTCAAACCAAAATATATATTACCATTGTATTGATGTTCATTATCTCACCATTTAATATGTTTCTTAAATCAGCATATAATATTTAATTGTGTAAGAAGTTAGGGTATTTTTTTAACATATGTGAAGTTTGTATATTATCATTAATTATTTCTTTATCTTCTAAATTAACTTGTCTAAAATGATATTTGGTATATAAAGTTTAACAAGTTTTATATTTGATTTTGATCCAGGAAAGTATAAAACATTATTTTATAAGTGTTAAATTTTGACAAACGCAAACATTTTTTTTAAACAAACAAGTGTAAATATTTTACTTGTCAAATGGGTCTTTTTTTTTTAGAGATATTATGTATACTTTGTTTATATAATTTGTTTGATAAGCTTTCGTATAAACCAACGCACATGTGCGCTTATTTTTATTAAGTTGTTTTTTATTATCGTTTATAATATTTAACAAAGTCTGAGGTATTTATTATATATGTGCAGATAAAATTTGTCTTTAGGTGTCTTACAGGAATGTCTCACAAATAAGTGTTTACATTAATATTTCTTTAAAAACATGCATAAAGTTGTTTTCATATAAAATAAATGACAATCTTAATAAGGCAACAAGTTGTGTTAAGCCTTACATTTTTCTCCCAAAGACAAGAAAAAACTATTTGCCTAACCTTGACAAGTCAGTTCATGAGTTGTGAAAAAGAGTGACAGGCATTTATTACTAAATTCAGTGACAATGATTCAGCAAGATATAGTGCGTGCAGCAAATATAGTGTTTTATGAATACACTAAACATATAGACTGTGACATTGTTAGAGAAAATTTGAAAAATGATTTCATCCATTTGCTTCTCATTTCCACTAGAAAACAACTAGCAGACGTTTATACCCAAAACCTTAGGTCCTCAGTCTTTCAAAAATATTTGTTCCAAATTGGGTCTCATCAATATTTGCTCCCTAATTTGCGGGGAGTTGAGGATATGGATACAAGACTTCTAGAAGAAAACTAATATCAATTATGTGATTTTGTGATATAATTAAATTGCCGTCAATTATGTTTGTTTATTTTTATAACATTATCAAATTATAATCATTTTATTTTGTTTTCTTTATTTAACTATACCTAGAATGGGTATAGCACTTGTGTATATTCAGTTATCTACTTTTGATCAAATATAAAAAAATAGAGAAAATATTTTCATAGTATCCTATGTTCATTTTTGTCTATATTTGTTAATCTATTTATTTTCCATAATACAACCTTTAATGCATGTTTAAGCCTAGACATGAGCACACAATAGACAAACAAGTTGAGTGTCGCATAACCTCACACTCCAAGAGAATTTGCAACAACCCTTTTTTCTTAACTTTATATATGGAATACCACTTTGAAGAAAAATGACAAATGAAACTCTTACAAAGAGAATGAGAACAAGGTCTTGTTATCTTTAGCTATGACTAAGTCTTTTGCTTGTGAGATAAAACAATGTTTGTGTTCACATTAACTTAAAATAATTATTCTAATTTTATATTCTTATTCTTATGAATATACCTTTATTTAGTAAATAAGATTGTCACTTAAATCACAAACTTTGTGTTTGACAAAAATATTTAGTTAGGAGTGAATAAGTCTAAAAAATACTAGTATTTAACTAACCGTTTTTTATCTAAAAAATACTTATTTAGTCAAAATAATGTCCAGATATTAATTGAGTGCAAATAATAATTATCTTGTATTTTATTAACATTGGTAAAACTTAATTGTGTTGATTAATAATTAGACACAATCTAGACTTTTAAATAAATAAATATAAAAGACCTTACCTAAATCTTTCTTAGCTCTTGTTTCTAAAATGACATATTATTGCTATATAATTAATAAAAAAAAAATTGCTTTGCGATAAAAACTTTTAGAAAATATTATTTGTGCGTTTGTCTTTTTTAAATTGGACTTCCTTACAACTCTTACAATAAATTATTTACAAGTTTTTTCCAAATATAACTCTCGTAATAAATTATTTAATAGTGTGTTTGTTAAGTATTAGACTTCCTTTGTTGAATCTTATAAAATAGCACTTTATGAAAATCTCGAATACACAAGTCAATAATTTATCTTTATCATTTTGTCTATTTTCCAGATAAACATTCACTCTTTAACCTTTGTTATCTCGTATATATATATTTTTTAAGTATTGTAATTTTGTTACAAATAAACCCTTATAACGTGTTTAAAAGGAGAATTTGTGGAAAGTAAATTATTATTTTTTTGAAAAATTAAGGATATTGTACGATTAAGTTTTAAAAAAATCAATATCTAGAAATTTATGAAAAAAAAAAATTATTGATTTTTTATTTCAAACGTTACGTAAGAAAGTAATTTTTTTCTCTCTTTTATTTATATATTTTTATCTTTATATTATTTTCTTTCTCAATTTTGCTAATTTTGTGATGTCATGAATTTTGTTGAGTCATTGTTAATTTAGTATAATTTAATGTCAAACACAACTATTTTTCGGTTAACTAGGTTTATTTTAAATTGATACTTTTTGATTTAGGACAATAAAAAATATTTTTTAAATAATATAGACTGATTATATTTCTTGGTTAACATTAGCTCGAGTTTCTCTCAGTCTACGTTCTAGATTATATTATTGAGAGTTTTTTTTTTATCAATAATAGCGATAGTGTTTTTATCCACATTAGTAAAATTATTCGCTGGGTGATGCAATATAATAAGTGGAGTGGAGGCAAAACTCTGCTAAAAGTTTTGAGCTTTGTAGGTGTTAGCTTTGGTTTTTTGCTTGTTAAGAATAAAATAGAAACCATTCTTGACCAAAGTGGGGAATTGCAGACTTAACACGTCTTACTCTAGATTTTGTGAACAGTATAAAAAATGTATATAGAATTTCCATAAATTAACAACTATTGTAGTTTGTTCTAGGATTTTTTTTTTTTTAAAAAAAAAACAAGGAACGTGCGCAATTGTTTTCTGTAACATTCCGAAGTACATGTGTTGACTTTTTTAGCATAAAGTCTTACCGTACCTTATACACTTCATTCCTGTGCAAAATGAACTTTTTCAACCTCAACTCATAAACAAATGTTTTTCCATAGTATAAACTTTCACCTTAGATGTTAATTTTACTTGTCATGTATAACAAACTTAGAATAAAAACACACTACACAATATATGTTAATTTTTTTTTTCCATGGAAGTGGTCTATAAAATATTGAAAATAAGAATTAATCTATACTTGTGAAATGCGATTTTTGACAAAATTATTTTAATTTTATGAAAATTGATCCTGAAATTACGGGATCGATCTCCCCTATTTATGGATGTAACTACAAGAACAAGAGATTTAATTAGACAATACATGCTAATTAGTATTTAGTTTTGATAACATGATTATGAAAAATAAAGTATTTTCAATAATAATAAAATTAACAGAAAAGTAAAGTATTATATATATATATATATATGTTGATAGTTATTTTATTTACAATAAATAAAGTTACTTATTTTAAGGTTTAGGGTTAATAAGATTATTCTTTGTGATATTTTATTGCAGATAAGGTACTGGAAAAAAGGAAAATTATCATTATTATTATTAATTATTAATATTGGTATTATTTTATGGTTTAATTATGTTTTTTTTTTATTTTGAAATTTGAGGTTAATTTAGGTTTGCTCCTTCATTTTTAAGAAAATTAGTTTCTTAAACATAATAAAACAATTTTAGTTACTAACAAATAAAATTTTAAGTAGTTTGAAAATTTTAAATAAAAACAAAATAGGATTCATCCTGAACAAAATAAAAGTAGTTTAAAATTTCTCTATTAAAAAATTGATAAACCCTGCTGTCACTGATTATCAGAGAATTGCTTGGAAAGCAGAGCAAAGCACATCACGTTGAGCAGAAGAAGAGAAAGCAAAGGAAAAGGCCATAGAAGGCCTGCTACTTCTTCTTCACTCCGGAGTTAACCAGTATCTAGGGCACACGTCAGCGGTGCGTGCGAAGATGGAGATTCCGAGGGAGCAGATGGAACAGAGGCTCAATTTCAACGGAGACCCTCCAAACCCTCATTTTCACGACAATGGCAATGGCTTCAACCACTTCCAACCTCCCGATTCTGGATACGCTCTCAACCATCCCGCCCCTCGCCCTCTCCGAAAACGCCCCTGGCACCACTCCAACCAAGGAACTTCTCCAGGTACTACAAATTTTCTCACAACTCCTTTAATTGCACGCGCAATAGCGTTTCCGTGTTTCTATATTACGCGTTAGCTTCCTTAGTTATGCGATTTCGTTCTCGCAGATGGAGTGGACAGTGCGTGTAATGTAAAAGTTTATGTTGCTCCTGTTCCGAGAACTGCCACGGAGGCTGAGGTGAGTCTATTTGCCGTGAAATGTGAACCGTTAACCTTTTCACACTCGTGTTGTGTTTTAATTTGTGGATATAATAGAAGAGTATGCATATCTTACATTAGGAGTTATTTCACACTACAAAGTAATGAAAATGATCATTTTCTCCCTGTCTCTATTTTGTGAGAAAATTGAATCCTGGAATAATTTGATTTTGTTTTATCACCTTATTTATTATCTTCAGTTGTTACAGTTGTAATCCATTTCATGCTCTAAGCATAATAGTAATTTGAAATTATAACAAATGTCATTTCATTCTGCTTGTAACCAATCCCATTCCCAGTTCAGTCCTGTTTTTATTATTTGAAAATCTATTTTCTATACCAAATTTGCTGTAATTGTTACTGTAATCCACGTTCCAACATAAGCAACAGTGATACTCTTGGTGCGTAATTAGGATGTCAGTTGCTAAAAGATATTGTTCCTACCTGATGAGGATGCGGGTTCTCATCACTACCTGTTTTTTAAGGACCTGCCCTATAGTATACTGGTGAAGAATGGTTCACTGTGACGTTTAAGCTGTTTCTCCTTTTATTCCACCTCCCTCATCAAAAAGGATGGTTTTATTTATTTAGTTATCTAGTGGCATTTTTATCATGTATATTTTTAGCAGAACGTGTGATGTTATATTTGTTTAATATTCTTTCTTCTTTTTCTTTTCGTTTTTATTGTAGCTCTTACTCTTCTATCACTTCTCGTTTTTGTAATTCCATTTCAGATCCGTCCTGTATTTGAAGAACATGGAACTATTGTTGAGGTTGTTCTTTTAAAAGACAAGAGAACAGGTGTACGGCAAGGTATCTGCAGTAACTATTATTTGTATCATACACAGTTTGTACGATTTGGCCTTCCAAGGACTGTGAGGAGTAGTGAATTCAATTTGAGTCTTGCATTCGTATTTGTAATATGTTCTATATTATATCTGCAAGTATTAACACTAATCCAAATATTGTAAACCTACGACAGGAAGTTGTTTTGTGAAATATGCAACATTTGATGAAGCTGACAGGGCTATCAAGGCTTTAAACAATCAATATACATTTGTTGGGGTAAGAACAACCTATGGTTGTTGGGTTAAACCTCCTTTTTGCTATTCATTTCATCAATCTAAACTTGTCTTTATTATTTGACATGTTTACATTTCCTAGGAATCATATCCTGTTGTTGTCAAATTTGCTGATCGAGAACTTGAACGTCTTGGTAATTTTTTCCTTTTGAACCTGTTTATTAAGTTCTGTACTACTATGTCTTAGTCAGGTTCCTTAGCTGATTATGAATGTTGCTGTTTGCATGCCCTAAATCCCTTATTAAATTTTTGAAATGTTGAAAATTAGTAATTAGGACAGTTTGACATTTTATTATGGATTTGGCATGTACGTCATGATATAGTTGTCAACTCCCGATCTTGAAAAGATTATTAAAATCATGATAAAATTATCGAAATTAAAGCTGCTCTATTTCTTTCGCTGACTTTTTGCACTTGCGATTATAGCTTTTCCTTAGTGACTAATAAAAAGTTATTTTAAGCTGCTATACTTAATGCTGCCTGCCAATACGTGCTGATTGACGCCGAAGTGAGTATTGTTTTCTTGGTTGTGTCTGTCACTTCCTTTCAAAGAGTAAGTTTGAAAGGAGAAATTTTGAATACTGGAATACATAGTCTTCTTACTCTCGAACTTGCACACTACGTTTTGGATTACGTAATTTAGGACGAGGTTGAGAAATGAGAGAGATTTTGTAGCTTTAACTTGTTTGGTTAGAGGAGAAATAGGAAGGAATCTAACTTGTAGCTTTAAACGTATCGAATTGTAAGATTTGAATGTTGAATAGTAAGATTTTGTAGCTTTAACTTGTAGCTCTAAACGTATCGAATTGTAAGATTTGAATGTTGAATAGTAAGATTCTAATAACTAGGAAGATTTCTTAAATAGTGGGGTCCATAGAATTTAGTAACTTGCTATGTTTGGGGAAGCTTCTGCAGCTTTTCAAAATAGAGGGAAGTTTTGAGAAATAATGACAAAATTCAAGGAAGTCGGGATCAGTGTACTCTATCTCTTCCAATCATATCTTTAGTTTAAGAAGAATAACTCTTTGCTGGGGTTATTTTTGAGAGAATCAACTATGTTGTCATTTTTTATATTGATGGTGTTAGCAGCTTTAAAGACGAGGTTTAAATATTATGCAGAAATTAATTTGGATGGTTGAGATAAGCCCTTTTTATTATTATAGCTTTTAATTTAATATTTGTAAGAGTTCATTCTATTATGTTAATATTTTAAGTTTGGTTAGTGAGAACATGGCATAGAACATGGTTTACTTTCTCCAGCAAGTAATGAGTAGTTTAAAGAATTACACTCTTTTGTGTTTAATTTATGTGAACCTTTTTATTTTCTTTTTCTAGGGGTTCGAGGGTTCTGCCGTAACGTGGAAAAGAAAGATCCTTTAGAAGGCAAACGTCTCAGCTTTTTTTCAGGATATCTGTTGCCTACTACTTTAATATATGATTGTCTAATATAATATTTTATTCTTTAGTGCCCAACTAACTACTTCCTGTTGTATTCTTGTTTCGTTTCTATGTTTTTCAGTGATTGCAGATAAAGTTTTTGTTAGTTGCTTCAACAGAGAGGCTTCAAAAAAGGAAATTGAAGAAGTATGTTTCACCATTCTTTTCATTCACATATACTTTAGCATTGCCTGAAAATGACCTTTTACATTTTTTTATGCCAATGATTGTATCCTTGGATTTGTATTTAGCTGAAGGATAAGCTAATTGTAGTTTGTTTGTAGAAATGTATCTAGATCCATTCCCTAGGTTGGCTGGATGGAAATATTGCCTAGTGTCTCCTATTAAATTTGAACAGATCTAGATATTAGATACAAAAAAATATAGGTTATCATGTGGACATTTCTCATGATGCTGGTATGTGGTAAATGGCTAGCAAAAACTGTTAGTTCCCAACCAGTACATTATGTAACCGTTTGCAGCCTAATTTAGTTTAAATGGGCTGGCGTGATAATTTTTATTTATTTATATGGTAGTCCTGCTTTTTGCTATGGTATAGTATTGTGGAATATCCTTTATAATCTGCAGGTTATTATATTAAGGTTGTGTTTCTGAGTTTTGTATACTTATTCTGTGCAGATATTTTCCCCTTATGGACATGTAGAAGATATCTTCATTGCGACCAATCGAGGTTGGTCCATGCTATTGTCATGGAGTGTATTTCATACAATATATTATGAGGAATGACATGTATTTGACTCTGTCTTTTATTTCTTACCCAACAAAAGATGTTGTAGACTGACCTAGAATAAAAACTAGCAGAGAGTGAGAGGCAGTGGGTGAAATTGAACTCTTCCTATCTTTGTCAAATCTCACCGAACCAAGTTTTGCTTCAAGAAGCGTACAAGTAAAATCTTAAATGTTAGGAGATACCGAGTTAATTGTTTTGTAAGAGAAAATTAGTTGGAGAGAGGAATAATAAAATGTAAATAATAAAAGGGAAAGAAAAGACCAATCCTTGGATTTCGGAGTGGAATTTGGGGGGGTAGAGTTCTGGTGTCTCAACTATCTGAAGATTGGGGATGCCGAGAATACCATTGTATCTTTCTTGGTCTTTGTTTTGTATCTACTTGATACTGAGCAGAGACTATCTGTTATTTTTTATTCATATTTCTTGACCAGTTCTATCATAAAATTACTCAATATTTGGATATCTATACATATAGAGAGAAGGACCATGCTCAATATTTGAATATCATAAAATTACTCAATCCAATGGATGATTTGGATTTTTTGCTATAGTTGCTTTTAGCGCCAAGTCTTGTATTTAATTTATGTCACCAATTTATTATTCATGATTTTCATTTTCACCTAACTTGTGGTTGCATTTCTCATTTTTCTAGGATATGCTTTTGTCAAATTTTCTAATAGAGAAATGGCATTAGCTGCAATCAAAGGACTGAATAGAACCTTCACGATGAGAGTAAAGCTAATTCATTTATTTAATTTATTCATATTACTCCGTCCACTTTCAATTGTTAACTAAAGCCTTGTTTTTTAATCACCTAGGGTTGTGATCATCCATTAATTGTTCGATTTGCGGATCCTAAGAAACCTAGAACAGGAGAGTCAAGGTTTTACTTTCTCACCCATTTATCTTTTATATAAGTATGTTCATTACAATCTTTATTATTAATAAATTAATAATGTATCACAAGTTAGCAAGTATATTGAAACGGTATAATCTTTCATTTTTATTTATATTTATTTCTAGAGGGAAGGGGACTTTTCAGTTAGCAAATTTATTTTCTTGGCTAAGTGGCAACGAGTCTTTCCTTAGTATATGAAAAATAAAATGTTGAATTCATACGTTGTCCTAACTGTTTAAGGGTGCATATTTTCTAGTGTGAGCCAGGCTTTATTAGATTGGTAAAGTGGACAAGGTGAACTGTAAACTGGTTCACATCTTATATCAAGACAATAACAATCTGAGTTGTCTGGCTTCACCTAAACTGATAAAATTGAAACATGTTTAATGGCTTTATTCTTAACTGGTTTGAAGCTGATCTCGTGGGTTTTTTTGGACACTTCTATCTAGAATCCCATAATACGTTGAACGTGGGATTCAAATTTCAAACCACGTTCCTTTCAATTGGATTCTAACACTGTTCTTATGTGGAAACCTTACCAGACATGCTACACTTGAATCAGGGTATATTTAACGTAAGAGTTTTGGGTGGTGCTTAAAATTTAAATCAACGCCCACTAAGTGGTATTGAAGTGTTATGCTTTTAATATATTAGTCATATTTATGAAAAAAGGTCCTTTTATAAAAATGAATTTGAACTCTATTGTTGTTCAACCCAAGTCAGATTATTCAAGTATGAATTGGTTTCCCTTTGTTGTTCAACCAGGAGATAATTTTAGGAATTGTATTCATGTCCTTTCGTGTGCATATTTCTTCAGGTGCAACAATTTATCTGTGAATGCGAATTTTGGACCCTGTTCTCAAGAACCAGCAGTATGGTTTGTTTCGCTTCATTTGCCCCCTTCTTCTATATTAATTACAAAACACATGGCATGCTTAATAAATTGCAAATTATTGTCTTTTTGCAGGCCACTACCAAATTTTGGTGATTCCAATTGTGGAGGAAATATTATGCCTATTGCCCCACATCATTCCTCAATTGCACACCCACCAGTTACTACTCATATGCAAAACTGGGAAGCTGGTGCTGTGGTACAACATGCATTTCCCCATCCCCCCCAACAATTGCATTCACAGTTGGGTTCAATGCCTTTCGGGTCAATTCAAGCTCCAAAATTGCCTTCCCAGCCATTTATTACCGAGGTGCATAGACAATCACATCCAGCAGATTCATCAGTTCAAAATATAGAGCAGCACCTTAGTTCACAGGTTAGTTACTAACAGGTAATAATGCATTGATCATTATAAGTCTCTCTTTTAGTGTAATTTTGGTTGTGACGTAAGTAAAGTTCTGTTATTGTAGAGGTGGATTGGTATAGTTGAGTTGATATTATTATCTATCGTACTTTTGGGTATATGTTTGTACTTAAACATAACTGCCTTTCATCTTCAAATTATATTTTTAATTCTCCCAGAAATATTTGCAATCTTTTGCTGTTATAAATTTAATACTTCGAGAAGTCATTAATTTCTTGGGTGCCTCTCTGTCCTCCTATTTGAAGTATTTAAATTGTTAACTTATTTGTTTGTGTCTTTCAATTGAATTATGCATTGTTATAATTGAGGATGATTTTAGTCTTGTAAAAAGGTGTAGAGGGAAACTAAGGATATAAGAGAAAATTGTCAAGAGGGATCGCACTATCAATAATATCTCTGAAAATTTGATTTGTAGTTGAACCCAATTATGTCTTGCAATCCATGTTATCAACCTCACCTAAAAAGATTTTAATCCTAACTTAACCTTACAAAATTGGTTTGTAACATGAAGATTGCACTGACTTATATACTATAATTTGATTAATATCTTTAGTATATTTGAGATCTCCAATACAGATCTTCATTAATATCTTTAGTATATTTGAGATCTCCAATACAGATCTTCATGCTGAGGACTCAGTGGGTGGCATTGTTGGTCCAATCAACCTTGTTAAAATAGACTTTGATACTATTTTACAAAATGAATTTTAAGTTTAATTCAACTTCATTAAGCTGACTTATAAGTAGGTTTGCATCAACTTCTATATTATAATTTAGTCATATTTGTAGTCAATTTGGGATCTCCATATAAGGATTATGTTCTTATTTATATATTAGAGGAATGATATTAGGAGAGTCCTGTTTCTTTGTTATAACTAATGGCAAAATACAGATCATGGCATTCATTTTTTTATGTACGACTTTTTCACGAACCTCTAACCATTAAATACATTGCAAATGTTTAAATGGATTATTTAATGTGGCAAATTACTGTTGAAGAACCTTTATTGGAAGACTGCAATAGTTTTCTCACTTTATTGTTATCCCAGCTGGCTAGTCAGACTGGAAGCAACCCTAGTACAGCTGCTGGCAATACCCCACCTGATATGCCTTCAAGTCCCCAAGATGAAGATTTTCCAGAGTGTGACTGGAGTGAACACTACTGCCCCGATGGTGTTAAGTACTACTACAACTGTGTCACTTGTGAAAGCAGAGTAATGTTTCAACCGTTTGTTATTTGTTCATACAATCTGTCTAGGATTTCTGTTAATTTGGTGTGTGATGGTTACTCTTGGAGCAGTGGGAGAAGCCTGAAGAGTATGCCTTGTACGAGAAAGAATCTCAGAAGCAGCCGGAGCAGGAGGATAATTGCTGCAGTTTCTCACTATTATCGTCATGTTCCTCTCAACAAGTTGCTGAAAAACAACAGGTGCATTTCTCAGATGTATTTATCCCATAAAAAGTTCAGCAAAATAAAATAAAATAAAATAAAATCCTGACCAATAAGCATGGTTATATTTCAACCCCTAATTCTTTGAAAAGTATTCTAACATTCTGTAATTTTGCAGGAAACAAATCATGACCACAGACAGTCAGATGCAAGTCCTGTTGTTGCATAAATTTGATGTTATTGTTCTTAGGCAACTGAAATCACATTGTTCACAATTATTATATAATGACCTTAAAATTGCTTCAAAACCAGCCTAACGTTTTATCTTGAGGTTGTGTGTATTCTTATTGCCTCAATTATTTATTTCAATGGCTATTGCTAATCTGTTAATGGAATCCGCTCATTATTGAGTCTGAAAGGGATACAATCTAGGTAAGTACTTCTAAGTATATATCTAGATTATGAAATGGCTTTTTGTTGAGAGGCAAAGGAGGTTGAACTTTTAACTTTTGGGAGCTAGGAAAATCTCATGACTGTAAAACTTGCTACCAGAACGAGAAATCCAGAGTTTGAAATTTTAATAATACCCTGCCAGGCTCTTGTGTTTTGGAGATGCCGTGGAGTCTCATTTTCGGAGTTTTATGTCCCGATATTGCCTGTGAGTGAGAGGAGCGGGAGATTGATTGAAGTCTAGTAGGGAGCTTGATAACAAATGTGGCTCCACAGCCACTGTATGGACTGCAAAATTCAGAACGGTACCCACATGGTTTAAGTGTAAGTTTTCAACGCGTACTAATAATTATTGTTGATATTGGAATTGAACATGAATATGATGGTCTTTTCTGCTGCAGTGGTGCCATGTGCTAAATGGTGTACCCAAATGCCCGTCTCATTCACTTCGTGTTACCTTTCATCGTTGTCCTGGATTCTGGTGACTGTAGAGGTTCCTGTGGAGTACGCAGAAATACTGACATTTAAGTCAAATGGATAACTCTTTTGAAATTGTGTTTTTGTCAAAGTTTGATATGGTTCTCAAGCCGGCAGGATCGTTTTCCAGTCATTTATTTGTCTGGGAGTAAAGTAATAGAAGATAGGTAAATTAAAAGGCCATCTTGGCACAAGAAGTGGCTGAGCAATTCAATGTGGGTTGGTAAATTATTCCCTATTCTTTCTGAATTGAAGAGTTCTAATTCGATGCAATGTATTGGCCACTTAATGGAGAGGGAGCGTATAATGGGAAGGAATAGCGGGGCCCCAGTGGCTCTTTGATGGTGGCGTATCATATGCATCCTCTTAGTGCGCGTTGGTCTATGCCTATATTAACTTACAATTATTCTCTTAGACGAGTGCCTCACCTGCTCTACTCAACCAAACTTATGAAAGAATACGACACCAGCTATTATGGTGCCTTCACAGATTAAAGATAAAACTAGTCATTATGACGATCTATTCCATCGCAGAAACCAGATCTCGCTTTAAATGTAATCCCTGTTCAAGTTTTTTCTTTTCTTTACTTCTCGTACTTTTAATTTCACCCTCTTTTACATCTTCAAGGAATCAAATCTATAAATGGATTACATTCAAGCTGCACTTACTCAATGAGGTTAAAACGGATTGTCAATGGTTGATCTACTCCTATTTATTATCTCGTCACCATATTGGGTCAGATCTTTCACCACTGTATCCTTCAGATTACAAGAAAATTTCCCTACAATTTCCTTTTCCGTGGACTACAGGGACCAAACAAAGCAAGCAAATTTGCACCCCAATTATTCCCTTTCGAAAACCTAAACCTAATAATCAATAATGTCGTGCCAGTGATACGAACGCACATTCCCTCAACAAAAAGAAACAAAAACACAAGACAAACGACGGGTCAGAATCTCAAGATTAAAAGGAGGATAGACACCTATTTGCCTTCTTTTTATTTTGTTTTGTTATCATTTTCACCCACAGTCCAATCCACCAACGGATACTCTTATTTGTCCTTTTATTTATTTTCTATCTATTAAATATCAGATATTGGATAGAAAACAGGAAACTAGATCCCAAGACACGTCAACGAGAAAGCAGTACCTGCACCGGATCAAAATCCATCGTGTTACGCTGACATTCATGCCAAGGCCCTATCTATATTATATACGTGCATAAAGATAAAATGGGTTTTACAAGCATGATTGATCCCAGCCATCAAGGAAAACTAAAACTTAAATATATATAATCCAGTACAGCAATGGAGTCCTCATCTATATTCTCCTACAAAAAGTAATAATAAGAAATCACATAGTAACAGCAATGGAACTGTCATCTAGTCTTGTTTAAACATATGTGAAGGAACAGCATCTTGAAGACGCCCATAGTCGCTCAACAACGCAGTCTCTTGAGGAAAAGTGACATTCTTTGGAGAGAGGAAACCCAAAGAAGACAATGCATCGACATGGAGTTGTTGTTGATGGTGCTGCTGATAATATTGGGACATGTAGTTCTCAGATCCAGACATTAGCGACCCAAAGTTGTTAGAGCGACCCATAACTGGGCTTGGATGAGTGTGTTGTCCTTCGTAGGTTGTCACCACAATGCTTGGGTCGGTAAAAGATCGCTCCACGCGTTTCTTCACACTGCAGGAAACACTGGTGCAACGATAGTAGCTCCTGTTCAAATGTTAAGAGCGTTTAATTTATTTTTGGGTGGTTTAAACGAAACAAAATGAACCGAAAGCGAAAAGGTGAAGGAAGGAAGCAAAGCGTGTATTGCAGAATGAGTTAAAGTGTTACCTGGGAAAGGGGCTGTTTTTCACAGCTTTTTGACCGTACTTTCTCCATCTGTACCCATCTTCCAGATGATCCACCTCGCTTTTCGTCATGAACGCGAATCTCGGTTCTCTCTGTCTCTTCTGATTTGTCTTCTTAGCCTTCAACCTAAACCCATCCCAGAAAACAATCAAATCTTATTAGAATCTTCCAAACATCAAATAAATCAACGTACCACACTATTCCTCGCTAAACAAACCATCACAAAATATTATAAAAAACAAATACCCAGGACCACGTCTTATTCACTCACTACCTCTAATTGGATTATCAAATACGTATTTTACACTCAACCGCCCCAAGGTTTTTGTTCCTCCGATATGCGATGAGCCATTCAAACACCAAAGATCAAAAAATAAAAGTAAAAATACGAATCCCAGGCTTAAATAACCAAACAACTACACCAAATGAAGTAAACAGCAAAATTTACGAAGTGAGAGAAATTTAGAAAATTAGAGAAAGAAACCTACTGTTCCTTTGTCTTTTGGTGTTCATCATGTGTTTGGTCTACAGTTCTATTCTGTTGTTCATCGTTGAGAGCCTCACTGGACAAGGAGGAAATGGATGAAGAGTTCGGAGTCGCGGGTTGCTGGTTGGTTACCTCGGACCAATCTTTCTTACTCTGAGCTGGTTCCTTAAGATCGGTGCTTTGAGGCACTGCCATGTTGGACCCTAAAGGCAAATCAAGCACCGGACTATATTCTTGCACACCCAACAGCTCCATAAACCCTAAAGAGCCTTTTTCCTCAGAGAAATCAAAGAATGGATAATTACAATGGAAGGACGAAGACCCTATGGCACAATCCTCCTTCTTCTTCACACCCATCATCATCATCATCGTCTCCTTACTAATATCCATATATATTTCTCTCTCAAATGCCCAATTTCAAATCCTTCATTCAAACAGCTGCAAGAGTAGTGAGATAGATATGATGAATATATGCTTGGGTTGATCGATCTGTCTAAGTGGATGAAAGAAGAAAGAAAGAAAGATAGATAGATAGATAGCGCGGCTTTGTGGGTAGTGAGAAAGTGAAAGGTGATTGTGGAAATGAGTTGGAAGTGAAAGAAGGAAGTAGCAATGAATGAATACATAGATATGTTACATGGTTAAAGCCAAAAACAGTGACACAAAAGAGGCCACCGGACAACGTGGCATGGTAGACGCTTTCATACGTAGCCCTTCTTTGATTCATTGTGGGCGTGTTTCTGTTTCTGTGTGTGAACGGGGTTACGCTAACGCCTTCCCATACGGAAGGAAACACGTTATGGATATAAAATTTCGGTGCAAAATACTCAACTTTTTTTTTGCTTTGGTTTTGTTCTTCTAGAACAACAAAAGTATGTTTTGCAGATAAAACACATTTACATTCACAAATTAGAAAATCAATGATTGAGGCTGTAATTAACTACGGAGTTTATTACATTTGCATATTCTCACTTTAAAGGTGTATGTTTATATTAATTCCAAAGTTAATGTTATATTAATTAATATGGAATTTTGTTACGTTAGTACTTAAGATAAATTATAATTTTAATTAAATAACAGTAAAAAATTCATGCTAGCAGGCACAACTTTTTTTTTTTTCGAAAATGCTTGTCACTCTTATATTCCCTCACGCCTCCCCTTGCCAAAAATGGAGTATATGTGCCCAAGATAATTTTTGCAAATGATAGAGAAAGTATTCTTCTTTTGTCTTTTCACACTATAAAAATACCATTCACATGTATATAAAGACACATTATTTTATATTTGGGTTATATGGTGAGATTAAGATAGTAGTGTTGAGATGAAGTTAATTAAATTGGATAATACGAAGTATATTAAAGAATATACACACGCACACGTACCTGTGTTATGCAGACCATACTTTTTCTCTCGTATTCAAATTACAACTCCTAATTTATTATTTTATTATAATATTTTGTTTATTATTATTATTATTATTATTATAATATAATATTTTATTACGAAAAGTAAATGAATGTCGGTAAGAAAGTGGGTGTGAAACAAAAAATTTTCCATGTTAGTATGCATATAAAGTAGGTACATCCTCCTCAGTCCTATTTCTTTAGTATTCTTTTCCCTTTGAGCTTTACGATCTTTAAAGGAAAAAATGACTGTACAAAATTAATCAAGGGAAAAAGAAGGGTGCACGTGTTATGATAGTCAAAATATTGTAACAACGTGACAAAAAAAAGGCTTACAAATTCATGATAAGTGGTTAGTGTATACATCTTTATATTTTTAATGTATTTCATTTATACACATCTTAATTAAAATCTTGAAAATAATAATACAATATCTAAATGGTGATCTCAACCCTGTCGCGCTCTTGAAAAATCGAAATTTCAGATTTAAAAAAGCATACTTACACGAAAACATTTTGAAAATATTTTAAAAAAATTGTGAAAAAGAAGAATTTAAACCAACTCTTGAAACGACATGCATACAAGGAATACGACAATCACATACAAATTGAGTGATTCGTTTTCAGTTAAACCGGGAATTTATACCAAAGCGAGGGTTCACAAGTAAATGAGATTATACCCTATTACTGATCTAGAAGCAAGAGAATATATTGAAAGTCTTTAGCTTGGTGGTTTTCTGCTTTTTAATGTGTCTGCAAATATGTTTCTATTATCGTAACAGGAACTTCACATTTTTTTAAACTTCTCAGAATTTTGAGAACTACATTTTTATGTTAAGAGCCATTTAGATTAATATAATTGGTAATCAAAGACACATTTATTTGACATGTGAATTTTGAATAAGGGGTCCACTGTTATTTTGAACACAAAAGAATAGGCGTGTACTTTTATTGGTAAAACCGACCATATCCTGAGGTAGGTTACAAAATGTTTTGGAAGTTTTTTCGGTTTGGAAAAGTTTTCCCACTCAGATAAATAAGGAATCAATCAGTCTCTTAAAGTATGTTCGAATGTTGAAAGTAAGATAAATTCTAAATTCTAGAATTACATGCTATAAGAGTAGTGAAGGATAGAATAAAACAGAAACTTAGTTTGGTTTTCTTAACAGATCCTAATTAGTGAAGAGATGAATATTGTTCTGAATCAAATTTACCCAATTAAGGCTCTAAGAAAGCATGGTTTTCTTATAGTTTTTTTTATCACAAATACAAACGTATATATACATATATATTGGTAGTGATGTGACTGAGTTGGTGTTTGCTGATTAAGGAAAATGGATCCAATACTTAATGGTAAACTTTTATCTGTTTGGTTCATAACTTGAAAACCAAATTCCAATGTGATATCCAACCTTTGTTCTAATATATAATGAATTGTAAAAGGAGTAATATTCTTGCTGAATAATATCATATGTGAATTTGTTTTTGGAAGTTTAGTTTAGCCACATACAATGCACTGGTTTTGAGAATATTTCTTCTATTCTATGAAAAAGAAAAAATGGAAGAAACGGGTTGTTGTTTTTATGTTTGTTTAAGTGAAGTTTACTTAAGGAACTGTAGTTTTCTTTTAATGTTCCAACAAATGTTGTCGATCTAAACCCGTTCAAAATACAACTTTTATATATTATACAATTTTGTTGACTTTATCCTTCATAAGTTTTTTTTTTTTTTTTTTATTTTTTTTAAAAAAAATTTTTTTTTTTTATTTTTTTATTTAATTAGGTTTTTTTATTAAAAATTATATTAAGGAAAAAAAAGCAAAAAGTAAATTTTTTAAATAAATTTATTAATTAAAAATAATAAAATA
>Ga0099825_1000022_pt1 | contig 81554 bp, 21 predicted proteins | sample SiratroredBW_FD_76838 | JGI IMG/M metagenome (GOLD analysis project Ga0099825, IMG submission 76838) | Root nodule microbial communities of legume samples collected from California, USA - Siratro red BW | ecosystem: Host-associated > Plants > Roots > Nodule | place: USA: California | collected...
AAAAGTTTATTAATTGAAAAAGTTTATTAAACTTATTAATTAAAAAAATTATCAAATAAAATCTCTAAAATGTAATAGTGTTAATAAACTAGATTGAAATACCGCTTATTATGTCATTATTAATAGTGTTGTTGAAGCATTGTGACCACCATATAAATATACTTTTAAATTAATTTTGATATAATATATTTTTTTATTATCTGCAATTAAAAGAAAACGAAACTTGCAATAAAAATCATGTTAGAGTGGACACTGACTAGGTTCGTTTGTTTATATTTCATTTCGAAATAAATATGGTACATAATCTATTTGAAAAAGATTAACTATATGAATAGTATAAAACTTGCTTGGTTTAAGTAACTATACTTGATCTCAGATTTGAATTTATTTATTAGATAATTAAGTTTTATAATCAGAAAATAAATAATTAACTGAACCTTATAGATAATAACTGAGAAAGTATAAGAATAGAAAGAGATTTAAAAAAATATAATTAAAAATTTGTTTAACAGAAAGATAATGGAGGAGCAGTGATTTAAATATAATTAATGCTTAGCATAGAAATGGATAATTAATTAGTGTTTGAACAATAATGATTGACCAATAGAAGGTGGTAGAATCGAGGATTGACCAATGCTTGTTAATGTTAAAGTAAGCAACTCCCACTTATTCTCTCATTTCACCATTCATCCATTCATTTCATGCTTTATTTATTAAAGTCTGGTCATGTTCATGTACTCATCAAATCATACATTCTTAAAAAATATATTAATTCAACTTTAGACTTTATTTTATATTTAATAAATATTTACTCATGTTTTGTACTAATGAACATAAAATCATAAAACATAAAAGAAGATTAATTTGATAATTAATAATATTTTAAAAAATAAATAAATCATAATTTTTTCCACATTCAACATTTTCAAAAGATTTATATTGAAGAGATTAACTTATTAAGAATATTTTGAAATGCATCTTCAACTCTCTCATATTATACTCGTACACTGCAACTATAAATTTTCCAAGATCTTATTACTTTCTCACATGTATTTATATATTAGGTGAAAATACAAAAGAAAGTAGAATAATATAATTATTTTTTTATAAATAAAAAATATTATAGTTTTAGTTTCTATAAAATAATCTTTAGAGAAAAAGGAAGCAAGTAGTAATATCAATTATTTGGCATACACACATAGATTCTTGTGCATTGGTTATCTATCTCTTTTCCCAATTCCTTGCATTTATTGGATTTCATTAATCAACCGACAACACCCATTACTTCTTTTGCCCTTTTCATCTTCCTTCCTCTCTATCATATAATCTTACATTTTCACACTTTCATTCATAAATATTTTAGTCTTTAAATTATACAATTTAAATTAAAATATTCAATGTATATAAATATATGTTCTTAATTTTAAATATTTTTATTATATATTTATATTATAAATAAGAATAAAAAATGATTTCAAAAAAAATAATAAGAACTGAAAATAAATCAAAATGTGTTATTAGTTATGTAAAATAATTATTTGTAATTTTACTCTCGCGCTTTACTAATATATTTTCTGTTTTAAGTTACGAGTTTAATTTTTATTCACTGTAAGTTTAAACAGCTGCGACAAGAGCAATAAATTAGAAATTATTGTTTGTATAGTATATTTGATTGGAGTGATTTTCAGAGGAAAATGGTTGAGAGAATAAAACAACATTTACCTTTAAACATTTTGTCGTGATTAGGTTGTTTAGAAAAGGTGGAAGATGGAAGAAAAATAGTAGAAAACAGATAAATTTGATTTTTTTTTTCAAAATGGAAGAAACTGTTTCTACTATCATTTGATAAACTTCTACTAAAATTAGATTAATTTTTTGTATGATGAGAAATATCGCATTGATTGAGAAAAATTGGATTCCTCTAAGAAAGAGAAGCAATGAATTATGGTTTAAAAAGGTGAGTGCATGTATTGATTTAACATGCATTGGGGACGTTAATTATGAAAAAGTCAACGAGATCCCATCTCTCTCTCTCTTCACATATCTTCATTGATGTGGGAGAGAAGATGCCCCTAGATAAGGGTGAGGTTTAAGAAGATAGAATTTTCTAGAAAGAATGAAAATAGAAAAGTAAATAAAAATAAAAAATGTGGAAATATTACATTTAACAACACTCACAATTTTTTTTTTTTATAATTTCAGTAGAGATTAGTCTACACCAATTACGAAATGATTATGTATCATCAGTGAAGGTCTTAAAAGTACCGATTAGTATACGAAAATACATTAAAATTTCATAAAACAGGGCATTTCTTCTTAGTAAAAAAAAGTTCTTAGTTTGATAATCTGTGGTACCAGTTAAGATTTGGTATAATTAAATCATAACTGTAGTTTCTATAATATTTTTTTCTAACTTATTTACACACATGATCACTTTTTTAAGTTTTTTTTACTCTCTCTTAAAATATATAATTTATTGTATAAATAATGTAGGGGTAAAAGATGGGTAGAATGATAACCAGATTAGCCACGGTGACGAAAGGTTAGAGAGGTGCCAAGAAATAAAAAGCACTATATCTCATCGGTGTCTTTCCCTGGCACACACATTCCACGCAAAAGCAAAAGCTCATCCCAAACACTCCTGCACATCATTTTTTAAGATTAAATAATATTCTAAGATATTATTTATCGTTATTTTGACTATCAAGTCACATTATATATAACATTTAAATTAGGATATAAATAGAAAATAAGGTAAACTATTTTTTATTCTATATAGTACATTCGCGAGAAATGTGTCCCTGTATGTAGTACCTTGTGTTTGTTTTTACTTTTTTTTCTTTCCATTTTTTCCCCTCTCCTCGATTCCTTCTTTCTGTAGTCTACCTTCCTCAGCAAGTGTCAGTAATATATATAATGGTAAGTCCAAAAAATCTAATATATATATATATAATGTATATGTTTGTGCATCTTCTTTTTCATGTGTACCCTTTAACCATTCTGTTGGTGGCAGTATCAGTATCACGCTCACGCCTCTTTCCCTTTCCTCTTTATCATTCCCCTCTCACTTTTCTTTCTTTTTATTTTCCTCACCACGTACGCCAAACCTCTTTCGCTTCTCTCTCTCTTTCATTCACATTAATGCAGAGCTGTATATTGCAGTAGCAGCATCTGCTAAACCTGACAGTGAAAAAGAGTATCACCTTTTTTACAGTACATCCCAAAGTCAAGTCCTAAACCCCCTCTTTTTTCTCTATCACCACAAAAACAACCAGAACCAGAAGGATCACAACAACAATTTTATTTAATTTCCACCACTCACAAAACTCTTCGGAGTAACGTCCACTCCAACATTCACTCCAAATCCTAACATGATCGACACACTTAAATACCTTCTCGGCTCAGCCGGTCCAAGCGGCTTCGGCTCCAAATCCACCGCCGAACAAGTCACCGAAAACCGCGCCGATCTCCGCTCCCTCACCGCCATCATCACCGGTAAGTTATTTCCGTAACTGCTTATAATAATTAATGTATTCTCATAAGTAATTATGGAAATAAATTATATGCGATGTTATTTATCAGGTGCTACGTCTGGAATCGGAGCTGAAACGGCGCGTGTGTTAGCGAAACGTGGAGCGAGGCTGATTCTGCCGGCGCGTAGCGTGAAAGCTGCGGAAGACTCGAAAGCGCGTATAGTATCGGAGTGTCCTGATTCGGAGATCATTGTTATGGCTCTTGATCTCAGTTCTCTCAATTCTGTTAGAAGCTTCGTAAATCAGTTTCACTCTCTCGGTTTGCCTCTCCATCTTCTCATGTATATAAAACAATAATTTGTTTCGTGCTTTCAATTATTTTATTTCCATTTTTATCTAAAAAAAAAGGAAAAAATATGTTGAAATCACTCTCAGGATTCTCATCCCTGAATTTGAATGAATATTAGAAACAACGCCGGAAAGTTTGCGCATGAACACGCTATCTCTGAAGACGGAGTTGAAATGACCTTCGCCACTAATTACCTAGGTGAGAAAATAACTAAATTAAGTGTTAATTAAATTGAAGAAGTACTTAGGTGATTAATTTAGAAATAATTAATTGCAATAATGTAAGATTAATTAATTAATTAGTGAAGGAAATGCTTGTTTTAGGTCATTTTCTGTTGACAAAGTTGTTGGTGAAGACGATGGCGGAAACCGCGAAGGAGACAGGAGTGCAGGGTCGGATAGTGAACGTGTCGTCCAGCATCCACGGGTGGTTTTCCGGCGATGCGATTTCGTATCTGGCTCTTATGAGCCGTAACAAAAGGTGGCAATAACAACAACAGCACGAGTGTGTTGTTGTGAGATGTGACAATCATTTTTAGTTTCTTGCTTACAATACTGTGTTTTTTGAAATTAAAAAAAAAAAGTAGTCAATTTAAGTTGAAATGATTGAACGTGATGTATACGTGTTTGTGAACACTGCACGCATCTTTGGACTGAAATTTGTCTTGTGTCCCCCAGCCATTACGACGCCACACGTGCTTATGCTCTTTCCAAGCTCGCCAACGTTTTCCACACCAAGGAGCTTGCACGTAGACTCCAGGTAGAACAGACACTTGCTATGTTCATAATCATTCCTCTTTTATTATTTAATTAATTCACATGCAATGCAATATCTCTCTGTGATCCTATCCATCTCGAAAAGTCACATTTGTTTGTTTCCCTACTCAGTAATCATGTTTTTCCCAGGAATTGGATTCCTTTAACCCCGTTCTTGCTACTTGATTGGTTTATATTATATATTTTATTTGTTTGACACAATAAAATATTAATAAATTAAGTGATTTCTGCAGCAAATGGGGGCCAACGTGACTGTGAATTGTGTTCATCCTGGGATTGTGAGAACCAGACTAACCAGGGAGCGTGAGGGTTTACTAACAGGTTGGAACCTAACAAACAAGCCAATCTTGCTTTGCTGTTTTTTTTCCTTTTTCTCTTTTCGGGTGATAGATTTAGCTTCTATTTTTTGTATGATGATGGTCATTGATTTTGTCATTTTCCCTTTCATGTTCTAAAATAAATTTGCAGATTTAGTGTTCTTTTTGGCTTCCAAGCTCTTAAAGACCATTCCTCAGGTAATTAATTATATTCAATGTAAATTCAAAAATAGTGTATGCATGCATCATGACTCATTATTGCCTATTGTGCTGTCCTTCCTAATGAGATATTTTGATAATGACAATTGAAAATGTAATGTTATAAATAAGCAGTTTAATTCTTTTATACAAGTATTTTTTTTGTCGTTGCCTTTAACACTCTAGTGCTGATCTGCTCAACGCAAATGAAAATGTAGGCAGCTGCTACAACATGTTATGTGGCAACTCATCCGAGGCTGTTCGATGTCTCCGGCAAATACTTTGCTGACTGCAACGAAACCTCAACCTCAAAATTGGGAACCAACTCAACTGAAGCCTCAAGGTTATGGGCCACTTCTGAATTCATGATTTCTAGGGGTCCAAAAGCTGCCTTTGACCTACTCAAGCACCTTGAATTTTGAAGTTTCTTGGGACACCGCAAAACACACACGAAGTAAGTCTGGAGAGAGAGCAACCCTAATAGTGTTCTACTCTCTCTTGACAGAGTCTAAGATAATGATAGGAAGGGTTAATATTGCACATATGATCTTTATAGATATCTAGGGTATAATATAATTAACTATGTCATGTATAATTATTTTGATCATCACTTAGGCTAAACAAAAGGAAACTTCCTGGTTTTATTTTAATGTTGCAAGAAAAAGTCTAAATATGATTGCTTTAGATGCTGGTTAGATTGGGTTGCCATGATGATACAATGATTATGGAGCTTGGGTTATGTTGAACTTGGATCTTAGCTAGATTAGAAATGAAAGTGCCAGGAAAACTCTAATTGTACATATTGTTTATTTATTGTTCTGTTTCTGTGATGTAGCTGTACTTGTGTATCTGGGGATAATACAAAATTATACGAGAAAGTTCGATTGGAGTTATTATAAGTGGACAACAGAGTTTGTAAATAGAAGAAAACATGTAAGTAATAGAACAAGAACATGGGTCTGGTTGCCCATGTGGTGGTTGTTCTTCGAAGAGTATCTTTCTCTCATGGTATTTGCGTGGGACCTACTAACATGCTCCCAGTGGAAGAGAGAGCGTGCTTCTGAAGAAAAATAATTTTGCAACTACATTTTTTGTTAAACTAATCATAGCAATCCATGGACGAGTGATTGGTCACTCGTGCTATTCAACTAATCAACTTAGGACCATTTCACCAATAATATCATATTCTTTAAAAAGTCTTTATTAAACTACTAATTATCTAAAGAGATATGCTACTTATTTAATAAAAGTTATGTATTAAATAGTGTAAAATTTAATAACAACGTCGTCAGTATAATTACTTATATTATTGTTATTATATAATTACTTCTTTCATACATGATAAATTTCTTGATTATAATAACAATTAAAAGTTATATTTAAAGTTACTTTAAATCAGTTGACTTTATATTAATGATATACAAAAAATAAAGTAATTTTTGTAGTACCGTTTTTCCTTCTCTCTTCATCATGTCATCCCATCCCACCCTTTTGCCTTTTCTTTTTAATTTCTATTTGTTGTACAAACTTTTGTATATTAAAATTGTGTAAGTACAATTTGTCTTATTTAAAAAATAAATTAAAATCTTTAAGTATAAATTTAATATGTTGATTTAAGCTATTTGTTTATTGTCTCTCCTTATTATATTTACACATATTTTAAAGCATTTACGTCTTAATTACTAAAATCGTTTTATTTGTATTATCATGTAATAATGTAGGTTCCAAGAAATAATTTGGCGATGTTATAGAGAGGTTTGACAATCATAGTCGATTAAAGTTTATTGTTAAATAATGTAATAAAACATTATGATAAGATAGAATAAGACTTAAGATGATGCACTAGAAATAAGAATCCTTGAAACTGCTTAGTCATCAACTTTTAACGTGGGTTTTGCAATTCATATTTTGGAAGGTGGGTTAAGTTAGGAGGTGGATCCGTGCCTTGGCGAAAATCTTCCAAGGAAACAAATCAAAAATAGTGTAAAGAAAAAGGTGTAGTGGTTGGTTTTAGGGAATTCTAAACAAAATTGGCTTGGGAAAGATTTTTTGTGGGTGAGTGATCTTTGTCACTTTATCAACTCGTTATTATTTTATAACTTTTCGATTTTATTATCAGTTCTCGCGTCACTTTATAACCTTATTATTATTTTTTCTTTTCATCCATCACACATTTTTTATGGTATTTTACCCATAATACTTTAAATGAAATTTCTTATTCATTGTTCCATTTAATATTGCACTGCTTATTTTAATAAAATTATTCTAATATCACGATATATTTGAATTTTATCTATTTATTTAAAAAATAATTAATTTTTAAAAACATAAATCATGTTAAATTAAATTGTACTTCTCTTTTGCAAAATCATATATATATACATAATTGAGATATACAATAATAAATAAAATAATCTTTTTTGCCTATCGCAATAAAAAATGTGTATATATGTGCCTCAAATAGAAAAAATAAACAGGGTCTATATATTAGTTTCATTTAATACTTCTAGTTAAGTTAAGTTGGTGTATATAAATTATATGAACCAAACTCAATTACAAAAATAATCAATTTTAATGAAAATATATGTCAGCTGATCATTAAAGTTAACAAATTAAGTGGTAATTTTTCTATGTGCAATCTTTTATTAGATAAAGTCACAATCTACCTCAATATATTTAATCCTCTCATAAAATATTGAATTTAAATACATATGTAAGACAACTTAATCATCATATATAAAAATCATTTGTGCGAACTCCAAATCTCAATTTTTTAAACAAATTTTGGACCATGTGATCGAAGTCATAATTCTATATTTTGCTTCTACATTAAATATTACTACTACGATAAACTTCCTATTTTTCTAAATGATCTAACTGTTCTCGATAAGGACATAATATCATGAGTGGATCTCCTGCATTTAAATAACATATTATTGATAACAATTAACTAAAATCTAAAAGAATTAAAGTAAGTATAACAAATTCAACAATATTTCCTTTATACTGCCATGATTTGAACTTGAGTGATTCTGTATTATCGAATAGAAACACTTCAATTCAAACTACTCTCCTTGGATAACCCACATAAAAAAATCTAATAATATATTTATTTATTTTAATAATAATAAAGTCTAAACGAATTAAGACCGAAAGTTAGTAAATTTTGAAGAAATATTTTTCTTAGCAGGATTAGTTTTGGTTAGGCATAACTTCTACTTTTGGATAAGATTTATCCTTGAGCTAGTCCGATTGAACTCGCGATTTCAGTTATATAACACAAAATTAACATCACATAAAAAAATTTTAAAAAAATTATATATTTATTGGCTTGTGAAGAACAAAATTTATAACCTATAACTTGCATATACCAGGAATAATAATAAACATGAAATGATTTTGCTAAAATAATATCAATTTCTTAGTAGATGTATTCTTTTTATCTACTGTAAATATAAAGATTGATGCAAATTGGAATAAAGTATAAATAAAATGAGTAATGTTAAAATGAATCAATTAAAATATTTTTCAAAACTTGTGGAAGTTGAAGTATCCACTTGGATGGTTATGTTATGTTGGATTTGGCACCTATCCAATGAGTGCACCAAATTAGATTGCGTTATCCACATCATATCATATGATAGCACCAATACCTTCCATCAACCTCTTGTGGCCCATTTTTTTATGGTCCAACATGGCCCAATCTTAGATATTTATTGGCATTCTTGTTTTGTCTAAGCATATTATTTAAATCATTAATTTGGGCAATTGATTAATGATCTAGTAACTAAAATGTTGGTGGGAAAGAAGAATCTTTGAAAATAACCTAATATATTTTTTTATAAAAATGCATTAAAACGTCAACAGCCTTGCTTTGATTTTATTTAGTATTTATTAATTCTAAATTTAGCAAATATCATGAAGAAACTCATTTGCATTTGTTGGTTTGATGTAGGTTGGTTCCTCTCGAGTTGAGTTGTCCCATTCCGTGTTTTCTTTTTTTTTTTTATAATTTCTTTCCTTTCACATAACAAAGAGAAGAAAAAAAATATTGTCCTATTTTAATATAAATTTTACCAATGGATACTTTGATTATTTAAAAATACTTAGTACATTTATTAAAGATGCTTAATTGTTTTTCAGACATTGGAAGATTAACTTTGTGAGCATTTTAATTTCTTTCTTTTCACCCTTTGTCTTATGATTGCTTATTATTTTTTATGCATATAGGAAGTCTAATTTAAGTAAATTATATTTAAAAAATGTATTAAAATTAGGTTATATCTCAAGTTTATGAATTGTTCTTGAATAAAGTTTTCATCTTAAATAAGACTTTACATATTTGTAAAATAGAAGCCTGGTTTGACCAACTAAACCTGCTTTCATAGACTTGACTCATTGTTTTGAACTTTCTTTTTAAATTCTTTCTTCAATTTATTCATATTTTTATCAACCACAACGAGTTTGAAGAAGTTGTTAATTAAGAAATATTAAATAGTTTTATTGAATATTTTCATAAATTTAAAAATATGAAAAACCTATATTTATTTAGAATTATTGTTAATAATTTTATTTTTACTTCTCTAGTAAAGATCGGATCCCTTTTAACAACCCATCAATTCTTACAACGTTTCTTTTAATAAATAAAAAAATAAAAAACATAAAGATAAAGAAAACAAGATAATTAGTAGAAATACCACTTTCACTTTATGCCTTTATATTCCATTAAGATGAGTGAAAGATGAAGGGATCTACATTAATGACTGTTCATGGATATGCTATGTATACAGTTTCATCCACTTCATTATTTATCTTCTTTTGCTAATTCATGGTATTGATTTTGTTGAGATGAGTATTCACCAAAATAATGTTATTGAGATGAACATTTAAAGTATTTTAATAGAGTTAACGATCTATATGAGCATGCTGTTTTATAGAATAAGGATGCAAGTGAACTATATATTTTTTTTGTCAGCAGTGAGAATCTTCTGACATAATGTAAATATATATTTTTATTATTAAAATTTATTAAAAAAAAATAAAATTATATCTCATCTTTGAGTACTTAATAATTTTATAAATTTCAATAAAATTTATTCAATTAAGACATTACAACGTATTATATGATAATATTATAATTATGTATATATATTATTATTTTATTTCAAATTTTTGTTTTAGTTTTTTATTATTACTTAAATATAATATTTTATTATTAAAATGGACTGTTAAGTAGTTGGTAAAAGAAAAGTGTTGGTGTCAAATAATAATTTTCCGATCAATAATAAGATGTGTCAGAAAAGTATATTTAAATATGTATCACAATCCCTATAACTCAGACAGTTGAAATTGTTTTTATAATTTTCTATACACATATTTGAAACACGGAAAATAAGGCGACGATTTTATAAATTAAAAGTGGAAAAAGTTTCTAAAAAAAAGCATAATTACGTATTTATATAGAATGTATAAAGGATGTATTCAAGTCTTTTCTTAGAACAAAGAAATTTACCCACTTCCTATTTGTAACTCCACTTGTTAATAACCTCACTTTTTTTTTCATCCTATTTAATTTCTATCATAGTCCAAAACAAATCTTATTCTATTTCCTAATCATATTACTCATAAATAGTATTCATAAAATTCCATGCACATAATTAAATAATTAAAAAATTAACATACATTAAATTAAATATACACTTTTAATTAATTCATATACTTATATTATGTTGACGAGTTGCCATGACAATGACGTAAGGGTCCTCCCTAAGCGCGTTGCACATCATTTTCTAATTTATTAGAGAAGATTTTGGGTAAATGGATCTTTAATCCCATTAAATACAATAATAATTAATTAGTCTAAGTATTTCCTGGAATTTCATATTTCATACGACTTATATAAATATAGGAATTTAAATTCAAGTAATTGCTATGATAAAAATTAACTTAAGTAATTTATATTATATTTGTTATTTGGTTTGAAATTCCTAAGAAAAAATAGTATGAAACAAATTTGCATTGTATTACTTAATTTTAAACTATCATATATGATAAATTTACTGTTTTTATAGGAATTATTTAAAAATTCATACCAATAATGATTTTTTATTTGTTAATGATATAATTATTTAAATTAATAGTACATAGCTATTAAACTCTATTCTGAAATTACAATTTGGTAAATGATTATTAAAAAAGTATTTAAATTTTATTTTATAATAATAATCACAATTAAGACTTTTGGTTTCTTGATTATAATTTCTGTCAAATCCAATTTATATATACCATATAGTTCCTGATTACATATTTAAATGTGCAGGCTTCCCTTCCGCTGTATTAGTCCTACCAAATTTAGCATTAAAGTTGAATATCAAGTCAAATCAACAGGAATAAATCTTATTTATATCACTTTGTGTTTTACTTATACTAATCTGTTTTCAATTTAATTTCACAAACTGAATCGTAAAGTCGAATTAAATATTAAATGAATAAAAAATGATCAGAATAATAATGTGTTTGAATGTGTCCTCTGTACATTAAATTCACGTGAAAAATAAACAATAAAAAGAAAAAACAAAAAAGCAAGATTAAGTTGTCGAAGATAAGTCTGAACTACTCTTTAAAGTGCAACACAGTTGAACTCATTTATTACAAGAATAAAGTTTATCAAATGAAACTAAATTTAAATATCTGAATTGTCAAATACCATATACTTGTTTATTCACCACCACTATCACAGCTGCAAGCAAAGATTGACTCATGAAACAAATGCTTCCTAGGTCTTCTCAAGATTAGATCCACTTCTGATTTTTTGTGTTCCTTCTAAAAAAAATAGTATTTGGTTGACACTGCACTCATCAAATGCCACTACAGTTTCCATGTGAGCATAAAAAATAGGATAAACCATCAACTTTTATATTAGGGAAATATTGAATTCACAAGCATCTTTTCTACTTATACCTTATAGAAAGTAATACTAGTTGCTTAAAACAGTGTCATCCATTACGTTACATGCAATTGACATTTATCTACTTTTTTTATGCAAATGACATGTGTCTCCTGATTATAAGTTTGCAGTGGAAAACAACTATCACAAGAATTTTATGCACATCAAAATGATCCAAGGGACAAAAGGGTGACAAGATCGTTCGTTAAGTTTTTGTGGCGGAAACTAGTATTAGAGACAAAATATTATCCATGTTATAACTTTTAAACCATTCACCCCTTAGAATCTTCTTTAAACAATGTCTTGTCTTCCAATACATATCTAGATATAATGATGACATTTTAGTTTTATATGACGATTTTTCAAATAAAAATAAGATAAATGATCAAATATAAAACATTAAATATGAGATCAATTACTACAACTTGCTACCTTTCAGGCAATTAGACACATGTTTGGATAGCAGTTCAAAATGCTGCACTTTAGTATTGAAAGAAATTTCAAAGAAAGATAGTCTTCTGTGTTTTTTCATTCTGGCTATTTTAACATGCACAAACTCAATATGCATTTCCTGAGTTCAGGTTTTGTAAACCAAAAAATCTTGTATAAATTAAGATAGAATACAATCCTCTGTATATACACATGGTCATGAATTACATTTCGACCAGGACCATCAGCAAAACTGAAACTTACAATTCTCTCAACCAACAGTCCTTAAAAATTAAAGAATCATATAATTGATATTGACTTGGTATAAAGAATACTATCATGTGAAGGCAATCCCCAATCAGCTACTGAAGCATTGCCCTGGCTGCTATACTGTTACACTTGAAAACAATGAAGCTTTGCATTGTAGCAAATTCCACTGCGTACAAGAACCCTCTATTGCTATGTGAGCATAGCAACTAACCTTAGAGTGCACCAACAAATGAGCCTAAACCAACCTTGTTTTCAGCCACGAACAGGTAATCCATAATTCTGGTACACTCTTATGCATCCATCCCAACCTGCTGTCACAATTACTTGGCCCCACAAGTGGGAATTAGACATTCCCTTGCAAGCACTTCTCAAGAACTTGTACTCTGATTTACACATTGTAGGAGAAACAACAGTTTGTGTTTGGCTTGAGTCCACAAGTGTCTCCTCAGGCCATGTTGCAGAAACCTTTGGGATCAACTCTGACAGAAATCCCCTACTCAAGAAGAAACAATCCGGTGAAGGCAGTGAACACCTCTGATTTGCATCCTCTCCTAGAGAAGGGGATAAGAGTGTTCCTGGGATTGACTCAATGCCACACCAAGGTACAGCGATTGCTGCGTTGTGGGAGAGAAAACTCTCTGAAGACCAGATTTTCTTTGCTTTGGAAGTACTCCTATCATGGCCAGTGTAATTCCAGATACATACATTTGAATCCTCACTAACGGAGATGATATGTTTCCCATCAGCGGTGAAGGAAGCATGCATCTCACCTGCACTTCTTAGGCCTGCAGGCAAAGAAGAGGAATAAGTAATAATTCATGTACTATATTTCCCAAATGCACTTCAGAAAGATTTTTCAGATACGGTAAACATGTATAAACCTACCCTTGAATTTGTAGATTATGTCAACTCCAGAAAGTATACAGACATGTGAATCAGCAGAAGCAACCAATAATTTGCTTGGGTCAGTTGGTGAAAACTGCAAAAAATATTCACATATTAAATGATTAATAATGATCAGTATTCAATAATTTGGTATAGGGTGGCACAGAAAAGCAGGTACCAAACCAGAAAGAGAGTGAGAGAAGTAACCAACCTGAAAGCCAGTGATCCTTTTCCCTGATGTCTTCTTTTTTCCTCGTAAACACAACTGAGCATCCAATTGCAGATGATTATCTAGACAAGAGAATGCAAAAATATAAAGATTGTTAGAAGCTGCTACTCATAGTCCTTTTTGAGAGCGATGGTTTAAGTGTGGACTCTCTTCTATATACCACAGGCAGAATCTATCATCAAAATAATCAAACAGTAATTCATAGTTTGACCATATGCACATCGACCTCATAGTTGTCCAACCAGTGTAAGTCCATAATTATATTTTTGTGAGAGAAGAGATGTATTAAGGCTGGGAGAAAAACATAACAAAGGGAAACGAGGATAATTAATCCTTAAAAAGGATAAAAAGAGATATCAACAAAATAAGTTTAACCAATCCTCAATACAATGGAGCTACTCAAAGTAATATTGACCTGCAGGCCTAAGAATATATACAGAACAAAGAGCAATATACAACTAATAATCACTCACACTAAACGTAGACTGAACCAACAAACCAATAACCTAAATAACTTTAGCTAATGATCACAATACGTGGAGAGCATTTGATAGTTGACGATGCCCCTCTATGTCCACAAAAGACATTCAGTGAATTTGACGATCAGCAACTAAAAATTGCTCTCGAATAAAGGGGAAACAACCTAATAAATGCCCAAATTAAATTGCACTTTTTGTTATGGTTCTAAAAGACTTCAATTTAAAATATTAACAGTTATCGATCCCAATATGTGCATACCTTGGATATCGTAGAAACGACAATTGCCTGCCATGGTGCCCACAATTGTGCCCTGAAAGAATGAGAAAACAAATTTGAGGAACAAAACAGAAGATATTTTCCTGCCACAAATTTTCACAGTAAATGTATAGTGAAACAGACCTTTCCATCAGGACGGAAGCACACAGCTGTGACTATCTCTCTGATATCAATGTAATCACTGACCCTACAGTGAACAACTTCCCAGATGCGCACTTTTCCATCAATTGAGCCGCTGATGAAAAAATTATCATTGATGGGATTGAAATTGACGCATGTCACTGCATCAAAGGCAAAAGTAAGAAACTATTATCAGCAAAAAAATGAAAAATAGAGGAACACATTACAGAACAACCAATATTATGCAAATCATGTATCAGAATAGAGACTCACCATAATTATTGTGGGAGAAAACTCTAAGACATCTGTCAACTCCCACATGCCATAGGCGCACTGTCTTATCAGCAGAGGATGACAGTAGAAACTACAACATATAAAGAAGAATGTATACAATAATAAGTTCGATTTTATATAAAACTAAATGATAAGCAAGTTTAAAGATAGCGCAAGATATAAGAATACAAATAAGATCATGCTTTGTATGGGAAACTAACCCCTCTTTTGGACCAAGCAAGATCCAAAATGTCACCACTGTGACCTTGGAACTCGTGCAAAGGTTTTGCCGATATACGGAAGGTCCTTGGTGGGATAATCACACAGGTTGCTTCAGGGGATCTTCTCAACTTCTCCGTTTTCACTAATTTATCTTTATCTACACCAAGGGGAGCAACACATGAAAAATTATTTATTTTGAAATATATATTTGACGGATCATTGTCCAGAATGTCCAGTTCACTTGATCTCTCATCCTCAACCACCTTCCACACACGTACCATGCCATCTTCACCACCACTAGCCAGATATTTTCCATCAAGACTGAATTTCATTGTCAAAATAACACCCTCATGTGCTTTGAACTCTTGCTCGGTGTAAAGGGATGAAAGCTCCTTAAACCGCTTCCTATACGAATGAACTCGAACTCTTTGTATCCCACTTTTATCCACTGAATCACAGTCTTTGCATTTAGTTTCATCAAGCCCTTGATTATGAACAAAACAAGCAATAGAATCCAGTTTCCTTAGCCAACCCCTCTTCATTTTTCTTTTTCCAACTCCCAACAACCTTGTGTTCTCAGCATCTCTCTGCAAATGTCTACGAACCATCGATGAAGGCAAAGTATTTCTCTGAAACTCCTCCAAGCTAATCAATTGGTTTGAACCCAAAACACGCAGGGTACTAAGAGTTCCATCCTCACCCAGCTTATCCACAATATACCGTGTTCCATCATCCAAATTCCTAATCATACACGCCGAATTCTCGTTATTTTCTCGGGAACCGGAAGCCTCACCAGACAAGGAATCCAACACAATATGGTTTGAGGTTGAGGGAAGACCCTCCTCAACAGCAAGAGAAGTCCTCAGCACCGCCCCACTTGTTGCAGTGATTCGGTCAATCCCACAAGGTTGATCTCCAAACTCCTCTCCCTTCTTGGTTGAATCATTCAAATCAGACTCCAAATCCATCCATCTCAAGAAATTGAGGCGTCTCTGGTTAACACTTTCAAGGTCTTTTACCCAAACCTTGTGCCTAGTAACATGTCCGTTATTACCAGAACTAGATTCATCTGATTCTGAACTATCCGAACCCCCATCAGAGACAGAACACAATTCCTCACGAGTATCATAAAATTGATCCTCTCCCCCTTCCATATCCCACCTTTCCCCTTTCCCACTTCTAATCTCAAGCAGATTCTTTTCTTAATGAACAAACAATTCTGAGTTGAAGGGATGAATTTTACTTCAATTGGGGGAAAAGGGTATCTGAAAGCACACAAATCAGGAACAGTTATGGCGAATCCAACAGAAACAAAAGGGGGCCTAAGAAAGAGAGAAAACATGGATTTGGGGAATGAAACGTAGAAAAGCGAGAAGAGGCAAAGAGGGGAAGGAAAACATGGGATGTTTGCTGACCTTGGTTATCTTCAAAATAGGAGCTTGATCCAGAAATCGAAACAATTTTCATAGGGATCTTCGCTGTGTTTGTTTGTTCAGTCTGCACTGTGCATCCACAGGAATACCTACCCACACCCACCACTTTGTGGTACGGCAAAGAAGGTTAAACAAACTGAAAAAATGAAAAAAAATATATTATTATTGTTATTTAGTTAAACTAAAAAATAATAGTATTATTAGAGAAGAGAAAAGAAAAGATTGCCTCGTTGTGTGCGTGTCCAAGACTTGAATGAATGATGAGTTTGGAATTTTTTATGAAAATTACAATTGACTGAGTCTTCTCTTACTTCCACTCTGTTTGTTTGATTCCAATTCCGTGCTAATGAACGATAACTAACACACCATTCTCTGTAATTGAATCAGATACCTTTCTTTCCACTTTCGCTCCACCTTCATTGCCTTCCACAATTTTCTTATTCTAATATTCTCCTTCTTCTTCTGTCAATCACAAATATTTTTCTTTTTTTTTTTTCTACACTTCAATTACTTACTTTACGAATATCTAAAATGACAATTCTCCTATTCCAATTAACCATACAAAAATACGACAGAATTAAGAGTTTGTAATAACAATAATATAGTCATTAATTAAAAGTCTCCTGCCAAGTTTGATTTCAGGTTATTAATATATCATATATACCTACTTTTGTATAAAAAAAAAAATCAAATCAGTTCTTTTAAGTGAAAAATACAAATATATTTAATACTAACTTATTATCTATTTGGCTGTGAATGAATAATAAATACATCATTTATTATTATTTTTTTTACTTTATATATTTCTTTACTTTCAAAAAGTCAAATACTTTAATTGCAAATCTTGACCGTTATATTTTATTTATTTTATATATTTATTTTCATTCATAATCAAACACCAGAACACAATGTGTAACGTCCATTTTATCTCAACGTACTTTTAACACTTATGTTACATATTAATTAATTCTATTTGTTATCATTTTTATTTATTGTATATTTGATATCTTATCTAAGTATAAATAGCCACAAAATAAGAAAAATATAATTATTATTTTAATGAAGATTTTAATTTAACATATTTTGTCACATATTAACATTTGGTCTAAATTTCTTATCATCTATTGTCTTAGTACATATATAGTATATATAGTGATTTATATCATTAGTGGATTAAGAGAGTGTTTATTATATAGAAATTTATTTGCTCCATACTTATAATAGTTAATTATCCTATATATAACACTATGCCTTAAATGAAATCATATTTGCATAAGAACTGGTTTAGGTATTTACATAATCGCTTAAGCAATAATCCCAACAACTTAGTATTAAATAAAGATAAACAAACAAAAATTATAAAAAAAAATTGACAACTCATTCAAGATTAGGTCCTAATCCTCTAATCGACCTATCAAGTTCAAACATAGTTATTAGCTCCATGAAATGCACACATACTCAAAATAATTAAAGATAGTTCAAAACCACAAATCATTAACATTTTTTCAGATTAATTTCAATACATCTATCAGATTAATAATATTAAAGCACGCGTAGAAGCTAAAATCGAAATTATCATATTACTAGGTTTCATCGATCATTCTATTTTACTCTCTCAATAAATAAATAAATATATAAGACTTTTTTTATTTCCCAAATTTATAGTAAAACAATAATACTTAAGTACTATTTATTTTCATATTATTTTTTTATAGTTTTGATTTAAGACAATTAGTGATGTTTGTTATTGATAGATAAATGTTCTATTTTTATAACGACCATTTATAGAGTTATTTTAAGACAATAATTTTTAATATAATTGTAAAATCAACATATGGATATAAATCAACAAATATTATCTCCTTTTCTTACCATTCTTTTTCTTTTTCTTTGTAGCAAAGAATCATAATATTCTTCTCATGTGTTTTTGAAAAGTTGAAATTATTGTTTATTCATTATTCTTTTATTTAGTAGATTTTTAGAATAGTGAATGAAAGTTTTCATGAAATATAATCTCTATATATCAATCTAAATTACAAATTTACTAACATTCTTAGTTAATCGTGAAACCAATAACCTGTAATGTTATATTTTTTTAAAAATATTTAATTATTTTTTAAATAAATATATTTTTGAATTTGTATACTTATTAAATAAACGATACTTTTTATTATTGACCTCTTCTAGACTGGAAAGGTAGCTCTGTCAGGACTAATATAAAATTTGATTTTATTATTTATGTGAAAAAAAAAAAAAAACTTTGTTAACGTTTTGTTTGGTTCCCAGGAAGACATATTTAGGGGAAAGGTGAAAAAGACGGTTTGCAGTTTCTTTTATTTTTGTTAAAAGTGAAAAAAAAAATCGAATTGTGAGAATAAGACAAGTCAGACGTTTCTAGAATGAAAAGAATAATAAGTGATATTGACTTCCTTATAACGAATTATATTATAAATAGTTTATTAATGTTTATATCATTTTTAAATTCATTTATTATAATTAATTGTCAATAATTTTTTAATATCTATATTGATTTTAAAATTATAACTAGCGATTATGTTTTGAATATAATTTATTATATTGTGACTTTTAATTTTATTATGATAACAACAATAAATAATTACAAAATAATAATTAAAATGAAAAATAAAATTATTTTATTTTTTCATTCGTTTTTACTTTTTTCTTTTTTTCATTTCTCATCTTCCATCATATTAGCCTAACAAAACATAAGAAAAAATATTTTTACTTGTGCACATGAAAAAATATTATTGAGAAAAATTAAACATCATAACTTTTAAAAATTACCCTGATATATCTTATTTTTCACAAACCAAAAATATTTCATTCTGGATTTCAGTTCTTTGATATTATAATATTTTTCAAATGTAATTCCACTTCAGGATAGTATAAACAGCTATATTCCTATATAATTATACGCTGTTAAATATAATAAATTTATTTATTTTATAGAAATTAATCTAAAATTCATAATTAAAACAACTTCTGATTACTTGAATTAAAAAATTGATGTTTTTTATTTTATCAATTAACGTCTTGTTTAATATAATTATATATTACAAACGTGTAAGGAAATAAAATATTTTTTAATTGTATCTATTCTTATTATAATGGGGATCTTAGTAGTAGTTTTTTTTTTCTGTTCTTTTATAACGGGATACGTTTTATTGAAATATAATATTTTTAATTGAATTTAATTTTAAGATTCTTTACCTATTTTATATCATATCTGTCTGAATTGTTATAAACATGAATTTTGATAATATTGATAGTTTTTTTTTTCTTTTTTATGAAAGATAAGTTATATAAAATACTGATGAATTGAGAAACAAATCATATAACACATTAAGACATCATTTTCAACTTAAAAACTTTAATTGTGAGTTTTTTTCTTTTTCTTTTTTAGCTTACCTTATTCATTTTCACTCATTTGTTGAACTTTTAAATTTTAAATCTCTACATAATTAGCATTTCTTCTTAATCAAAATCTAAAAAAAAACATTTAAATTTATAATAAATAATAAAACACTTAAAATCACCCAAAATTTAACTAACTACCTTAATTTACTAATTATTAACTTATAGGAAATATAATTTATTTGTAAAACAAATAATTTTAAATTTTAGAATTTTAAAAATAATCTAAAATAGAACAAACTTTTAAGAAAATAAATAATGAAAATTTTGTAATCTATTTAATTTTTTTATTATTTTAAATTTACCTCTAAAGAAAAAAATATGGATGTTACAATGCACACATGTCACAATTACTCACTTTTTTTAATTAATATAAAGTAAAAATTGATTGCAAATTGTAAGCTACCAAATGGTCAAATTCAACCTTCTTAGAGATAGCAATGCCAACACTTTTTTTTGTACTTACCCTTTTATTCCAAGCCACGAGAGCTTAGACTGCTCAACAACATCTTACTATTATTTTACCAACCAAGAATGTCTTTGACCAAATTGACAAAATTCACTTGGTCCAATTTTGGGTTTGTGTTTAACTTTTTTTAATAGAAATATATTATTCAATTTGTTATTAGAATCATAGAAGATCTAAGATTCAGATGAAGCACGAAAATGTCAATTTATAAAAAAAATTAAAACATACATTGAAGAGGAAAATAACAATAATAAATATATGTATAGTTTTCAAAAATAATTTAAATTTAAAAAGCAAGTTAGGGACGACATGCTCAATTTCTTAAGAGAAAATAATTAGACATAATATTAATCTTTCATGATTTTCTATTTTAATAAATAACATAATATAAGGTTATCACCTTATCTGAAATATTGTTGAAATTGGTTATATTATAAATATTAATTTATATAAAGGTTTTTTCTCCGTGAATGCTGAACCATAAAATAATAACAAGTTAAATTCCTAGTTCCCTACATCTCAAGCCATTGAAAATCAAACATCACAATAAGTAATTGGTCAAAGTTTTGACCATGCTGTCTGTGGCGGTCCATAAATTTTTGGATAATGATTTTTATTATACCAATTTCTTTGTTATCTAAAATAGCTTCTATAAAATTTGAATGCATCTGAAGTAGCTTAAAAGCTTGGTTTCACATTAAATTTATAATTTTTTTTTATCTTAGCTTCTTAAGAGTCAACACCACTTCATATTTAAGTCAAATAAACTCATCTATACCCAGTTTAAACAAAAATTAAAAAAAAACAAAAATTTTGGAGAAAACATTTTAATTACAAATAAATGATGAAATGAATACATTTACAAGTACTATTCCTAATTTCATGAAAGCACGCATGAATATGATTTTTCTATTGTATTTTAAAATAATACAGAATAAAAGAAACAAATAGTTGAACAATTTCAAAATCATGTAGGTTGGTAGGGTGTCATTTTCGATGTTCGAGGTGTCATGGAAATAATAAAGACAAAAATAAGCCACAATTAGAATGTTAAAATAGACTAATTCATCCAAACTTACCATTGATTCACCAAAAATGGGTTAAGATTGATTTTGAAACTTTGACACCATTAGATTCATGTTTGTGATGGTAGAAAAGACGCGTCAAGCATTTTGTAAGAATCTAAAACATAATTAAGAATGAGTTTTTTTTTCTTTTTTTACTAATAAGAATTTATTATAATTTTTTTAAAAATTAATTTTTTATTAATTTTTGTTTTAAAAACTTTATTTTCTTCAAAGTAATTAATACTAAAATTATTATATAAACTACACGTGTACGTAGAAAATAATTTAATTTTATATAATTAATAATGTCCATTAATTTATTAATTTTAATTTTTTTCTAAACATGTGTAGTTTAAAAATATATCTAATTCATCAATTTTCTAAAAGTTACGATGTTTGTTTGAAAAAATTCTTTAAATATGTTATTTAGTGGCTTTAATTTTTTAATACTATTCGTATATTTAAATGGTTCAAATTAATGTGCAAAACAAGTAATAGATTCTAGATGATTTTTTTTAAAAGTTTGCTTTCAACGTGTTTATCGATTTTTTTTTATAAGTTATATGTTTTTTCTTTTAAATTGAATTGTATATTTAAAGTTTTTTTAGACAAAAGTGAATGTATTTTCAAATTTATATTTATATAGCCTTTTAAAAATGAAAGAAGATCTTCCAATCATTTAATGACATCACCAATGCACTTGTTTTTTTTTTTATTGCAAAATTTTACTAAGTTAATCACAGGTAATATATCAAATAATTATTTCTAACTAAAATTCAAAATTTTCAAATTGAAAGTTATTAAACAATCAACTTTATTTTTTATTTTTATTTAGGTTACCACTAATATCAATCAATTTTAATGAAACATTATCTTTTATTTGTGAAATATGAAATCTTGCCATTTTCATACTTTTAATATATCAATTTACCTGTAAAAACTTTTAACAATTAAATTATATAATTTTATAAAAAGATTTATCAACTTTGTTTAAGGTTATTCTTAAAGATAATAAGTTTTGAAATAAACATCTTCGTCATTAAGTTTGCATATAATTGAGTATGCTGTAAGACTGACAATATTTTTCCTCATATCTCTTGATTTACTTCCAATATTAGATGTAATTTTTTTATCACACAAGAAAATAAATTTTAGAATGAAATTCACTAAGAACTTTTATGAAAAAGTCAAATTAAAAAAAAAACTCAAAAATATGTTAAATACAAAGAAAGAGAAAGAATTTAACCTTTAAAAAAGGAAATTGAGTTTGGCTACAAAAGAAAATATATAGTCAAAACTCAATTTAAAAGATAAATGATAATGCATATATATTAAATCTCTCGTCTGAATGTGATTTTATTATTTTTCAAAAATCATTAATTAAAAATAATTTAACAAATTTTTTTTATAGAAGAAGAATTTAATGAAGAATCATATACATAATTACAAACAAAGACTAAAGATAAAATAATCGAAGAAAAGAAAAAAAAAATCTTTTTGTGATTTAATTAAAACCGCAACCATTTTCTTCTTTTGAAGTTTTGAATGATCTTATTTACATTTATTATTTAATTTGTTTATATAGTTTTATAAAAAAACAAACTTACAGTATATAAAATATTATATATATAAAACAAGGATAAGTTAAAAGAATTAATCCTCACTGTGAAACAAAGTTAACAATAATATCTTATTTTATAGTCCTTTTATGTTATTTGCTAAACGTGTGCATTTCATTTTTAAATTTCAATTTCTTTAACGTGTATAACTTATTTTGAAATTTATAAAATAATGGTATAAAAAAAACTTATTTTGAGATCAATCTCCCAATTGAACATGCCAACAAATGGCCATTTTTTAATTCTTAACTTTTTAGGATTTTACCATATACTAAGGTATTCAAAGGAACAAATCAAACATCAACACTAACCATAAACTAGCTCTGTTGAGTATTGATTAATACCCTATACTCATAATATAACAATATTTTTTTTAACAATAAATTATTGGGCCATATGGGTTATTGAATTAAAATCATCAACAAAGAAAATGTAAATGATGACTTGGACCACGCACACATTTTTTTAACTGTTAAAACCAACATTGTTACTTGAGATACGTGTAATAATTATGTCAAATTTCATTTACAAACTATTAGGGAAGCGCACGTATACTTGACATGCGTGTATTCATATTTTTTTATTATATTAAAAAAGAATATATATATATATATATATATATATATATTCATAAAAATGGTATTAAAAATTATATAGTTGTTATTTAAAAAATATTTAGTTATTTTAAAATAAAGAAAAGATATTCAATTATTTATTTTACTAAATAAATAAATTATTTTTTTATTTATTAGAAAGTAGAATTATCTAATTAAAATATAATACTATTTGAGGTATCTGTTTATACGATGATATATTATATCTATATATTTAATATTTGTATATTAAATGTATATCGATCTATATAATTTAGTTATTATCTATTTTTTAAAACACTGACGTTATCATTTGAATGCATGAAATTAAAATTAAAAATATCAAAATTAATTATTTTTTTATCAGTGTAAATCATATTTAATAAGATCAATAAATTAATTATTAATTTATTTGGTTAGTTGATAAATTAGTTTAACTAATACAAAAATATCTAGTTGATAGCTTAAAATAGAAGTAATTTAGTTTATGGTTTCTTTCTCAAATTTTTACCTTATTTATTTTTCTTCAATTATTATTTTTATATTTAATATATTTTATTTTTTTATCTGTTATCATCCCTAATTTTTTTATTTATTATTTTATTTTCATTATATAATATTATTTGAAATTACGTATAACGAAAATTCTAAAAGAGAAATTCAATGTAATATTTTAACTTGAGAAATAAAAAAATTTAAATTTTAAATACAATTAAAAAATAAATTTAATTTATACTAGTTAAACAAATTAGTTTAAATAAATGACTTATGTAAATAAAAAAAAGCATATACAATTTTGTAAAAAAATAAATAGAAAAACTATAAAGTTTGATGATAATTTAATTATTTTTAAAAAACCATTTTAACTTAAAAATACGTTTTATTTGTATAATAAAATTTATATACTTATATTTTTTATATCATTATATATTAATTATTTTATTAGTTACTTTTATCAAATACTTCTAATCAATAAACCACTTTATAGAGTTAGAACTTATAAACTTGTAAGATAACAGCTCATCTATAGCTACCAACTAATTCTTTTACCAAACATATTCATAGTCAAAATTTAACTACTTTTTACACTCTTGAATTTAAATCACACGATATTTTGAATTATGAACTAAAATGTATAACTAATTTGCTTGTTTTTGATATTTGAAGCATTTAATTCGTAAAGGCAGCATGAAAGCCGATTTTGATGACTAAATTTTAGTTGGAAAGAAACCAAATCATGAATGAGAAGTATACTTCTTACTTTTAGACACAGAAAACTCATTCTCAGTTTCATAGTTGCTTTCCTTTTCCTAATGTTTGGTAGCTAAGCTTTTCTCAAATTCAAGTTTTCACAACTTTTCTGCACATGCCTAACCTTTATTTAATACTAAAAAATTGTAAAATCCAGATCCTATTTAGAACTCCTTATTCATATTTTTTTTTTTAAAGTTAGACATAAAATGAGTTAAGTTTTCCTAATTATAATAAATTTGTTAAATTAAACTTTTATAAAAACTTTCCCATCTAACTTGTTTAAAAATTGATAGCATGAGTTACTTCAATTTATAAAAAAAAAAAGTTCGATATTATTTTTTTCCCACTCCATCAATCTTTTCTTTTCTACAAATTCTTATAAAAAAAGTTTATTTGAAGAGAACCTAAGTATTGTTAATTACTGTTTGATAATTATATCCTTTATGTTTTTACACTATTTGCATCAAAGTTACATCTCTAAGGAATAATTTTGATTACATTCGAAGATCCAAATTAAATTAAATTGTTGATAAGAATGAGAGTGATAAAAATTAAAACTTAACCTAATTATTATATATTGCATATGCAAATTTATTTGTGTTTGTTATCTAGTTTTTAAGGAACAAACAATTCGCAATCTTTATAGAATGAGTGACAGAAGAGTGAATAGAGGCTACCATGTCTCATCATTTGCCATCTCAACAAATAGGTTTCTTGACTAAATCCAACTTTTTTTTTTCTTTTTTTCATACATTTCTCTGGATGAACTACAAGTTAGGGATAATGGAAGATGCAAAATTAAGCTACAAACAAACCCCACATTCATTTTCTTTCTACAATTTTCTTTTTTCTTTTTTTTTCTTAACATGGTATATAATAAATTTACACATTTTTCCAGTCTTCTCAACACCACCTTTGGTATCTCACAAGAGATTCACCCTCCTTTTCTTTTCTTTTCTTTTCATCTGTTTACCTTTGTTGCTTTTGTCTTCACTTCTAAACCATGTCATCTATGGATTATCTAAATAGGGTAGAATAAATGAGGAAGCTTGCATTCTAAGAGTAGAATATCAACAGTATATTTCACTTAGAACTTTGAGGTGTGTTCTTTTGTTCCTTTCTCATATTTTCCTTTTTTAACTGTTCATACAAATTGCTTCTACACTTTCCTTGTTAATGTAATTACTATATTAAATGAGCATATATCAGAGTAGTTTGTGTGTAATATAGAACACTTAACCTTCACCCTTCCCAGATATTTTTAACAAAGAAACATGTACAAAAATTAAAGCTGTTAAAAGTATAATTAAAAGAAGAACCACTTAAGTATCTTTAATCTATCACTCCTCTATTCTGTTTTAATCTCACATGTTTTTTCCAGTGTTTTTCTTCTCTAGCTTTCAGAATTTTCCATGAATTCTGTATGGTTAATAGTAAACAGTGGTTGCCAATATTCCTTGTCTGATCATTATATTCATTTTAACTCTGTTTCCATTTTTTTTTTTTAAATATATTTGATTTTTTTCTGCCACTAAACAAGAGCATTCATCTTCAACCTTGATTACTAATATTGCAATAGGAATTTTTTTTCTTAAAAAAAATGGTTTAATATTAGTGAAAACATTTTACATTATCAATTAACAAATAAGAAAGCATAACATCACTATACTAGGTGTTTCACATGAATTAAACTTTTTGTAGTTTCATATATAAGCAGCATAACATGGTTCGCTCATGGTGTAAAGATTCATCAGTAAGCAGTTATATCAAAATTAATTTCTAATGTACACACATACATATTCATCCTCGGTTAATTAACTAAATATCTTAAAGGCATCTTCATCTTTTCCAGTAGAGCACAATCATTGTTCATCTCATTCAGTTTAGCTTTCACTCATTAGTTACATTCATCTTAAACCTTGATTACCAAAGTTGCAATAAATAACAGTTTTAAAATTTGATTTTCTGACAGCAAAAAACACTCTGCATTGTCGGCAAATAGAAAGTATGGTCAGATCATTCACTTACATTAAACTTTTAATAGTTTCTAAGTAGATGACGCAACATAGTTCATTCAATAAGTTAACTTCTTAAGTGACCTTTAATATTTTAAACTCTCTGTTCTTAATCCTTATAGACCAGAATTATCAAATGAGTTTTTACAGTTGACTTGTATATCAAAACTAGATTGAAGGTAGTTTGGTAGAAGAATGCTGCTATTAAATTTCACAATTCATATTCCCTCTGCTGATACGAGGCTAACACATTCAATTGTTATTGTTGTTGCAGCTTCATGCATCTCAAACAGTTGTGAACACAAAGTCATATTACTTGTTTATGTGAAAATTTTCTGAGTGGTGAAAAGGCAGAAGGGAAAATGGGGAAGGATGGATCACCAAAACATCATAGTCCGTTGGACGCAAAGAGAAACCGTCTGACATGGATTTTAGGGGTTAGTGGGCTATGCATTTTATCATACATAATGGGTGCATGGAGGAACACTCCAGCACCCAATAGCCAATCTGATGTCTACTCCAAAGTAGACTGCAATGTTGGGTCAGCTTCACAAGGCATGGCAAATTCAGCAGTTCAATCATCAACAAACTTAGACTTTGAAAGCCACCATCAAATTGACATCAATAGTTCTGGAGGGGCACAAGAGTTCCCACCATGTGACATATCACTTAGTGAATACACTCCGTGCCAAGATCGAGATAGGGGTCGCAGATATGACCGTAACATGTTGAAGTATAGGGAGAGGCATTGCCCCAGCAAGGAGGAACAACTGTATTGCCTTATACCTGCTCCACCAAAATATAAGGCACCTTTCAAATGGCCTCAAAGCAGAGATTATGCTTGGTATGACAATATTCCACACAAAGAGCTTAGCATTGAGAAGGCCATTCAAAACTGGATTCAAGTTGAGGGTGACAGATTCAGATTCCCTGGAGGAGGTACCATGTTTCCACGTGGAGCTGATGCATACATTGATGACATTAATGAGCTTATTCCCCTCACCACTGGTACTATCAGAACTGCAATTGATACTGGGTGTGGTGTAAGTTGTTCTACCTTAGTCCTAATGCTCACAACCAAAGACAAATCCATCTTCATTTATGTTTGTGGCTCTATTTATTTCTTTAGTCTAATTTCCATACATGAAGTTAACAAATTTATTATCATCATATCAATATCTGATTGGATCTGTATACTATTTGCTTTTGTTTATTGAAGTGTATTTGTGGTAACATAGTGTTTGGATCTTTGGGTAGTTGATTTTAGTAGATGGTTTATCAAATTCAAATGTGTTGCTTATACTTAATTCCTTATTTCACATCTAATTGTAAAGGTTGCAAGTTGGGGTGCTTACCTTTTGAAAAGGGACATCATAGCTATGTCATTTGCACCAAGAGATACACATGAGGCTCAGGTCCAGTTTGCATTGGAAAGAGGAGTTCCTGCAATGATAGGTGTCATGGCTTCACAGAGAACTCCATACCCAGCGAGGGCTTTCGATATGGCTCATTGTTCTCGCTGCTTGATCCCTTGGCAAAAAAATGGTATTCACACTTCTCATATTATTATGGCCATTTGTTTTCACTGGATATTAACCAAGTACATCTATAAAATGGGACCATTTTTTGCTTGAATCATAAATTGCAACTCTTTGGTTTATTCCTAATCAAGTTTGTAATTTCCCTTCACAGATGGTTTGTACTTGATGGAAGTGGATAGAGTTCTGAGGCCTGGTGGCTATTGGATTCTCTCTGGTCCTCCTATTCGATGGAAACACTACTGGAGGGGGTGGGAGAGGACCCAAGAGGATCTGAAGCAAGAACAAGACACTATTGAGGAAGTGGCCAAACGCATATGTTGGACGAAAGTGATTGAGAAGGATGACTTAGCCATTTGGCAAAAGCCTAAAAACCACGTCGGATGCAAACAAACTAAACAGATTTACAAAACTCCCCATATATGCCAATCCGACAATGCTGACAGGGCTTGGTAATTCTCTAGATAATTTCTATTACAACTAAACTTATATACAGTTCCATAACTACTTTTGGTGGGGTGTGTTAAAATCAAAATCTCATCTTGGTACATTTTTTTCCTGATTAACATGTCACAACACAATAAATAACCTTGTCACTTAAATATGGTAGGAGTAGTTCAATGCTTTAGTTTGTGTATATGGAAAAACACCTCTTATGATAAGTCAATCTCTTAAATAGATTTGTGTTCTTTGAGATATCTAATACATTGTGTTCTTGTTGATAACCAAATAACTATTACCAAGACCAAATTTTGGTTTTGGTAATAGCACTAATAGTGTTATGATTACTGCATCTAAGGGTTGTTCATGTTTGTTTAATTGCATTGAAAAGGTATCAAGATCTGGAAAAGTGCATAACTCCATTGCCAGAAGTTAGCAGCCCAGACCAAGTAGCTGGGGGGGCAGTAGAAAAATGGCCTCAGCGTGCATTTGCAGTCCCTCCTCGAATTAGTAGTGGTTTGATACCAAACATCGATGAGGAGAAATTTCAAAAGGACAACGAATTATGGAAGGAAAGAATAGTACATTACAAGCATCTGGTTCCTCTTAACCAGGGAAAATATAGAAACGTGATGGACATGAATGCTTATCTTGGTGGGTTTGCTGCAGCATTAACGAAATATCCAGTGTGGGTTATGAATGTTGTTCCCTCAAATTCAGACCATGACACACTGGGTGCAATCTACGAACGAGGTTTCATCGGAACATACCAAGATTGGTGTGAAGCTTTCTCAACTTATCCAAGAACATATGATCTCATCCATGCTCCTAATGTATTTAGCATATATCAGGACAGGTGGGTAAACATTTTCGACATTATCTAATGAACACTCTAGCTTATGTTATGTGGTTATGTCTTATGATGTGTGGTTTTGTGTGTGAAGGTGCAACATTACTCTTATACTACTGGAGATGGATAGAATTTTGAGGCCAGAAGGTACTGCTATATTCAGAGATACAGTGGAGATTCTGGTGAAGATTAAAACCATTGCTGATGCAATGAGATGGAAAAGCAATATAATGGATCATGAAAGTGGACCCTTCAACCCTGAAAAGATTCTTGTTGCTGAAAAAACTTACTGGACTGCCGAAGTTAAAGAGAAACCAGTCTAACAGATAGGGTTATTTTTATACCTTTTTGTTTTACTTCTTAGGAATTAAATTGTAATTAGATGCTTGCCTTTTTGTCTTGACAGATTCTTCCTATTTTATCCCCTTAGTTAAATTACTTTATTAGAGCATCCCAAAAATCATTATCTTATTTTATTGTGGATTTATCTTTTTCAAAGATAAGGTTAACACTTTTCATTAATGCATTGCCAAAGGCCCAATGTTAGTTTTATCACTCAGATAAGAAAATACAATAACTTCTAACTATAAATTAGGCTTATTCGTTTTTAATCCATTAATTTACCTAATTATTTTTTATTTTTGTGAATGATAAAAGTCAAATATAAAAATGCATTGTTGAAAGTAAATTAGAATGGAAATTTATTTATACATCCTTTAATATTTCTATACCCTTGAAACATTTAATAAAATAATAAATGTTTTTTATTTTCCTAGTTGATTTATTTCAAACTATTTTTATATTTTAAAATAGAAATATCATAAAATAAAATATGTCATGTCATTGGTGTTTAACGAGTGTTTGATAAAAAATAGAGTATTTATGTATGAACATCTCTTTAGAATGTCAAGTAGCTTTAGATTTCCGGGTCTCATCATAAATATTTTTATTTGGTAGGATATACTTAAAGTATTCCATAACCAATATATGTTAAAAAAGAAAAGTTACATGCATAAGAAATCAGAGGTTCAGCAAGGTAAGTGCATAAAAAAGGGACACATTTTTGAGCTAATTACTTACTGCACTGTCACTTTTAACTTGCACCCCTGACATTGGATACAATAACCAAATTGTCCCGTCCGTTTCTCCCTCACTCTATCCTACCACCGCTGCTCTCATCACTGTCACCGTGACTGCACCATTACCACCACACAGAGAAGAAAAGAAGAAAAACACTACAAAAAAAAATATCGCATTCCAAAGAAGTTGTTCTGAAAATTTTCTCCTGAAAAATATTATTTGAAAGGGGTATCATATACATTTTGAAAAGTCTATTCCAAATATCATATTCTAAAAATCTTGTGTTAGAATGTATTTCATACATTGAAGAAATTTCACTCCAAAAATTTTCTCATACTCTAAAATTTACTAATTTTATTCAAAAATGTTTAAAATTTTATTCCAGAATATGTTTAAAATTGGTATTCCAGAATATGTTTAAAATTTAAAAATGTTATAAAATTTTATTCAAAAATGTTCAAAACAGGTAATCTGAAAGTTACTAAGGACGAAAATAATCATTTTGAAAATTATTGAAAATTATGAAGGTGCAGGTTCAAACTTAGGATGCAGGAAACAATTGCCTTTGATGGATGGTGCTAGAATGCAACGCCGCTTTGCCTTTGATGGATGGTGCTAGAATGCAACGACGCAGAAAAAATCTTGGATCAGATAGATACCAACTGTGCTTTCCTTACTTGTAAGAAGTATTTCCCTTCCATTACCTCTTTTCTACTTTTAACCTTTAACTAAACTTTTTCTTAGAAGGTTGGCATGACATCAGTTAATAAATAGTTGTTAAGACTGAAAACAGGAGGGTGATGTAATACATGAAAAAGATATTTAGATATACAAGGAAAGAGTAATATCATTGAATGAAGAATATGATAGAAAGAAAAGTAAATATTATTGGATGAAGAATGTGAGATTGAAGAGTAGGGATAAAAAAAGGCAGAGGTATTACTATTGAAGGATGATCAATGACCAAGCAGCCACATCTATCAAGGACCTACCAACGAAATATCAATGTTTCTAAACATTGATAACAGCCAAACATCTAAAAAAGTAGATTGATACCAGCCAGACACCTAAAAAAGTAACATTTGCCAATGGCAATGAGATCCACCTGATCAGAAAATATACATTTTAATCAAATCTCATAATGATTCAATTGCCACCTTTCAACCTAACAAAATCATGTTTAGAAAAATTTTGGACTGTAAACCTAACAAAATCATGTTTAGAAAAATTTTGGGCTGTAGGAAGAAAAAGATAACTCTGATTTATTTTACTATTTAAAATTGAGCCCCGGTTCCAAGGAAAGGCGGCAGTATGTCCAGTACCCAGGATATGGTGCAAACGACATACACAGCAAAAAGGCGGCAGTATGTCCAGTACCCAGGATATGGTGCAAACGACATACACAGCAAAAGTTTTCGCCCATGATCTCATTGCCTTCTGAACTCAAGCTATACATAACTGTAAAACATGCATGTATTACATACATCATCTCCTCTTTACTAATTCAGAACAGACATTCAGTAATAAGAAACCGAATAAGCAAAAGGTCTTTCATTTTTTTTCTTCAGAAGAAATAAATAAAACACACAAATACACAAAGCTATTATATAGTCAACCCTTCACTACCAGAGTTTCATCTTGTCCCCAAATTTTCCAGTCTATGTTTATATGACTTTTGCATTTGCATTTGCATTCACAGGATCAGTCAGCAGTCATTGGTTGAGTCATGCAACACCTGAACCGGGCCTTCCGAACTGTTGTCAAGATCTCAATCTCCGCATTCTCGAGCATTCCAACAACTTCAGCAAATGGTGGCCTCACATCAGGGTTGGGATCCCAGCATCTTGTCATGATGTCACGGAGAACAGGTAAGCAATCATTGGGTATGATCGGACGAACATTTTTGTTGACAACTGCAAATGCTGCCTGCACTGCTGTCATGTTCTGAAATGGAAGCATGCCGGTGATAAGTTCCCACAGAACAATTCCGAAGCTATATACATCCACCTTTTGTGTGTAAGGCCTGTGCTGGATCATCTCCCTGCAGGTTCATCAGCAAACAACATATCTAAATACTACACCACATTAACTTCTAAACAAGCAAATAAAACATTTAAAACTAATTATGAATTTCTACATTTCAAAAATGTTAGATAATTGGATTTTGGTCATAGCAGAAACATGAAAACATGCAGACTCTGAATCCGACTTGATTAGTGATATTATGTGTGATGAATGGAGATGTCCATACCCATTATAATTACCTGTACAAAAATTGCACAAATCTCCCACATACAATTAATATTGATTACCAGCTAGTTCTAGAAAGCTAACAACATACCTCACTCAGGAGAAGAGTAGTCTTATAAAGAAAGAAAACGGTAAAAATATATCATTAATCATTATAAGAAAGCAATTAAAAAAAAAAAAATAACCAAATGGCATTCCAATTCATCTGAATATCTAACAACTAATGCTCAATTTACAAATGATACACATCTGAATCCCTCCTTTCCCCTTACCACCCGAAACAAACTAATCAATGTCCTGCCTTAAATACTCTCCGTCACCAAATTAGTCCCTCAAAGATTTAGTCCATCACCAAATTAATAACTCATGGTCAAAATTGGAGTCAAGAAATAACTAAAAGAATATTTGGGAAACTAATATGGTAACAAATTAAATCTTTCATAGACTAATTTGCTGACAAAATCTATGGAGGCCTAAAATGATGACAAGAAATTTTGAAGGATCAAATTGAAAGAATACACTGTTAATAAAATGAGTTTAATTTTGAAGCACTTACAAATCAGTCAACAAATTAAACCCTACATATGACTTTTAAAGTGGCTATTACAAAAATCAAATTATATTGAAATTCATGATAAAGACTAATCATATGCCCAATACAGAAATTAACTAATCAAACAGTGTAACAGTTCAAATAAAGACATTGGAGACATGTCAATAAATATTACCAAAATATTAATTAATGGATCTATTTCAAGGCAGAGAGCATGAAAGTGCTTAAAAAAACTCAACAAATTAAATGTCCAATAGAAAAATAACTCACTCATCATGCAATGACTGACACACACCATGACATGACCACCTGCATCATGATATGCATGAGATAATGCAGGAACGTAATAGGATATGCCCATAATCAAACAGTTTCACACTTCATAACACTACTACAATATTGCTAAACTGCTATGCTTCAACCCAAGGCTATCGAGGCAACAATATACTAAGACATGAAACCAATACAGGAAGCTTACATGCAGTCTAGGGAAGGTCAAATGTATACAAGCTATATGGAAAAATATAGGTCAGACCAGCTGGGTCACCCAGAGATAGGCTAGTTAAAGGAGAGCCCTATGGCATATTTCTTGAACCAAAATCTCTTCTTCACTTGAACTAAACATAACAGAATATGAAAGTCATCTAAAATTACACCATCCTGTCTACCTTATTGCATACAAGCCAGGCAACTAGATGCATGAGTAGTCATAAACATTTATCAGGTCAGGATATCAGTATTTATAGGTTATATATATGAATGCACACCCAATATTCACCTATGGACTAAGTGTATTGGTTTGATGCAAAATGAAACGCAAACTGCAACTTCACTTCTTCCCAACTATCCCCTTCTCTAAATACTTCTGCTCACTTCTTGATGCATGAAAGAGTATAATAAGAAGAAGACAATGTGAAAATGTGATTAAACAAAATATATACCATAATTAAATTATAGTGAAAAAATATTATAGCTAAAGTTAAAAATTATAAAAATGTACAACATGATTTACCAGAGCCAGGCAATATTAAAGCCAGAAGCAAAAGAAAAAAATTGTACACAAAAAACATATATCTCATAAGGAAATTGCATAATTACTATTTCAGCTGTATATGCCATTTCTGTTCAGGATCACAATTCACAAACAACTGATTAGGAACAAAAAAAAAAAAACAGGAAAAAAAAAATAAACAATAGTTTGTTAGCAGCATTTAGAATATAAGCAATATTCCCTTCAATATCAGAAACAAAGAAGCAAAAAGTATTTGGAGCAAAGTATATTAATATTAAAAAAAGAGCAGTAATTGATCTTACGGAGCCATCCAGCGGTATGTTCCAGTCTCAGGTGTCATTCCTTCAGTTTGCACCTCAATTCGGGCAACTCCAAAGTCAGCAATTTTAATTGACTTATCACCAAAAATCAAAAGATTATCAGATTTCAAGTCCCTGTGGATCAATCCAAGGCCATGAACATAAGCCATCCCCCTTGCAACATCCAAAGCTTGCTTAACAGCCAATTTGAGAGGAACTGATCGCTTTTGACGCTTCATTAAAAATTGTCGAACTGAACCACCTTTAGCATACTCGGTTACAATGCACCACACCATTGGCTTGCGGCATGCCCCAATGAAACGAACTATGTTAGGATGCTTTAGGGTAGCCAACATCATGACCTCCTGCTGGAATTGCTGTTCCATCAATTGAGCCTTTGCTGGATCATTTTCAGGCCTCTCCAATATTTTGATAGCAACATCTTCGCCATTGTAAGTACCTCTGTAGAGTTTCCCAAAAGCTCCCTGTGCAAAAGGCTCTCCCATATTGAGTTTCCTCAAATCAATTGTCCACTCATCAAAATTGTCAAGCCCTTCAGTAGGAGAACTGTTGTCCATTAGAGCTTGAGCTAAAGCATCATCACTCAAAGCATGGGTAACTCTTCCACGACGATTGGCACTATGTGCAACAGAGTAGTTGTCATTGGCGCGCCTCCGCAACCCTTGGTGGTCCAACATGCGAGTATGGGAATCATTGGACCCGACACTGCTATTATCAATAGACATCGCAACAGATCCTCCACCATTACTTGTCTGTAAGCTCCCAACACTGTCAATTGACATGTTGGTACCCTCCCCAAGCTTATGGTAGAAGCCTTGAGAGAAATCATAGTAGTTGTTGTTATTTTTGTTGAGATCTATTATTCCCGGGAATTTCGCACCGCCTTCCAACATTTTTCACACAGAAGAGCAAAGCCTTCAAAAGTTATTATTTCTTCAGCATCAGAGATTGTAAATCAAACCACACCTGGAGAAACCCTAAAACCAAAACAAACCCACATAAGAATTTAGTATTTAACATAAAAAAACAGCAACAATGGCAACATCCATGAATGCATCTGTCTCATTATCAATTACACATGCCAGTAAGGGGGGAAAAACCACACCTGGAGAAACCCTAAAACCAAAACAAACCCACATAAGAATTCAGTATTTAACATAAAAAAAACAGCAACAATGGCAACATCCATGAATGCATCTGTCTCAATATCAATTACACATGCCAGTAAGGGAAAAAAAACTAGTGTTATTCCAATTGCAAACCGGATTTATGCAAAAAGAAAAAAAAGAAACAAGCAAAAGTTGGTTTAGATAACATCACCAAATAAAAAGCACTTCCAGTATCCAGTACCATCAGTTTTTTCCAAACTTAGAACAAAATGCATTTTGCATAACTTGTTTAAGAAAAGGAAAACAATTAAACACAAATAACATCCTATCAAAACAATCTCCAGACACAAACTCTCAAAGGCCAGATTTACGAGCCCATCCTTGTGTAAATCAAGGCATACCCAGACTTCTCCATAACACAACCACTTTCCAGACAGCAATTAAAAAATTGAACCCTAAAACCAAAAATAAACCCACACAAGAATTTAGCATTTCAACATGAAAAAACTTAATAACAGCAACAATGGCAACATCCATGAATGCATTTGTCTCATTATCAATTACACATGCCAGTAGGGGAAAAAAAACTAGTGCTACTCCAATTGGAAACCAGATTTATTAAAAAAAAAAAAAAACAAAACAAAACATGCAAAAGCTGGTCTAGATAACATCACCAAATAAAAAACACCTCCAGTATCCAATACCATCAGTTTTTTCCAAACTTAGAACAAAATGCATTTTGCATCGTTGTTTAAAAGAAGGAAAACAATTAAACACAAATAACACTCTATCAAAACAATTCCAGAAGCAAACCCTCAAAGGCCAGATTTACGAGCCCATCCTCATGTAAATCAAGGCATACCAGACTTCTCAAAAACGGAACCACCTTCCAAAACAGCAATTAAAAAATCAACAACAATTAAAAGAAATCCACCGATCAGATGCCACAAACTCCAGTAGTTACACATGCCTCGAACATCACACACAGAGCAAGCAAAATTCTAATAGAATTCCTCAAAACAACACACAGCAGAGAGACCAAAGCACAGACAAGACACAAACAAGTCAATAATTAACAAAAATTACAAAAACCATTACAGAAAACTCTGAAGCCTCTCAAACCTGCTTTGCAGTCAAATCTCAGACAAATATTGACTAAGCCATCACTGATCTTACAAAAAAAGAGCAGAAAGAGTGAAAGCATGAACAAACCCTAAAATCTGAAAAGGGTTTAGAAGCAAAAGGTTAAGAAGACGCGGAAACGCGTTACCTCAAGGGAGAGGGTTCACGTTAACTACCCGAACTGTGGTGAGAAAGTTGTTGAGAGGGAGGTGAAGAGATCGAAGAGAGAAAAACCAAAGGAAATGGACAAGATTGAGTTCTTCCCGTACAAAGGAAGCCAGAGACCAGAGAAGGAGCGCAGAAGGAAATGAAATGGATGACTTTCTTTTGATTTTTCTATTTATTTATCAGGTTTTTATATGCCTAGTCTTTTTCCCCTTCCCTTCTAACATTCCAAGTCTTCACTGCTTCTTTTTCTTCACCCCTTTATTCTTTTATTTATTATTTACTTTTAATATTATTAAATACACTCTTATCTTTGAGTCACTGCATGAACACTCCTCCTCTGAGTATAATTCTGCAATTAAAACTTAATTTAATTTTTATGAATTTCATTAAACTGCATGATTTTTTAATTTTTTGTAATTTTATTTTAATATATATTTCTAAAAAAAAAGTTTTTTTACTTTTATAATTTAGTTCTATTCTTTATATTATATCAAAGTACTTTTATGAAAATGTCTTATAAAACTAATATTTAAATATTACTCTGATAAATATGAATACTACATTTACACAAAAATAACAATTGCAAATGACTATTATATGAAAGTTAAGAAAATGAAATAAAATTAAAACTATTTACATAATTTTCTTATAGAAATTATTTTTTTAGATAATCAATGAATTATTTTGACGTGATATAAAATTTAAGATCATATATCTGAAAATATAAAAAAATATATATTTTTTAAAATATAGAAAATCAAATAAGACGTTAATTAAAATATAAATCTTATGCAACTCTTTCATTACAGTAAAAGGTGTAAATAAAAAAAATTTAACAAACGATGTAATAAATTAAAATTCACAAAAATAAATTAAAATGTTGTGTAATAACTCATTAAAATAATTTGATAAAGAAAAATATTATTTTAATATGAATATTATACATAAATCTTTTAAATTTTAAACAGATTTATTATAACGTCTTTACTTGAAAAGATAAATATTATTTTAATAATAGTCTCATGAATTACTAAAAATAAAGAAAACTTATTATAAATTAAAGAAAATTGCTAGTATAAATAAGTATTTAAAATTTATAAAAAATTGTCTTTAATTATAAATAATTTGTGTGTAATGTACCATATTAAAATAATATTTTTTATTTATATATTATTATTGTTAGATGTTCACTAAATTAAAAAAAAATTATAAATATATTACTGTAACATTAAAAATACTAAAAATATTACAATCCTCATTTTTATAAAAACAGCAATGAAGAATAAGACTACACTATATATAATTATTAGCTCTCCAAAATAATGATTTTTATATACATAATTAAAATATACATTTTTTTATATAAAGAGGTAAAAGTAAGTTGAGCATTCCTGAGATAAAGTGTGGGGGTAGAATGAGTACCCCCACAGGGCACTCACATTTTCTGTGAGTCCCGCTAAATACGCTGTTACTTGTTACGTTTTCTTGACTTTTTGAACAAAAACCTACCTCCGTTATGTCATTGCTAACCCCACCTTTTGTCTTCTTCTTCCACCGTCAAGCCTGGAATAAATGCTTATAACAATTACAAATATTAAATACATAAAAAAAAATGTGCATTTATTATCAGTTAATATATAAGTTAAACGTTTAAACATCAAAGCTGTCAAACTGACTAGTTATTTAAGTTTTATTTAAACGTTACTTTACATTTTTTTTTTCTCCCCCTAATCAATAATGTAATAAATTTTTATGTAAAAAGTATAAATAAATATAAGTGTGCATTGATTGATAATTAAACCGTTTATAATTATATTTATTTATAAGGAAAGTTGAGAAACATTGAATACTGGTTATGTATATCCTCTGGACATAAGTAATTCATTTATTAATATATTTGCCTTAATAATTATATTTTGTCTCTGATTTGCATGTCTAAGGTTTATGTGTATTTTTGTACTAGTTTTTATCTCAGCCATTTAGTTTTAGCTTAACATGTGTATCCTAGTTAAGATAACTTTAAAAAATTTTATATAAACCTTTTTTATATTTAAGAATTTGAATTGAGTCTTTCATGTTATTATACTTATTTATTATTTTAAATTTATGTGTTTTAAAATTAAAAATAATTTGAAACTTTAATATTTAATCAATTAAAAATGAAATAAATACATCATATTATTTTATTGGTTGATAGTAAATTAAAAATAAAGAAAGTGTGTAAAAATTAATATCTAAAAAAAATATAAAATCAATTTTAATCAGACATATTCTTTTGAAAAAAGGTATTTCCTAACAGATTCACAATTGTTGAATATTTTGTGCATGTTTCTTCTAATTTGTAAATTTATTTCAAAATATCAAAATTATGATGATGACTATTAATTATTATAACAAAATATGTATGATTATCCAATATGTATTATTATCTAAATAACAAATATCAGTGTCTAGTCCAAATAATTATAACAATATTTACAATTATTTTTATATTTTTTCATTTATTTCTAATAATTATGTTATGTGATACATGCAATCAAATAAAAAAATATTTTAAATATTACAATTCTAACATTCCACCAATAATTATAATATTATTAATTATCATAAGATAAATAACGTATATTATAGTACTTTTTCAAAAATAAATTGGCATCCTTAAAAAAGCTATAATATATATATATATATATATATATTATGTTTTATTAATTTTGTTGATATATATATCATAATTAAATGTTTAATTCTCTAATTCTCACTATTATCACTTACGCCAAAGTAACTCTATATATTAGATTTTTCTGTAAACTTTTACAATTGTATTAAATTGGTTCAGAAATTCTTTTACTCCTTTTCTTACACTTACAAGTGAGTAATTCAATTCTAAATAACACCATGTTAACCCATTTTAATTCACTTACAATATTTTACATTTCACTACTAAATATATAATATATCTCACATATAATTTCACTCACATAAATTATACATTTATCTTTTACAACAAATGTTAATAATTTATTGTACAAAATATTAACTAGTATTGTGTCTAACAAACATTAATTATATTATATGGAAGTATTATAAAAAAAATTCAAAATTCATCATGTACATAAATTTCAATATTATGAAAAAGTCATATTCATAATATGATTATCTAATCTCATGTAATATAAATATATAAATATATAAATATAAATATATATATATATATTTATATTTATATATTTATATATTTATATTACATGAGATTAGATAATCATATTATGAATATGACTTTTTCATAATATTGAAATTTATGTACATGATGAATTTTGAATTTTTTTTATAATACTTCCATATAATATAATTAATGTTTGTTAGACACAATACTAGTTAATATTTTGTACAATAAATTATTAACATTTGTTGTAAAAGATAAATGTATAATTTATGTGAGTGAAATTATATGTGAGATATATTATATATTTAGTAGTGAAATGTAAAATATTGTAAGTGAATTAAAATGGGTTAACATGGTGTTATTTAGAATTGAATTACTCACTTGTAAGTGTAAGAAAAGGAGTAAAAGAATTTCTGAACCAATTTAATACAATTGTAAAAGTTTACAGAAAAATCTAATATATAGAGTTACTTTGGCGTAAGTGATAATAGTGAGAATTAGAGAATTAAACATTTAATTATGATATATATATCAACAAAATTAATAAAACATAATATATATATATATATATATATATTATAGCTTTTTTAAGGATGCCAATTTATTTTTGAAAAAGTACTATAATATACGTTATTTATCTTATGATAATTAATAATATTATAATTATTGGTGGAATGTTAGAATTGTAATATTTAAAATATTTTTTTATTTGATTGCATGTATCACATAACATAATTATTAGAAATAAATGAAAAAATATAAAAATAATTGTAAATATTGTTATAATTATTTGGACTAGACACTGATATTTGTTATTTAGATAATAATACATATTGGATAATCATACATATTTTGTTATAATAATTAATAGTCATCATCATAATTTTGATATTTTGAAATAAATTTACAAATTAGAAGAAACATGCACAAAATATTCAACAATTGTGAATCTGTTAGGAAATACCTTTTTTCAAAAGAATATGTCTGATTAAAATTGATTTTATATTTTTTTTAGATATTAATTTTTACACACTTTCTTTATTTTTAATTTACTATCAACCAATAAAATAATATGATGTATTTATTTCATTTTTAATTGATTAAATATTAAAGTTTCAAATTATTTTTAATTTTAAAACACATAAATTTAAAATAATAAATAAGTATAATAACATGAAAGACTCAATTCAAATTCTTAAATATAAAAAAGGTTTATATAAAATTTTTTAAAGTTATCTTAACTAGGATACACATGTTAAGCTAAAACTAAATGGCTGAGATAAAAACTAGTACAAAAATACACATAAACCTTAGACATGCAAATCAGAGACAAAATATAATTATTAAGGCAAATATATTAATAAATGAATTACTTATGTCCAGAGGATATACATAACCAGTATTCAATGTTTCTCAACTTTCCTTATAAATAAATATAATTATAAACGGTTTAATTATCAATCAATGCACACTTATATTTATTTATACTTTTTACATAAAAATTTATTACATTATTGATTAGGGGGAGAAAAAAAAAATGTAAAGTAACGTTTAAATAAAACTTAAATAACTAGTCAGTTTGACAGCTTTGATGTTTAAACGTTTAACTTATATATTAACTGATAATAAATGCACATTTTTTTTTATGTATTTAATATTTGTAATTGTTATAAGCATTTATTCCAGGCTTGACGGTGGAAGAAGAAGACAAAAGGTGGGGTTAGCAATGACATAACGGAGGTAGGTTTTTGTTCAAAAAGTCAAGAAAACGTAACAAGTAACAGCGTATTTAGCGGGACTCACAGAAAATGTGAGTGCCCTGTGGGGGTACTCATTCTACCCCCACACTTTATCTCAGGAATGCTCAACTTACTTTTACCTCTTTATATAAAAAAATGTATATTTTAATTATGTATATAAAAATCATTATTTTGGAGAGCTAATAATTATATATAGTGTAGTCTTATTCTTCATTGCTGTTTTTATAAAAATGAGGATTGTAATATTTTTAGTATTTTTAATGTTACAGTAATATATTTATAATTTTTTTTTAATTTAGTGAACATCTAACAATAATAATATATAAATAAAAAATATTATTTTAATATGGTACATTACACACAAATTATTTATAATTAAAGACAATTTTTTATAAATTTTAAATACTTATTTATACTAGCAATTTTCTTTAATTTATAATAAGTTTTCTTTATTTTTAGTAATTCATGAGACTATTATTAAAATAATATTTATCTTTTCAAGTAAAGACGTTATAATAAATCTGTTTAAAATTTAAAAGATTTATGTATAATATTCATATTAAAATAATATTTTTCTTTATCAAATTATTTTAATGAGTTATTACACAACATTTTAATTTATTTTTGTGAATTTTAATTTATTACATCGTTTGTTAAATTTTTTTTATTTACACCTTTTACTGTAATGAAAGAGTTGCATAAGATTTATATTTTAATTAACGTCTTATTTGATTTTCTATATTTTAAAAAATATATATTTTTTTATATTTTCAGATATATGATCTTAAATTTTATATCACGTCAAAATAATTCATTGATTATCTAAAAAAATAATTTCTATAAGAAAATTATGTAAATAGTTTTAATTTTATTTCATTTTCTTAACTTTCATATAATAGTCATTTGCAATTGTTATTTTTGTGTAAATGTAGTATTCATATTTATCAGAGTAATATTTAAATATTAGTTTTATAAGACATTTTCATAAAAGTACTTTGATATAATATAAAGAATAGAACTAAATTATAAAAGTAAAAAAACTTTTTTTTTAGAAATATATATTAAAATAAAATTACAAAAAATTAAAAAATCATGCAGTTTAATGAAATTCATAAAAATTAAATTAAGTTTTAATTGCAGAATTATACTCAGAGGAGGAGTGTTCATGCAGTGACTCAAAGATAAGAGTGTATTTAATAATATTAAAAGTAAATAATAAATAAAAGAATAAAGGGGTGAAGAAAAAGAAGCAGTGAAGACTTGGAATGTTAGAAGGGAAGGGGAAAAAGACTAGGCATATAAAAACCTGATAAATAAATAGAAAAATCAAAAGAAAGTCATCCATTTCATTTCCTTCTGCGCTCCTTCTCTGGTCTCTGGCTTCCTTTGTACGGGAAGAACTCAATCTTGTCCATTTCCTTTGGTTTTTCTCTCTTCGATCTCTTCACCTCCCTCTCAACAACTTTCTCACCACAGTTCGGGTAGTTAACGTGAACCCTCTCCCTTGAGGTAACGCGTTTCCGCGTCTTCTTAACCTTTTGCTTCTAAACCCTTTTCAGATTTTAGGGTTTGTTCATGCTTTCACTCTTTCTGCTCTTTTTTTGTAAGATCAGTGATGGCTTAGTCAATATTTGTCTGAGATTTGACTGCAAAGCAGGTTTGAGAGGCTTCAGAGTTTTCTGTAATGGTTTTTGTAATTTTTGTTAATTATTGACTTGTTTGTGTCTTGTCTGTGCTTTGGTCTCTCTGCTGTGTGTTGTTTTGAGGAATTCTATTAGAATTTTGCTTGCTCTGTGTGTGATGTTCGAGGCATGTGTAACTACTGGAGTTTGTGGCATCTGATCGGTGGATTTCTTTTAATTGTTGTTGATTTTTTAATTGCTGTTTTGGAAGGTGGTTCCGTTTTTGAGAAGTCTGGTATGCCTTGATTTACATGAGGATGGGCTCGTAAATCTGGCCTTTGAGGGTTTGCTTCTGGAATTGTTTTGATAGAGTGTTATTTGTGTTTAATTGTTTTCCTTCTTTTAAACAACGATGCAAAATGCATTTTGTTCTAAGTTTGGAAAAAACTGATGGTATTGGATACTGGAGGTGTTTTTTATTTGGTGATGTTATCTAGACCAGCTTTTGCATGTTTTGTTTTGTTTTTTTTTTTTTTTAATAAATCTGGTTTCCAATTGGAGTAGCACTAGTTTTTTTTCCCCTACTGGCATGTGTAATTGATAATGAGACAAATGCATTCATGGATGTTGCCATTGTTGCTGTTATTAAGTTTTTTCATGTTGAAATGCTAAATTCTTGTGTGGGTTTATTTTTGGTTTTAGGGTTCAATTTTTTAATTGCTGTCTGGAAAGTGGTTGTGTTATGGAGAAGTCTGGGTATGCCTTGATTTACACAAGGATGGGCTCGTAAATCTGGCCTTTGAGAGTTTGTGTCTGGAGATTGTTTTGATAGGATGTTATTTGTGTTTAATTGTTTTCCTTTTCTTAAACAAGTTATGCAAAATGCATTTTGTTCTAAGTTTGGAAAAAACTGATGGTACTGGATACTGGAAGTGCTTTTTATTTGGTGATGTTATCTAAACCAACTTTTGCTTGTTTCTTTTTTTTCTTTTTGCATAAATCCGGTTTGCAATTGGAATAACACTAGTTTTTTTTCCCTTACTGGCATGTGTAATTGATATTGAGACAGATGCATTCATGGATGTTGCCATTGTTGCTGTTTTTTTTATGTTAAATACTGAATTCTTATGTGGGTTTGTTTTGGTTTTAGGGTTTCTCCAGGTGTGGTTTTTCCCCCCTTACTGGCATGTGTAATTGATAATGAGACAGATGCATTCATGGATGTTGCCATTGTTGCTGTTTTTTTATGTTAAATACTAAATTCTTATGTGGGTTTGTTTTGGTTTTAGGGTTTCTCCAGGTGTGGTTTGATTTACAATCTCTGATGCTGAAGAAATAATAACTTTTGAAGGCTTTGCTCTTCTGTGTGAAAAATGTTGGAAGGCGGTGCGAAATTCCCGGGAATAATAGATCTCAACAAAAATAACAACAACTACTATGATTTCTCTCAAGGCTTCTACCATAAGCTTGGGGAGGGTACCAACATGTCAATTGACAGTGTTGGGAGCTTACAGACAAGTAATGGTGGAGGATCTGTTGCGATGTCTATTGATAATAGCAGTGTCGGGTCCAATGATTCCCATACTCGCATGTTGGACCACCAAGGGTTGCGGAGGCGCGCCAATGACAACTACTCTGTTGCACATAGTGCCAATCGTCGTGGAAGAGTTACCCATGCTTTGAGTGATGATGCTTTAGCTCAAGCTCTAATGGACAACAGTTCTCCTACTGAAGGGCTTGACAATTTTGATGAGTGGACAATTGATTTGAGGAAACTCAATATGGGAGAGCCTTTTGCACAGGGAGCTTTTGGGAAACTCTACAGAGGTACTTACAATGGCGAAGATGTTGCTATCAAAATATTGGAGAGGCCTGAAAATGATCCAGCAAAGGCTCAATTGATGGAACAGCAATTCCAGCAGGAGGTCATGATGTTGGCTACCCTAAAGCATCCTAACATAGTTCGTTTCATTGGGGCATGCCGCAAGCCAATGGTGTGGTGCATTGTAACCGAGTATGCTAAAGGTGGTTCAGTTCGACAATTTTTAATGAAGCGTCAAAAGCGATCAGTTCCTCTCAAATTGGCTGTTAAGCAAGCTTTGGATGTTGCAAGGGGGATGGCTTATGTTCATGGCCTTGGATTGATCCACAGGGACTTGAAATCTGATAATCTTTTGATTTTTGGTGATAAGTCAATTAAAATTGCTGACTTTGGAGTTGCCCGAATTGAGGTGCAAACTGAAGGAATGACACCTGAGACTGGAACATACCGCTGGATGGCTCCGTAAGATCAATTACTGCTCTTTTTTTAATATTAATATACTTTGCTCCAAATACTTTTTGCTTCTTTGTTTCTGATATTGAAGGGAATATTGCTTATATTCTAAATGCTGCTAACAAACTATTGTTTATTTTTTTTTTCCTGTTTTTTTTTTTTTGTTCCTAATCAGTTGTTTGTGAATTGTGATCCTGAACAGAAATGGCATATACAGCTGAAATAGTAATTATGCAATTTCCTTATGAGATATATGTTTTTTGTGTACAATTTTTTTCTTTTGCTTCTGGCTTTAATATTGCCTGGCTCTGGTAAATCATGTTGTACATTTTTATAATTTTTAACTTTAGCTATAATATTTTTTCACTATAATTTAATTATGGTATATATTTTGTTTAATCACATTTTCACATTGTCTTCTTCTTATTATACTCTTTCATGCATCAAGAAGTGAGCAGAAGTATTTAGAGAAGGGGATAGTTGGGAAGAAGTGAAGTTGCAGTTTGCGTTTCATTTTGCATCAAACCAATACACTTAGTCCATAGGTGAATATTGGGTGTGCATTCATATATATAACCTATAAATACTGATATCCTGACCTGATAAATGTTTATGACTACTCATGCATCTAGTTGCCTGGCTTGTATGCAATAAGGTAGACAGGATGGTGTAATTTTAGATGACTTTCATATTCTGTTATGTTTAGTTCAAGTGAAGAAGAGATTTTGGTTCAAGAAATATGCCATAGGGCTCTCCTTTAACTAGCCTATCTCTGGGTGACCCAGCTGGTCTGACCTATATTTTTCCATATAGCTTGTATACATTTGACCTTCCCTAGACTGCATGTAAGCTTCCTGTATTGGTTTCATGTCTTAGTATATTGTTGCCTCGATAGCCTTGGGTTGAAGCATAGCAGTTTAGCAATATTGTAGTAGTGTTATGAAGTGTGAAACTGTTTGATTATGGGCATATCCTATTACGTTCCTGCATTATCTCATGCATATCATGATGCAGGTGGTCATGTCATGGTGTGTGTCAGTCATTGCATGATGAGTGAGTTATTTTTCTATTGGACATTTAATTTGTTGAGTTTTTTTAAGCACTTTCATGCTCTCTGCCTTGAAATAGATCCATTAATTAATATTTTGGTAATATTTATTGACATGTCTCCAATGTCTTTATTTGAACTGTTACACTGTTTGATTAGTTAATTTCTGTATTGGGCATATGATTAGTCTTTATCATGAATTTCAATATAATTTGATTTTTGTAATAGCCACTTTAAAAGTCATATGTAGGGTTTAATTTGTTGACTGATTTGTAAGTGCTTCAAAATTAAACTCATTTTATTAACAGTGTATTCTTTCAATTTGATCCTTCAAAATTTCTTGTCATCATTTTAGGCCTCCATAGATTTTGTCAGCAAATTAGTCTATGAAAGATTTAATTTGTTACCATATTAGTTTCCCAAATATTCTTTTAGTTATTTCTTGACTCCAATTTTGACCATGAGTTATTAATTTGGTGATGGACTAAATCTTTGAGGGACTAATTTGGTGACGGAGAGTATTTAAGGCAGGACATTGATTAGTTTGTTTCGGGTGGTAAGGGGAAAGGAGGGATTCAGATGTGTATCATTTGTAAATTGAGCATTAGTTGTTAGATATTCAGATGAATTGGAATGCCATTTGGTTATTTTTTTTTTTTTAATTGCTTTCTTATAATGATTAATGATATATTTTTACCGTTTTCTTTCTTTATAAGACTACTCTTCTCCTGAGTGAGGTATGTTGTTAGCTTTCTAGAACTAGCTGGTAATCAATATTAATTGTATGTGGGAGATTTGTGCAATTTTTGTACAGGTAATTATAATGGGTATGGACATCTCCATTCATCACACATAATATCACTAATCAAGTCGGATTCAGAGTCTGCATGTTTTCATGTTTCTGCTATGACCAAAATCCAATTATCTAACATTTTTGAAATGTAGAAATTCATAATTAGTTTTAAATGTTTTATTTGCTTGTTTAGAAGTTAATGTGGTGTAGTATTTAGATATGTTGTTTGCTGATGAACCTGCAGGGAGATGATCCAGCACAGGCCTTACACACAAAAGGTGGATGTATATAGCTTCGGAATTGTTCTGTGGGAACTTATCACCGGCATGCTTCCATTTCAGAACATGACAGCAGTGCAGGCAGCATTTGCAGTTGTCAACAAAAATGTTCGTCCGATCATACCCAATGATTGCTTACCTGTTCTCCGTGACATCATGACAAGATGCTGGGATCCCAACCCTGATGTGAGGCCACCATTTGCTGAAGTTGTTGGAATGCTCGAGAATGCGGAGATTGAGATCTTGACAACAGTTCGGAAGGCCCGGTTCAGGTGTTGCATGACTCAACCAATGACTGCTGACTGATCCTGTGAATGCAAATGCAAATGCAAAAGTCATATAAACATAGACTGGAAAATTTGGGGACAAGATGAAACTCTGGTAGTGAAGGGTTGACTATATAATAGCTTTGTGTATTTGTGTGTTTTATTTATTTCTTCTGAAGAAAAAAAATGAAAGACCTTTTGCTTATTCGGTTTCTTATTACTGAATGTCTGTTCTGAATTAGTAAAGAGGAGATGATGTATGTAATACATGCATGTTTTACAGTTATGTATAGCTTGAGTTCAGAAGGCAATGAGATCATGGGCGAAAACTTTTGCTGTGTATGTCGTTTGCACCATATCCTGGGTACTGGACATACTGCCGCCTTTTTGCTGTGTATGTCGTTTGCACCATATCCTGGGTACTGGACATACTGCCGCCTTTCCTTGGAACCGGGGCTCAATTTTAAATAGTAAAATAAATCAGAGTTATCTTTTTCTTCCTACAGCCCAAAATTTTTCTAAACATGATTTTGTTAGGTTTACAGTCCAAAATTTTTCTAAACATGATTTTGTTAGGTTGAAAGGTGGCAATTGAATCATTATGAGATTTGATTAAAATGTATATTTTCTGATCAGGTGGATCTCATTGCCATTGGCAAATGTTACTTTTTTAGGTGTCTGGCTGGTATCAATCTACTTTTTTAGATGTTTGGCTGTTATCAATGTTTAGAAACATTGATATTTCGTTGGTAGGTCCTTGATAGATGTGGCTGCTTGGTCATTGATCATCCTTCAATAGTAATACCTCTGCCTTTTTTTATCCCTACTCTTCAATCTCACATTCTTCATCCAATAATATTTACTTTTCTTTCTATCATATTCTTCATTCAATGATATTACTCTTTCCTTGTATATCTAAATATCTTTTTCATGTATTACATCACCCTCCTGTTTTCAGTCTTAACAACTATTTATTAACTGATGTCATGCCAACCTTCTAAGAAAAAGTTTAGTTAAAGGTTAAAAGTAGAAAAGAGGTAATGGAAGGGAAATACTTCTTACAAGTAAGGAAAGCACAGTTGGTATCTATCTGATCCAAGATTTTTTCTGCGTCGTTGCATTCTAGCACCATCCATCAAAGGCAAAGCGGCGTTGCATTCTAGCACCATCCATCAAAGGCAATTGTTTCCTGCATCCTAAGTTTGAACCTGCACCTTCATAATTTTCAATAATTTTCAAAATGATTATTTTCGTCCTTAGTAACTTTCAGATTACCTGTTTTGAACATTTTTGAATAAAATTTTATAACATTTTTAAATTTTAAACATATTCTGGAATACCAATTTTAAACATATTCTGGAATAAAATTTTAAACATTTTTGAATAAAATTAGTAAATTTTAGAGTATGAGAAAATTTTTGGAGTGAAATTTCTTCAATGTATGAAATACATTCTAACACAAGATTTTTAGAATATGATATTTGGAATAGACTTTTCAAAATGTATATGATACCCCTTTCAAATAATATTTTTCAGGAGAAAATTTTCAGAACAACTTCTTTGGAATGCGATATTTTTTTTTGTAGTGTTTTTCTTCTTTTCTTCTCTGTGTGGTGGTAATGGTGCAGTCACGGTGACAGTGATGAGAGCAGCGGTGGTAGGATAGAGTGAGGGAGAAACGGACGGGACAATTTGGTTATTGTATCCAATGTCAGGGGTGCAAGTTAAAAGTGACAGTGCAGTAAGTAATTAGCTCAAAAATGTGTCCCTTTTTTATGCACTTACCTTGCTGAACCTCTGATTTCTTATGCATGTAACTTTTCTTTTTTAACATATATTGGTTATGGAATACTTTAAGTATATCCTACCAAATAAAAATATTTATGATGAGACCCGGAAATCTAAAGCTACTTGACATTCTAAAGAGATGTTCATACATAAATACTCTATTTTTTATCAAACACTCGTTAAACACCAATGACATGACATATTTTATTTTATGATATTTCTATTTTAAAATATAAAAATAGTTTGAAATAAATCAACTAGGAAAATAAAAAACATTTATTATTTTATTAAATGTTTCAAGGGTATAGAAATATTAAAGGATGTATAAATAAATTTCCATTCTAATTTACTTTCAACAATGCATTTTTATATTTGACTTTTATCATTCACAAAAATAAAAAATAATTAGGTAAATTAATGGATTAAAAACGAATAAGCCTAATTTATAGTTAGAAGTTATTGTATTTTCTTATCTGAGTGATAAAACTAACATTGGGCCTTTGGCAATGCATTAATGAAAAGTGTTAACCTTATCTTTGAAAAAGATAAATCCACAATAAAATAAGATAATGATTTTTGGGATGCTCTAATAAAGTAATTTAACTAAGGGGATAAAATAGGAAGAATCTGTCAAGACAAAAAGGCAAGCATCTAATTACAATTTAATTCCTAAGAAGTAAAACAAAAAGGTATAAAAATAACCCTATCTGTTAGACTGGTTTCTCTTTAACTTCGGCAGTCCAGTAAGTTTTTTCAGCAACAAGAATCTTTTCAGGGTTGAAGGGTCCACTTTCATGATCCATTATATTGCTTTTCCATCTCATTGCATCAGCAATGGTTTTAATCTTCACCAGAATCTCCACTGTATCTCTGAATATAGCAGTACCTTCTGGCCTCAAAATTCTATCCATCTCCAGTAGTATAAGAGTAATGTTGCACCTTCACACACAAAACCACACATCATAAGACATAACCACATAACATAAGCTAGAGTGTTCATTAGATAATGTCGAAAATGTTTACCCACCTGTCCTGATATATGCTAAATACATTAGGAGCATGGATGAGATCATATGTTCTTGGATAAGTTGAGAAAGCTTCACACCAATCTTGGTATGTTCCGATGAAACCTCGTTCGTAGATTGCACCCAGTGTGTCATGGTCTGAATTTGAGGGAACAACATTCATAACCCACACTGGATATTTCGTTAATGCTGCAGCAAACCCACCAAGATAAGCATTCATGTCCATCACGTTTCTATATTTTCCCTGGTTAAGAGGAACCAGATGCTTGTAATGTACTATTCTTTCCTTCCATAATTCGTTGTCCTTTTGAAATTTCTCCTCATCGATGTTTGGTATCAAACCACTACTAATTCGAGGAGGGACTGCAAATGCACGCTGAGGCCATTTTTCTACTGCCCCCCCAGCTACTTGGTCTGGGCTGCTAACTTCTGGCAATGGAGTTATGCACTTTTCCAGATCTTGATACCTTTTCAATGCAATTAAACAAACATGAACAACCCTTAGATGCAGTAATCATAACACTATTAGTGCTATTACCAAAACCAAAATTTGGTCTTGGTAATAGTTATTTGGTTATCAACAAGAACACAATGTATTAGATATCTCAAAGAACACAAATCTATTTAAGAGATTGACTTATCATAAGAGGTGTTTTTCCATATACACAAACTAAAGCATTGAACTACTCCTACCATATTTAAGTGACAAGGTTATTTATTGTGTTGTGACATGTTAATCAGGAAAAAAATGTACCAAGATGAGATTTTGATTTTAACACACCCCACCAAAAGTAGTTATGGAACTGTATATAAGTTTAGTTGTAATAGAAATTATCTAGAGAATTACCAAGCCCTGTCAGCATTGTCGGATTGGCATATATGGGGAGTTTTGTAAATCTGTTTAGTTTGTTTGCATCCGACGTGGTTTTTAGGCTTTTGCCAAATGGCTAAGTCATCCTTCTCAATCACTTTCGTCCAACATATGCGTTTGGCCACTTCCTCAATAGTGTCTTGTTCTTGCTTCAGATCCTCTTGGGTCCTCTCCCACCCCCTCCAGTAGTGTTTCCATCGAATAGGAGGACCAGAGAGAATCCAATAGCCACCAGGCCTCAGAACTCTATCCACTTCCATCAAGTACAAACCATCTGTGAAGGGAAATTACAAACTTGATTAGGAATAAACCAAAGAGTTGCAATTTATGATTCAAGCAAAAAATGGTCCCATTTTATAGATGTACTTGGTTAATATCCAGTGAAAACAAATGGCCATAATAATATGAGAAGTGTGAATACCATTTTTTTGCCAAGGGATCAAGCAGCGAGAACAATGAGCCATATCGAAAGCCCTCGCTGGGTATGGAGTTCTCTGTGAAGCCATGACACCTATCATTGCAGGAACTCCTCTTTCCAATGCAAACTGGACCTGAGCCTCATGTGTATCTCTTGGTGCAAATGACATAGCTATGATGTCCCTTTTCAAAAGGTAAGCACCCCAACTTGCAACCTTTACAATTAGATGTGAAATAAGGAATTAAGTATAAGCAACACATTTGAATTTGATAAACCATCTACTAAAATCAACTACCCAAAGATCCAAACACTATGTTACCACAAATACACTTCAATAAACAAAAGCAAATAGTATACAGATCCAATCAGATATTGATATGATGATAATAAATTTGTTAACTTCATGTATGGAAATTAGACTAAAGAAATAAATAGAGCCACAAACATAAATGAAGATGGATTTGTCTTTGGTTGTGAGCATTAGGACTAAGGTAGAACAACTTACACCACACCCAGTATCAATTGCAGTTCTGATAGTACCAGTGGTGAGGGGAATAAGCTCATTAATGTCATCAATGTATGCATCAGCTCCACGTGGAAACATGGTACCTCCTCCAGGGAATCTGAATCTGTCACCCTCAACTTGAATCCAGTTTTGAATGGCCTTCTCAATGCTAAGCTCTTTGTGTGGAATATTGTCATACCAAGCATAATCTCTGCTTTGAGGCCATTTGAAAGGTGCCTTATATTTTGGTGGAGCAGGTATAAGGCAATACAGTTGTTCCTCCTTGCTGGGGCAATGCCTCTCCCTATACTTCAACATGTTACGGTCATATCTGCGACCCCTATCTCGATCTTGGCACGGAGTGTATTCACTAAGTGATATGTCACATGGTGGGAACTCTTGTGCCCCTCCAGAACTATTGATGTCAATTTGATGGTGGCTTTCAAAGTCTAAGTTTGTTGATGATTGAACTGCTGAATTTGCCATGCCTTGTGAAGCTGACCCAACATTGCAGTCTACTTTGGAGTAGACATCAGATTGGCTATTGGGTGCTGGAGTGTTCCTCCATGCACCCATTATGTATGATAAAATGCATAGCCCACTAACCCCTAAAATCCATGTCAGACGGTTTCTCTTTGCGTCCAACGGACTATGATGTTTTGGTGATCCATCCTTCCCCATTTTCCCTTCTGCCTTTTCACCACTCAGAAAATTTTCACATAAACAAGTAATATGACTTTGTGTTCACAACTGTTTGAGATGCATGAAGCTGCAACAACAATAACAATTGAATGTGTTAGCCTCGTATCAGCAGAGGGAATATGAATTGTGAAATTTAATAGCAGCATTCTTCTACCAAACTACCTTCAATCTAGTTTTGATATACAAGTCAACTGTAAAAACTCATTTGATAATTCTGGTCTATAAGGATTAAGAACAGAGAGTTTAAAATATTAAAGGTCACTTAAGAAGTTAACTTATTGAATGAACTATGTTGCGTCATCTACTTAGAAACTATTAAAAGTTTAATGTAAGTGAATGATCTGACCATACTTTCTATTTGCCGACAATGCAGAGTGTTTTTTGCTGTCAGAAAATCAAATTTTAAAACTGTTATTTATTGCAACTTTGGTAATCAAGGTTTAAGATGAATGTAACTAATGAGTGAAAGCTAAACTGAATGAGATGAACAATGATTGTGCTCTACTGGAAAAGATGAAGATGCCTTTAAGATATTTAGTTAATTAACCGAGGATGAATATGTATGTGTGTACATTAGAAATTAATTTTGATATAACTGCTTACTGATGAATCTTTACACCATGAGCGAACCATGTTATGCTGCTTATATATGAAACTACAAAAAGTTTAATTCATGTGAAACACCTAGTATAGTGATGTTATGCTTTCTTATTTGTTAATTGATAATGTAAAATGTTTTCACTAATATTAAACCATTTTTTTTAAGAAAAAAAATTCCTATTGCAATATTAGTAATCAAGGTTGAAGATGAATGCTCTTGTTTAGTGGCAGAAAAAAATCAAATATATTTAAAAAAAAAAAATGGAAACAGAGTTAAAATGAATATAATGATCAGACAAGGAATATTGGCAACCACTGTTTACTATTAACCATACAGAATTCATGGAAAATTCTGAAAGCTAGAGAAGAAAAACACTGGAAAAAACATGTGAGATTAAAACAGAATAGAGGAGTGATAGATTAAAGATACTTAAGTGGTTCTTCTTTTAATTATACTTTTAACAGCTTTAATTTTTGTACATGTTTCTTTGTTAAAAATATCTGGGAAGGGTGAAGGTTAAGTGTTCTATATTACACACAAACTACTCTGATATATGCTCATTTAATATAGTAATTACATTAACAAGGAAAGTGTAGAAGCAATTTGTATGAACAGTTAAAAAAGGAAAATATGAGAAAGGAACAAAAGAACACACCTCAAAGTTCTAAGTGAAATATACTGTTGATATTCTACTCTTAGAATGCAAGCTTCCTCATTTATTCTACCCTATTTAGATAATCCATAGATGACATGGTTTAGAAGTGAAGACAAAAGCAACAAAGGTAAACAGATGAAAAGAAAAGAAAAGAAAAGGAGGGTGAATCTCTTGTGAGATACCAAAGGTGGTGTTGAGAAGACTGGAAAAATGTGTAAATTTATTATATACCATGTTAAGAAAAAAAAAGAAAAAAGAAAATTGTAGAAAGAAAATGAATGTGGGGTTTGTTTGTAGCTTAATTTTGCATCTTCCATTATCCCTAACTTGTAGTTCATCCAGAGAAATGTATGAAAAAAAGAAAAAAAAAAGTTGGATTTAGTCAAGAAACCTATTTGTTGAGATGGCAAATGATGAGACATGGTAGCCTCTATTCACTCTTCTGTCACTCATTCTATAAAGATTGCGAATTGTTTGTTCCTTAAAAACTAGATAACAAACACAAATAAATTTGCATATGCAATATATAATAATTAGGTTAAGTTTTAATTTTTATCACTCTCATTCTTATCAACAATTTAATTTAATTTGGATCTTCGAATGTAATCAAAATTATTCCTTAGAGATGTAACTTTGATGCAAATAGTGTAAAAACATAAAGGATATAATTATCAAACAGTAATTAACAATACTTAGGTTCTCTTCAAATAAACTTTTTTTATAAGAATTTGTAGAAAAGAAAAGATTGATGGAGTGGGAAAAAAATAATATCGAACTTTTTTTTTTTATAAATTGAAGTAACTCATGCTATCAATTTTTAAACAAGTTAGATGGGAAAGTTTTTATAAAAGTTTAATTTAACAAATTTATTATAATTAGGAAAACTTAACTCATTTTATGTCTAACTTTAAAAAAAAAAATATGAATAAGGAGTTCTAAATAGGATCTGGATTTTACAATTTTTTAGTATTAAATAAAGGTTAGGCATGTGCAGAAAAGTTGTGAAAACTTGAATTTGAGAAAAGCTTAGCTACCAAACATTAGGAAAAGGAAAGCAACTATGAAACTGAGAATGAGTTTTCTGTGTCTAAAAGTAAGAAGTATACTTCTCATTCATGATTTGGTTTCTTTCCAACTAAAATTTAGTCATCAAAATCGGCTTTCATGCTGCCTTTACGAATTAAATGCTTCAAATATCAAAAACAAGCAAATTAGTTATACATTTTAGTTCATAATTCAAAATATCGTGTGATTTAAATTCAAGAGTGTAAAAAGTAGTTAAATTTTGACTATGAATATGTTTGGTAAAAGAATTAGTTGGTAGCTATAGATGAGCTGTTATCTTACAAGTTTATAAGTTCTAACTCTATAAAGTGGTTTATTGATTAGAAGTATTTGATAAAAGTAACTAATAAAATAATTAATATATAATGATATAAAAAATATAAGTATATAAATTTTATTATACAAATAAAACGTATTTTTAAGTTAAAATGGTTTTTTAAAAATAATTAAATTATCATCAAACTTTATAGTTTTTCTATTTATTTTTTTACAAAATTGTATATGCTTTTTTTTATTTACATAAGTCATTTATTTAAACTAATTTGTTTAACTAGTATAAATTAAATTTATTTTTTAATTGTATTTAAAATTTAAATTTTTTTATTTCTCAAGTTAAAATATTACATTGAATTTCTCTTTTAGAATTTTCGTTATACGTAATTTCAAATAATATTATATAATGAAAATAAAATAATAAATAAAAAAATTAGGGATGATAACAGATAAAAAAATAAAATATATTAAATATAAAAATAATAATTGAAGAAAAATAAATAAGGTAAAAATTTGAGAAAGAAACCATAAACTAAATTACTTCTATTTTAAGCTATCAACTAGATATTTTTGTATTAGTTAAACTAATTTATCAACTAACCAAATAAATTAATAATTAATTTATTGATCTTATTAAATATGATTTACACTGATAAAAAAATAATTAATTTTGATATTTTTAATTTTAATTTCATGCATTCAAATGATAACGTCAGTGTTTTAAAAAATAGATAATAACTAAATTATATAGATCGATATACATTTAATATACAAATATTAAATATATAGATATAATATATCATCGTATAAACAGATACCTCAAATAGTATTATATTTTAATTAGATAATTCTACTTTCTAATAAATAAAAAAATAATTTATTTATTTAGTAAAATAAATAATTGAATATCTTTTCTTTATTTTAAAATAACTAAATATTTTTTAAATAACAACTATATAATTTTTAATACCATTTTTATGAATATATATATATATATATATATATATATATTCTTTTTTAATATAATAAAAAAATATGAATACACGCATGTCAAGTATACGTGCGCTTCCCTAATAGTTTGTAAATGAAATTTGACATAATTATTACACGTATCTCAAGTAACAATGTTGGTTTTAACAGTTAAAAAAATGTGTGCGTGGTCCAAGTCATCATTTACATTTTCTTTGTTGATGATTTTAATTCAATAACCCATATGGCCCAATAATTTATTGTTAAAAAAAATATTGTTATATTATGAGTATAGGGTATTAATCAATACTCAACAGAGCTAGTTTATGGTTAGTGTTGATGTTTGATTTGTTCCTTTGAATACCTTAGTATATGGTAAAATCCTAAAAAGTTAAGAATTAAAAAATGGCCATTTGTTGGCATGTTCAATTGGGAGATTGATCTCAAAATAAGTTTTTTTTATACCATTATTTTATAAATTTCAAAATAAGTTATACACGTTAAAGAAATTGAAATTTAAAAATGAAATGCACACGTTTAGCAAATAACATAAAAGGACTATAAAATAAGATATTATTGTTAACTTTGTTTCACAGTGAGGATTAATTCTTTTAACTTATCCTTGTTTTATATATATAATATTTTATATACTGTAAGTTTGTTTTTTTATAAAACTATATAAACAAATTAAATAATAAATGTAAATAAGATCATTCAAAACTTCAAAAGAAGAAAATGGTTGCGGTTTTAATTAAATCACAAAAAGATTTTTTTTTTCTTTTCTTCGATTATTTTATCTTTAGTCTTTGTTTGTAATTATGTATATGATTCTTCATTAAATTCTTCTTCTATAAAAAAAATTTGTTAAATTATTTTTAATTAATGATTTTTGAAAAATAATAAAATCACATTCAGACGAGAGATTTAATATATATGCATTATCATTTATCTTTTAAATTGAGTTTTGACTATATATTTTCTTTTGTAGCCAAACTCAATTTCCTTTTTTAAAGGTTAAATTCTTTCTCTTTCTTTGTATTTAACATATTTTTGAGTTTTTTTTTTAATTTGACTTTTTCATAAAAGTTCTTAGTGAATTTCATTCTAAAATTTATTTTCTTGTGTGATAAAAAAATTACATCTAATATTGGAAGTAAATCAAGAGATATGAGGAAAAATATTGTCAGTCTTACAGCATACTCAATTATATGCAAACTTAATGACGAAGATGTTTATTTCAAAACTTATTATCTTTAAGAATAACCTTAAACAAAGTTGATAAATCTTTTTATAAAATTATATAATTTAATTGTTAAAAGTTTTTACAGGTAAATTGATATATTAAAAGTATGAAAATGGCAAGATTTCATATTTCACAAATAAAAGATAATGTTTCATTAAAATTGATTGATATTAGTGGTAACCTAAATAAAAATAAAAAATAAAGTTGATTGTTTAATAACTTTCAATTTGAAAATTTTGAATTTTAGTTAGAAATAATTATTTGATATATTACCTGTGATTAACTTAGTAAAATTTTGCAATAAAAAAAAAAACAAGTGCATTGGTGATGTCATTAAATGATTGGAAGATCTTCTTTCATTTTTAAAAGGCTATATAAATATAAATTTGAAAATACATTCACTTTTGTCTAAAAAAACTTTAAATATACAATTCAATTTAAAAGAAAAAACATATAACTTATAAAAAAAAATCGATAAACACGTTGAAAGCAAACTTTTAAAAAAAATCATCTAGAATCTATTACTTGTTTTGCACATTAATTTGAACCATTTAAATATACGAATAGTATTAAAAAATTAAAGCCACTAAATAACATATTTAAAGAATTTTTTCAAACAAACATCGTAACTTTTAGAAAATTGATGAATTAGATATATTTTTAAACTACACATGTTTAGAAAAAAATTAAAATTAATAAATTAATGGACATTATTAATTATATAAAATTAAATTATTTTCTACGTACACGTGTAGTTTATATAATAATTTTAGTATTAATTACTTTGAAGAAAATAAAGTTTTTAAAACAAAAATTAATAAAAAATTAATTTTTAAAAAAATTATAATAAATTCTTATTAGTAAAAAAAGAAAAAAAAACTCATTCTTAATTATGTTTTAGATTCTTACAAAATGCTTGACGCGTCTTTTCTACCATCACAAACATGAATCTAATGGTGTCAAAGTTTCAAAATCAATCTTAACCCATTTTTGGTGAATCAATGGTAAGTTTGGATGAATTAGTCTATTTTAACATTCTAATTGTGGCTTATTTTTGTCTTTATTATTTCCATGACACCTCGAACATCGAAAATGACACCCTACCAACCTACATGATTTTGAAATTGTTCAACTATTTGTTTCTTTTATTCTGTATTATTTTAAAATACAATAGAAAAATCATATTCATGCGTGCTTTCATGAAATTAGGAATAGTACTTGTAAATGTATTCATTTCATCATTTATTTGTAATTAAAATGTTTTCTCCAAAATTTTTGTTTTTTTTTAATTTTTGTTTAAACTGGGTATAGATGAGTTTATTTGACTTAAATATGAAGTGGTGTTGACTCTTAAGAAGCTAAGATAAAAAAAAATTATAAATTTAATGTGAAACCAAGCTTTTAAGCTACTTCAGATGCATTCAAATTTTATAGAAGCTATTTTAGATAACAAAGAAATTGGTATAATAAAAATCATTATCCAAAAATTTATGGACCGCCACAGACAGCATGGTCAAAACTTTGACCAATTACTTATTGTGATGTTTGATTTTCAATGGCTTGAGATGTAGGGAACTAGGAATTTAACTTGTTATTATTTTATGGTTCAGCATTCACGGAGAAAAAACCTTTATATAAATTAATATTTATAATATAACCAATTTCAACAATATTTCAGATAAGGTGATAACCTTATATTATGTTATTTATTAAAATAGAAAATCATGAAAGATTAATATTATGTCTAATTATTTTCTCTTAAGAAATTGAGCATGTCGTCCCTAACTTGCTTTTTAAATTTAAATTATTTTTGAAAACTATACATATATTTATTATTGTTATTTTCCTCTTCAATGTATGTTTTAATTTTTTTTATAAATTGACATTTTCGTGCTTCATCTGAATCTTAGATCTTCTATGATTCTAATAACAAATTGAATAATATATTTCTATTAAAAAAAGTTAAACACAAACCCAAAATTGGACCAAGTGAATTTTGTCAATTTGGTCAAAGACATTCTTGGTTGGTAAAATAATAGTAAGATGTTGTTGAGCAGTCTAAGCTCTCGTGGCTTGGAATAAAAGGGTAAGTACAAAAAAAAGTGTTGGCATTGCTATCTCTAAGAAGGTTGAATTTGACCATTTGGTAGCTTACAATTTGCAATCAATTTTTACTTTATATTAATTAAAAAAAGTGAGTAATTGTGACATGTGTGCATTGTAACATCCATATTTTTTTCTTTAGAGGTAAATTTAAAATAATAAAAAAATTAAATAGATTACAAAATTTTCATTATTTATTTTCTTAAAAGTTTGTTCTATTTTAGATTATTTTTAAAATTCTAAAATTTAAAATTATTTGTTTTACAAATAAATTATATTTCCTATAAGTTAATAATTAGTAAATTAAGGTAGTTAGTTAAATTTTGGGTGATTTTAAGTGTTTTATTATTTATTATAAATTTAAATGTTTTTTTTTAGATTTTGATTAAGAAGAAATGCTAATTATGTAGAGATTTAAAATTTAAAAGTTCAACAAATGAGTGAAAATGAATAAGGTAAGCTAAAAAAGAAAAAGAAAAAAACTCACAATTAAAGTTTTTAAGTTGAAAATGATGTCTTAATGTGTTATATGATTTGTTTCTCAATTCATCAGTATTTTATATAACTTATCTTTCATAAAAAAGAAAAAAAAAACTATCAATATTATCAAAATTCATGTTTATAACAATTCAGACAGATATGATATAAAATAGGTAAAGAATCTTAAAATTAAATTCAATTAAAAATATTATATTTCAATAAAACGTATCCCGTTATAAAAGAACAGAAAAAAAAAACTACTACTAAGATCCCCATTATAATAAGAATAGATACAATTAAAAAATATTTTATTTCCTTACACGTTTGTAATATATAATTATATTAAACAAGACGTTAATTGATAAAATAAAAAACATCAATTTTTTAATTCAAGTAATCAGAAGTTGTTTTAATTATGAATTTTAGATTAATTTCTATAAAATAAATAAATTTATTATATTTAACAGCGTATAATTATATAGGAATATAGCTGTTTATACTATCCTGAAGTGGAATTACATTTGAAAAATATTATAATATCAAAGAACTGAAATCCAGAATGAAATATTTTTGGTTTGTGAAAAATAAGATATATCAGGGTAATTTTTAAAAGTTATGATGTTTAATTTTTCTCAATAATATTTTTTCATGTGCACAAGTAAAAATATTTTTTCTTATGTTTTGTTAGGCTAATATGATGGAAGATGAGAAATGAAAAAAAGAAAAAAGTAAAAACGAATGAAAAAATAAAATAATTTTATTTTTCATTTTAATTATTATTTTGTAATTATTTATTGTTGTTATCATAATAAAATTAAAAGTCACAATATAATAAATTATATTCAAAACATAATCGCTAGTTATAATTTTAAAATCAATATAGATATTAAAAAATTATTGACAATTAATTATAATAAATGAATTTAAAAATGATATAAACATTAATAAACTATTTATAATATAATTCGTTATAAGGAAGTCAATATCACTTATTATTCTTTTCATTCTAGAAACGTCTGACTTGTCTTATTCTCACAATTCGATTTTTTTTTTCACTTTTAACAAAAATAAAAGAAACTGCAAACCGTCTTTTTCACCTTTCCCCTAAATATGTCTTCCTGGGAACCAAACAAAACGTTAACAAAGTTTTTTTTTTTTTTTCACATAAATAATAAAATCAAATTTTATATTAGTCCTGACAGAGCTACCTTTCCAGTCTAGAAGAGGTCAATAATAAAAAGTATCGTTTATTTAATAAGTATACAAATTCAAAAATATATTTATTTAAAAAATAATTAAATATTTTTAAAAAAATATAACATTACAGGTTATTGGTTTCACGATTAACTAAGAATGTTAGTAAATTTGTAATTTAGATTGATATATAGAGATTATATTTCATGAAAACTTTCATTCACTATTCTAAAAATCTACTAAATAAAAGAATAATGAATAAACAATAATTTCAACTTTTCAAAAACACATGAGAAGAATATTATGATTCTTTGCTACAAAGAAAAAGAAAAAGAATGGTAAGAAAAGGAGATAATATTTGTTGATTTATATCCATATGTTGATTTTACAATTATATTAAAAATTATTGTCTTAAAATAACTCTATAAATGGTCGTTATAAAAATAGAACATTTATCTATCAATAACAAACATCACTAATTGTCTTAAATCAAAACTATAAAAAAATAATATGAAAATAAATAGTACTTAAGTATTATTGTTTTACTATAAATTTGGGAAATAAAAAAAGTCTTATATATTTATTTATTTATTGAGAGAGTAAAATAGAATGATCGATGAAACCTAGTAATATGATAATTTCGATTTTAGCTTCTACGCGTGCTTTAATATTATTAATCTGATAGATGTATTGAAATTAATCTGAAAAAATGTTAATGATTTGTGGTTTTGAACTATCTTTAATTATTTTGAGTATGTGTGCATTTCATGGAGCTAATAACTATGTTTGAACTTGATAGGTCGATTAGAGGATTAGGACCTAATCTTGAATGAGTTGTCAATTTTTTTTTATAATTTTTGTTTGTTTATCTTTATTTAATACTAAGTTGTTGGGATTATTGCTTAAGCGATTATGTAAATACCTAAACCAGTTCTTATGCAAATATGATTTCATTTAAGGCATAGTGTTATATATAGGATAATTAACTATTATAAGTATGGAGCAAATAAATTTCTATATAATAAACACTCTCTTAATCCACTAATGATATAAATCACTATATATACTATATATGTACTAAGACAATAGATGATAAGAAATTTAGACCAAATGTTAATATGTGACAAAATATGTTAAATTAAAATCTTCATTAAAATAATAATTATATTTTTCTTATTTTGTGGCTATTTATACTTAGATAAGATATCAAATATACAATAAATAAAAATGATAACAAATAGAATTAATTAATATGTAACATAAGTGTTAAAAGTACGTTGAGATAAAATGGACGTTACACATTGTGTTCTGGTGTTTGATTATGAATGAAAATAAATATATAAAATAAATAAAATATAACGGTCAAGATTTGCAATTAAAGTATTTGACTTTTTGAAAGTAAAGAAATATATAAAGTAAAAAAAATAATAATAAATGATGTATTTATTATTCATTCACAGCCAAATAGATAATAAGTTAGTATTAAATATATTTGTATTTTTCACTTAAAAGAACTGATTTGATTTTTTTTTTTATACAAAAGTAGGTATATATGATATATTAATAACCTGAAATCAAACTTGGCAGGAGACTTTTAATTAATGACTATATTATTGTTATTACAAACTCTTAATTCTGTCGTATTTTTGTATGGTTAATTGGAATAGGAGAATTGTCATTTTAGATATTCGTAAAGTAAGTAATTGAAGTGTAGAAAAAAAAAAAAGAAAAATATTTGTGATTGACAGAAGAAGAAGGAGAATATTAGAATAAGAAAATTGTGGAAGGCAATGAAGGTGGAGCGAAAGTGGAAAGAAAGGTATCTGATTCAATTACAGAGAATGGTGTGTTAGTTATCGTTCATTAGCACGGAATTGGAATCAAACAAACAGAGTGGAAGTAAGAGAAGACTCAGTCAATTGTAATTTTCATAAAAAATTCCAAACTCATCATTCATTCAAGTCTTGGACACGCACACAACGAGGCAATCTTTTCTTTTCTCTTCTCTAATAATACTATTATTTTTTAGTTTAACTAAATAACAATAATAATATATTTTTTTTCATTTTTTCAGTTTGTTTAACCTTCTTTGCCGTACCACAAAGTGGTGGGTGTGGGTAGGTATTCCTGTGGATGCACAGTGCAGACTGAACAAACAAACACAGCGAAGATCCCTATGAAAATTGTTTCGATTTCTGGATCAAGCTCCTATTTTGAAGATAACCAAGGTCAGCAAACATCCCATGTTTTCCTTCCCCTCTTTGCCTCTTCTCGCTTTTCTACGTTTCATTCCCCAAATCCATGTTTTCTCTCTTTCTTAGGCCCCCTTTTGTTTCTGTTGGATTCGCCATAACTGTTCCTGATTTGTGTGCTTTCAGATACCCTTTTCCCCCAATTGAAGTAAAATTCATCCCTTCAACTCAGAATTGTTTGTTCATTAAGAAAAGAATCTGCTTGAGATTAGAAGTGGGAAAGGGGAAAGGTGGGATATGGAAGGGGGAGAGGATCAATTTTATGATACTCGTGAGGAATTGTGTTCTGTCTCTGATGGGGGTTCGGATAGTTCAGAATCAGATGAATCTAGTTCTGGTAATAACGGACATGTTACTAGGCACAAGGTTTGGGTAAAAGACCTTGAAAGTGTTAACCAGAGACGCCTCAATTTCTTGAGATGGATGGATTTGGAGTCTGATTTGAATGATTCAACCAAGAAGGGAGAGGAGTTTGGAGATCAACCTTGTGGGATTGACCGAATCACTGCAACAAGTGGGGCGGTGCTGAGGACTTCTCTTGCTGTTGAGGAGGGTCTTCCCTCAACCTCAAACCATATTGTGTTGGATTCCTTGTCTGGTGAGGCTTCCGGTTCCCGAGAAAATAACGAGAATTCGGCGTGTATGATTAGGAATTTGGATGATGGAACACGGTATATTGTGGATAAGCTGGGTGAGGATGGAACTCTTAGTACCCTGCGTGTTTTGGGTTCAAACCAATTGATTAGCTTGGAGGAGTTTCAGAGAAATACTTTGCCTTCATCGATGGTTCGTAGACATTTGCAGAGAGATGCTGAGAACACAAGGTTGTTGGGAGTTGGAAAAAGAAAAATGAAGAGGGGTTGGCTAAGGAAACTGGATTCTATTGCTTGTTTTGTTCATAATCAAGGGCTTGATGAAACTAAATGCAAAGACTGTGATTCAGTGGATAAAAGTGGGATACAAAGAGTTCGAGTTCATTCGTATAGGAAGCGGTTTAAGGAGCTTTCATCCCTTTACACCGAGCAAGAGTTCAAAGCACATGAGGGTGTTATTTTGACAATGAAATTCAGTCTTGATGGAAAATATCTGGCTAGTGGTGGTGAAGATGGCATGGTACGTGTGTGGAAGGTGGTTGAGGATGAGAGATCAAGTGAACTGGACATTCTGGACAATGATCCGTCAAATATATATTTCAAAATAAATAATTTTTCATGTGTTGCTCCCCTTGGTGTAGATAAAGATAAATTAGTGAAAACGGAGAAGTTGAGAAGATCCCCTGAAGCAACCTGTGTGATTATCCCACCAAGGACCTTCCGTATATCGGCAAAACCTTTGCACGAGTTCCAAGGTCACAGTGGTGACATTTTGGATCTTGCTTGGTCCAAAAGAGGGGTTAGTTTCCCATACAAAGCATGATCTTATTTGTATTCTTATATCTTGCGCTATCTTTAAACTTGCTTATCATTTAGTTTTATATAAAATCGAACTTATTATTGTATACATTCTTCTTTATATGTTGTAGTTTCTACTGTCATCCTCTGCTGATAAGACAGTGCGCCTATGGCATGTGGGAGTTGACAGATGTCTTAGAGTTTTCTCCCACAATAATTATGGTGAGTCTCTATTCTGATACATGATTTGCATAATATTGGTTGTTCTGTAATGTGTTCCTCTATTTTTCATTTTTTTGCTGATAATAGTTTCTTACTTTTGCCTTTGATGCAGTGACATGCGTCAATTTCAATCCCATCAATGATAATTTTTTCATCAGCGGCTCAATTGATGGAAAAGTGCGCATCTGGGAAGTTGTTCACTGTAGGGTCAGTGATTACATTGATATCAGAGAGATAGTCACAGCTGTGTGCTTCCGTCCTGATGGAAAGGTCTGTTTCACTATACATTTACTGTGAAAATTTGTGGCAGGAAAATATCTTCTGTTTTGTTCCTCAAATTTGTTTTCTCATTCTTTCAGGGCACAATTGTGGGCACCATGGCAGGCAATTGTCGTTTCTACGATATCCAAGGTATGCACATATTGGGATCGATAACTGTTAATATTTTAAATTGAAGTCTTTTAGAACCATAACAAAAAGTGCAATTTAATTTGGGCATTTATTAGGTTGTTTCCCCTTTATTCGAGAGCAATTTTTAGTTGCTGATCGTCAAATTCACTGAATGTCTTTTGTGGACATAGAGGGGCATCGTCAACTATCAAATGCTCTCCACGTATTGTGATCATTAGCTAAAGTTATTTAGGTTATTGGTTTGTTGGTTCAGTCTACGTTTAGTGTGAGTGATTATTAGTTGTATATTGCTCTTTGTTCTGTATATATTCTTAGGCCTGCAGGTCAATATTACTTTGAGTAGCTCCATTGTATTGAGGATTGGTTAAACTTATTTTGTTGATATCTCTTTTTATCCTTTTTAAGGATTAATTATCCTCGTTTCCCTTTGTTATGTTTTTCTCCCAGCCTTAATACATCTCTTCTCTCACAAAAATATAATTATGGACTTACACTGGTTGGACAACTATGAGGTCGATGTGCATATGGTCAAACTATGAATTACTGTTTGATTATTTTGATGATAGATTCTGCCTGTGGTATATAGAAGAGAGTCCACACTTAAACCATCGCTCTCAAAAAGGACTATGAGTAGCAGCTTCTAACAATCTTTATATTTTTGCATTCTCTTGTCTAGATAATCATCTGCAATTGGATGCTCAGTTGTGTTTACGAGGAAAAAAGAAGACATCAGGGAAAAGGATCACTGGCTTTCAGGTTGGTTACTTCTCTCACTCTCTTTCTGGTTTGGTACCTGCTTTTCTGTGCCACCCTATACCAAATTATTGAATACTGATCATTATTAATCATTTAATATGTGAATATTTTTTGCAGTTTTCACCAACTGACCCAAGCAAATTATTGGTTGCTTCTGCTGATTCACATGTCTGTATACTTTCTGGAGTTGACATAATCTACAAATTCAAGGGTAGGTTTATACATGTTTACCGTATCTGAAAAATCTTTCTGAAGTGCATTTGGGAAATATAGTACATGAATTATTACTTATTCCTCTTCTTTGCCTGCAGGCCTAAGAAGTGCAGGTGAGATGCATGCTTCCTTCACCGCTGATGGGAAACATATCATCTCCGTTAGTGAGGATTCAAATGTATGTATCTGGAATTACACTGGCCATGATAGGAGTACTTCCAAAGCAAAGAAAATCTGGTCTTCAGAGAGTTTTCTCTCCCACAACGCAGCAATCGCTGTACCTTGGTGTGGCATTGAGTCAATCCCAGGAACACTCTTATCCCCTTCTCTAGGAGAGGATGCAAATCAGAGGTGTTCACTGCCTTCACCGGATTGTTTCTTCTTGAGTAGGGGATTTCTGTCAGAGTTGATCCCAAAGGTTTCTGCAACATGGCCTGAGGAGACACTTGTGGACTCAAGCCAAACACAAACTGTTGTTTCTCCTACAATGTGTAAATCAGAGTACAAGTTCTTGAGAAGTGCTTGCAAGGGAATGTCTAATTCCCACTTGTGGGGCCAAGTAATTGTGACAGCAGGTTGGGATGGATGCATAAGAGTGTACCAGAATTATGGATTACCTGTTCGTGGCTGAAAACAAGGTTGGTTTAGGCTCATTTGTTGGTGCACTCTAAGGTTAGTTGCTATGCTCACATAGCAATAGAGGGTTCTTGTACGCAGTGGAATTTGCTACAATGCAAAGCTTCATTGTTTTCAAGTGTAACAGTATAGCAGCCAGGGCAATGCTTCAGTAGCTGATTGGGGATTGCCTTCACATGATAGTATTCTTTATACCAAGTCAATATCAATTATATGATTCTTTAATTTTTAAGGACTGTTGGTTGAGAGAATTGTAAGTTTCAGTTTTGCTGATGGTCCTGGTCGAAATGTAATTCATGACCATGTGTATATACAGAGGATTGTATTCTATCTTAATTTATACAAGATTTTTTGGTTTACAAAACCTGAACTCAGGAAATGCATATTGAGTTTGTGCATGTTAAAATAGCCAGAATGAAAAAACACAGAAGACTATCTTTCTTTGAAATTTCTTTCAATACTAAAGTGCAGCATTTTGAACTGCTATCCAAACATGTGTCTAATTGCCTGAAAGGTAGCAAGTTGTAGTAATTGATCTCATATTTAATGTTTTATATTTGATCATTTATCTTATTTTTATTTGAAAAATCGTCATATAAAACTAAAATGTCATCATTATATCTAGATATGTATTGGAAGACAAGACATTGTTTAAAGAAGATTCTAAGGGGTGAATGGTTTAAAAGTTATAACATGGATAATATTTTGTCTCTAATACTAGTTTCCGCCACAAAAACTTAACGAACGATCTTGTCACCCTTTTGTCCCTTGGATCATTTTGATGTGCATAAAATTCTTGTGATAGTTGTTTTCCACTGCAAACTTATAATCAGGAGACACATGTCATTTGCATAAAAAAAGTAGATAAATGTCAATTGCATGTAACGTAATGGATGACACTGTTTTAAGCAACTAGTATTACTTTCTATAAGGTATAAGTAGAAAAGATGCTTGTGAATTCAATATTTCCCTAATATAAAAGTTGATGGTTTATCCTATTTTTTATGCTCACATGGAAACTGTAGTGGCATTTGATGAGTGCAGTGTCAACCAAATACTATTTTTTTTAGAAGGAACACAAAAAATCAGAAGTGGATCTAATCTTGAGAAGACCTAGGAAGCATTTGTTTCATGAGTCAATCTTTGCTTGCAGCTGTGATAGTGGTGGTGAATAAACAAGTATATGGTATTTGACAATTCAGATATTTAAATTTAGTTTCATTTGATAAACTTTATTCTTGTAATAAATGAGTTCAACTGTGTTGCACTTTAAAGAGTAGTTCAGACTTATCTTCGACAACTTAATCTTGCTTTTTTGTTTTTTCTTTTTATTGTTTATTTTTCACGTGAATTTAATGTACAGAGGACACATTCAAACACATTATTATTCTGATCATTTTTTATTCATTTAATATTTAATTCGACTTTACGATTCAGTTTGTGAAATTAAATTGAAAACAGATTAGTATAAGTAAAACACAAAGTGATATAAATAAGATTTATTCCTGTTGATTTGACTTGATATTCAACTTTAATGCTAAATTTGGTAGGACTAATACAGCGGAAGGGAAGCCTGCACATTTAAATATGTAATCAGGAACTATATGGTATATATAAATTGGATTTGACAGAAATTATAATCAAGAAACCAAAAGTCTTAATTGTGATTATTATTATAAAATAAAATTTAAATACTTTTTTAATAATCATTTACCAAATTGTAATTTCAGAATAGAGTTTAATAGCTATGTACTATTAATTTAAATAATTATATCATTAACAAATAAAAAATCATTATTGGTATGAATTTTTAAATAATTCCTATAAAAACAGTAAATTTATCATATATGATAGTTTAAAATTAAGTAATACAATGCAAATTTGTTTCATACTATTTTTTCTTAGGAATTTCAAACCAAATAACAAATATAATATAAATTACTTAAGTTAATTTTTATCATAGCAATTACTTGAATTTAAATTCCTATATTTATATAAGTCGTATGAAATATGAAATTCCAGGAAATACTTAGACTAATTAATTATTATTGTATTTAATGGGATTAAAGATCCATTTACCCAAAATCTTCTCTAATAAATTAGAAAATGATGTGCAACGCGCTTAGGGAGGACCCTTACGTCATTGTCATGGCAACTCGTCAACATAATATAAGTATATGAATTAATTAAAAGTGTATATTTAATTTAATGTATGTTAATTTTTTAATTATTTAATTATGTGCATGGAATTTTATGAATACTATTTATGAGTAATATGATTAGGAAATAGAATAAGATTTGTTTTGGACTATGATAGAAATTAAATAGGATGAAAAAAAAAGTGAGGTTATTAACAAGTGGAGTTACAAATAGGAAGTGGGTAAATTTCTTTGTTCTAAGAAAAGACTTGAATACATCCTTTATACATTCTATATAAATACGTAATTATGCTTTTTTTTAGAAACTTTTTCCACTTTTAATTTATAAAATCGTCGCCTTATTTTCCGTGTTTCAAATATGTGTATAGAAAATTATAAAAACAATTTCAACTGTCTGAGTTATAGGGATTGTGATACATATTTAAATATACTTTTCTGACACATCTTATTATTGATCGGAAAATTATTATTTGACACCAACACTTTTCTTTTACCAACTACTTAACAGTCCATTTTAATAATAAAATATTATATTTAAGTAATAATAAAAAACTAAAACAAAAATTTGAAATAAAATAATAATATATATACATAATTATAATATTATCATATAATACGTTGTAATGTCTTAATTGAATAAATTTTATTGAAATTTATAAAATTATTAAGTACTCAAAGATGAGATATAATTTTATTTTTTTTTAATAAATTTTAATAATAAAAATATATATTTACATTATGTCAGAAGATTCTCACTGCTGACAAAAAAAATATATAGTTCACTTGCATCCTTATTCTATAAAACAGCATGCTCATATAGATCGTTAACTCTATTAAAATACTTTAAATGTTCATCTCAATAACATTATTTTGGTGAATACTCATCTCAACAAAATCAATACCATGAATTAGCAAAAGAAGATAAATAATGAAGTGGATGAAACTGTATACATAGCATATCCATGAACAGTCATTAATGTAGATCCCTTCATCTTTCACTCATCTTAATGGAATATAAAGGCATAAAGTGAAAGTGGTATTTCTACTAATTATCTTGTTTTCTTTATCTTTATGTTTTTTATTTTTTTATTTATTAAAAGAAACGTTGTAAGAATTGATGGGTTGTTAAAAGGGATCCGATCTTTACTAGAGAAGTAAAAATAAAATTATTAACAATAATTCTAAATAAATATAGGTTTTTCATATTTTTAAATTTATGAAAATATTCAATAAAACTATTTAATATTTCTTAATTAACAACTTCTTCAAACTCGTTGTGGTTGATAAAAATATGAATAAATTGAAGAAAGAATTTAAAAAGAAAGTTCAAAACAATGAGTCAAGTCTATGAAAGCAGGTTTAGTTGGTCAAACCAGGCTTCTATTTTACAAATATGTAAAGTCTTATTTAAGATGAAAACTTTATTCAAGAACAATTCATAAACTTGAGATATAACCTAATTTTAATACATTTTTTAAATATAATTTACTTAAATTAGACTTCCTATATGCATAAAAAATAATAAGCAATCATAAGACAAAGGGTGAAAAGAAAGAAATTAAAATGCTCACAAAGTTAATCTTCCAATGTCTGAAAAACAATTAAGCATCTTTAATAAATGTACTAAGTATTTTTAAATAATCAAAGTATCCATTGGTAAAATTTATATTAAAATAGGACAATATTTTTTTTCTTCTCTTTGTTATGTGAAAGGAAAGAAATTATAAAAAAAAAAAAGAAAACACGGAATGGGACAACTCAACTCGAGAGGAACCAACCTACATCAAACCAACAAATGCAAATGAGTTTCTTCATGATATTTGCTAAATTTAGAATTAATAAATACTAAATAAAATCAAAGCAAGGCTGTTGACGTTTTAATGCATTTTTATAAAAAAATATATTAGGTTATTTTCAAAGATTCTTCTTTCCCACCAACATTTTAGTTACTAGATCATTAATCAATTGCCCAAATTAATGATTTAAATAATATGCTTAGACAAAACAAGAATGCCAATAAATATCTAAGATTGGGCCATGTTGGACCATAAAAAAATGGGCCACAAGAGGTTGATGGAAGGTATTGGTGCTATCATATGATATGATGTGGATAACGCAATCTAATTTGGTGCACTCATTGGATAGGTGCCAAATCCAACATAACATAACCATCCAAGTGGATACTTCAACTTCCACAAGTTTTGAAAAATATTTTAATTGATTCATTTTAACATTACTCATTTTATTTATACTTTATTCCAATTTGCATCAATCTTTATATTTACAGTAGATAAAAAGAATACATCTACTAAGAAATTGATATTATTTTAGCAAAATCATTTCATGTTTATTATTATTCCTGGTATATGCAAGTTATAGGTTATAAATTTTGTTCTTCACAAGCCAATAAATATATAATTTTTTTAAAATTTTTTTATGTGATGTTAATTTTGTGTTATATAACTGAAATCGCGAGTTCAATCGGACTAGCTCAAGGATAAATCTTATCCAAAAGTAGAAGTTATGCCTAACCAAAACTAATCCTGCTAAGAAAAATATTTCTTCAAAATTTACTAACTTTCGGTCTTAATTCGTTTAGACTTTATTATTATTAAAATAAATAAATATATTATTAGATTTTTTTATGTGGGTTATCCAAGGAGAGTAGTTTGAATTGAAGTGTTTCTATTCGATAATACAGAATCACTCAAGTTCAAATCATGGCAGTATAAAGGAAATATTGTTGAATTTGTTATACTTACTTTAATTCTTTTAGATTTTAGTTAATTGTTATCAATAATATGTTATTTAAATGCAGGAGATCCACTCATGATATTATGTCCTTATCGAGAACAGTTAGATCATTTAGAAAAATAGGAAGTTTATCGTAGTAGTAATATTTAATGTAGAAGCAAAATATAGAATTATGACTTCGATCACATGGTCCAAAATTTGTTTAAAAAATTGAGATTTGGAGTTCGCACAAATGATTTTTATATATGATGATTAAGTTGTCTTACATATGTATTTAAATTCAATATTTTATGAGAGGATTAAATATATTGAGGTAGATTGTGACTTTATCTAATAAAAGATTGCACATAGAAAAATTACCACTTAATTTGTTAACTTTAATGATCAGCTGACATATATTTTCATTAAAATTGATTATTTTTGTAATTGAGTTTGGTTCATATAATTTATATACACCAACTTAACTTAACTAGAAGTATTAAATGAAACTAATATATAGACCCTGTTTATTTTTTCTATTTGAGGCACATATATACACATTTTTTATTGCGATAGGCAAAAAAGATTATTTTATTTATTATTGTATATCTCAATTATGTATATATATATGATTTTGCAAAAGAGAAGTACAATTTAATTTAACATGATTTATGTTTTTAAAAATTAATTATTTTTTAAATAAATAGATAAAATTCAAATATATCGTGATATTAGAATAATTTTATTAAAATAAGCAGTGCAATATTAAATGGAACAATGAATAAGAAATTTCATTTAAAGTATTATGGGTAAAATACCATAAAAAATGTGTGATGGATGAAAAGAAAAAATAATAATAAGGTTATAAAGTGACGCGAGAACTGATAATAAAATCGAAAAGTTATAAAATAATAACGAGTTGATAAAGTGACAAAGATCACTCACCCACAAAAAATCTTTCCCAAGCCAATTTTGTTTAGAATTCCCTAAAACCAACCACTACACCTTTTTCTTTACACTATTTTTGATTTGTTTCCTTGGAAGATTTTCGCCAAGGCACGGATCCACCTCCTAACTTAACCCACCTTCCAAAATATGAATTGCAAAACCCACGTTAAAAGTTGATGACTAAGCAGTTTCAAGGATTCTTATTTCTAGTGCATCATCTTAAGTCTTATTCTATCTTATCATAATGTTTTATTACATTATTTAACAATAAACTTTAATCGACTATGATTGTCAAACCTCTCTATAACATCGCCAAATTATTTCTTGGAACCTACATTATTACATGATAATACAAATAAAACGATTTTAGTAATTAAGACGTAAATGCTTTAAAATATGTGTAAATATAATAAGGAGAGACAATAAACAAATAGCTTAAATCAACATATTAAATTTATACTTAAAGATTTTAATTTATTTTTTAAATAAGACAAATTGTACTTACACAATTTTAATATACAAAAGTTTGTACAACAAATAGAAATTAAAAAGAAAAGGCAAAAGGGTGGGATGGGATGACATGATGAAGAGAGAAGGAAAAACGGTACTACAAAAATTACTTTATTTTTTGTATATCATTAATATAAAGTCAACTGATTTAAAGTAACTTTAAATATAACTTTTAATTGTTATTATAATCAAGAAATTTATCATGTATGAAAGAAGTAATTATATAATAACAATAATATAAGTAATTATACTGACGACGTTGTTATTAAATTTTACACTATTTAATACATAACTTTTATTAAATAAGTAGCATATCTCTTTAGATAATTAGTAGTTTAATAAAGACTTTTTAAAGAATATGATATTATTGGTGAAATGGTCCTAAGTTGATTAGTTGAATAGCACGAGTGACCAATCACTCGTCCATGGATTGCTATGATTAGTTTAACAAAAAATGTAGTTGCAAAATTATTTTTCTTCAGAAGCACGCTCTCTCTTCCACTGGGAGCATGTTAGTAGGTCCCACGCAAATACCATGAGAGAAAGATACTCTTCGAAGAACAACCACCACATGGGCAACCAGACCCATGTTCTTGTTCTATTACTTACATGTTTTCTTCTATTTACAAACTCTGTTGTCCACTTATAATAACTCCAATCGAACTTTCTCGTATAATTTTGTATTATCCCCAGATACACAAGTACAGCTACATCACAGAAACAGAACAATAAATAAACAATATGTACAATTAGAGTTTTCCTGGCACTTTCATTTCTAATCTAGCTAAGATCCAAGTTCAACATAACCCAAGCTCCATAATCATTGTATCATCATGGCAACCCAATCTAACCAGCATCTAAAGCAATCATATTTAGACTTTTTCTTGCAACATTAAAATAAAACCAGGAAGTTTCCTTTTGTTTAGCCTAAGTGATGATCAAAATAATTATACATGACATAGTTAATTATATTATACCCTAGATATCTATAAAGATCATATGTGCAATATTAACCCTTCCTATCATTATCTTAGACTCTGTCAAGAGAGAGTAGAACACTATTAGGGTTGCTCTCTCTCCAGACTTACTTCGTGTGTGTTTTGCGGTGTCCCAAGAAACTTCAAAATTCAAGGTGCTTGAGTAGGTCAAAGGCAGCTTTTGGACCCCTAGAAATCATGAATTCAGAAGTGGCCCATAACCTTGAGGCTTCAGTTGAGTTGGTTCCCAATTTTGAGGTTGAGGTTTCGTTGCAGTCAGCAAAGTATTTGCCGGAGACATCGAACAGCCTCGGATGAGTTGCCACATAACATGTTGTAGCAGCTGCCTACATTTTCATTTGCGTTGAGCAGATCAGCACTAGAGTGTTAAAGGCAACGACAAAAAAAATACTTGTATAAAAGAATTAAACTGCTTATTTATAACATTACATTTTCAATTGTCATTATCAAAATATCTCATTAGGAAGGACAGCACAATAGGCAATAATGAGTCATGATGCATGCATACACTATTTTTGAATTTACATTGAATATAATTAATTACCTGAGGAATGGTCTTTAAGAGCTTGGAAGCCAAAAAGAACACTAAATCTGCAAATTTATTTTAGAACATGAAAGGGAAAATGACAAAATCAATGACCATCATCATACAAAAAATAGAAGCTAAATCTATCACCCGAAAAGAGAAAAAGGAAAAAAAACAGCAAAGCAAGATTGGCTTGTTTGTTAGGTTCCAACCTGTTAGTAAACCCTCACGCTCCCTGGTTAGTCTGGTTCTCACAATCCCAGGATGAACACAATTCACAGTCACGTTGGCCCCCATTTGCTGCAGAAATCACTTAATTTATTAATATTTTATTGTGTCAAACAAATAAAATATATAATATAAACCAATCAAGTAGCAAGAACGGGGTTAAAGGAATCCAATTCCTGGGAAAAACATGATTACTGAGTAGGGAAACAAACAAATGTGACTTTTCGAGATGGATAGGATCACAGAGAGATATTGCATTGCATGTGAATTAATTAAATAATAAAAGAGGAATGATTATGAACATAGCAAGTGTCTGTTCTACCTGGAGTCTACGTGCAAGCTCCTTGGTGTGGAAAACGTTGGCGAGCTTGGAAAGAGCATAAGCACGTGTGGCGTCGTAATGGCTGGGGGACACAAGACAAATTTCAGTCCAAAGATGCGTGCAGTGTTCACAAACACGTATACATCACGTTCAATCATTTCAACTTAAATTGACTACTTTTTTTTTTTAATTTCAAAAAACACAGTATTGTAAGCAAGAAACTAAAAATGATTGTCACATCTCACAACAACACACTCGTGCTGTTGTTGTTATTGCCACCTTTTGTTACGGCTCATAAGAGCCAGATACGAAATCGCATCGCCGGAAAACCACCCGTGGATGCTGGACGACACGTTCACTATCCGACCCTGCACTCCTGTCTCCTTCGCGGTTTCCGCCATCGTCTTCACCAACAACTTTGTCAACAGAAAATGACCTAAAACAAGCATTTCCTTCACTAATTAATTAATTAATCTTACATTATTGCAATTAATTATTTCTAAATTAATCACCTAAGTACTTCTTCAATTTAATTAACACTTAATTTAGTTATTTTCTCACCTAGGTAATTAGTGGCGAAGGTCATTTCAACTCCGTCTTCAGAGATAGCGTGTTCATGCGCAAACTTTCCGGCGTTGTTTCTAATATTCATTCAAATTCAGGGATGAGAATCCTGAGAGTGATTTCAACATATTTTTTCCTTTTTTTTTAGATAAAAATGGAAATAAAATAATTGAAAGCACGAAACAAATTATTGTTTTATATACATGAGAAGATGGAGAGGCAAACCGAGAGAGTGAAACTGATTTACGAAGCTTCTAACAGAATTGAGAGAACTGAGATCAAGAGCCATAACAATGATCTCCGAATCAGGACACTCCGATACTATACGCGCTTTCGAGTCTTCCGCAGCTTTCACGCTACGCGCCGGCAGAATCAGCCTCGCTCCACGTTTCGCTAACACACGCGCCGTTTCAGCTCCGATTCCAGACGTAGCACCTGATAAATAACATCGCATATAATTTATTTCCATAATTACTTATGAGAATACATTAATTATTATAAGCAGTTACGGAAATAACTTACCGGTGATGATGGCGGTGAGGGAGCGGAGATCGGCGCGGTTTTCGGTGACTTGTTCGGCGGTGGATTTGGAGCCGAAGCCGCTTGGACCGGCTGAGCCGAGAAGGTATTTAAGTGTGTCGATCATGTTAGGATTTGGAGTGAATGTTGGAGTGGACGTTACTCCGAAGAGTTTTGTGAGTGGTGGAAATTAAATAAAATTGTTGTTGTGATCCTTCTGGTTCTGGTTGTTTTTGTGGTGATAGAGAAAAAAGAGGGGGTTTAGGACTTGACTTTGGGATGTACTGTAAAAAAGGTGATACTCTTTTTCACTGTCAGGTTTAGCAGATGCTGCTACTGCAATATACAGCTCTGCATTAATGTGAATGAAAGAGAGAGAGAAGCGAAAGAGGTTTGGCGTACGTGGTGAGGAAAATAAAAAGAAAGAAAAGTGAGAGGGGAATGATAAAGAGGAAAGGGAAAGAGGCGTGAGCGTGATACTGATACTGCCACCAACAGAATGGTTAAAGGGTACACATGAAAAAGAAGATGCACAAACATATACATTATATATATATATATTAGATTTTTTGGACTTACCATTATATATATTACTGACACTTGCTGAGGAAGGTAGACTACAGAAAGAAGGAATCGAGGAGAGGGGAAAAAATGGAAAGAAAAAAAAGTAAAAACAAACACAAGGTACTACATACAGGGACACATTTCTCGCGAATGTACTATATAGAATAAAAAATAGTTTACCTTATTTTCTATTTATATCCTAATTTAAATGTTATATATAATGTGACTTGATAGTCAAAATAACGATAAATAATATCTTAGAATATTATTTAATCTTAAAAAATGATGTGCAGGAGTGTTTGGGATGAGCTTTTGCTTTTGCGTGGAATGTGTGTGCCAGGGAAAGACACCGATGAGATATAGTGCTTTTTATTTCTTGGCACCTCTCTAACCTTTCGTCACCGTGGCTAATCTGGTTATCATTCTACCCATCTTTTACCCCTACATTATTTATACAATAAATTATATATTTTAAGAGAGAGTAAAAAAAACTTAAAAAAGTGATCATGTGTGTAAATAAGTTAGAAAAAAATATTATAGAAACTACAGTTATGATTTAATTATACCAAATCTTAACTGGTACCACAGATTATCAAACTAAGAACTTTTTTTTACTAAGAAGAAATGCCCTGTTTTATGAAATTTTAATGTATTTTCGTATACTAATCGGTACTTTTAAGACCTTCACTGATGATACATAATCATTTCGTAATTGGTGTAGACTAATCTCTACTGAAATTATAAAAAAAAAAAATTGTGAGTGTTGTTAAATGTAATATTTCCACATTTTTTATTTTTATTTACTTTTCTATTTTCATTCTTTCTAGAAAATTCTATCTTCTTAAACCTCACCCTTATCTAGGGGCATCTTCTCTCCCACATCAATGAAGATATGTGAAGAGAGAGAGAGATGGGATCTCGTTGACTTTTTCATAATTAACGTCCCCAATGCATGTTAAATCAATACATGCACTCACCTTTTTAAACCATAATTCATTGCTTCTCTTTCTTAGAGGAATCCAATTTTTCTCAATCAATGCGATATTTCTCATCATACAAAAAATTAATCTAATTTTAGTAGAAGTTTATCAAATGATAGTAGAAACAGTTTCTTCCATTTTGAAAAAAAAAATCAAATTTATCTGTTTTCTACTATTTTTCTTCCATCTTCCACCTTTTCTAAACAACCTAATCACGACAAAATGTTTAAAGGTAAATGTTGTTTTATTCTCTCAACCATTTTCCTCTGAAAATCACTCCAATCAAATATACTATACAAACAATAATTTCTAATTTATTGCTCTTGTCGCAGCTGTTTAAACTTACAGTGAATAAAAATTAAACTCGTAACTTAAAACAGAAAATATATTAGTAAAGCGCGAGAGTAAAATTACAAATAATTATTTTACATAACTAATAACACATTTTGATTTATTTTCAGTTCTTATTATTTTTTTTGAAATCATTTTTTATTCTTATTTATAATATAAATATATAATAAAAATATTTAAAATTAAGAACATATATTTATATACATTGAATATTTTAATTTAAATTGTATAATTTAAAGACTAAAATATTTATGAATGAAAGTGTGAAAATGTAAGATTATATGATAGAGAGGAAGGAAGATGAAAAGGGCAAAAGAAGTAATGGGTGTTGTCGGTTGATTAATGAAATCCAATAAATGCAAGGAATTGGGAAAAGAGATAGATAACCAATGCACAAGAATCTATGTGTGTATGCCAAATAATTGATATTACTACTTGCTTCCTTTTTCTCTAAAGATTATTTTATAGAAACTAAAACTATAATATTTTTTATTTATAAAAAAATAATTATATTATTCTACTTTCTTTTGTATTTTCACCTAATATATAAATACATGTGAGAAAGTAATAAGATCTTGGAAAATTTATAGTTGCAGTGTACGAGTATAATATGAGAGAGTTGAAGATGCATTTCAAAATATTCTTAATAAGTTAATCTCTTCAATATAAATCTTTTGAAAATGTTGAATGTGGAAAAAATTATGATTTATTTATTTTTTAAAATATTATTAATTATCAAATTAATCTTCTTTTATGTTTTATGATTTTATGTTCATTAGTACAAAACATGAGTAAATATTTATTAAATATAAAATAAAGTCTAAAGTTGAATTAATATATTTTTTAAGAATGTATGATTTGATGAGTACATGAACATGACCAGACTTTAATAAATAAAGCATGAAATGAATGGATGAATGGTGAAATGAGAGAATAAGTGGGAGTTGCTTACTTTAACATTAACAAGCATTGGTCAATCCTCGATTCTACCACCTTCTATTGGTCAATCATTATTGTTCAAACACTAATTAATTATCCATTTCTATGCTAAGCATTAATTATATTTAAATCACTGCTCCTCCATTATCTTTCTGTTAAACAAATTTTTAATTATATTTTTTTAAATCTCTTTCTATTCTTATACTTTCTCAGTTATTATCTATAAGGTTCAGTTAATTATTTATTTTCTGATTATAAAACTTAATTATCTAATAAATAAATTCAAATCTGAGATCAAGTATAGTTACTTAAACCAAGCAAGTTTTATACTATTCATATAGTTAATCTTTTTCAAATAGATTATGTACCATATTTATTTCGAAATGAAATATAAACAAACGAACCTAGTCAGTGTCCACTCTAACATGATTTTTATTGCAAGTTTCGTTTTCTTTTAATTGCAGATAATAAAAAAATATATTATATCAAAATTAATTTAAAAGTATATTTATATGGTGGTCACAATGCTTCAACAACACTATTAATAATGACATAATAAGCGGTATTTCAATCTAGTTTATTAACACTATTACATTTTAGAGATTTTATTTGATAATTTTTTTAATTAATAAGTTTAATAAACTTTTTCAATTAATAAACTTTT
>Ga0099825_1000025_pt1 | contig 80510 bp, 34 predicted proteins | sample SiratroredBW_FD_76838 | JGI IMG/M metagenome (GOLD analysis project Ga0099825, IMG submission 76838) | Root nodule microbial communities of legume samples collected from California, USA - Siratro red BW | ecosystem: Host-associated > Plants > Roots > Nodule | place: USA: California | collected...
CTTTTCTTTTTATTTTCTCTATTTTTTTTTTTTTTTTCCTTTTTTTTTTTTCTCTTCTTTTTTTTTTTTTCTTTTTTTTTTTTTTTCTCATACAAAACTTAACATTCTGCATAGTTTTGTGGCTAAACAAGCGGAGAATGGACACTGGAAAAAAAAGTAGATGAGTGGTGTTTTGCATAAATAAATGTCTGAAAAACAGAAAAAAAAAAAAATATATATATATATATATAAGAGAAGAACTGAACTTTCTAGACAAATGTGATTTTGTATTTTTTATAATAATAATAAAATTATTAATATTAATAAATAAAATTATCAATAGAAAATAAAATTCTATTTCTTGTCGATTAAATAAATATTTTTACTGTCTCTTTTGTTTTTTTTTTTACTTTATCTGTTTATTTTTCTATCTGCTGAAGGTTTTATTTTACTGTATCCATTTCTCCCTTTTGTTTCCTTCTTTCTTTTTCTTTCTACCAAACGGAGATGAGATAAACATTGGTCTTCCTCAATTTTTTGTTTTTTTTTGGAACCCAATAAATTTAAGAAAAAAATATAATATTGACATCATATATATATATATATAATTATTTGAAATTATATTTGTTATGTGTAATTAGTGCATTGGTAAAGAGTAAATTTGTTTTTGAATCTCCTAAGTATATGAGTGTGAGAATATAATTCGTTTTTTCACGAGTTTACAAATATTTTTTTTTACAAAAGACAATTTTTCACTTTTATTTTATACCACAACTCCTTACTGTTTATTAAATATATCTCGCTAGTTTGTTTATGATTATTTTTAATATGTTTTTTCAAGTAATTATGCCAGAATATTTGCTAAAAAATAATTACAGATAATAAAGTTCCTGAAAAATAAAAAATAACATAATAGCAAGTTGAGATTTAAGGCCTAAAGAATTTACCCAACCACACAACCTGGAACTAGCTAAGGTTCGGCCCAGAATATGGTTTTACTGAATGCTACTACTATACCTTTAACCGTTGCACACAGAGAAAAGGTGCATCAGATTTTGCCTTCAAATGTTAAAAACATTCATTTTAGTCTATTTTTTTGTTACTATTGTTGTTATTATCTGACTTTATATTATTATTGTAAAATGATGATAAAATTATTAAATTGTATTTATTCTTGTAATTATTGTGAAATCATTACTGAAAACATTTTTTTATGTCAAATTTAAATTTAATATATCTATTTTATAATTAATATATATTCAAACATACAAAAATTATGAATTCCTCTGTCAAGTAGAAAATACTCTTATTAAATATTACTTAATTATTAACATAATTATTATACAAAGAGTTAAAACTAGTCTTATATACTAATATATTTGTTAATGTGGTTCTATTCAACTTAGGTTTTATTTTATAAGATAAAAGATAACAATAAATAAATGAAATGTTTTGTATCACTATATCTATTTACATGTTGTTGTAGGTGATACATGATCTATCTTTAGATGGGACGGGGTTTAACATATATAAACAAATGTCTACTTCTAAATAGTATTTGTTCTAGGTAGAGTTACATGTGTTTTATGGCTAAAATATTCTTTTTAAGGTTTTTTTATGTTTTTCTTTTAATGTTTATGCAGATAGAGTTCCTTAAGAAAGGTAAATTGGTAAACATTAATTGTTAAGAAATAGATACCACTTTCAAGATTTCTCTCCACATCTTCTAATAACTATATTCATTTGAAAACATATGCAATAAAAATTTACAAACCTTAAGAAAATAACTAAAGGAACTATCTATTTATATGCAAATCTCTTCTTCTTAATATTATTGAAGCTTTGCAAAACTATTTTATCCTCTTTGAGTGTTTTTAGATAGGAAAACCTCAGCTAATGTTTCAAATAATAAAACAAATAATAGTTAATTAATCTTAATTATTTTATAATAACTTTTGTAATATATAATTTTTAATTATATTTGTTATTTGTTATGATCATAAAAAAATGTAGATATATAGACCTATAAGTGCTTGTTCTTTCAGAGTAATTACAGACAATAAAGAATAGTTATCTTCAAATACTTTGTAATTAAATACTATAAAGTTAATAAAAACAGATTTATTTTATAATTTTTTATAATAATTATTATAATATTTAAATTTTAATTATATTTTTTATATATTATTTTCATAAAAAATATAAATACATCTATACGTATGTGTTTTCACTAATAAACAATAAATATAATATTCTCAAAAATATATTATTATTAATTTATTAATTTTGTCATATTGAATGGCCGGATTTAGAAAACACAGATTTTTTTATAACTTTGTTTTGTTTTTAAATCAAATTCTAAAATAATATTTAAAAACTATTATTTTTAAAATAAAATTAGTAAAGGGAATATTTAATAACATGGTTTCAAAATACTCTTCAGTTAATTAGATATTTTATTGTTAATGACTTTGTTTTATTTCATATTATATCAAGTTGTAATGAAAAATAATTTAAAAACAATATATTTAAATAAGATTAAATGATACTAAGTAACAAACACAATAAAATTAGTTAAACTTTCTTATAATTAAATTGGGAGGAGGAACTTATAATTTTAACTCTTTAGACGTAAATGTATAATTTGAATTTATTATTCTCACATCTTAGCAAACAATTTTTCCACTATATAACATATATAACTTTATTTATTGAGTGTAATAATATAAAGAAGTAATAAGATTGAATTAAAAGTAATACATATAAGGAGGTGAATTTAAGATTATTTTGAATGATGAAAAGATTGTGAGATTTAAATGTAAAGTTTGTGAATAATTAATAGGTGTGATAGATATTTTAATTTTTTTAATTAACAAAAATATAAGATTACAATTTTGTCTTTATGATTAAAAATAATTAAAAATAAAATATAATTAATCTTTTGAGTATGATTGATGAATTATTATTGTTTTTTAATAGAATTATAAGATTATCAAATATTTTAAAATTAAAATTAAATTGTTATTAGTAATATTATTATTATATAAATTTATTTTGATTATTATTATAATTTTTAATTTTAATATTTTTTTTAAATAACATTAATATTATTAAGTTATATTATATAATAAATTATATTTATTTTATAAGTGAAATCAAAAATAAAAAATATATATTATATAATCAATTATATTTATTTTATAAGTGAAATAAATAAAAAATTATACATGCAGAATATTAGACTATGTACATCTTATGTCTCAAGAAAATAAGTAGTGAGTTGTATGAGGTATTACTATCGTGATTTAACTATAAACATATATGATTATAAATATTTTGCACATAATCGATTATATGGCAAGTAGATAATTAATTATTCTTGTCAATAAATATATATATATATATATATATATATATATATATATATATAAAATTGATTATATGGTTTGCGATAATCGATTATGTTACTTTCTTGTACGAATCTCACTCACATTGCACCTCGGCCACCACCATTATCTTAACCAACATTTTAAAAGAATATTTGCCAAATGAGATGATCCATGCAATGTTGCACCATAGAAGCACATGTAAGGTTAAAAACATATTTTCATCCATACCAACATGACTTTGTCCTCTTTTCTTCAGAAATATCAACCTTCCCTCCTCTCTCCGTCTTTATACATTTCAAAATCAGCATTAATCATCATAATCAAAATAAAAATATATGTCTTTATATAATCATTTACAAAACAAACTAAACCAATCAAATATTAAGCTTTAAATTTAAATTTTAGAATCAAAACAGGTAGTAAGCTTTAAATTTAAATTTTAAGGATAAAGAAAAAAATATATTTAAAAGTAATTATAATTAAAAAATAATATTATTATTTAAGTTGATGATACTCCACATTTATAAAATCATAAAAAAACTCTCAAACCAATAATAAAAAACTTATAAAAATTCTATATGATTATATTATACTATTATCAGGTACTCATATGGACATCCAACACTACTTTATAATTATAATTTTTTAACTAAATAAAATAATTGTGATATTTTATTTTCATTCATAATATATTGTCATACATCTTTTATTATTAAAAATTTGGCATTTATTGTTAAGTGGTGTCTAATTATTAACATAACATCTTTCTTTTTAGAGTATGTTCCAATATCAATTTATTTAACCTAATTTTTAGTTTTTATGAAACATCATTCTCTAAGTTTGTCATCTTTATTTTCAAATACAGCTAAAAATAAAATTAATATCAAACTTCAAATGACTTAAAATCAATAATAAATTATTTTCCTTGGATCCAAGTTAAATTTAACTCAAGTAACTATATGTCTTGACATGATCGATAGAAAAAAATAATCTAATAAAGAGACCTGAATAAAATCTATATAAAAAATTAACACTACTTTAATTTAAAATTATCAAATATTAAATTTTTTAATATTTTTTTTTATTTATAAACTTAAACTCGCAGTTAGATCATCTCAAATTCCATTGCATTGCATGAGGAAAATAATGATTTAATAAAAGTAAAGAAATTATGACCCTTTTAGTTTAATTTGAGAGATGGTAGATGCGATTAAGTGAACCACTTAGCAACCATTGGCTTCCATTAAAAAATAATAATAATAAAAATAAAATAAAATAACAAAGAAAGCAGACAACAAACCACCATAACTATTGTTGAAACTTTGATTCATATTTTTGGACACACTGGAAAAACCAAAAGTAGATAACTTACATCAGAGGAAGAGAAATTTCATTATTGCAGACATTGACCCATTTCGTTCAGCAATCATTTATTTTGTAAGAGAGAAAAATGGCAACAACTTCCATATGTAACATATACTCATCAATCATGTAATGCAATTGTTCTTACTATTTAACATCGCATATTCAGATTGAAAGTGAGATCCAAGTTATAAATTCGGCAGAAATCAATAAGATTAATAATATATCATGAGTAAAGACTGATAAATTTATTGTACTTTTATTAAAGATTAGTATTTTATATGAATTTGTTCATATAGTTCTTTCTTTTAAAAATTAACACATCCAAAGAAATAAATGTTTTTTTTCTTACTTATTAAGTTATAATTTTTGTACGTTAGTTGCTATTTAATCTGGACAAAATATATTATTTCCACATAATTTACAGTGTTTTTTCACAATAATAAGTGACCTTTATTGGTATAATGACAATATTTATAATATTATAAAAGTTTAAAAAAATTTATCTTACAACTAAATTATTGCATACATAGCCTTAAGTAATAAAAGTAATGGGTTTAATAGATATGTATAGCTACTCTGAAATAAGATATTAGTTTAGGTATAACTTTTAATAAATTACATGATAAATTCTGATAGGAAGATTCATTAGGTGTTTATATTATTTATATAAGACATTCATTTAAAGTTGATTGAAGATTAGCTCTGCTACAAATTAATATCACTAACTACCTTTTGAGGAATTTGTTAACAAGTTTTTCTGCGAGCAACTTAGGCCATTATGCTTTAGAGGCGAAGGATATATATATTAAAGGGATATTAAAATTTTTGAAAAATAGTCCTTTTCATTATATGATATTTTAAATTAAGAAAAACTCGTGAGAGATTAATTTTTTTAATTAGTAATAAAAAATTATTAATACTGCACCATAGTTAATACCCTTTTGATGACACATAATGTGCTGGGTTACAACGAAAATACATTAAATAACTTGTCACAAAAAATTAGCATTTTTTTTATGGAATTGAACTAAGAATTAGCAATTGGATTTCTATTGGTGAATAATAGGGATGAATTAGTGATAAATTAGCAACCCAAAAATGGCCACAAAACATTCCCTCACTGATACTAATGTGTATAATATATCTAAAATATCGCATTGTAGTTTCTTTTAAATAAACACATAATATTAGGTTTTATTTTCGTATTTTATTTTTCTAATTATTTATTGAAATATTTACCAAGACAAAGACCTTAATGGCCGTTCATTTTATTGTAAGAACTGACGTTTTTTGTTTGCAACATAAGTCTACTATATTAAGCAAACAGAATAAAATAATTTTGAGAGGTCTTTATTCAATATATTTTTTTTCTTTATAACATGATCACTTTATATTGCTTCAATTGTAAGAGAAGGTCCAAATTTTACATATATCACAACTTTTTTTTGTTTGTATGTTTTTATTTCAAGAAAGTTGAAAATTGGAAGGTGGAAGTTTTATATGAAGGCATTAATTAATACTTATGTTGCATTTACCAAGACAGGTGACCGTTTTATTTGGTGATAAGCCACAAATTTATTTCTAAAAAAATAATTTTATGCTAAATGAATACATGACAAGTTATATATCTATATTTGGTATTGGACAAATTCAAAAAGATGATGTACACATGAAAATACCTAGACGGCATAATACGCCGAACTATGTTGTTTTTATACATCATGTCATTATGTCATTAGACAGAATTATTGTCACCTAGTAATATTTATATCCATGAAAGCTAAGTGAACAATTAAAATTAAAAGCAAACCCTTTTTTTTAAGAAAAAGGGTCGTAGGTAAAACAAGTAATTGATTAAATCGTATAAATAAAGACGTACTTGATTATGAGCTTTCGAAACAAATAATATTAAAAAAAAGTCATTTTTTATTATAAAATAATAGTCAATTTCTGATAGTGATGTAATTGACAAAGCGTCCTTAGAATGGTTAACAATGTAAGCAATTAGATAGAACATGTTCCTACCTTTTATCTAAAGAATAAAATAATAGAAGATTAGTTGTATAAAAATAATATTAAAATAATAATAATTACCACATAAGGAGCAAGATGCAAGAACAATCAAAAGTAGGTGGCGCGAAAACAACCGTCCCTACTTCTCCCTCCTTTTTCCTAACTGAAACCGTTTTCTCAGTATTCTCTTTAATTTCTATTTTTATTTTAATTAAAACCTTTTTCTGGTAACACAAAATTCGTTGTTTCTATTTATTTTTTAACTCACTTTCCCTCTCTGCTTCAAAATCACGAAACTGCCATCTCCGGCGACCGGAATCTGAGTCCTCTTCGTAACCGGAGTTTATTTACAGGTAGGTGTGAAGCTCAGTTGTAAATTGTAGTAATAGAGTGAGTTAGGTTATGACTAAATTTTGCATTATGCTGTTAGAAATTTGTTTACGATGAGTAAATTTAATTTTTGGTATACTTTAATGGTGTTGGAAGTTGTGGAAACTTGAAACTCTCGTTTTTTAGATTGAAAGAGGAATTTGGGAATAAGAATCATTGAATGCAGTCTAGTACTGGTATTGTTTCTGTGCGGTTACATGAACAGTGAAACACTTGAACGTGTCTTCAGTGAGCGAGACACGAACCTGCCAATCCATACATCTGTCATGGATCTCTGTTCAGAACCGTTTGTTTCTTTCAGGTAAAAGGGGTTTTCTCTTTCCCTCCTTGGATTTTATCAGAGATATTCCTTCACACCAGTCAAAATCCCAATTACTACTACTACTACTACTCTATTAAATTTAGTAATTTATTTATTTAAAGAAATTGCAGGAAACAATGTCTCTGAATCATGTTAGGTTTTCACAATAGTTTTATGGGGATGGACAATGATCGTCCCTGCACGTGGACCTCCTTGTCTTTACCCGTCTCCCAAACAACAATACCACCATTGAGTTCAAACTTTAGTTAAAGTGAGGTAATATATATTATATTTTGCGTAGCATACAAAACAAAAGAGTCTCTATTGAAAATTCTGTCTGCATATTTTAATAGAGGAAACTCATGACCCAGTTGTGTTAGTATTATTGTATGTTATGGTAATTAAGCCTTCTATTGAGTTTAACTTGGTGTGTCTGTGTGTTTGGGGAGAGGAGAGAGTGTTGTATTGTAAGAGATATTAGATACCTTTTCTCTTCTTTTTGGGCACGCAGGTTATGGCATCGCTTTCATTGAATTCCCTTTCATGAAAAGGAGTTGAGAGAGAAGAAGTTATAGGACAGAGTGGGTTTATGTGGAGTGAACCCAGTGCCAGCCCACCCGACCATGGCATTCTCGTGAGAGAGACAAAAGGGGGAAAATTAAAGCCTCTCTTCTTCTCTTAGCCTACGCACTTCCGCTCTCTTATCCTGCGCCCTCTATTATTCATTCCATTGACTCCACTTTCCCAGTATCCCCAATTTCTGAGGGACCCCCTTCCCCGCCAATTCAACCTTTCTTTTTTTCTTCAGTTAACCGTAAACCAACAACGTTTTCATGATAAAACGTTAAATGTACGTTGAGACAGTTTCCGCGAGTTTCTCTCACCCGTTACACCAAATGTTGTTTCCCCTCTCCATATTCTTCTTGCTCTGTCATGATCTTGTTGGATTCGGGCCTTTTTGTGTGAATAAAACATACCCACTTGCGTTTATTGCCTGTGATTCTCAAATTCCTTCTCCAGCAGATCTGAGTCTCTGTAAAGATGTGCGCTTTTCTTATTCTCCCTTTATCTTTTTTGATTGGGGTGTGTTTATTCTTTGCTTTTCTTTAGTTTCCCACTCTGTAGTATCTTTACTTTATTTTCATTTGCGGCAGATTTATTGCAGGGAAAAGGATCTTCTTTCTGGATAACCTGTGCATTTCACTTATTCCATTGAGTGCACACATGATTGCCGAAGAGCCAAAGCAGTTAAGTTTGGTTTAGCTTTATGGAAACTTCGATCAATGTGGTCTAATTGAGATAGAGTGGATGGATGTATGCGAGTCAGAGCAGGCACTAAGGAAACACAGAGCAAGAACAAGACAACCCTTGGTTTTTGCTGAAAAAAACAATGCAATCACCGCCAGACCCTTGGCAACAAGGGAAATTACTTCACGGTATAGGTCACCTTCTCCTACTCGGGCAGCCCCATCTGGTTCTTGGCGATGTCCCTCTCCAAGCCTCACAAGGCCAACAACACCTGCATCATCCAAATTATTACCCAAAAGAGCTCAATCTACGGAGAGGAAGAGGCCGGCGACTCCACCTTCCCCACCACGTCCTTCTACACCTGTCCAAGACTCATCGATAGATGTGAATTCATCATCGAGAAGGGTGGCTGGTAGCAGAATGCCAGAGGCCCTTTGGCCATCCACAATGCGAAGTTTGAGTGTTTCTTTCCAGTCCGACACTATTTCCATACCTGTTATCAAGAAGGAAAAGCCCGTGACCAGTGCCGTTGATCGTACACTGCGGCCCAATTCAAACGTGACTCACAAGCAGGTTCAAACACCAAATGTAAGAAAGCCCACGCCTGAGAGAAAGAGGAGTCCTCTCAAAGGGAAGAATGCTTCTGATCAAACCGAGAATTCGAAACCTGATGATGGTTTGCATTCCCGATTGATAGATCAGCACCGGTGGCCAAGCAGAATCAGTGGGAAGGTTTGTTCTAGTGCATCCAGTAGAGGTATTGATCATACTGATAAGACAACCAGAACGTTGAACTCTTCAGTTCCAGGAACGAGTGTGTCTTCACTGAGAAGATTGTCTTTACCGGGTGAAGCTAGTAAGCCCTTGCGGAAAGCTTCTAGTGATGCTTCAAGACTAATGTTTCTCGTTGAAAGTGGTAGAATAGGAAGCGAGGTGAGGCCAGTTGATGACAGCTTTCAAGTGTTAAGACCTCATAAATTTGTTCCTGCAATTACATTGGACAAAACGGGATTAGCAGCTACAGGAGTCAGATCTCAGGTCTTGCCTACTCCAGGATCAGGGCTCCCATCACCAAGTAAGAATTCAGTGTTATCCTCTTGTAGTTCAAGAGGTGTTGTTAGTCCATCTCGGTCAAGGCCTTCGACTCCTCCTAGAGGGGTTAGTCCTTCTAGAATAAGGCCTGCCAATTCATCCAACCAATCCAAAAATGCAATTTCAGTACTCAGCTTTATTGCTGATTTTAAAAAGGGAAAAAAGGGTGCAGCCCTCGTAGAATATGCTCACCAGTTGAGACTTCTCTACAACAGGTACTTGCAATGGAGATTTATCAATGCGCAAGCAGAGGATGTCTTTTACATCCAAAATGCAAAAGCGGAGGTATGACTTACTGTCTTTCAAGCTGGCTTATTCTTTTAGTGTAATTCTTCTGCTTTACAGAAGATTATGTATAGCAAATAATTTCCCTACATCATTTTACAAGAACTTGTCCAATGATTCAGAAATCACTATACAACGTATGGCACACTACTCTGTCTATATGGGAAACAATTATTCGGAAGAGGATCAACCTCCAGCAGCTGCAGCTTGAGCTGAAGCTGAATTCTATTTTGAATAATCAAGTAATACTTCTCTCTTGCCTGAAATATTTATCATTTCTGAGTGCACTACATTCTTGTTGATGATAAATTACAATTTTTTTCCGGATTTATGGTTTTGGTAATTAAACTTGAGATAGTTATTGTGGAGTTTATAAATGATGCAAATATACTTGGCAATATGTTGGCCCTACACCACATTGAAAAGTTAAGTTTTATTGTCTATGCTAGTCTGTCATAACAGGTTATTCATAATTCATATTAATGACTGATTTTAATGATTACAATACATATGCAATGCTATTTCCCTATTTAAATGTTTCGACTTTCTTTAGATACTTAATGATACTTTTTTTGATCGTGGTCCTTTTACAATTAATGAAGCAGATGGCCTACCTTGATGACTGGGCTGTACTTGAAAGGGGCCATATTGATGCTTTATCCGGAACTGTAGAAGACTTGGAGGCAAGTACTCTTCGTCTTCCTCTAACTGGAGGGGCAAAGGTATGTATGGTTTTTGTCTCTTGGTTTGATGCCTGCATAGAGACACTACTACATTAGCATTCATTACTATGTTTACACTTTTACAGGCAGATATTGAACATTTGAAGCTTGCAATCTGTTCGGCTGTTGATGCCATGCAAGCAATGGGATCTGCTATTTGCCCTTTGCTCTCACGGGTGAGTTAGTTGTTTAGGACTTCTACTGGTTTGACTCACTTTATATAACCTAGCTCGTGCTATTTTCTGGGTCCAACACGTTTACTATCAAACTTCTTTTCTGCGTCTGATTTTATATTTTCCTTCCTAAACAATTTTCGTTTTTGACTCAATGGTAAATCCATAATGCATAAAGGTTGACACCATGTTATTTTTTGTCTGTATAGGTGGACGGCATGAATAATTTAATTTCTGAAGTTGCTGTTGTGTCAGCACAGGAAAAAGCGATGCTTGATGAATGTGAAGCGCTACTGAATTTTGCAACAGCTATGCAGGTAAGAGTCATGATTTATATGGCTGATGAATTATGCACAACAAATCTCTCGATTATTTTTTATGTTAAGAACGAACATAAATTAGTTGGAAATAAATTTCACTTGCATGTATCTCAATGTCCATTATGTTTGATTTTATTTTATCACTTTCGGAGATTCAACGTCAGGAGCCATATGTTATTAGAGAACCATTCTAGCATTCTTGATCTACAAGAATCTAGGCTCTGATCGTAAGTTAGTGCAATTTTTGCTACTTAGTCGCTGCTTTTGATATGCTGGGGCCTTCCTTGTCTATCTTTATTACCCGGTCTAGCGGATGATAGTGTCATTGTCAGCAGCATAAGGACAGTGGAAATTGCGGCTGTAGAGTTTTCCTGTTTTTGAGCTATAGTCCCTTATATTCACTGAATTGACTGATGTAATGAATTTGTCGCTGAGGAAAGTTAAGCATGTCATTATGTCACACGATGCTTCTGAAGGTCAAAAGTTTATCCCTTTTTATTTTGGTATAACTTCAAAGTAACTTTTTGCTTTCGACATGCAAAGGTGAAGTTTTGTAGCTCTTTTGCTCCTCTGCCGTTTAATATCACTGAATTGACTGATGTAATGACAATTTTGCAACCGGCTGATGAATATCTTAGAAAATAACAATTATCAACAATGAATCTTAGTTTGCCAGTAGCATTAGTGCATTTATCTGTATATGTTTTGGTAAGAGAACAACGATATCTTCAGTTGAATATGGCCGCAACCATAACATGTTTTAATTTCATTATTATTTGGAGTAAACAGGTTGAGGAATATAGCCTTCGGACGCATCTCATGCAGATCAAGCAAGCTTCTGCGGTGCACAAGTAACAAATCTCGGAGATTCAAACACGCTAGGCCCTGCCTGCATCTATGCTAGCAAGGAGTCTCTTGCAGCTGCAGCCAAATTCTTGGAAACTATAATTTCTGGGACATTACAAGAATGTTTAGAAGATTCTTGGGAATGTACGGCTGAAAGTTCAAGAATCAACACCCGGGATTCTTTACCATTGTAAATTTTTGTATTAGGCTTCTCCCCCTCCCCCTGCAATTTATATTCTTCCATTGTCTTCATTTTTGCCTTTCTTGTCAACACTGGTGGCCCAAGCCTCGTATCAAGCAAATCAAAGGAAATTCCAGATTTAATTTTACTGCATCCCAATGGACCAAGAATTAGAGATTAATCTTTGGAGCTACAAAAGCTCATGAGTTAACCAAACAAAACAAAATCTTGAAGCTTCTTATAAGAACTAACAAGTTTTAAAGGCTTAAACTTAAGATTTAATTTTAAGATGAGACATGCCATATTAGTCTAATTATTCTTTCTTATAAAATTTAAATCTATTTTTTTTAATTTTTTAAACCACTACATATGAATTAAAGTGTCACAATTTTAGTTTAAAAATTTTCAAATTATATAATATTTTAATGAAATATTAACTAATTTATTCAAAATTTATACTCAAATAAATTACATTAATATTCGTACTTGTAACATATGAAATGAAATATATTATTAAAAAATGAGATTAATTTGATTAAAGTATTTAAGTAGATAATGTGTGTGTTGTTATTTATAATTTATTACAACGAAACCTTAAATTCAGTAAATTTAGTTAATTTTTAGATGTAACTTAGTTACCAAACCGTATGTATCATGTTGTGGTGAAGATCAAAGGTAGAAGAAGCGGTGGTGTGTTGCATTCAGATGATTCGTGGGGACATTAGCCGCAACACGCTCCTCGCCCTCATCAACAAAGCCTGCACCTTCCCTCACCTTGCCGAAACCCACACGCAGCTCATCCGCAACGGTTACCACCACGACCTCGCCACCGTTACCAAGCTCACCCAGAAGCTCTTCGACGTCGGCGCCGCGCACCACGCACGTGCCCTCTTCTTCTCGGTTCCCAAACCCGACATCTTCCTCTTCAACGTCGTCATCAAAGGCTTCTCCTTCTCTCCTAACGCCTTCTCCGTTTCCCTCTACACCCATCTCCGCAAAAACACCAGCCTCTCCCCCGATAACTTCACCTATGCCTTCGCCGTCGCCGCGTCCCCCGATGACAAGCTCGGCATGTGCTTGCACACGCATGCCGTCATCGACGGCTTCGCCTCCAACCTCTTTGTGGCCTCCGCGCTCGTTGACTTGTACTGCAAGTTCTCCCGCGTGGGGTATGCCAGGAAGGTGTTTGATAAAATGCCGGAGAGAGACACCGTGCTGTGGAACACCATGATTACTGGACTGGTGAGGAACTGTTGTTATGATGATTCTGTTCAAGTGTTTCGGGACATGGTGGCGCAAGGGGTGCGGTTGGATTCCACCACCGTGGCGACTGTGCTTCCGGCTGTTGCAGAGATGCAAGAGGGGAAAGTTGGGTCGGGGATTCAATGTTTGGCTCTGAAACTTGGATTTCATTTTGATAACTACGTGTTAACGGGTTTAATTTCGGTGTTTTCAAAATGTGGGGATGTTGACACGGCCAAGTTGTTGTTTGGGATGATTAAGAAGCCGGATTTGGTTTCTTACAATGCCATGATTTCTGGGTTTAGTAGTAATGGTGAGACTGAGTGTGGGGTGAAGCTTTTTAGAGAATTGCTTGTTTCTGGGGAGAGAGTGAGTTCTAGCACAATGGTTGGGTTGATTCCTGTGTCTTCTCCCTTTGGGCATTTGCATTTGGCTTGCTGTATTCATGGGTTTTGTGTGAAGTCCGGTATTATTTTGCATCCTTCGGTTTCAACTGCGCTCACGACTATATACAGCAGGCTCAATGAAATAGATTTGGCACGGCGGTTATTTGATGAATCATCGGAGAAAACAGTAGCTGCTTGGAATGCTATGATTTCAGGTTATACACAAAATGGTTTAACGGAGACGGCTATCTCTCTTTTTCAGGAAATGATGGCGACTGAATTTATTCCGAATCCAGTTACCATCACGAGTATTCTTTCAGCTTGTGCTCAATTAGGAGCACTGAGTTTTGGTAAATGGGTTCATCAGTTGATTAGAAGCAAAAACCTTGAGCCAAACATTTATGTTTTGACTGCTCTAATTGACATGTATGCCAAGTGTGGGAATATTTTGGAGGCTTGGCAATTATTTGACTCGATGAGTGAGAAGAATACCGTCACTTGGAACACTATGATTTTTGGTTATGGGCTCCATGGATATGGGCATGAAGCACTTCAGCTTTTTAATGAGATGCTGGAATTGGGGTTTCAGCCATCAAGTGTTACTTTTCTTTCAGTCTTATATGCTTGCAGTCATGCTGGCTTGGTAAAAGAAGGCGATGAAATATTCAATACTATGGTTAATAAATACAGGATTGTGCCCTTAGCTGAGCACTATGCATGCATGGTGGACATTTTGGGACGAGCTGGACAGTTAGAAAAAGCCTTGGAATTTATAGGGAGAATGCCTATTGAACCAGGACCTGCAGTGTGGGGTACATTGCTTGGTGCTTGCATGATTCATAAAGACACGAAAATAGCCCGTATGGCTTCGGAAAGGCTCTTTGAACTGGATCCAGGGAGTGTAGGATACTATGTCTTACTTTCTAATATATACTCTACAGAGAGAAACTTCCCAAAGGCTGCTTCAGTACGGGAAGTAGTTAAAAAAAGAAAACTATCAAAGACTCCAGGGTGCACTCTAATTGAGGTTAATGGGTCCCCACATGTCTTCGTATCTGGTGATCGTTCTCATTCTCAAGCAGTAGCTATCTATGCAAAGCTGGAGATGTTAACAGGCAAGATGAGGGAGATGGGGTATAAGCCAGAGACAGTTACTGCTTTGCATGATGTTGAAGAAGAAGAAAAGGAGCTCATGTTTAATGTTCATAGTGAGAAATTAGCCATTGCTTTTGGCCTTATTACCAGTGAACCTGGTACTGAGATCAGGATCATCAAGAATCTTCGGGTTTGTTTAGATTGTCACACTGCAACTAAGTTTATTTCAAAGATAACAGAAAGAGTAATTGTAGTTAGGGATGCCAACAGATTCCACCATTTCAAAGATGGGACCTGTTCTTGTGGCGATTATTGGTGAAGCTGAGCAAATATTTTTTCTTGAGTTATATTTGACAGATGCATCATGATCCAACCTTTTGGTTTCGTATTCTTTACCTTACAACAATATATGATGTGGAGTCTGGACCCTCTTGTGGCCGTCCACTTGAAAAGCAAAAAACATCATAGAATTGGTTGAATAGGGCTTTTTATAGTAAGTCAAACCAAATGGCATCCGAATTCTAGCATTCTTTAAATAAGATGCATCGTTGCTATTGTCCTTCGCTCACTTCAACATCATACAGAACAGTTAATTCAAACCAAGTAACCTTCTTGAATTACATTCTTTTGTCCAGCAGAAGGTGACGTTCTCTTTTGCCAATTTTTGTAACAGCTGTTAATTAACCTTTTCAAGTTTAAATTCTTTCCACAAGTGAGAAAGTTACTTTGTATCTCCTATCTAAACATCAAGTTCTCTCAGTATGTTTGCTATTCTTTTCCTTTTTGTGGTGCTTTAAGAAGTATCTTCTGTAGATAGCAGTCTATCTAATTACTGCAGGTGCTATTTATAGCTTTGACTGAAGAAATGTGAAGTAATATTGAACTACTATATGTGTTTGGCTCAAAAGGAAAACAAAGGGGGAGGAAGGAGGACATGGAGGATTTTTTTTTTAATTTTAGAGATGACGGGGCTAAAATCCCACCCTTCCCATTTTGTCTCCCTATTAGTGTCGGAGGGAAAGTGATTTGTAATTTTTTGAATGTGTTGTTGATGAAATTATCCGTGAGATTTATCCCTTCCTTTCCATTAATACTTACAAATGCTCAACATGCTGCAATTGTTTTTTCTCTCCCCTTCCCAACCAAGGAGATTCCCCGCCCCTTCAACCAAACCAAACAAGGGGGAAGCTCTCCTTCCTCTCCCTCATCGCCTCTGAATCAAACATCAAGGTATCACATGTAGCACTTTTGTTCCTAAATTTGTTTATTATCCAAGTTATTTTGCATTAGGTATCTTGGTGTCAGTTCCTGTGCTTGTAATGATTACAAATATCAAATATGAATGTTCTTTTTATCGGCAAATGTCAGTTGCTAATATGTTAGTTTTTGTTAATATGAGACTTAAACCCGTGCTATCACTCCCTCCCTTCCACTTTTACCACCAAGCCTATTCTAACTTTCATTAAACATGAAAGTAACTGCTTTTGGATCACTGTTGGTAGAGAAATGCGGAAGACCTGAATGCAATCCAGTCGTTTTCATCCAATTTTGCACTATCTGTTTCATGGAGAATATGCTTCTTATAATAAGCAAGTGCTCGTACATTTCTCTCTCTCCTTTTCTTGTTATTTACTTCTTGTAGCAAGAGAATGCTGGTGCTCTTGCTTCCTGGTTCAAAGACTATCACTGATTTAAATTAGCTAGCATATTGTCGTTCAGTAGGTCACATTATGCAGTTTTTATGCATCATTTTGTATTAGACGTAATGTGCTAGATAACCGTGATAGAACATTAACTATATATGCTAACTTGCAAGAATGTAAAGGTAAACCTATAACTTTGATTTACTTTCCATTCCGCAGGCAACTTGGGCCAAAACAATCGCTAACAAACATCCAATACATTACACCGATGAGAAAACTGCCTTTGCACTAGCCAATTTTCACTTCTTCTTTTCATCCTTCTACATGTAAACTTTGTAGGTTCACGCATCATATAGCACAACAAAGAATTTACATTCATCTTCAAAAGATGCCCACAAAAGGGTAGTGTACGAAAACCAGTCTTTCAACATTTGATTCCACATAGCTTGGTATCAGGTCCCTTAGTTTTTAATACGAATGGGTCAATTCTTACCCAAAGCAAGGAGAAAATGGAAGCCAATAGTACCGACCTTCTACATGTAAACTCTGTAGGTTCACGCATCACATAGCACAACAAAGAATTTACATTCATCTTCAAAAGATGCCCACAAAAGGATAGTGTAGAAACGCCAGTCTTTCAACAGTTGATTCCACATAGCTTGGTATCAGGTCCCTTAGTTTTTAGTACGAATGGGTCAATTCTTACCCAAAGCAAGGAGAAAATGGAAGCCAATAGTACCGACCATATAACAACTATGGTCGGTGTGCGGTTTTGGCGACCCATCAAACCTTTAAGGAATGGATACAGATGGACAATCACCCAAAATGAAAAGAACAGTTTTCCAAATAGAGGTCCCCAGGATTGGTACCCATTGTTTATGGCATCTGAGATTCCAGCAACAACGCCAACAATATTGATTATTAGGATAGTGGTTGGAGGAATCAGGAGAGTAGTCCACTTAAAGGTGTATAATTCTCCAAATTCTTCATCATCTGCTGCCTTTGATGTAACAGTGAAGTTAGTGTCAATTCCAGCCAAAACCTTCAGAAGACCTTGTATGACTGCAAAGAGGTGAGCTGACACACCACCAATGACCCAGAATTGCTCATTTCTCCACCATTCCTCAATGCTCACTCCACTCCATTTCAACTCAAGAAGGCCAGTTGCAATGATTGAAGAGAATAGAGCAACGAAGTACAGACCCGCAAAAGTGCTTATCTGTATCATCAGCAACCAAAAACTACTTTTATAAGCAAATAAGCTTAGCACCCATTCTATAATTATGGATTTAAGTCCTGCTCTACATACGAAATTCACGAGAATCCATATTAAGGTAACATCAAGGAAATTTGGAATGCTATAATTTCAAAAGCATGTCATGTGTGACTAATTTTTCAACATGTGAGAATTAGAATGGTGTTGTTACCGGTGGCATGATGAATTTATCAGTGAGTAAACAGACAGCAGGAAGGACACAATAGGCAACTAGAGGTATGGAGGTGAAGGGGTAGACAGTTGTGTTTGCATAGGCAAATCGCTCAAGCCACTTCAACTTTCCTTCCTTATAGCCATACCATAAAGGACAATGGCGACTGAAGAAGATTTCAATGGAGCCAAGTGCCCAACGAAGCACCTGGTTAAGCCTGTCAGACAAGTTGATAGGAGCAGTACCCTTGAATGCAGGACGCTTTGGCATGCAATAAATGGACCTCCAACCACGGCAATGCATCTTAAAGCCTGTTAGAATATCCTCTGTAATAGACCCATAAATCCAACCCAGCTTCATATTTGGAAAGCAAAATACCATGGATGAGCTTATTTTCATAGTGTGAACAATATATGGTAAGATATCAAGGAGTCTCTAGGCTGTTGGTGTTACCTCAATTCCCCATTCAGTTTTATCTTCATATCCACAGCTGATTACGTGAATGGCTTCTTTAAGCTGGCTTGCTGGACTTGAGGAAGGAGGCACACCACCTTCTTCCATCAAGGTTGAAGTCACAAAGATAGATGACTGCCCAAATTTCTTCTCAAAATTCATCTGGGACATCAACATCTGTTTATCATCATCCGGTCCTATTTAGACATGGGATGGGACATGGGTTAGAAAAGGATAAAGTGAAATATATTTGAATTGTAGTTACGTCAACATTAGTGATCAGAAATATTAGAACCTCTTAGGCTTGCAGCCTCTCCATCTGCGCCATTCCCTTCATACTTAACCTTCTTGCGCTTTCCAAAACATGGGCAACAGTCACAGCTTATCATTTTTGGACGTTTGGCATCCTTGGGAGGATTATAACCGTATAAAGCTTGTCTCCTAAATACACACCCAGTGCCAACATATGCAGGACCCTGAATACCATCTAGACCCTTCATATTAATCTGCACAGAAACAGAAAGAAGTGGAAATGGTTAATACTAGCTTACACTGCTAAACAAAAAAGTAAAAATGATAAAACCAAAATGTTCAAGAAAAGACCAAGCCATGGTGATGTTATGTTTCTTGCAGGACTTACATCAAAGAAAACTGTGTTCCTATTGGCATAACGATCGTGCCTATCAATGCCATCAAATCTTTGAGGAAACTGGACATAGCAGACCTTCTTCCCAGTTTGGGGGTCCATTAAGAAACACATGGCCTCTCGAGCAGCTTTGCTGTTATTGACATAATGATCACAATCCAAATTCAGCATGAAAGGAGCATTTGTAAGCACAGCAGAGACCCGAATCTGTAAATTACAGCATTAATTTTAAAGCTCGAGTATTTGTGGCTCATAAAGGTGAATGGACATCATAAGAACAGCAAAAACTTCTAAGAAAGCTCTACCAAAGCATTCATAGCCCCAGCTTTCTTGTGGTGTTGGAATCCTGGCCTTTTCTCTCGGGAAACATAAACAAGACGAGGAAGCTCGTTTCCTTCAGTATCATGACCTCCACTGTGACCAAGAAAGACTTGAATCATACCAGGATGATCCTTGGTATTGTTTCCTGGCCATGGTGTCCCATCCTGCATAATCCATCCTCCTTGTGGAACCTTCTGAGCTTTTGCCACAAGTGCATTGACCCTAACCTTAAACTCTTCATATTCTCTCTGTCAAACACCCAAATACCAGTGAATAAACTTTAAACTAACTTCTAAAGCCATATTTTCAAGTACCAGTCTGATAGATGTGATACAAACCTTCATAGCTCGACGCTCCTTAACAAATGTGGGCTGCACCTTGTCCTTGAGGTAATCAATTTTCTCGCAGAAGTACATCTCTGGTGCACGAGGTTCGATAGAAAATTTCTTGCAGAATGGTACCCACTTCCTAGCAAACTCTGCAGTTTCTGACAGGGCCTCAAAAGTACACATTGAAGCTCCATCATCAGAAATGTAACATGATATCTTCTCAACCGGGTAATCCATGGCCAAGATTGAGAGAACAGTGTTTGCTGTAACCAATGGAGGTTCCTTCATGGGATCCACAGTACTAACAAAGACATCTACAGGAGCAAGCATGTTTGGTTCACCTTCACGCTCATACCTAATAAACAACTTTTTAGTCAGCAATGTAAGTTGACTTCAGAATGATACTATAGCAAGAGTGAAGGTGCCTTAATTTACCTTATTGAAAGACGATCAAGGTAGGTCTCTCGATCAATGGGATACCATTTGGGAAACTGATCAAGGATCCATGAAAAAGCAAACCAGATTTCACATATAATAGAAGTTAGCCACAGCCCCAGTGCATCATGTACAGGATTCATCAGTCTATATCGGAGGAAGAAGGCAAGGATAACAAGCCGCGCCACGATCACCATCCTATATGGATTCACTTTGCTGGATGCTATTGGTACCTTCCTTGACAGTGGTTGCCTTGCTTCATCCAACCTGCACAGTTATTTTCTTCCCATCATTACTATTAATCATAGTTAATCCACAGAAAATGCATCACAGTTTCCTATTTGTAGCACACTAAGCTTACATGGCTGTTTCTGGATCTTCATCAGGTTCAGGCCCTAAATTTCCTTGTTGCAACTTCCAGTCATCAACTCTATCCTCTTTGGTTTCATCCCATTTTCCGTTTCCTGCTTCGATAACAGCAGGCCACATATTGTAAATAAAAATTTAACCTTGTTGAAGTATTCTAAGAAAAACATTTCAGAGTTGTACTTAAACAAGTTCAAGAAGTAAAAGTCTCTATAGGTAGCAGCCTGAAACTAACACCAGCATAATCCGTTTTGCAAGTGTACCAAGAAAATTCCAAAAAGAAGGCTATTAAATTTTTTCAATCACTCTCATCAATGTCTAAAAGCTAAGACTATATAAGCTACATCTTACTAGGATCAGATGCCGGATGTGGGTACACTCGATTCTGCAGTGAAGGGTGCTCCCCATAATAAGATGATATTGGCAACTCTCCACTAACCTGCATGCATGCAAAGTTAATATACGATTTTTTTGGTAAATACATGCAAAATTATCATAAGTCTATTGAACAAGGAAGTTTTGTAGAGTAAAAAGAAGTAATGATTTGCAAATCTTACAGGCCGAGAACGACCACCGGCAATAACAGCTGGGAACTGAGAATTCTCATCATCTTCAGGACCTCTTCCATAGCTCATCTTCCCATGCAGCATGGCCTCAGCAGAGTGATTATGCTTTTGGTCATCAATGTTGAATTCATGTTCGATATCATCCACGTCTTCCTCATCATCATCTCCCTCAACCCGCGGGCTCCCTTAACGAGCAAAATCAGAACACAATGAATTTACTGTTCCTTCATTTTTTTCCCCGTGTCAATCCAACCAAAAGAAGTTTGTTCAAACACATAAAGGGTTTGAAACATGGTTAAAAGTTATGTACCTTTAAGACGCTTGTATCTGGTCTTGCACTGTGGACAAACTTGTCTCCCTTCTCTTCGTTCATACTCATAGCATGGTCGGCATGCCGGAAAACCACACTCATTGCATGCCACAAACAAGTCTCCATCCACCGTGACTCCCACATCATCGCCACATATCTCACACACTTGCCCATCCAAGTTCTTCAAAGGCTTGTGCTGCACCAAAACCACACAGTATTATAAATTGATCAATAAACTTTTTGTGAAAATGAGAACACCCTTTTGAATTTTATCCAAGTAGTTTTCATGCATGGTTAGTGACTACCTCTTCATGGCCATGAATGACAACGAGCTCGTTGCGATTGTGAGAACCAGCGACCAGTCCAGCGCTGGCTTCCATGTTGGTGGTGGTGACTGGTGAATGGACAACAATAGTGAGTGGTGAAGTTGAGAGGAAAGTTTATGTTTTATGAAGGAAAAGTGAGGCTTGCAGGTTTTGGTGTGTTCACCTAATATGTGCATGTTGTTGGTTGCAGGGTCTCCATTGCCTTGAAGTTAAGCTTCTTCCTTTTGTTTTTTTCAACCACCGTCTCCTTCATGCAATCATCAACAATGACTCCACGTTGCTCAGATGTGTGCCTTTCTTTCCTCCTTATTTTTCAAGAACCTTAATATCATTGCATAGAATGTTTTGTTCTTAATTACTTTATATTTCATTGTAGGATGAGAAATATTTTTATTAATGAGAAATTGTAATTGTACTAAAATGTTTTATAACTTCTTTTTTTTAAAAAAAAAGGAAAAAAACGACTGATGAGAGAAAAAATAAAACTACATAAGTTCATGAATAATATAATTCTTTTTGTATTTTTCATGCACTCGCTTTGTATTTGTGTTTATTGTTATCTTTCTTTTTCGGGTGGTATCGTATTATGACTTTACAATTTAATTTTAATGCATAAGTTAAAACAGTGTTAAAGTGGAAAAAATACACCGTATTTTTTTTCAACCATCTAAAATTAATTAAGTTCCAAAAAGAGTTATAGCTAGTTCGACTTAATTAGAAATCTCATGTTCATACAATAAAATTATACAGTAGTTTATTTAAGTTTTCTTATCTTTATTATAATCAGTTATTTGTCTTATTTCCTTATTTGTTTTTAAATTGATTTGTGTTTCTTTGTACTCTTGTTCATTCATAAATAGCGTAACAAATGGGCAAGAACTGTCAGATGCGAAACTATGGCGTTTTTATTTTTTGTAGAGATACTTTATATTTTTAGGGACCAGAATAATGTTTTATCCATAAAAAACACTTACAAGAGAAGAATTCAAAACTATTCTTATATCAGTAATCATTAATCTTTTCGAAACTTCCATGAAAATGAATGAAAAGATCATTTGATTTTAAATAACGTGGAAATATGGCCTTGTGTTAGTTAATCTATTGCTTAAAATGTTCTTTTAAAATAGTTTTTTATTCTCTCATGGTTGTTAGCCAACGTAACCACATGCTTATCTGAATTTTGAAAAAATAATGGTCTTGTTAATTACTATCTTCAAGATAATAGTTAAAAATTTAATAAAAAAACTATGGAATATCATGTTAACATGATACATACCTAAAATCCAAGGCGATCCAATAGCAATATGATACAGCTCTAGATAAATAATAATGCTTACAAAAAGATTTTTACTTTTTTATATAAGCTAAATTTGTTATTTTTTATAATCGTTGTTTAAAATATTATGTTGACAATTATTTAACAGTATAAAATTGATTTACACTTATTGTGAACTCTAGTAAAAACACTACTCATAATTTCAAAGTAAACCAATCCGTTTACGTGTACGTTATTACATTAGCATTTTATTGACACAAATGCAGTAGTGAAACTCATTACATTTTTGGTTGTTTGATAATAATGGCTGAGAACTCTCCACTTATCTATTGGCCTTCTCTATAAGAAACTAATGAATATTCCCTGAAGATTAGGCATGTAATTTACCAGAAAAGGGGCAATCAACATCTTAACAACAAAACATGTCACAGAAGAAAACAAAGGATGTTACTTGACTTGCCTTAAATACACTTTCTATTACTTTGGCTTAATTGCATCTTCTATAGGAAAATGCAATTAGAAGGTGCACTCAACATTCCAGTTAGAGAAGATTTAACGTCACCTCACAAAAACCAGAAGATATTACTTAAGACTTAATTAACACTTTTAGTCACTCTATTTTGGAGCTTTTAGGATGTTTGGTCTTTCAAGTCTATGTCAAAATTAAGTAAAGTTAATCCCCAGATAGATTTCTTCTATGTAAAACTTATCAACCAAAATATCAAATTGCACTAAAACAATCCCAGTTTTTATTCACTTTAAACCGTAATTTCATTGCATAAAATATTTCAATTTTTTATAATTTTCTTACTAAATTTATTAGTATTAAACTCTTAATCTCAAATCATCCTAATCCACCTTAAATATTTAGATAAAATAGCAATTTAGAGTTATAAAATAGAAGAACATCAGCAAATACTAATTTTATTTAATTTTTAAAATAAATAAATGCAAATAGCTCAAGTGTTTGGATTTATCACTTCCAACAGAAAAAATATGTCAAAGTATCCCGTCAATTGCAGTCCTAGCAGAGGCTTTAAACACATTGTAAAAGAAGCTTGAAGGTTTAAGATTCCAGGTAAATAAATAAGAAGGATCAACAAAGTAAAGATAAAATAAGATACACACTATCTCTCTCTCTTTCTCTTCATATATCACTTACAAATAAAATAAATTTCATTTTACAAGTCGTTAAAGATATGTATCAATTTAGATATATTTAAATTATTATAAGATAAAATAAGGCACAGGATAACGTGTTGCTTTCAGGACAAGTGGACTACGTTGTGCTTACTTATGCGAGCAAAAACATGTGGAATATTTTAGTTTTCTTGGGACGTAAGCACTTCAGAACTAAGCTAACTTCAAATCGTTAGGTCCGTAAGTTGCAGCCTCTACATCTTTAGTTAAAATAACAAGCGTTTGAGCTCAACCTACAGATAAGGAGGAGATCCATAAAGAGGTACTTAGCGTTCCCTTAACCATATTAGGCCGAAAATTGACGGGTTTCCTTCCAAATCAATCGTTTGTTAGGACCATGTGCTTTCTTGTCTTGATCAAGGTGACCCTTCGACCTGTCACCAACTTTACATGCATTGGATTGGAACACAAGTATGTAAATATTATTGTCGAACTCAAATTAAATGAGTATATATTACCCACATGCCATTGTCCTTTTATGATTAGTCTTGTGAAGAGCGGTTAGTTGTATACTGGTCTCCCTTCAGCAACTTGTGTTCGAAAAGCCAAGGCTGCCTCTATAATTAAAATCCTCGAGAATTTATATGCTATTATTGCACATGATTATAAATCATATAACTCAGAACAATCCAAGTTACTCAATTCATTCTACAATTAGAAACTAGCTTGGAAGCTTTCCGTTACGCTTGGACACTGGCGGAGACTTCATCTTTAGCTGTGTTGTCTTTTTTCTTTGGTGGTTCTTGAGTTTTCTGCACAGCAGCTTTGTTTGGAACCAAAATTATGAAGATGTTTCTGTCACGGAAGTTTTTTGCCTCCTCTAGCCCAGCCTGCACATAAGTGTGGTTTGGATATAAAATTCAAACAGGTAATAAGATATGTCTCCAATGACCATAAAATTAGATATCGGGGACAGAAGACTATGAAATGAATTTCCTAAGAGTAAATCCAATGCACTTATGAAATTAAATGGAAATGGCAAATATAGTGGTGCCTGATAATTATTAAAATGTGCTAAGGGAGTATAACTCGATAAAGTACCAGTATAACATATCTGTGAACAGTATCCTTTTGTATGGAAAATAGTCAGGTTTTTAATACCTAAGAATATGATAATTATAACACGGCAAAGTGACATGACGTACCTCCCCGACATCATTCTGAAAACGTGTAATAAGCTCAATAGCCATATTCCTGAATTCATTCTCACGACCCTTAAGGTTTACTATGACCTTAACCTGCAGGAATGGATCCCAATGATCTCAATACATTAGTATATGTGTAGGAGCACCATGCTTGAAATGACATGACAATATAATTTATGCAACCTTGTCACCATCTTTCAAAAATTTCCGTGCAGCTTTCAAACGCACTGAATAATCATGCTCATCTATGTTGTATCTGTTTCGATAAAGTACAAAGAATTAGTAACAGAAAGGCATAATTACAAGATTGTTCTAGTAAAAATAACTGAGCATAACTAAAACTCTTAGCTGTAACTGATCTAGTTATGGAAGAAAAACATAAATTACAGCATAAATTTTATGCATTTAATTAATACTGCAAACAGCCGTTTCATATATCTTTACAGTGTGATGCATCACACAAAAATTCCTCAGTTCATCTGTGAGCAAACAAACTCTTTTCGGCGCATCTTGGCCTAATTGATCCCATTTTCACCACCAAGAAACAATATATTAAATAATAAAATGCCCAACATACGCAATTTTTTTTCTATATTACTTTCATCTAATTTTCTAAAATAGTAGGCAGCATGATTAAGAGAAGAATGAATTGTGTCTACGAGAAGAAAAGTTGGCAGGAGAAAACGTGAATTAGAGATACCTAAGTTTTAAGTTGTGGTGTTATTGACATAATGGGAATAATTGTATATAAGTACTGAGAAATTATGTTGCGAACATACAGAGGTTACGAGATAGGATCATAGCTATAAAATTTGTAAACGCTAAATATGTTTTTAGTTCTTGTAAAATGAACGAATTTTGGTCTCGATTCTTATAAAATGAGCGAATTTAGGATTTAGTCCCTAAAACATTTTTCCTTTGGTTTTCATCCCTCCAAATTTTGAAACCATTACTTTCAGCCCCTAACATTCATCTTAGAACAAAATAAATAGCATTCATTTTAGGACCAAAACAATTTTTGGGAGTCAAGTGTTGAAATGACACCACATACACACTATTGGATGCCACCCAGGTTGCCATGCAACATCCCATTAAACATGTAAATGGTTAACTAACGTCTTATGACAATAGGATCAAAAGTATTAATTTTAGATTCTAGACTGCTGAAGTCCGAGGGAAAACTTTTAAGGGACACCAAAATTAAAGAGTGTTCATTTTACAAGGACAAAAATATTTAACCCAATTTTTAAAGGAAATGGGGTCTTTAAATGTGATCAATGCTTATATACCACAAGAAGGGTTAGAAGGGTGCCACAAGATAAGATTTTGGGAAGATTTTGAAGCTTTAGAGGTAATGTATCACTAGGAGGAAATAAAAAATAGAGAGAGGATCTAAATGGCTGTATAGAGAGCACATCTAGAAGTCTAGAAGATACATGGATTTAAATGGGGGTTAGAATATAGTAGAAACAAACAGAGATAGTTATGTTCTCGTTATTATTTTTCATAAGGAAATCAGAGAGAAACTCTGCATGGACTACAAAGTCACACCCAGTGAGAACTTGAGTAGCCAACATTAAATCTTGATGACGGACATAAGAAATGAGAAGAGAGTATGAAGGAAAAGCAAAGATAGGATCAAGTGGTGACAATTGAACTGAAAGAAGAAGAAAAAACTCAGTGAAGAGTCATAGAAGAAGTGAGTTAAGAGCCACATGGAAGTGTAGATATGTAGGACTGCACCAAAGGTCAACTTTGAACCCTTATCCCTTTACCTTACTCTTGAATGTGTTGAGCACATTGAAAGATTTGATGCCATGATGTATGCTTTATACCAATGACATAGTTCTAGTTGGAGAATCAAGAAAGGAAATAAATAAAGTCAAACATGTAATGACTAGCTTTGAAACCTCATTTATTTTGCTGACGCAATAACCCTAGATAGAACAAAAGTAAAACTAGGAGATGTAGTACACCACAAGTCATGTTATTTAAGTATCTAGTTTCCATCACATGGAATAACAGAGAAATGGAGGGAGATATATACAATAGGATTCAAGTGCGATGGAGAAAATGGAGGAGTGCTTTGGGTATCATTTGTGACAAAAAGGTACCAACCAAGCTTAAAAGAAGATTTTATAACACAACTCAGTGTTGAATGGAACTGAATGTTGGATGGTAAAAAGCTAAGAATAAATTCGATGTAGCAAAAAAGAGTGGACACACTAAACAAGATAAAATTAGGAATCTATTAGAGAAGAAGTAAGAATAGCTTCAACTGTAGAAGAAATGGTAGAAACTCACCTTAGGGGATTTGGACATGTGTAGAAAAGACATGTAAAACCCCCAATAAGGTGAGTACATTGGATGAAAGGTAGCCTAATCAATAGAGACAGAGGAAAACTGAGAATATATGTGAAACCATTTGACATCATTTGGTCCATGTAGTTAAATTCACCTAGTGGGAAAACATTAGGTTGTTGTAGTTCCTCTAGTTTTCTGAAAGTAACTGAAATAATTAACTTGTGCAAATGTTGTTAACCAAAGCCAAAATAGATTGCCTGAAATAACAGAATATACTTCTTCAAATTTATAACCCTTATTAAAAATATTAATAAAAGTAGTATTAAGAAATCTGAAGAGCAAGAGTCCAGAATTAGCTTAGGACATTACCCCATTTTGAGCTCCTTCAAATCCATCCGATTAGCTACATTTAAAAGACCATTTGGTTAGTAATTTATTGTTTTTTTCTGAGTTTTGCAAATAATTTACAAGAAAATATCAACGCTTACCAGCACTTTTCTTCTGCTGTCCTCTTTTCTTCTTTTGTTGTTCATATCGATATTTGCTGTTCAGAAGAAAATATAAGGATCAATTACATGGTCCAACAATTATTAAACCATAAGTATACAGGTGCTCAATCATGTCAGACAGATGTAGATCTAGGCACGTCCTTTCATGCAGATTCATTTGATTTAGTTAAACGAACATCAAATGCTAAAAGTCTTTCTTGAAACAACTTCACAAGTGTCAATTAATCTCCCCATTGATCCCCTGTTACTTATTGCTCTACCATGTCTTCACAACAGCCCACCCCAAAAATACATAGAAGCACGGCATCCATTTAAAGACAACTGAATGCAAACAATACTCCCATCTTCGCCGCCACTGTTCCCTAACTAATAAAAAATGAACACAACATAGTTGCACAAGGCCAGAATCAAGAGAAACTGGAAACCAAAAGTTTATTAATCAGATATCAACCCGATTCAAACTACTTAATGTTCAGGTATTGTTAAATAAGTATACACACAGATCATTTACTGCTAAATTGATTGAAAAATGCATAAATATTTTGATACAGCCATCAACCATCAGCATTTTGATGCTAAAAATGCAGAGTTTTTTCACTCGTGATATACAAAGATCATACCTGTAATTCATTATTCTAACAACAGGAGGATCTGCATCTGGGGATAATATTACCTGACCAAAAAACGAGACTAAATAAGCATACACATTGATGTCACAAACTTCCCACTGAATTGACTGTGAACTGTCACGAATCAATTTCGTTTTCAACACCATATTAAAACAGACTTCATTCACGTTTATTTGTGATATCTGTCCAAAGCTATGTCTGGATAGATTTCTTTGTAATCACTCATGGGGAAGAAAATAAAAGGGTAAAATGAATTGAGATTCTACTATAAGTTAAAACCAACTTATCACCTGTTGCAAAAGTTAAATGAGAGAACTTCTATAAAAGTTAAAGTAGTTAAGTTTATCTTAAGTTATGGGAGAAACTCGATTCATTTTGCTTTCGTATTTTCCTATAAGTGTTCATAGAAAAGTTTATTCAAACATGAACTAAGTGAAACTATAGGAAGCACTTCCGCTTTCTATTTACTGTCATTTTCTTCATCTACCGACACGAGATATAGTGAAAATAAGTTATACTAAATAAACTGAAATTATATGGCAAAACATAGACAACTAAAGATTATACTTTCCGAACTCAGACAAAAACACAAGGATGGGGAAATGTAAACGAGAAAACCACGACATTGTAGCCAACAAATAGTGGAGAACTTAACACAGAAGCACCAATCTCAGGGACAAGACATCATACCAAATCAAGTTCGACATCTTCAGCCATTCGAATGGCGTCATCAATTGACAATACTCCAACCTACAAAAACGCAACAACTTCAGCAACCTCTGCTAGCTTCAGAACGAATTAGAAAGATCCATAACTCAAAGAATACAATCCTCGAATCAATTAATCAAATAAAAGTTCTAAACGTAGTAGCTTAGTTCAGACGTGCTTCTTTAGCGAACAGAATTAAAAGCATTGAAGTACACGAGAAGGAAAAAAAGAACAAACCATATTCTGGTTCTGATCAATAAGCCTCACGGTATCTGACCTATTTCAAATCGAAAGCATTCTTAATGACGAAATTCGGGAGGAAGCATAAGAGAGAAAGGAATTGACGAGGAGGGAGTAGAGAACCTGAGAGTGGAGAGGTCGAGAGCTTGGTCGTCGTCGGGTTCAGTCTGGCGTCTCCGGGAGTTGCCGGAGCCGAAGGAGCGGGAGCCACCGCCGTAGCGGGCGGTTACGTAGAAGAGAGAGGTGGAGAGAGAAGGGTCATATTTGAGGGAATTGGGATTAGAGAGAGAAAGGCCGAAGAGTTTGGAATGAGAAGAAGTGAAGAGAGGAGAAGGTGTGGCGTTGTAGTGAAAGAGTTTGAAGGGAACGGTGGTGATGCCAGCCATGGCACGCTGACCCTTCCTTATTCACGCTTATCCTTAACTCTCAGACACTCTTTCAAATTCCACCACTGCAAAATATAACGAGTGTCTTTGCTAGATATAATGTACAGAAAACATTAAATATATCTTATTTTGAATAATTTAAATTACTTCAAAAAAAACGCGAATATTATGTAGATACTTTGTAATAAAAAATCGAACTTAATTTCTTATCATATTTCTATAATAGGAAAAAATTTGATTTGTAATCCATTGAAATAATTTTAAACTTTTTTTTATAATAAAAACATGTAAAATCAATCATTTAAAAGCTATTCCAATCATCTTCCGAGTATTATCCATTAATTTTAACAAAGCATCTTAGATAACACGTTTATTTTTTTAAGATAGAGATTATTTTTAAAAAGTTATTGTTAGACGTGAAAATCGTAAATCCTTCAATTTTGTTTTTAGTTTTGACGCTTCCTGGCACATCCTTTATATTAATTATTTATTAAATTTAATCAAAAGTAAAAAGAATCCGAAATTCCAACTTCATCTTCTACACTGATCTAAAATTAACTATTTAATGAAGTGACATCTTATCACCTTAAAAGAATCCTAATTTCATTCACGGCAAACACATAAAGTTTTCATTTTCATAACCTAACTTGTAAAGACAGTGATTCATTAACTGTATATTATTAGTATTAACAATTCAGTTTCTGAAAATCTTGTAACTTCCAAAATCTTGTAATATATTATAGACAATGTAAGTATTTTGATAAGGTAAAGTGTTATATCCTAATAAACTTGAACTCTAATAGATGAATTTTGAAACTCAGTTTAGTGACCTTCAACATCAAAGTCCACTTCCGTAGAGGATTTAATCTGATCCACAGTAGTGACAGTACAGACGGGCATGGTCATCTTGACCAGTGGCACTGGGAGCTAATTATTCTATTTTCTTTCCCTCAATTCAAATGTTACTGAAAAGTATAGTCACATATCAAAATATTTTCTTCGGAATAAATTATATGCAATTCCTCTGAGAAAATAGGCAACGTAACCACAGTTATTGGATGCAATGTAAAGAAAAGAGCATATTTCTTTAGGGAATTCATCAAGAAGAAGTCGCAAACTCTTTCTGAATCAAAATATTTATTGATGAACCAAACTCTAAAAGTTACACTAATTTCAGCTGCAACTGAAAGTACTGAACAAACTTTTATTCACTCTTCATGAAACTTCACATCGCTAAGCTTACATTTTTAGACCAAAATAAGAACAGAATTGACAGAGTACACAATAACAGAGATCCTAGGTCTTCACACTGCAACAGAAGTTGAAGTTAGTCACACATCCACAATCTCAGTCAACTTCTTCAATCTTAGGTCCAGCACCAGAACCAGAACCTGATCCACCACCAGGCATGTCATCAGCCATAGGAACATCTCCACCAGCACCACCCTGATACATCTTAGCAATGATGGGGTTGCAGATCCCTTCCAACTCCTTCTGCTTGTCCTCAAACTCATCCACTTCCGCCAACTGGTTCCCCTCCAGCCACTGTATCGCATCCTCCACAGCCTTCTCAATCTTCAGCTTATCATCCGCCCCCAACTTCCCTCCAATCTTCTCATCCTTTATCGTGTTCCTCATGTTGTACGCGTAATTCTCAAGCGAGTTTTTCGCCTCCACCTTCTTCTTCACCTCTTCATCCTCTGCCTTATACCTCTCCGCATCCTTCACCATCTTCTCTATCTCCTCCTTGCTCAACCTACCCTTGTCGTTCGTGATAGTAATCTTGTTCTTCACACCCGCGGTTTTATCCTCCGCAGAGACATTCAAAATCCCATTAGCATCAATGTCGAAGCAGACATTAATCTGAGGAACACCTCTCGGTGCAGGAGGGATCCCAGTGAGCTCAAACTTCCCGAGAAGATTGTTGTCCTTTGTTCGAGCACGTTCTCCTTCAAACACTTGGATCAAAACCCCGGGTTGGTTATCGGAATAAGTCGAGAAAATCTGCTCCTTCTTGGTGGGAATCGTCGTGTTCCTCGGAATCAACACTGTCATAACACCGCCAGCAGTTTCGAGCCCAAGACTAAGCGGAGTCACATCCAACAGCAACAAATCCTGAACCTTCTCGTCCCCTTCACCGCTCAAAATCGCAGCCTGAACAGCTGCACCATATGCAACAGCTTCATCGGGGTTAATACTCTTGCAAAGCTCTTTCCCGTTGAAGAAATCCTGCAACAGTTGCTGAACCTTCGGGATCCTAGTGGACCCTCCCACAAGAACAACTTCATGAACGTGACTCTTGTCTATCTTCGCATCACGCAGACACTTCTCCACCGGCTCCATGCACTTCCTGAACAAGTCCATGTTCATCTCCTCAAACCTGGCTCTCGTAATCGTTGCATAGAAATCAATCCCTTCGTATAAAGAATCGATTTCAATTGTTGTCTGCGCGGTGGAAGATAGCGTCCTCTTGGCTCTCTCACACGCCGTCCTCAACCTCCTCAACGCTCTGGCATTCCCACTAATATCCTTCTTGTGCTTCCTTCTGAACTCTGAAACAAAGTGATTCACCAACCTGTTATCAAAATCCTCACCTCCAAGATGAGTGTCACCAGCAGTAGCCTTCACTTCGAAAATCCCCTCCTCGATGGTCAATATGGAAACATCAAAAGTTCCACCGCCCAAGTCGAAAATAAGCACGTTCTGTTCACCTTTTCTTGAAGCCTTCTTGTCCAGCCCGTACGCAATAGCAGCAGCAGTGGGTTCGTTGATGATCCTCAACACATTCAGCCCCGAAATCGCCCCAGCGTCCTTCGTGGCCTGCCTCTGCGAGTCGTTGAAATAAGCAGGGACAGTGATCACAGCGTTCTTTACAGCGTGACCAAGAAACGCCTCTGCCACCTCCCTCATCTTGATCAAGACCATGGAAGATATCTCTTCAGCAGAAAACTTTTTCTCCTCACCCTTGTAGGTGACCAAGATCATGGGCTTGTCGCCCGGGCCCGCTACCACCTTAAACGGCCACAGCTTCATGTCGTTTTGGACCGACGCGTCGGAGAATCTGCGGCCGATTAACCGCTTGGCGTCGAAGACGGTGTTCTGCGGATTCATCGCGACTTGGTTCTTGGCAGCATCTCCGATGAGCCTCTCGGTGTCGGTGAAGGCCACATAAGAGGGCGTGGTGCGGTTGCCTTGGTCGTTGGGGATGATCTCAACGCGGTCGTTTTGCCACACGCCTACGCAGCTGTAGGTGGTGCCGAGGTCTATGCCTATGGCCTTGCCTTCCTTTGCCGCCATTGATCAGAGAATATCTAACAGAAAACAAAATTCTGAAAGTGGGAGAGTTTTGTTGTGTGTGGAGAAGTTTGTATTGTGCAGAAATTATGAATGAGGAGGAAGAGGAGGCACAGGGGCTTATATAGTAACTGTTAGAAAGTAGAGAGTGAGTTCGAGAATTTACGAGCTTAATTTGGAGGGAGAATGTTTGAGAGCGCGCTAGAGTGTTCTGGATTCTTTCTTTAACATTCCAGAAGGGAAAAGATAGTAGGTAAGAACAACTATTATTTTCTTTAGCCACTTAATTCATATTCTTTTTATAATTAATTTTTAAAATAAGTCTTTAAAACTATTTTCAGCTTTATTTAAGTTTTTTAACCTTAAAATTTGATATAATAATAAAATAGAAATTTAGAAATTAAATTGGAAATTTTCGGGGTAAAATTGTCGTGGAGTGGGGCGGTGCATGGTTGTAGCGTCCGTGAGTGTGTTAGAACAGGTGTTGAAAGGAAGAGAGTTGCAAAATCGAAAGCAATGACTAGGCTAGAGATCAACGACAACTATTCATCGTCTCTTATCAGTAAAATCATTTTCAAGTTTTGGATTTTCTTCTTCCCTAACCTCATGTTGTCAGAGATTAAAATATTCTAATATTTTAAATAAGATATTTTTAAAATGTTAAAAAATATATGTAATACTAATATCCACGTTTACAAATATTTTTTCTATTCTTCTTTTGTTTCCCTCGCTTAGAGTACTCTAACCAAATATTTTTAATTTAGGGATTTATATTTGTTGCGTGTGTTTTAGTAAATATTAGAGCTTTCTTATCATATCAGAATTATACAATTTAGTGGTGAATTTAGTTTATTGTAATAACAAAAAACTAATTAATCTACCTTCTTTGAAAAATAAACTATACATTTATAATTTTTTTGAAAAATTATCTTATATAAAGAAACAAAAAGTAGAAGTGAGACAAAATATTAAAAATAAAAAAAAAAGTTGAATAACAATTATAATTAATATCATTTCATTATAAATTACTTTTTCGTTAAATAAATATATAAGAACCAGCTGGAAATTAACTTTTAATGATTATTACAATATGTATAGGGACGTCTACTTAAAAAACACATCATTAATTACAAAAGTAGACATGCACCTTGTCAAATAATTACTAAAAGCAGTCAATTTTTTTATTTATCTTGATAATACTTAGTCAATAAATAAATAAAATATTAAAAAAGTATAAGGGCAAATTTAACAGGATGAGTAAAAACTTAATGATATGTCGTGCTTCAAAGTATAAATCTAAAATGTACTTGATTTTGATTATAATTTTTTTTTTAACGAAAATGTCAGACTTTCGGACGTACTTTCACTTACTAATTAAAAAAATAGAATAAAATAGGTTTCCATACCCGACCTTTTTTCTTATTTTTTATTTTGATAAAAATTTTGCTTCTTACACCATTTTTATTTATTTTTTTTATAACTAGCCTGTTAAATTTTTCTGTATATAGAAATTATGCTTATATTTATAAATTTTCTTTAAATTTTTTATTCGATTGACGAATATTTTTTTTTAAAAATAAAATATGTCAAGGTTAATAAGTTATGTGTTTATGAATTTAATGGTTTTTTAGGAAATAAATAAATTACTCGTGTATTTAAATATAAGATATGATAACGATCAAATATATTTTAACATTGAATAGATAATTAAAAATTAAACTTACCAACAAGTGTTGCTGTTAATGTTGGTATATATTTGAATAAGATTCAAAATTAGTAACAGAGGGTAATGTGAATTACTAGGTCTCAAGTGCTATGTCATGTTGTTCAAAGGACAAATATTAATTGACTATTGATGAAAAAAAAATTATCAAATGTATAAGAAATTGTGCTTGTATTGTCATTTATTATGGGTGATTGTTGAGCTAGAATGTAGGTAACAGTGCAATTGAAATTGCATCTGTTACTTCGTATCATATATATGTACGTATATATATAACTTATTTTTAATTTATTTTCTTGAATTAAATGATGGTAGTCATCACTTCATGTTAGTATAGATTGCTCAAGACATTAAGCTAATTATCTATTTATTCTTTCGTATATGTTATTTTTGTGATATTAGTTTAAGTTTAGTGGATGATTAAAAATATCAAATTATAGTATAATTCAATCAATTTAATGAAATTTTGTAATTGTAAAACAAGTGGAACAATTATTAAACCAGTAAGATAATATTTATCCAGAGTCTCACGTTATATCAGAAAGTCTTAAAAAATAAAAAATATATAATTAATGAATTATATTTGATTTTAGTAATTTGTGATTGATTAATGATCTCTTATGATTGTTAGTGATTAATTAGTGTGGTGCATAGGTAGTGTGGTTATCTTTTTATACGTGTGCCAGGTTTTAATATTTTGTACATATGAAAATTTTGATATTTATGGTTTTAATTATTGTTTAAAATAGTAATTAATTCTAATTTGAAAACTTTTGAATTTAATTATAGGTTTTGAGTTTTAAGTTAAATAAAATCATTTAATCCTAATTTTTGTGTAAAATTTGAAGTTAGAAAGCTTTAAAAAAATGTAAGATTGTAAGATACATAAAGAAAATGATTAAAAGGTTGAAAGTGAAGACTCGTTCAGGCGAGAACGATTAGTCTAGACGAGATTGTTCCAGAATGAAGTAATGTTGTGGTGGTTGGCTTGCCCAAGCGATAAGGAACCTGCTCAGGCAAGAATTGTCCAAAAAGGAGTGAAATTTTGTTTAAGGCCTCGCTTGAGCGAAGCATGGATCGTCTGGGCAAAACACTTTTTTCCAGGATAAGGATCCCTCTAGTCTAGGCGTAAAATCTGACTAGCTCAAGAGAAAGGTCACTAACCCAAGAGAAAAGTCACTAACCCAAGAAAAACGGAAATTAGTTTAAGGAGGAGATTTGGTCTTCTTGAAATAGTTAGAAGCTTTGGAAGGATTAGAAGACGTGAATGCAACAGTGACACCAAACTAAGCTCAAACTCCATTTTCTCTTGCAATGTTCCTTTCTTTTGTTTGTAATGACTACCATGAGTAACTAGACCTTTATCTTTAGGATTAAATATAATATTTTGAACTCATTTGTATGGTGATACTTGTATATAATATACAGTTTCTACTGAATCTTGGTATTTTCATCTTGAGTTTAATGTAGATTATATCCAATCAGTATAGTTTTAATTTTGATATTTATATTTAATTGCAAAGTACTTCTAAACTTTTGACCTATATAGAAATACTCAATATATTCAAATGATATGAATAGGTTTTGGATGTATTGATTGCTTTATATCATTTATTCTTAATACTAGATAATTTAATAGATAGTTGAGGAAGTGTTTAAGAAATTGTCATTGTGAATTTCACACTTGAGGAATCAATATAAATAATATTTATATGTGCATCAATATTGAGTAGTAGTTGTAAGTATTATGTGTTTTTATCAAACCAAAATACAAATTATCAGATAAACAAATTAATAAAATATCATAAATAATCAAAGGAATATCAAATAATATCAAAGAATATCTAATGTATTTATTTATAATTATTTTTTTTAATGTATTTTTATTTGTTTCCAATAACTCACTTAATATAGAATTATAGGAAACTAAATATAGAAATAATTATAAATAAATACATTAGATATTATCTTATATTCTACTTGAATATTTATTTGATTATCTCTAATATTATATTGATTTGTTTCTCTGATGATAATAATATTATAATAAAATGAAGTTCAATTCAATATTTTAACTTTTCATACACTTTTTTCTCTTAAATCTATTATCTTAACCAAACAAAGTGTTTGAATATTTTTTATGGATAAGTGTTAGGTATTTAAAATATATGTTAGATTATTAACATTTATCTTGCACTATAAAATGACATAGTAAACTTATAAAGTTAAATTTTCCCCTTTTACCTATTTGATAAAATTTCAAAATTAATTTCTACAACTTATTTTTTTCGCTATGTTATTTTATAGATTTTACTTTAACCCTTAAAATAACTATTTTTTTAGTCTAAAACGAGTAGAAAAATATGTTTTTCATCATTTACCTATTTATGCAATTGGTATATTTATAAGTTTAACCACTTTCAAAACACGTATGATTCCTAAATACATCTCTATAGCCTATAATGTTTATGAAAACATGAATGTAATATCTTTTTCAATCATAATCACCTAATAAACCCTGAAAATAGAAAAGGACAAAAAGTTAAGGATGAAAGGACAATTCATTGAAAACACGTAAGTTTATAAGACAGGTTAATTTTTTCCATTTCACTTAAAAGTCACAAGTCAAGGTTTTTAAAGACAAGATGAAGATTTAAAACTATTACAGAAGTTCCTTCTCTGTACTAGGTTCAAATTGCTATGATTTTTAAAAAATTATGATTTATAGATTTAACCTAATTCTATGTCAACTCAGTGAACAATTTTAATTAAATTTAAGAAATAAAAATTATATATATTTTAAACATTGAGTGACATGGCTATTTTTTTAATTAGGTGATTTGATGTATAATTAAAACTCATGTTTTAATCAAATAATAATATTATTTTTTAAATATAATTATTATTTAAAAAATAATTCGACTCATTAACACATTAAGTGTAAATATTTATTCTGAAGATTATATTTCATTCTCATAATTTTATCAACTTTGATACAATGTATCATTCTATATTGAGTTTATCAATAAGTTTTTATTTACACCTATAAAATATCTTTTTAAATTTAAATTTTGTTACAAGTATTTTTTTCTTGTACAAATATGTACTTTCTACGTATTATTATTGTTTCTTGAAACATTAATTAACATGTTTGAGGAAAAACATAAGTTGACTCTAAAATGAACTACAGGGAAGTTAAGATGCTTTTGAATTTTTTTTTTCAAAAGTTACATGTTATAAGGGATTTCTATATTAGTTTAGAAAATAAATTTTAAATATTTTCACAATGTATATGAAATAATCACATATATTTATAATAACAAAGATAAACTAAAATTGTTTTTTTTTTTATAGTAATGCAGTTTAACTAAGCTATATATTCAAGTACTTTTTTAAAAAATAACCTTATCAAAGATAAAATTACATACTCTTTTTGAAGTGAGAGGATTTCAAAAAGAGAGAAAAATTTATAAAAAAACACATTTTTAATTTTCTTCAATCTATAGATCTAAATACTTAACATTATAATGTGATTCTATATAACAAGAGAGTTACTTAATTTTACATAACAAGATAGTTACTTGATACTACATAATAAACATTTTATTTATAAATATTTTTAATGAGTCTTTTTTTTTAATTGTATGTAAATTTTTTATTCATTTTTTATCAAGTCTTGATTGTCTTTTGGTTGATAATATATTTTTTAGCACTAAACTTTTTATATATAAACAAAAAATTAAATATGTTTTTTTGATTCTGATGACAACATTAAATTCAACATACATTTTTAAAGTGGTTGGTTGGTCTGCTATGTAAGAATCTATATTAAAACTAGTGAATCAATTTTGTGAACTCTTAATTAGACTGACCAACTCAAGAGTGGATTTACATTTGGTAAGGCAAGGAGTATTGTATTTTCTCAATTAAAGTTTTATGTGACAGTTTGAAGCTAACTTAGAGTTTAAAAATTTTAAAATTCATGAACATGTGATTATTGAATAACTTGTTTAACACTCTTAAATTAAGACATCTAAACCTAATGTTAGGATATACTTGTTAGACTATCATGAGTAAATTCATGAGACTACACCCTTTATATAAAACAATACGAATCTTATCATAATCATATATGTGTAACAATAATCATCTCATTTTTACTTAGTTACAAATTCTACTAAAAATCTCTTTTGTAATTTTTAAAATAATTATCATATATAGTAAAACATTTAATAGACCATAATCACAATTAAAAACTCATTTATAATTTACCAAAACTTTTTTTTGTTGACTTAATTACTTTCATTAGAATTTACTTATATAATTTTATAGGCAATAAATATTTACTCTTTTCATTTAATTGTCTCCTATTTATTGTTTTTTTTTACATATTATGAAAAAATGTTTTAGCATTATATTATAATAATATGAATGACAAATATGAATTAAACAAATAATATTCATAATTATTATAATAAATATAAATCTTAAAATAAAATTAAGAGAAAAAAAGGGTGGTTATAAAAGTTTTCTTATTTGTTTCATTAGCAGGAGAAAAATCTTAATTATTTTTTTAAATTTAAAATTATATTTTATTTTAAAAAATAAACTAAAACACAAATCTCTAGCTTTAATTTAAACTCTCAACCGCCACAAGAAACAAACAATCTTTCAATTCATAGTTTTACAAAACTTAAAAATTGTAATTCTACAAGTTTTTAAGTTTTTTAATTTCACAGATAATAGTTAAACAATATGTATATAAATTTATTCCGATATATCAGTTTAGTATATGTTTTATTTCAAAAATAAGACTGGATTAGTATATAATACTTTCATATCTCTTTTATCCTATCATATTTGTTTAGAATAACAATTATTTTAAAGATGAAGTGGAGTCAATAAGCAACAAAATACATATATATCTTTTCAATGATAAATAATTGATAGGGTTACAAGATTTAAGGATGCAATGATTTTTTATTTTCGAAAATATTTTAAATCTCAAATATTTGATTCAGTTATTATTTTTTTAAAGTGGTGTAGAAAAAAAAAAACATGTGAAGTGAAAAGATCAATTTTCTTCTCATTATATCTCCAAAGTGGGCCGTAACCTACCACCAGGCCCACATACATTAGGATGTGTATAAATGAGTGTGTATATTGAAAAAATCACAATAATATCGAACATGATTGGGTGTTTTGATTTGACCATAGTAAATAGATATTAGGTCATCAGTGGTGAATGTGAATTTAGGGTTATTGCAGGGGTGTGATTTGGTAAACCTAATTTTGGGAAGAAATTGGAAATACGTATAGATATACGTAGACGAGGCTGAACACAACTCTAAGAAGGGTTTTTTGTGCCCCTCCGTTCTCACTCACCCACGCAGTTCTCTCTTCTCTTCTCACTCCGCAGAAGAGAGAGAAATATCTAATACCTAGGGCACTCCCAATCCAATCCTTTCATTCTATCGTCTATTTATCCCTTCTCTTCTTCCCCCTTTTCTCCCTTTTCCCTTCTCTTCTCTTATTCCCTGTGGTTCGGCTTCGCTGAATCCATTCCCGCTGTGTCGAATCGGACGGCCAAGATTGCATCGCGAGGCATGCAGCAGAGTGATCAGACGGTGTTGAGCTTGAGGCCCGGCGGTGGAAAAGGCAGCAGGCTCCTCGGCCCTCGATTCGACTCCTCCTCCTCCTCCTCTGCCTCCCCTGCTTTTGGCTCCTTTTCTGCTGATCTTCCTCTCCTGCGTCCCCATGGCGGTGCGCCCTCCCCCTTCTCTATCAAGGTATCAATCCCCTTTCCCTGGATCTGCCTTTTCTCCTCTTCAATTTACTCTTTTTCTCACCGTAACTTGCTTTTTCTCTCTATGTTTGTTGCTTTCTATTGATATAATCTCATGGTCATGCTGAGGAAGGATTCTGTCCGTTTTTTCGTTTTCTATGGCTGTTTTTATTTATTTATTTGTGATAACTGGTGTGTGCGTGCTTCTTAAATGTTTTCTGGTGTGTATTTTTGGATCTCGTATCAACTCGATGAATAATATCAGGACTCAATATATTGGGTTTGTTTTCCCTTTATAAAGTTTAGAATTTGAGATGAATTATTTGGCTGAACATTGAATTTGGCAATAGTCCGCCGTGTTCATTGACACTTGTTTTTGTTTTTTTGTTGTTTTGTCTTAGATTTGAATGTCTATAGATTTGATGGTGGTGTGTTTTGGAATTTAAGTACTTAAACTAATTTGTTCATGGCTGCGTGGGAGCCGAAGCATAAAGAAAACCCTTGGGAAAAGTAAAAAATGAACTCACTGAAACCTAATCAAAGAATATCTTTGTTGTAATGTTTTTTTAACGTGTACGGGGATTTAAGCTGATGCCCATGAGACATGGGGCAAAATGAATTTGGATGTCCTAATTCTTGGTTGGGCACTAAGTATGTGTACCTGCTGTAAATATGGACAAAAAGCGATATGTGGGCTTTAGGTGGGATTGACTAAATTTCAAGTTACCCATAAAGGTCCCACATACATTGAACTAATTTCACAATTCTGGTGGATGTGACAACTTCTATGTGGCACATGATGTGATATTGTTTCCTTGTTACACTGTTTTTCTTAATTGGTCATTCATCTACATTTTGCCGCCACTGTCATTGCCTGGCATTTACCCCCTCCCAGATTCAGTGCTTTGAGAGTTTGTGATAAATCTTATACTTTTTTGTTCTGAAGGAAGTGCTTGCAAAGGGTTTAAATGAATCTGTTGAATTGTTGCTGCGTTACAAAAAATTGTTGACGGAATGATACCCAATATTGTATTTACATAATTGAATTCTACATTTTCTTGTAGCACTGCTTAATGCATCTATCCCTGATTCATCACGTGCTTTTTGAAGTTGTCTTTTTGAATGGTGATGGTTAAACTGTGTATATGTCACGTGATTTGTATCTAAAAGCTTCTGGCTTTACAGGCCGGAGATTCACGGTTTGAGGGTCGTGAGCGCGTGCGATATACCAGGGAGCAGCTTTTACAACTCAGTGAGGTAATTCATATGTTATTTTGTTAATTATACTTCTTTTGAGGAGATTCGTTCATTCCATCTGCTGCTTACATGTGGTTCTTTTCCTTTTAATTTGGAAATTGTGGCTAATTAACATTCTGTGATGTCTAGTGATTGGATTCATCTTTCTAATAGTCTATGTGTATTGATTGCCTTGTGTGTCTAGTGTTATGTTATAATTTACTTGTATTAATTAAACTAGAGGCTGCGAGATTTTCTATGGAACTCTCTTGTTCCTTGAAAGACAACCCACATTGTTCCCTATGCCTCTGGATAACTTTTAACATATGATCTTTTGTTTTCTTAAATATCTTGTCTCTTCTCTCCAGTCAGCCTCTTTTGAAACCTAGTGCTCCAGTTTTTGTGACTAATGATTCATCATTTGTCTAATTGTTGAACCTTTTTATTCTCAGGGTGTTGAGATCCTCGATGATGTTTTGAAGATCAAACAAGATATTGAAGCTGAACTTTTTGGTGAAGATCAAAGTTGGGCCCGCCCAGAAAGCAATGTGAGTGTGTTTTCTGTCTCCTATTTATGTTGTTAACTACGACCCTATTTCTCCTCCATTCTGTCGGTAAATTGATTGATGGACTTGATTAAAGCTGATTATTTTTGGGAGTGAACATGATAATATCTTACAGAGACTCGTCAGTGATCAGTGAATGGTAAAATGTCTAGTTCTGTGTGTGATGCTGCTATTTTTATTAGTTCAATTATATCGTGTCATTTTAATGAATTTAGTTTGTGACATTGTCAAAATTATAAGTTAAACTATTCAAATTGTGGAATGATGTATATAATATTTTCTGCAGCCCCCAAATCAATTTCAAAATCGATATTCTGAGCCAGATAATCGTGACTGGCGTGGACGATCTGGCCAAGCTTTTGGCAATGCTGATGAGAGGTCTTGGGATAATCTCAAAGAGAATAGGGAGTTTGGAAATAATCGTCAAGACCAACTGACTTCTCAGTTTGCAAGGGCACAGATATCTTCTAACCAAGGGGTACTGATAATTGGCAGAGATGCATGATATATATCTTGTACCGTTAATGTTATGTATTTAAGTTTGATCCAGTGTCATTTAAAGCTCTTTACATTATATCATTAAACAAGAAAGTGAAAAGAAAAAGCTTTTTGAGCTTTCAGTATGGTGGCATAGAATGGTTCTCTCTATATGCAATGTGGATTGAGTTGTTTTATCTTATTTTTAATTCTTCTATCTTTATTAAATCAGGGGGGACCTACTCCAACACTAGTCAAGGCTGAGGTGCCGTGGTCAGCTAGAAGGGGAACTCTCTCTGAAAAGGATCGTGTCTTAAAGACAGTTAAAGGGTAATGGATTTCTACTTTTTAGTACTGGTTAATAGGTAAATGGGGATTTTGAATTATGAGAAACGCTAGCAAATATTTCGACATATCCTTTATTATTTGGTGAATTTCACACGGGTCTCACTTTAATAGAGAGTGATGCCCATTTGATATAGGTAGAGGTCTCATGAATTTCTCCCAATAATAAAGAGTGCATTAAAAATAGTACGTTGACTAGTAAAGACAACAAAATAACAAGATAGATCATTTTGTGGGATCGTACCATATTATATGTGAGCAATTTGACTTAGCTCCTCTTAATTGATAAATAAAGTATATGAGTTAAGGTAAGGGTTCCTTTGATTTGAGTTGAAGAACTTTGTTAACTTTACTCCCTTAAATCAAGAGTGCATGCATTCTTTCTTTCTGACTTCACATATTTAATCACATCAGGTAGTTGAATAGGTGAAAAATAATCTTAAGTCAATATTTGTGAGTTTTGACTAGATTAATTTATTTATATTTTTCCTGTGTAACTGATGAAAGTTAACATTTTGTATTTCCTTCTTCACCCATGTAACTGGTAAGATTCTTCAGAATTACATGGCCTCTGATACTGATATTCAATGCTGTGAACCATTTCAATGCAGAATACTAAATAAGTTGACTCCTGAGAAATTTGATCTCTTGAAGGGTCAGTTGATTGATTCTGGCATTACATCCGCCGACATATTGAAGGTTCATTTTATTTTCTATTAAAAGTATTTTTCTATCACATCCTTGTTTTTAATTGATTTGGTTGGAAATGCAGGATGTTATTTCACTGATATTTGAGAAGGCAGTGCTAGAACCAACATTTTGCCCAATGTATGCCCACCTGTGTTCTGATCTTAATGAAAAGCTGCCTCCATTCCCATCTGATGAGCCTGGTGGGAAGGAAATCACTTTTAAGAGAGTACTCTTGAATATCTGCCAGGAGGCTTTTGAAGGTGCAGATAAACTGAGGGAAGAAGTGAGACAGATGACTGCTCCTGAGCTGGAGATGGAGCGAAGAGATAAGGACAGACTTGTCAAGATTCGAACCCTTGGAAACATTCGATTAATTGGTGAGCTGTTGAAGCAAAAAATGGTTCCCGAAAAGATTGTTCATCACATTGTTCAGGTTCTATCTAAAAATGAGACTTGCTTGTTATATAATATATTGTTGGTTTAGGAGTTTGCACTTACCTTAGTGGTTGACTGATACTTGATACAGGAGCTTTTAGGTCCTCCTGACAGCAAGGTCTGTCCAGCAGAGGAAAATGTTGAAGCCATATGTCAATTTTTCAACACTATTGGTAAGCAGCTTGATGAAAGCCCAAAATCACGGCGTATTAATGATATGTACTTTAGTCGTTTGAAAGAATTGAGCACCAATCCCCAACTTGTTCCAAGGCTGCGGTTTATGGTTCGTGATGTTCTAGACTTACGTTCTAATAACTGGATTCCTAGACGTGAAGAGGTAAATTTACTTAATTTACTCTTTTGAAAATATGCTACGACTCAAATGCTGGAAGACACTTCCATGGTTTTTTTTATCTAATAATACTACTATTTGTTACTAATGTAGGTGAAAGCCAAAACCATCACTGAAATTCATTCAGAGGCAGAAAAAAATCTTGGATTGCGTCCAGGTGCCACTGCAAGCATGAGAAGTAACCGTGTAGTTTCTGGTGTTCAAGGAAACATTAGTCCAGGAGGATTTCCAATTGCCCGACCTGGTACCGGCGGTATGATGCCTGGGATGCCTGGGACAAGGAGGATGCCTGGGATGCCTGGAATTGATAATGACAACTGGGAGGTGCCTAGGACAAGATCAATGCCGAGAGGAGACATGTCAGGCATGCAGACTGGTGGACGTGGTCAGTCTCCTTTCATTTCGAAGACATCAACTGTTAACTCAAAGTTATTACCTCAAGGTAGTGGTGGTACTATAAGTGGGAGAAGCAGTGCCCTGGTGCATGGAGGTGGTGGTGCTACTTCTGCTCGTCCACAAAACATTGGTTTTAGTACTGAGCCCCCACCTCAAATGCCTTCACCTGTTAAAGCTGTTTCTGCTATACCCTCTGAGAAGCCACAAGCTCAGGCTCCAGCTCCAAAATTGAATGTTGAGGAACTTCAGCGTAAAACTAGTTCTCTCCTGGAAGAATATTTCAGTGTTCGGCTTTTGGATGAGGCATTGCAGTGTGTGGAGGAACTAAAAGCTCCAGCTTATCACCCTGAGGTTGTGAAGGAAGCCATTTCCCTCGGGCTAGATAAAAGTCCACCATGCGTTGAAGCTGTTGGCAGTCTTCTTGAGTATCTGTTCATTAAGAAGGTTCTTTCAGCCAGAGACATAGGGACTGGATGCATGTTATTTGCTTCTCTACTGGATGATATCGGCATAGATTTACCTAAAGCACCAAATAATTTTGGTGAGATAATAGGGAAACTACTTTTGGCTGGGACTTTGGATTTTAAGGTGGTGAGAGAAATCCTGAAGAAGGTGGAGGATGACCGGTTCCAGAAAGCAATATTTTCCTCTGCATTGCAGGTAATTAGCTCTGCATCTGGGCAAGCTGTGTTGGATTCACAAGCATCTGATATTGAGGCCTTTCAGAGTCTGTTCAACTGAATCAAATGAGTCTGCATGAGAATATTGATCTCTGTAACTGAACGAACATCAAATTCCCTTACCTTTACGCTCTCACTTTTTAGGACACTTTGTATTACAGTATGTTATAAAAGTGGGAGCTTCCAGTATCAGGTATTTTCTTGAGTTGTATAATTTTTTTTGTTTTCATGTCGTAGAGGTGTTTTTTGAGGGAAAAGTTAAACCATAAAGCTACGGATTTTGTTTTCCAGTTGGCTAAATCATGTGCCAAGAGAGTGGCCCATCCATCCGGGGTCCAAATGTTTTTGTACTTCATTAGTTTCATTTTATCCCTTTATTTTATTGACAGAGTAATTGTTAAACTGGTCAGTTCATAAATATCATTTTCGTTACTTTGGCATGTATTTTTTGAAGGTTTGAATTCAGCTGTGTATGGCTGCATGTCCAGGTATCCCTTCTTTCGTTCCTTTAGAGTCTAAATTGTAGGAACGTTTGATGTCCGAACAGTAACAGGGGATTATTAAATTTAATTTCGAAATGCCAAATCCCATAAACTCTGTTTGATACTATTTTCAAATTTAATTTTGAACTATCTTATCTTAAAATTGTATTTTTATTAAATTAAATTTCAAGCGAAATGATTCATATTCACTTATTTTTTTGTTTGAAAGAAACGTTTATACATTTATGGTATAATTTGTGGTTAAATGTAGAATTTGTAGTATCTTCAGATGTTATGCTGAAATTTAATTGTAAAGAGGTAATAATATTAACAATTAGATAAAATGATTTATAATTTGGTGCTTTTGTCTGTCAACTTAGGGCTAGGTTAGGGATGATGTATTTTGTGTACATTATTAACATTTTAAACAGCAAGTTCAAGATTTGATTATTTTATTAGAGAAATAATGTTTTTCCAATTCCATTGTCAACTCATCTTTAGGAGTAATGTAATTATTATGAAAATAAATTTGTGTTATTAGACAAATAGAATATTTTATTGAATGTCAAAATATGATGATTAGAATAACTTGTGGCAGATGCAGAGTCGTACTGATTTTTTTTTTCTGGCATTACTATGTAAAATAATAAACAGGTTTAGTTCTCTCGAAATCAATTATATTCAGTATGAAATTATTTTTTGAAAAATTTAAAGCTTGAAACACTATTAAAATATTCTCCTTTCGAATCTAAAATTGCATCACGGGATTCCCTTAAAATGTTGGTACTATTTTTTTGCTTTTGAAAAAGTCAATATCTTGAAGACATGAAATTGTTCATAAAGTGATCAAATTCAAAGCATCTATTAAATCGATCTGAAAATAGTTAAAAATTGAATAAGCCAATAGTCGACATAACTTATTTTTGTTGGGTTAACTTCGATTTTGCATGTGATCGAAAAATTCAAATCAAATTCATATATGTAATTTTTATTTACGAAGTTATCATATTATTCATATTTTGTGAGTTAGAAAATTATAAAATTATTATAATTTATATATGTTATTATCTACAATTTATCTTAATATTCTAATTTTTTATGTATTTATTGGTTTAATTTGATTTTTTATCCCTTATTATTTATTTTTATTATATAATTTTTATTTTAATATAAAGAACTAATTTTAATAAGAGATATTTTAGACAAATAAAATAAAAAATAATGAGTCCAAGTCTAAAAATTTTAATATTTTGTAAAATACATTATTTAATTTATGTTCGATCATGAATTTAGATATTAAAAACTTAACTAAAATTTACAATTTTAATCGTAATGTATATAGAAAAATAAAAGATTTAGACCATAACTGAAAATTTGTACAAAACCATGAATTTTATATTTTATGTAACATATATTACCCATAAAAAGATGCAACATATATATAATCATTCAGTAATAAAAAGTCGAATATAATCAGATTATAAATCAATCCGCAGTTTATCTTTATAAATAATAAATTAGCTTAAATATGTTTTCATCCTTAATTTGGCACAATTAATTTTTGGGTTTTTTAAAAAATATGTGTAGGTTAATTCTAAATAACTATCTTAATTTTTTTTTATTCACCGCGTTGTTGTTATTGTTGTTTAAGCAATAAATAGAGAGGACGTGTCTTCAGATATCACCTATAATTAATAATTATAAAACAAAACATGTATGATTAACATATTAGGTTTTATTTTTGATTTAGTTCTATAATTTCTTATTTATGGTTGGAAGTTATAAGTTTTACTTATTCTTAGTAATGAAATTAGATTGGGTGAGTGAGGAGGTCCGAAATACATGATTTTTGTATCGTCTCACTAATTCAACTAATTTTATTATTCAAAGAAAACAAGCTTATATGCAATCAACTATTTTTTTTTCAACAAAAGAATTTTAGAATAATTTATAAGATTAAATTAAACAAAAGTTTCATATATTTCATTATACATATCTTATTTTACAATAGCTTGATTAATCATATGTCATAAATTTGTGATATCTTATATACAAGTCACAATTGATAATATTAATGGAATGACCAAAATGAACCAATACTCTCTTCTAAGAATAATTTTTGTAGATTTTCTTAAATGAATAAAAATAAATTTTAGGTTTGGAAGGACTAACTTTACATACAATTTTCCAAAAGACTTAAAAAATAATTATGTTAAATGGAGAGACTAAAACATATTTAAATCTAAAATAAATTAAATAATATTTACATAAAAAAATTTGTCAATGTCAATTAGTTTCTATTTGATAGAAAACAACTAATATTTGAAATCTAAATTGTTCATTTTTTCATCGGTTAAACCAGATGATATCTTACAAGAAAACAAAATCACTCTTTCTTAAAACTTGTATTCACATAAACTTAGACTTCACTTTTTACATAATTATATGCATAAATCATTTTTATTGATTTTATTGTGGGTATTTTTTTATATAGGTAAATAATTGAGTTTTAAAAAAATGAAAAAATATATTAAAAACATATACAAAATATAAAAAAGTAAAATAGTACGAGTTTACTAAAACAAAGTAAGTAGAAAAAAATAATCTCCTCTATAAATGGTATAAATAACAATTTCTTTAGAAAAACTAAAGTTAATGTTATGAATTAAGTGATAAATTTACGAAGAAAGAGCTAAAACGACAATTAAATAAATATATCATAGGTCTTTGATTTTTTGTTATTGGAGTGCAGATATATAAACTTTTTTAAAATGGATTTATCTATTTATTTTAATATAAAAGTCCAACTGCTTTGGCGCGTTTTTGATTTGGAACGGTGTTCATCCTAACTGAAGTAAATGGCAGAGAAGGAAGATGGAAGAGGGAGCGAAGAATCGCTGAAGCTAGCGGTGGCGATATCGCTTCTCAGATCAAAGATTCTGAAAAATGCAAACGAATCCAATGCGTTATCTCCTTCGCAATCTAATGCTCTTCTCCGTTGGAAGCGAAAGGTTAGGCACTTCCTTCGTTTTCATTCCAATCCAACGCCTTCGAATATTCAATTTTATTTCACCTTCCGATTCTCAGGCCAAGGAAAGAAAGCAAGAGATCCTGAGGCTCAGAGAAGATCTCAAGGACGCTCAAGGTTCGTTCTCATTTCTCTCGCATATAAACTCACGTTCACGCCGAATGACGGATTGATTCTGAATTTCTGGATGTAGATGCTTCGCACTGCGATCTATTCCCGGAGAGTGCTGCTTGCAAGTGCTATTTCTTCGACAAAATCGGAGAACTAAACCCTAAACATCACGGAACTGGTTGTGACAGTAGATTCAGCGATGTGCTTCGGCGCAGATTTCTAAGACAAGGTATAGTCATAGTCGTCAGTAGTATCTACTTTGTTACATAACTACGGTTTTTGCATTGACGTTGACAATTGGCTTTCTGTAGTGCGATTTAAGGAAAGGAGGAGAAAAATAGGTTCTTCTTCTTCTTCAAGTCAGCAGCGGCTTTCTTTAGGTACATATTAACGGCATTTATAGTTATAATTCTCAAATATTTCAAGATGTGGTGCCTAATATTTGGGAATTTTGATGTTAAGTGCAAGGAATTGTACTACATTTGTTTCTAATTTGAAACTAAACCCGCAGGTTTAATCAAGGAGGATGAAGCAGAACAGCTTAGGGCCTCTGTTGATTTTCTCGTGGACCTGTGCAGCTCCCTATCACCGGTTAGGATGCTTCACCGTTTTTTAGTATTTTTTCCCCGAAACGATCTATTCAACAGTTGAATAATGCAGTTATTTGGATTATATAGTGTGTTTTTGGTTATCTTTAAGCGATTAGCATTTTTTCTATTACCTTGTTTTGCAGCTACTCTATGTAGTTATCTGTTTTTTTTTTCTATGTATTGTTGCTCAATGAATATATGAGAAATGCACCATCTAAGACTTTTTTTCCTTCTGTAGTTCTTAGCAGAGTTCATAAATACTACTACTAGTGATATTGAATAGAATGTAACGATTATTTTTTGTACATGCTTTATTGATGTATTTTTTTGGTCATGTGGTGTATTCAATTTATTTTGTAGGTGGATGATTCCAAGTTTGCAAATCTAGCACATCAAGCTGTAGATTTTATATTAGGTATTCTTCTCATTTCACTAATGGAAAAGCTTTTTCCTACCTTTCTTTATCTAATTAAGTAATTGAAAATACGATGTCTATTTATTTGAGGAACCGGTGCATCAAGCTGTAGAGTTTATATGCGGTATGCTGCATTTGTGACTATTGACTTTTCCACTTCTTTTGGTTTCAATTGAATAATTGAATATTGTGAACCGGAAACTTTGGGCGTTCGCTATAACTACACTTCACAGTAATTTATGTCGTAAACATGCAAGACCATGATCAGTCTCCCACTCCCCCCTTTAAGACTATGATGAACTGTAAGGTAACTTAGCTCTGGTCCCTATTTCCCGTCCCGTTCTCACATCAAGTGGTAATTTGAGTTATGAGCGATTTACATCAAAATTTAGTTTTTGAGCTATACTAAGTTTAACTTTGATTTTTAGGGTTTCGTTATGGATCACCATTATACGTGTAGCCCATGCTCACATTTCTTTGTTATTTCTTCTGAAGATTATATTTGTATGTCTTTTTTGAAGTCACGTTGAAGAATCTTTTATCTATGGGAAGGAACCACGAACTTGTTGAAGGAATTGTCAACAGCCTAGTTACACGTTTGATTAGGCAGATGTGCACGTCCTTGTCAGAAAATGGTATGCATAGTTTGAGAAGAGAATATGTCAATAATCTTAGATTACTTTCAAGTTCAATGTGTAAGACGGTAAACTAGTGTAAAATTGTCGCCATTGTGACCTTTATGCTGTAGCTTCACGCCCTCGCCATTTTATGACCGTTTATGTCTTGATCATTTCTAACATTGACTTACTGTCTCTTTTTCTGCCATTCCTTTTAAATACGTATCTTCTAGGGTCTCAACACACTGGCACCAATGCTCAATATTGTGTTCAGCATTTGATCCGCAAACTTGGAAGCGAGCCTTATATTGGTCAGCGGGCAATACTTTCAGTGTGTCAAAGACTTTCGGTGCTAGCAGAACGTTTGCTTTTCTCTGATCCTTTTGATGATGGCTTTCCTGAAATGCATGAATGTATGTTCATAATGTAAGTTCTTTGCAAAGGCGCAATACTATAATATCCGGATTCATAAATCATAACGAATAGCTAAATACAGGTTTCGTGGAAAGGAATGATGTTTTTGAAGACATAACAATTTATCTATTTTTTATGTGATTGTCAGGATCCAGCTTATCGAGTTTTTGGTTGCGGACTACTTATTAGAGTGGTCAAAAGCTGAACATTTTGACAACAGTATGCTTCATACTTTATACCGAACTTAACTAATTAGTTGACATAATCTAGTCTTGATTTCTTTGACCAAAAACAAATATAAGTGAGCCAACATTGAGCATATTTCTCAACTATCACGTTTTTACTATATATTCTTGCTAACTGATGAGCCAAGTTTAAAAATTTAAACTGAACGGTAACTTAAGGTAACAATGGCATTTCAGTGCTTCTTGAAGATTGGGTGACATCAATTGTGCAGGCAAGAAAAGCATTAGAACTTCTAGAAAACAGAAACGGACTGTATGCGCTCTATATGGACCGAGTCGCAGGTGAATTGGCAAAACAACTTGGTGGTGTCTCATCGTTTCTGAAGCTTAAACCGGATATAATTAATTGCCTCCTTCGCTAAAAATGATTGGGTATTGGAAAAAAAATATTATGGATGGGAATGAAAAAGCGAATACGATGCTGTTAATTGAAATTGTGTAAGCAAGAACCTGCTCACGGGCGCTGCCGAAAGGTCCTGCTCGTGTACATGGTGAGGAGCATTAGCTCTTCTCGGCAATTTGATCAGGTAATGTTTGGATTATATTCTGTACTCTGTACCTCTAAATTATCAAACAATGGTTGGTTTTGTTTGGAGTGACCAACGAGAAAAATACTATCCATTAGATAATCGAGTTAAAAAGGGAATACTTAAAACCAAGAAAATTTTAAATTTAAGGAGCTATTATCCCTTTACCTGAATAATATACTTCAAAAGTTATTTGAACATGATTTTTTAGTGCCAATTTATGGATTTAGTAAAATGTTACTTTTTAATTGCACTAAATTAAAATTTGGTAATTATAATCCTAGCATATACTTAATCTTACCTTTTGAGTTGATTTTTTTTAAGGATTGAGTATTCAAACATTAACTTGTCATAATTGAGGAGAGAAAAGAATTTGCCCACCTCAATTTTCCTTATTAATTACTCATTTAAGATGCATGCCTTTGACTCCATTTTACTTAAATATTTATATATTTCATTGGTTAATTTGTATAAACTAATTTCACACACCATAAGAATTAAGGGATTTAATTTTAATAATATGCTAATAATAAAAATTAAAATTATCATCAAATTTACATACAAACTAGTATTGGAATTAAATTTTCCTGATATAAAGATTTTTACGTTAGTACTTAATAAAAATTCCGGATATATTTCTTCAGATAATTAAAAGTTAACAAATTTACTTTAGCAACAAAAATTTGATGTTAGTGTGATTCAACTAAATTCAAGAAAATCTGAATCAGTGTTAGTTTGCTAACTAATGTTTTGTGTGGATAACAGCAGAATAGAAAGTAAAGGAAAAGAAAAATTGAAAAAACGAAAGTGGAAAGTTGAAAAAATAATAAGAGAAAAAATTGTAATTGATTTAATTGATATAATAGAATATTTTTTAGCATCTATTTAAAAAGTAATATTGTAAAATAAATTTTTAAAAATAATTTGATATAAAAGACACTTCAAAAAAACATAAATTAGAGTTAAAATAAAAATAAAAATATTATAAAATTTTAATAAATAAAAAGTTATATTCAAAATAAAAATATATTAATATATATTAATTTGCAGAAAAATAAATTTTAATTAGTTTACTTTATTTTATTTACTATTTAAATGTTTTTATTTTAATTATTTACTTATTAGAATGTAAATATATCAATAATATAATTGTTAAAAATTTACTGATATTTATAATTACGTCCAAACAATAATAAATATTTATTAACATAATTGATTTTAACATAAATATTTCATTATTATTTACGTAAAAGTTGATTATATGTAATTTTATTGCATATTTTCTCATTTTATTAGGAAAAGTTCATTATCCAAAATTCCTTTCTTAATTCGTATTTTTAATTTCGTTTTTTTTTGGTATATTTTCCGTTGTTCTTCGTATGTGTCAGCAGTTAATAGTCAAAATACAAACCCACGGTATATTAACCCATGATGTTCCCGACAGACTTTGTTACATATCATAACTATCAATTAAATTCTCGTATAAAAAATACTTGATTTTTGCTGATAAATAATACCTGATGACAAAAATTAATAGCTATCATGCTCTGAGCAAGGACATGATTTTGCAGACAAAAAGAATAAAATTATTGATTTCAACAGGTTCAATGTTGGCAGAATTTAAAAGGATGGCCGAAAGGGTTTTCTTAAATTTTTTTCTACCTTGCTAGATTTTGTTTTGATAATGGCTATGAATGGTCACACCAATAGAGCTACGAAAAATTTCTCATTCTCTTTAAAGGAAACCATGTTAAAATGACTAGTCTACCAAATAAACAAATAAAGACTTATTTATTATTAACTTAATTTAAAGTATATTATAATTTTAATTGTCAAAATAGAATAAATCTGAGGTTTCACAAAACCATCCAAATGATCTGTTACTTCTCTTTATTCCTTCAATTTTACGTCACGGTTTGTTCTAAGAATAAATTCTTTACCAGTTTGTCTAAATTTTCATACTCCTTTTTTTATTTTACAAAATTAAAGACAAAAAAAAAAATGTATGTACTTAGTCATTATCTTTAACCGAAAGCGTGATAGGTTTGCAAAATTACTATTGTCTCTTTTGCAGCAATTAAATTAATTCTGTTCAAACTAAAAGAGTTGACGAACTTGGCAGTCTCGAAATTGATTATAAATAAGTAACTTGATTATTAATACAAAGTGCATCAACACATACAAATTCACTTTTTGGTATCGCCTTAACACCATAATTTACTTTCAATCATGTTAGACATGAACAAAACACTACTTGTGTGGTTCTTTTTGTTCAGCATCATCCTCACCTATTCAGCTTATGGAAACACACGCACAGAAGATACTGCACATTTTCAGACGGAGTCTAATCGTAACCAACTTTCAACTTCTCCCAGTTTTCTATTTTCTTCTTTTTTCCATCCTATTTCTTGTATCAAAACAACGTTCAATTAGCTAATGTTTTCCATTTGTCTGCTACATGCAGCAATGCACGATATGAGAAATGAATCAACCAAACCTTGCACTGAAACAAAAATTCAAGAATTGCATGATGCCCAAGAAACAACGATTTCTCGTATACCAAAGGGAATATATAGAGGACCAACCAACCTAAGGCCACGCAATGTCCGGAATGCATCAAAGTCATATGCAATCAAACCTTCATCCTTATTCATGGCAGCACTCTGGGCATCTTGTTTTGGGCTACTTATGACACAGTATCCATAAATAATTAACAAGAAACATGTTGCATGTGTTTTACATGAACATAGGTCTTTCAACCAATAGCATGTCTTTGTTAAGCCTTATATATGTTGCTCTGTCTTAACTCCTATAGTGTTTCTCTGTTATGATAAACAAGCTAATGGATTTTACTTAAGACTGAATAAAGAAATATTACAGACCTTGATTATATTGCAACAAATAAGATCTGTTGTAAATATGGTAACGTATAAATCCTTTACCTTTTTAAAAAAATGATAAATGGTTATATATTTTTTAAATAAATAAACATAATCATAAACATTAATTTAAATAAATAAATTTCGATTTTTTAATAGAGAATCAAATAAATACATTCAAACTCAAAATTTGAAAGATTAATGTTATTGTGACTAATTATATACAATAAAAAGAGAAAGAAAAGCGTGTGATAAAATTATTTTCCAAAATGTTATTTTTCTCTAAATATCAAAATTACAATAATATTTGTTTGAAAGTCTTCCCATTATATTTTAGTTACATTTTATAAATAATTTTGTCTAAGTCTATTTTAGCTCGATTAAAAGGTTTATCAAACTACGTGGAAAATAAATAAAAGTGAAAATAGAATTTAAATAAAATATTATCTTATTATTTTTTTTATGAAAGTAATGTGAATAAAAACGCAGCACAGGTTGTTTTATGAAAAAAAAAATCACATATTTTAAACGTACGTAACACCATCACAAAATTATGTACTTTACTTTAGACCCAACATACAGAATATATATTATTTCAAAATATACAATTTAAACATATACAAATATATATAAAATAAATACATTTTTTACAAAAATAGATTCATGAACAAAACTCTAATCCCTCATAGATCTCAATATAGTATTATGGATCCCAAAACATTCAACACATACAATGATAAGTTATTGAAATAATTTTCAATTTAAGAAAATATATATAAAAAAAGAGATAATTATCACAATTCAATTTTATTTAATTATCAACATACAATAATTATATACACCACACATAAATTTATACGTCAATAATATTCAACAGAATATCATGCCTATTAAATATGTCCTACTTGAGAATTAACGAGTAAACTCAAGATTAATGGATCAGAAGTTAATTACAAACCAAACCAAAGTAATCCTGCTTTTAGCTTTAATACGTTGTTGATATGTTTGGATAAACGTTTCTATAAAAAGTTTATGAAGAAAAAAAATTATCTTTTTAAGTTTGGAAAAAATACAAAAAAAAAAAATGAATTCATCTTATTAGTTAATTTGTAAACCAAACCGCGTTTTTATGCTATGGATGATCTTATACACAATTCTCTTGGATCATCTTTGTATGTTTTCCATGGTTGAGTTAAAAAAATCTTTTGAATATCTAGAGACATCTCTTCATCGAAAACGAAATCATACACAGCGCGCTAGCATTCCGAATAACAAGAGTGAACTCATCTAAAACATCAGAATCAAAACTTACCCTAATGATACTAGCTACAATAACAAGGCAATTATCCACTCTATGATTACCTATTCAAATTCTAGCTTAAGATAATGTCCTATAAGCATACATCATCCATCACTGGCAACAGTGAGGCTACTCTAATTTAAGAACATCAATTTCAGAGACTATTTACCGTACATTGTAATAGAAACATAAAAGAAGTAATGCAGCAGCACCAAGGGGGTAATAATTAAAATAATATCAGGTAAACCTGATACAAGGCAACACATATAGTCAAATAATTCCAAATACATAGAAGGCAAACAACATATACTTACCTAGATTATAATTTCTACAATATATACCTGATTGTGACAAATTGACAATGACCACAGGGACCCAACTAAGATCTCCACAAAGCAGCAGAAAGAAGGTGAAGTGATGAATTCAGAGTGTTTATATCTTGGATCAATCTTCCCCTCACTGATCAGATTCGAAAAATATCTGTTTGAAACCTCTCATCATATAAATCCCAATGTCCATACCTTTCAGTGTGGAAGACAGACCTGGGGATATAGAAATTTGGCTTCTTGATTTCCTTCAAGTGCACCAAACTAGAAGAAGCATTCACAATGTCTCGACTAGTTAAGTTAGCACACCCAGACAAATCCAAGAACTCAAGGCCAGGGCATCCCTGAGAAATGGAATTGAGACCCTTGGCTGATAATTTGGAGAACCTAATCTCAAGATGCTCAAGAGCAGGCATGGAACTAGCAATTGCAACAGCCTCATCATCTCCATCTTGTGGACAAGCATCTAGATACTCACTAGGAACAATTCCTTGGTGTTGGGAAGGATCAAGCCAATTCATGAAATTTCTTTTGAGAACCTTGAGGTTGGGACAGTTTCTCCCAATCAGCACCAATGACTCATGGGTTATCTCATAACAATAGCTGATATCCAATTCTCTAAGCTTCTTACAACTCAAAGCTATCTTAGACATAGAATCATCAGTAACATGAGGACAGCTTCTGATAGACAACACCTCAATATTCGGGCATCTGAAGTGCAAATATATTTTAAAAAGTGTTAAATTCTGTTATATTAACAATAGAAGGAACACATAAGCACACAAATTAAAAGAAAAAAAAATAGAATATATGATATTGAAATCTTAAACGCTACCATAACGACTTATGAAATGTTTGATTCACGTTAAATGATCCAAAATTTCGTGAAAATACCAGCTAATAAGATTTTAAATGTAGGTAACATGATTAGTTAACATTGAATAGTTGATTCTGGATTCAAGGTTGATTTAAAATCAAATGATCTTCTGGGTCCTAATTATCCTAAGTCGCTTTTACAAAGAAAACATTCATCAGTTTTCATTCAAACATTCAAACAAATGGGCATGGGAATTTGGGAGAAAGTTGGAACCTTTGGGCGACGAGGGCGAGAGATCGATCGGAACAGTGACGAATGCGTATCTGGGTGAGAGAGGATTGGGCCCATTGGACGACAGATTGAAGCATGGAATCGATCTTGGTCTCGAAGGCTGGGGTCCACCAGCGAGTTGACTCGAGGGGCGAGTCGAATTGGGCATCGAGGTCGAAAACGGAGTGAAAAGAGGGTTCCTTGAAGGCGCTGAACCATGACTTGCAGACCATCATGGTACCGCGCCATCGATCCTCAACGCTGAGTCGAGAAAGGATGTTGATGAGTAACTCGCGAGTCAACTCGCCCCAATCTGACTCGAATTCCTTTGGCTCAGTTTCGGATTTCATTCTTCCTTTCGGATCAGATTTCACCCAACAGTTCAATTCTGTGTTTATTACAAGCTGTTTCCATTTCATACCCTTTTATTTTTTTTTCTCTGAAATATGTCTACATATATTTTTTAAACTCTCTGTATTTTTCTCTGTTTTATTCTTGTTATATTATTTAATTTCTTCAGAATATTATTTTGTGCTTGTCCTTGTAGTATGCAGATTGCTTTTATAGTCCTTATTGAATGCTTTTTAGAGGGACCAATACAAAATTAAAAAAATATTATAAGCACTAAAAAATCTTTTATGGAGATTGAAACACCACAACAAGAGAAAAAAATAAAAAGGAAATTTAACAGGGATCAAAGGTAAAAGTTATAGGAAAAAATGCAACTATATTTAAGGATTAAAAATATATTCAAATATAAATGATAAAATATAACTTGAATAAAAATATTGGAAGAGAAAAGTAGATGAAAAAATAAAACAGAAAATAAATATACATTAATAATAATTCATAAAAATAATACTATTTTTTGCTTAGCACATTGCAAATATAAATTAATATTTGAAAGGATAAAGCATGTTTGTAATATAATCGCTAGCAGACTATTAAAAAGTTTTTCAGACTTCATTTCAAATAGTTTTTTTTTTTTTTAGTGTTAAATTTTAGGTCATTATATTTAATTTTTGGTTTTATTCATAACATACTTATTGAAATTTATCTTTTTATAAGATAAAGTAGGTTTATATTTTCTTAATTTTCTTTACTCTTTTTACCTCTACATTACATAAGAAATTTACAATTGCAGTGTTTATGACAAACTTTTGTTTTAAGTATTCCATTAATTTTTCTATTTAATTCTTACTTCGTGATAATCCAGAATCAATCAATTTTTTTTATTGGAACTTTAAACTTGCAATGAAAGTTCTCTTTTCTCATGGGTGACTTCAAGCTGACGCAGATAAAACAACCAATTTAAACTTGAAGACATAAAAAAATTTAATATAATATATTCTAAAATTAAAAATATTTAATTTTAAAATTATTCTAAAACATAATTTTTAATTAAAAATTTAAATATCATAACTGATTTTAAATTTACATAATAGTGTAAATATTTTTAATAACTTTAAATTTATATTATTACTATAAATATTATTTAATAAATTATATTTAATTTTTTTTATAATAAATTAATAATAATTTTTTAAAAAGATATTAAACAGTAAAGAAATCCTGTCTATCAAAACTTTCTAATATCTTATTTTTTTATTATTCTATTATATTAAAATTATTTCTTTATATATCATTCCATTATATGATCTTTTTAATTATTTCTTTCTTTTATTTGTTTTTTTGTTGTTTAACTATTTCACTTATCTTATTCTTTTTTATGACTCTTTCATTTGTTCTTTTATAATATTGTTTTAATTTAAGTATATGATTGTATTAGACTATTTTTCAATTTCATATTTTTTTATCATTATATACAATATTTATAGGTGTATCTTTATTGGGAGACTTAAGGCCTAGAGATCGAGGAATGAGAATTTGTGTTCACTTTTACTCCTTTTGAATGCATCAATATCAGATAAAAATAATATTAAATTGATGAATTGATCTTAATTTTTTTCATTATTGTTTAATTAATTTTAAAATAATTTGTGTAATCAAGGTAAAACATTAAAATTTTAAAATTTATAAATTAAATTTAAAAACTTATCAAAAGGACAATATCAAAAGATAAAAAGAGATTCAAGACAAATATCAAAGACTTTAAAGACAATATTATGACCAAATTCATTCTTGTGTAATTAAATTTTATCTTTTTAACTTAATTTTGTGATTAGTTTTTGGTCTATTAAAAACATATTTTAAATAAAATTAATTATGATAATTTAATAAATAATTTTGTATCACATAAGTTCAAAAAATAAATTTTAAATAAAAATATTATAATTTTAATTATTTTATTAATTTAGAAACTTCTCATTAAAAAAATTTGTTTCAAGTCTCATAAAGTGTTGAGAGCCGTCACTGCTCTTTGTTTAAACTAGTAATAAACCAACCTTAATATAGAAAAAAAGAAATAATAGTTATTATAAATGTACTTTTTATAATAATTCCATATGTATAATTGAGTAAGCAATGATGATTATCGGCATTATGCGTGATTATCAAAATATGTGAACTTAAATACATGCAAATTGAAGAGTAACTCTAACACTTTCAACATAGACAAATAAAATAAGAGTTATTGTAAATGTATTCTTTTTATAATAATTCCAGTATGTATAATTGAGTAAGCAGTCATGATTATGTGAATCGCTATAATGTGATTATGAAAATATATGAACATAATTACAGGCAAGTTGAAGAATAATTTTAACAGTTAGCAGTCAACAATACAAATTTTACTAATATTAACCATCTTAGATTAAATGATAACTTTCTTGATATTCAAAATCACATTTTTTTTCAAGATTAAATCACATTTTTTCGAAATTATTATAAATAGGATATGTTTGTTGTTTTTTTAATGAAATGAATTTTTAATATGTTTGGGTAAACTTTTGTGGGGAAAGAAAAGAAGAAAAAACTGTTTTTGTGTTTTTTTAGGGTTTAGGGAAACTGTTTTGGAAGCTGTTTTGTACATGTCTGCAATATTTTGATTTATTTGATTTTAAACATTAACTTTAAAAAAACACATAATAAAAATATTTTCAGATTTTAAATTTAAAAACAATAAAAAAATAAAAAAAGGCCCGTCATAAAGTGTACAAATTCAGGCCCAATTTCTCTGTAGTGGGTAAATTTCACTTTGAAATGAACAGTGAGATTTTTTTATTACTATACATATATTTTATTAATATTTGAATGAATAGTAAAAAGTAATGTAGACGAACCCTAGGATGCACACAGCCTCTGTTTGTGTGGAAATTGAATTGTGTCTAAACTGAATTGAGAAGTTGAAGAACTAGCTTTCCGAGATGTGCACGAAGCATTAAATGGTTGAAGATAGAGGTTTCTTGCATAAATTCGGGAGTACTGAGTTGGAAGCTATTTCATAGACAAGCATCTGACAGAAAATAGAAAGAGTAACGGCTAAGTGCAGGATTAGAATTAGGTTATTTTGTACATCATGAATTCATGTCTTTCCTTGCTTTTACGTTTTCTGGTTTGGATCATGGAATTTTCCGTTAGAAAGCCTCAAAAGGGATTTCCAAACGCACTATAATAACTGAATTGACAGCTGTACAGAAACTTAATACAAACTAACTGACTGAGAATTAATAGTTATCACTTTGACACCTCCCCGTAAGCTGGAATGTGGTGGATATCGAAGACAGGCCAAGCTTGGAGGCAAGAATTTCAGAGAGTCCACGTATAAGGGGTCTTAGAATGTAATAGGAAGCAGACACAAGACCCAGATTGAACCCTTTTTCACACAATGCAGCAATCAACGAATGTGTTTTGGTCATGAAACGGATTGTATGCTATGTGCAAAATGAATGGATGGTCACAGGGGATGACAGCTGAACTCACAGTAAATGCAGAATCCACTGTGCTTCACAAGTGACTTGAGCAAGCCCAGTATACTAAGCTTTAGAGGAAGCCTCAGACACACTCTTCCTTTTGATTTTCCATAAGAGGAGAGATGACCGCAAGAAAAACCAAAAAACAAGTAATATGCCTGCAAGTGTAACACTAAATCCTTTAAGTTGAGGAAGCTGAGCTTGCAAGGAAAAATAAAGCTTTTCCCGTGTGCACCCTTCTAATATCTGAGAAGCCACCTTGCTGCTTGACGATGAAGGATAGTGGGAGACTGTAAAAATTGGCTCTAGTCACTCTCTCCGTGAGATATTTGACCTTGTACGCGTGAGATTAAAGAGTCTCCCAACTAGTCTTCGAAATACACTTGGATTGGATATATGCAGTTTTGCCAAGCAATTCATTGGTGTGGAAATTGACTAGACAACAAGAGCATATTCTTATTTGAAAAGATTCCTTGTTGAGACCCGACAATTTCAAAGCCAAGGCGATACTTGAATTAACAGATATCCTTGAGGCTAAGTTTCACATTCAACAATTCCTTCACATGACTAATTTCAAATAGGATATTACCTAGCAGCACCAAATTGATAATCGCAGAGTATACAACGATTACTGAACAGATTATAAACATTTCTTATGCTTGTGAGCTTGAATGTCTCAAGAAGCTAATAAAATTTAGTTCTTTTAATAGTAACTTCGGAAAATAATGTCCTTGAGCATTCTAATGTTTTTCTGAGTTTTTCCCATGCAGTCAGGTTAAGAAATTGAAAACCTCACTTAAGTGAGACTGATGACTTCTTACGCAGGTGGAGACAGTCAGCAGTAAAACAAGAAAAGGCTCACTTAACAAGGATTCCAGGCCTTTGAACGAGAAGAGTGAAGAAGTCGAGCATTAGGGAAGACCAGGTGATGAATTGTACTGGCTCAAGAAAGTAAAGTTGGAAAGTTGGTTTTAAAGGAACTAGAAGGCACATTTCAGCAAGGCTAAATGATCCCCCAAGCAAGTAATATCAAAGAAGGCAGCTTGGCATGACATGAAGACTCCGTTAAGTGAATGAAGTCAAGAAATACCTTATCTTGGAACATAAAGTCCAGCTTATGCGATACCAAATGCTCGCTTAGATGAGCAACGATGAAGGCAACCATGTGACATTGGTCTAGGAAATAACTATCCTATAAATAGGTCAGAAAATAGAAGTTAACCAAGTTAAAAGTTTTGGAAACTATAGAAAGAAAGGAGAGTACAATCGAAGACATTAATCAAAATTCTCTACACAAATTTGGATTGCTAGGTTATTAAGAAAGTAAACTTTAAATTTAATTTAACCCTACAAAACCGACTTGGTTTGCATCCACTTATATATTATAATTTGATCATATCTTTAGATGTTGAGAAATTTCCAGCACACTCTCATGTCGAGAACATCAAGCTTGGAAATAAAGAGAGAGACTCAATAACAAGTGACACGATATGTCTAAGTAATCTCGTTAGGATGAGTCCTTAATAAGCTCTAATAGTGTCTTAAAATAAATTTTAAGTTCAACTCAATCCTACCAGTTTGATAAAATGAGATTTGCATTCACCTATATATTATATTTTGACATATCTCTAGACGATATGAGATCTTCATCATAAATTAACTATGAATGACTAAATAATCCATTGTTAGGGTTGGATATACCCAAACCAAAATTTAGTGTACACTCTAGTTTAATCAAGTTTGTATTCAGTAATTATTCTTCTTTTCTATGCCTAATGTTTATTTGAGATTGATCACCTTGTAGTTGTTTTCTTGAGAATTCATTGAGGTTGAAAAACACTGAACCGAGAAAAGAGAACCGATTGGGATTGCTCCTAGGAATAGTTCAAAATTAATTAGGCCGTTTTTGGCTTCTAATCATTCCATCTGGTCTCTAGGCCTAGAAGAGGCTGCATGCTTACTTATCTGTGAATATCCCCATATTGAAATTTCCTTGGTCCAAATGCCAATTGAATGTGAAAGCAAGTGATACAAGCTCTCCAAATGGTCATCCTGACCATTGGATTGAGTCTCTAAACAATCAATTCTACAAGCCCATGTATACCCCTTAGCAACTAGTCAAACTTTATACCTTTCCGTCTAGCGGACTGCATTTTGCTTCAACTTGAAAGTCTAGTTGTATTTTATTGCCATCTTCTCTGGTGGGAAAGAAGTGGGTGTCCAGGTTTGGTTCTTTTCCAAAAGCAAACAGTTCAGCCTGGATAGCGATACTATATTTTTATAGCTTCTGCATAAGATAGGTTTGGGAGAAAAAAAGAATCTGCGAGTTAGACAGTGGATACCTAACCTGTGACTCCAAACACAAGGGTTCAGTTGCAAAGTTAATTAAAGAGGAATGAGTCCTGCGCATACTTTAGTGCTGGAGTGTTTCGATGAAGATACTGACGTAGGTGGGGTCTTGAACCCAGAGGATCAATTATGGAAGGGTTGGTATTATTTGTGGTTGACTGATCAGATTTTTCTTATTCGTTGAATTTGTTGTACGGGTGCGAATGAAATGTTTTGAAGAGATAATAAGTAGGCTGATCATTGGTAGTCTCATTGGTTAAGATGTACAAAAACTTATTCTCACAGATTTTCACAACCCTTTGGAAGAAAATTTTCTCTAATTTTAGATCAAACAAAAAAGACCCTTTGTGCTCGACTTGAAAAACCAAAAAGATGCACTTTCTAGCTAAGGTCCAATTTCTTCCTGTTTGAAGGAAGACTTCCATCAACAAAAGGCAGCTTGTTCTTTGAATTTAATCTTTAAAGCCATAGTTGAGACTTTTGACCAAGAAGAATGATTATCTCCAACATGTGGAGCAGTGATGAAAACCTTGGAAGGTTGCTCCAAGAAGTGGATCAACTATTTCCAGCTCCAATGGAAGAATCCATGGTTTAAGGCATTAGATTTCTAGAACATGCTTTGGTTTGATTGTAAGAAGTTTCTTGATGGATTCTTGGTTGGGTTTTAGTGAAGAGATTTACAAAAGCTTTAAGGAAGAGAGGGTTCAAGATCTTGCTTTGTGGTGCTTATGATCAAAAATGAATTTCAAGGATGGATGTGTTTTTGGTTTTTAGAAGGTGTTTCAATGTGGTGTTTGGTTGGAGAATGGATGGCCAAAGCTATGGTGGTTATGCACAACCTATAAAAAGAAGAAACTAAGCAAAGAGTAACTAATACCTATCTTATCTAGGTATTAGTTAACTTATCTTGTATGTTAACTTGTCTAGATACCTAGGATAACATACCTAGGAATACCTAGGAAAAGTGGAAAGAATAGGAAAGAACAAGATAGAAATACCTAGGATGAGGTTAACTTATCCTCCGTTAACCAAGATCACAACAAACTAAGAATTAGAAAGAAGCTTGTGCCACATGAGACCTAGTTCTCAAGAATCTAAAAATTTGAAACTCTCTACTTCTTACAAGCACCCACTACTCTTGCAAACAAATGACTTTTCTCTCCCAAAGAAGGGAAGGAAGTCAAGCACGCCTCCTCTTATACATGTAACCAATTGGTAGGAAGTCTTCTCCTATATCTTTCATAGCTCACCTTATACACAATCAAATAATTTACAACATGAAAGCTATTATCTATTTTCTTTACAAGTTGTCTACCTTGTAAAATCACCTTTGCCTTGTTACCTTTAAGCTTAATTATTTCCTTTCTATCCATAACCACATCAAGAAGAAACCAATGATGCTTCAAGATTTCGTTTGGATGCAAGTAGAAAGGACTAGAAGAACCCGGAATCTGATTTGAATTCACCATGCTTACTTGAATATGAAGATTTCAATAATCAAATAGCGAAGAAAGAACTCAAGAATCAGAGACAAACGATCTTGCACAGCAGTAGCAGAGCACCCTAGGAAAGGAGCTCTATTGTCATTCCAGACTTAAATCGAGAGAATGAAAACTTTCTTCCGAGAGATGAGAATAAAGCACCAATTAAAGGGTTTTCTATCATTGCTAAGTAGATCTTCAAACAGCTACTGACTAATTGAATCAACAGCGCGAGACAGAGAGACATAACAGAAATGAATCAATTAACTGACTAATAGTATCAGTTATCACTAGTAAACAGCTAATAAAACAGTACATTCCTCTTCTCCGTTTGAATAAGTTCCAACTGCCCCTAAAATACGTGTTGATTTAAAAAGTCCAAACCCCTCAACACTAAAGAATCTCGATGCTACTATATTACTTGAGCCATAGATCTACGCAAAATCAAAGGCACAACACACAGGGAACATCACAGAAGAATCCTGATTGCATAAAAGTCGTTGAAGCTTCAAGACCACAAACAATTGATTTTACAAATAAGCAATTTCAATTTTGAACAAGCACATGAACTTAAATCTTCACTAGTTACGCACACTAGCACGACATCAACATGAATAAGGCATTTGAACTTAAACTATCAGTATTGCGAATAGAGAGGACGCCTGTATTCATCAAAGTACTGGTCACGATCAACAAAGATAATGGCATAGAGAGCATAAATGATGCCAGGAATATAACCTAAAATTGTGAGGACCAAACAGATGAAGAATTCAACCTGCAAAATCCAAATCACAGTCTCAGATCTCGCAGAGATAGATAGAGAGAGAGATAGAGAGATAGAGGAAACGCACACTGCAACAACCGTGGCGAAAACAAACTCCGAGTGGAGGAAGCAAGATCGCGATCATTAACTCGCAGCAAATTTCACAACGTGTCGGCATCTTCCACTGTGATGAATGATCAATGCTTCTACGCTTCTACTGCGTTTTCTATATAACTGTCAGAATGGAAGCAACGTGGTCCGCGTGGATCTCCCCGTCATTTCCCTTTCTGTTTTGATATTCACACGACAAGTGTCCTGGTAGGCAACTAATTCTCTTCCGTCAGATTTATTATTTTTTAATCGAGGGTTCAGATTTTTTTTTCTTCCTTTTCCAAATTTGCCCTTCAACCCTTCACTTGTCTTACATTTCTTAACACTCTACAAGGTCAAGCCCAAACACTGTCGTTTTTGTCCACCAACTTTAAGTTGCTGAGAATAATGCGAAGCACCATTGTGGAAGTTAAACATGACGGCAGAGATTGCCACTGGCAGTGACATGCGGTGGTGGTTGAAGGGGGTGAAGATAAAGCGTGGGGAAGAGATGAATAAATCGCAACCATTAATTTAGAAGAAAGAAAAATATCTAACGTCAACAGAATTGTTTCCCACGGTGGGAGACATGACAGAGTCCCTATCCTATCCTACCTAATCCTAACATCCACCTAACTAGATGTAATTTCTCCACCCTCGGAATCATCATCATAGTTTCCATCTTCCAAAAAAAAATTAAATTGATTAGTGATATTAGTTTTTAATTTAGTAAAATTGTTTTAAAAGACTATATATTTATCTTTTTAATACATTCCAGACACATTCTAATAATGATTAACTCTTTTAAATTAGTTTCTGTACATAAGAGAATAAGTTATATTTAAGAATATTAGCTCTAATTTTATATTATTCATTTTTTTATTTTTAACTCTATTTCTTCTCATTATTTATAATTTATTATTTTTTTAATTACTTAATTGTTTAAAATGTGTAAATATGTATAAAAATAACTTTTACAAAAATAGATTAATAAATTATATATACTCTTTGTCAAGGATTTAAGAAACTATGTCAAATAAGTTGATACTTTTTAATAATACCTTACTCTTTCTCTTTCCCATAATATGAAAACTGACATCCAAAACTGTTTTTAATAATAGTAAATGTAACTAATAACAGGTACTCATAGATAAGATCTTACATATAAAACTTTAAATTGCAGTAATTATATAAAAAAGACAGTGTTTTTCTTATAATAGCTTGCTATGGGTAACTGAAAAAAAAAATGTTAAAATAAAAGATAACATTGTATACCAGTATCCATAAGTATTATTGATTTTTTTTAGAAATTTAAAAAACAGTTTTTTAAAATTTATGGATTTGAGAGAAAAATGTGTAGAAAGTTTAGTTATTTGAATAAAATGATGAATGGTGAGAGAAAAAAGAAAAAATTTATAAAAATTTGTGAATAATATGATATGTATAGTTGATAAAATATTTTTTAATAAATAAAATTATAATTAAAATTAATTTATATTAAATATAATTAATTAAAATTATTTTTATTATATTTTTATAATTATATTAAAATTATTATTATTGATAAAAACTCATTATGTGTAAATTCTCGCAAATATTTGCTCAAGGAAGAATGGAAGGGATAATGTATAGTAAATTTTTTTCTCTGTTTTATATTTTATTAATATTTTCTTTTTTATTTTCTAACTATCCTTTGATTTTATACATCACATGAAATTCATCTTAAAATCCAAAAACTGTTTTAAAGAGGGAAGAAACTTAACATGTTAAAGTATTGCCCCATATTTTAATTTGGAGTTATTTTTCCAACGTGATTCATAAAATTAAATCTAAAATGAAGTTAAAATAATTTAACCAATAAGAAATTACCAAATTGCAAGAGAATATTTCTAAGAAAATAAATGACTTTTTGTTTTTCCTATTTAGCAAACATATTTAAAACACACTTGTTCAAAGCTATTAATCAAATGAAAGTAGAAAAAAATAGTATATGATCAAAGAACAAGTAATATTTTTTATATTACATTTCTATTAACAAGGAGAATGAATTATTTAACTGTCTCAAAGTTAAGAAAGATATTTTACACTTAGTACGAGTATTAATTTTTTAAATTATTGATGATAATTATTTTATATTCAAATTTTTATAGATTTGATATTTGGTGTTTAGTTTAACCTTTCTATATTTTTTAATATCATATTTTTATAGATTTATATTCATATTTATTAATATCTCATTCACAGTTTTGTTACTCTATTGTTTGTTTAATAATGTTTTTTCATTACACTTTCTGTAAATTATCACACAACTCAAAAACTTATTAACTTGGCATTGAAGCTTCTTTGATCAGAGACCAAAATTTTGTTTCTCCCAAGGAACACGCATGGACATTTAAACCAATCAACTACAAATTACATTTATGGTTAAATTTGTATTCACTTCATAAATTTTTCAAAATCATGTGAATATTATATGATCTATCCTTGTCAAAGTTAGTACTTAAAAAAAAAAAAATACATTCTAATCATGATGATACTGGCAAAAGAACAAAAGTATAAGGAAAAATACGTTATTTTTAACCATCATCTTTTAAGATGTATATAAAAAAACCAACTTATGAAAAAAAAATTAATGAAGTATACAAGTTTATTCTATAATCTATTCTCAAAAGTTCTTATTATAAAATAATTTTTTTTCTTAAATTCTTCACTTGTGTAAATAAGTTAAATTATAATTTAAGGAATACTCAAATTCATGTATCTCTCATTAAGAGCTTATGATGTAAAAACTTAAAATAACTTTTCTTATATTATGTATTCAGTTACAAGTGAATTTAGGTATTTAAAAAAAATATATTAGAACAAGATAAATAAATAATCCAAAATAATTGTGTATATATCAAGAATGACAATAAAAATTTATAATTACTATTTAATTAATAAAAATTTTTCTAATTAATAAAGGATAATTGAACATATTCTAAAGTGTGATGAACTAACATAAACTATAATATTTATTGTTATTTTCTATAACATATGTATAAACCCCTATTGATTTATTATATATATTAGATAATTTTATAATAGCGTCCGAAAGATATTATATTGTGAAAAATATTTTAAAGTTATTTTAAAACATTGTATTTCTAAACTTAACTGTTTATTCAAACCATACGTTTTTTTGTTATATTTTAAGAATCTTTAAAATGATAATAAATAAATATTTAAACAGAGGAACTAGGCTCTATTTTGTACATATTACCAAATTATAGAAATAGAAGAAAAGGAATTAGCCTTTGTTAGAATCAGGGAATAACTGTTTCAAGAAGTGATGGTGGAGAATTTAGTCCAGTGTAAAGGGACATAGATTGCCTTAATATAAAGCTAGATGGAAAAAAAAATTCACTATCAAAATACCACATAAGGAATGCACAAAACAAAGAAACAAAACTGAAAATAAATATATAGATGATAAACGGATATAATATTATATTTATTAATACTTATTGAATTGAAAAATAGAAGCCGGAAATAATTGTTAAATTCAAAGAATCTTGAATTCTTGACCTATAGAATAGGGTTTTTGAGGAGTCAGGCTCAAACATTATTTTCAGTAGTGGGTTTTATGCCGTTACAGTGACCACAAACTCCATTCACATCACTTCTTCAAGTCAAAAACCTTTCTTACCACAAGTCTCAATGCATCAAGATGGTGTCAATGTCTTTCACACCATTGTCACACAAAGTATAACAAATTTCAATTATTTTTAGTTTTAAAAAATAATTTAATTATTAGAGTATTGTTTTTGTAAGAGATTTAATTTTTAATTTTGAAAAATCTCCATTATCACATTAACCTATTTTAAGAGAAAATCATTATGAAACTAAGCTTAAGAATATTTGGAGTCAATAAAGCTAAGGTTCTTTACAAGGACCATCCATAGGTTGGACTAGACTGTCAATGGCGTAACAAAGGAACAAAACAAGAGTCCAAAAGGAAGAATCAAATTAATTGAATTGCTACATCGTATTTTCTCTCTGTGTGTGACAGTTTACTCTACAATGTCGACACTGTTTAAACACGCGATGCAGAGATGAACAGATTTGTCTGTCAACACTCTGTTTGATTGGAGAAGGGTTTTGATTGGGGAAGGGCTTCGGACGTGAAACCCTATATTTGTCTTTTTTCGGGTGTATTAAAGATGTTTTTGCAGTATTTTTCAGTGCAGCAGTGCATTAGATGCAAAACTGATAAAATTAAAAATAACTACTTATTTATATTTTATTAAAATGGACTTGCATTTCAACCAATACTAAATTCAGTCAAAACTGTTATCAATTACTAAATATACAAAAAAATAATACTATATTTAACTCTCTTAACAAAAATTAGACTTTACCATAAAAATTTATCCTACTCCCTTGAATAATTAGTTCTCATTCACAATGAATATTTAAATCTCAACCATAAATACCTAAAATTCTAGATTGAATCAAGAGTCGCCAAATTATTATTTTCCTAATTATTTACTTCCTACATAAATATAAAACTATTGTAATTTTTTATTTATTTTAATTCTCACATTCTTTTCCATAATATTAGAAAAAATAAATAAGTTTTAATTTATTTTGAGTATATATGATCTTTTCAAACCAAACATATCACTCGGTGTATAGATTTTTAGAGATTAATATAATGAAATCAGATCTCAGGCGAATTTAAGGTCTTATGCATATAAAGTTTACTAAAAAGATTTAAAACTTTTAGTACATCTCACTAACATTTTTTAATTGAAACAAAAAATAAACTTATTTTCCCACCAATAGCAATAAATAAATATATATATATATATATATATAAGGAAAATGATACATATAATTTTAATAATAATGATAGTCAGAATAAAAACAAGAGATAACATATTATAGCAAAAACAAATTTAGGAATATACAATTAATTTATTTTCACCAATAATTCCAAAATTAACATGAATTTGGATATTATTATCATAAATACTTTATTTTATTGTGTGTAGGAGAGAATGACATATAAGAAAATTAAACAATAGGATGAACTTATATTTATCTAAAACTAATTATTGTTTTATCTGCATTTATTATTATTAAGATTTAAAAATTGTAATTTCCCGACAATTATAATTGAATTTTAAAGTGGTTGTTATATTTATTAATACATAAAATAATTATAAAATTTAAAATTAAAGAATGTAAGTGTTAATTTATTTTTGACTGGTAAGCTTTTACAATTACAATAAACTAAGAATAAAAATATCTAAAACTAAAATAATATTCCTTCATATATAATTAAATAGATGTTACATACTCTTAAGAAGATAGTTTACCAGTTCATTGTGCAAGTGAAGATCTATATAAATATTTAATTTGTTTTTTAATTAATTATACTTTTTAGACCACCTTGGCACATGTATATATTAACTAATAAATTATTTTAGTGATAAAAAGATAGGAGTATAATTTACATTTAATTAATATTTATACCATACTCAATAAACAATTTTAGTGATAATAAAAATATGGGGAATAATTTATTTGATAAGGTTATATTTGAGTTCTTATAACTCAAAACTTTATAATTTTTTTTTATAAAAAGAAAACTTCATTTTTTACATTTTTTTACGTCAAATTATAATAATATCTGATGAGGAGGAAATCAGCAACGTGGCAGAGGAAGAAAGAATTTTGATAAAAGGAAGGTACAGGATTATAATTGTGTCAAGTTTGGCTATTACTCTTATAAGTACTGGTAGGGTAACAATACAAACAAGAAAGGTAAGAATGATGAAGCACACCTGGTGCAAGGAAGGTACAGTATTATAATTGTGATAAGTTTGGCCATTACCTTATAAGTGCTGGCAGGGTAACAATAAAGACAATAAAGGTAAGAATGATGAAGCACACCTGGTGCAAGGAAGGCACAATATTATAATTGTTACAAGTTTGGCCATTATCCTTATGAGTGCTGACAAGGTAACAATACAAACAAGAAAAGTAAGAATGATGAAGCACACCTGGTGCAAGACGGTGAAAGTTATGATTCAGAACAAGATTTATTGATGGTAACCACAAATTGTGATGAAGATGGTTCTTGTTGGTATCTTGATACTGGATGTTCTAATCACGTGACTGAAAATAGAGTTTGGTTGATAGATCTGGATTTAAGTGTCAAGAGTGGTGTGAGATTTGCTGATAATAGTACTATTTTAGCTGAAGGGTTTGGCAAGGTATTAATTATGATAAATGATGGAAAAAAGACTTTTATGCTTGATGTATTGTATGTTCTTTCTATGAAGAATAACTTGTTGAGTCTTGGGCAACTACTTAAAAAAGGTTACACCATGACTATGCAGCAAAATCTTATCGAGGTTTATGACTCTAAGTAACAACTGTTACTCAAAAGCACCTCTGTCAAAGAACAAAACCTTTAAGATAAGCCTTGATGCTACTGCAATTTAATGCATGTCAGCTGTTAATGTTGAAGAAGAAAGCTAGTTATGACACTACAGGTTTGGGCATTTGAATTTCAAAAGTCTAAATATGCTTAGTAGTGAGAAAATGGTACCTGGCTTGCCATAAATACATTGTTCACAGAAGATTTGTGAAGGATGTATGATAGGAAAGCAACTCAGGAAAATGTTCAAAACTATTGCACCTCAAAGGGCTAAAAAGTCTCTCTAGAGTTGTCCATTCAGATGTGTGTGGACCATATATTTCATCTCTTGAAAGTAATAGATATTTCTTAACATTTGTTGATGGATTCACTAAGAAAATCTAGCTATATTTGCTGAAAGACAAAAAGAAAGTTTTTTCTTTATTTGTGAAATGGTGCAAGAGTGTAAAAAATCAATCTAAATAGAAATTGAACATACTCAAAACTGACTGTGAAAGAGAGTTTAACTCAATAAATTATGATAAGATTATATTTGAATTCTTATAACTCAAAACTTTATAAATTTTTCTACAAAAATAAAACTCAATCTTTTAAAACTCAATCTTTTACATTTTTTTATGTCAAATTACATCACATTCTCTAAATTCCACATTAATCTTCTTCACTAAGTAACATTCAATTATTACTAATAATTATCTTTTAGTAAGGTGGTTATGTTTTTTAATTTCCATCAAACTAAATGCATCATTATTTTTTACTATAAGGATATGAATAACTTGTAGTTTTTTTTTTTTTTTTTAACTACGGACTTAACCACTTAATTAAAATACATAATAAGAATTATAAAAAAATCATAAAATGTACCACTAAAATAATTTTACTTTAATTTAAATAAAAAATAGGAATTAAAAATCACCCAATCCATAAATTTAAAATGCAACTAATACACGTTTACACTTTGAACTAAATAAAAGGCAAAATTTTTTAAATTTGATTTAGATTACAATCTTTTTGTCATATTTTTCTCCTTTTAAGAATTTGTAGAGTTGGTCGTTCATATTAAGTCTATTGAAAACTATAATCTTAATCAATAAATAATTATGTGGCTTTTAATTTATAAAATGTTTTATTTCTTAATTTTGTGATTTAAATTTAATTAACTTCGGTATTTCCAACTAATGCCATCATTTATCATAATTTTAAATTTGAAACATATAAATTTGAATCCTCACTACCATATATGAAAAAAAAAATTCCTCATTTAATACCAGAGATTTTAAATTTCTCGTTTGGTCTTTTAATAGTAAATATGTCCAAAATATATTTAATTAATTAAAGATAAAATTTCTGAAATTAATTAAAAGAAAATACAGTGATAAGTAAAAGAAATAAATGCAAAATATTAAACATTATTAATTAGTTAATACTCTCTTTTAGAATCTTTTAAATTATTAATTACAAATATAAACTATAATTATTTAGTTTACTATTTACTGTTTTTTTAACCAGAACCAGAGTATGTATGAAAACTCAATCTTTATCCATGAATAATAAAAACCTCCATTCTATTAAATATTTATTCACATTTAGCTATTTTTTTTAAATAAAACAAATTATTTGATGAAATTTGTTATAGATTCCAATCAAAGTCCAACTGAGAAAAAGATATGCAGGTGCCATTCAAAATTGGAATAAAAGTATTATCTTTTTGATTATCACATAAGCAAAACAGAATCAATTTTACCTTTTTGATGGAAAAAATAAACAGAATCAATGGCACCTTTAGATTACATACTCTCAAATAGAAGGCCAAGGCCATAACCAAACGCGCCAGGGGGGAGCGCGTGGGAGCACCCTCTGCCCTCTTGCTTCTATTTAACAAGTCTTTTCAAATTCATCACTGTACTCAGTCATTTACTGTCTCTGATTTTCTCTGCACAGTTTTCCTTTCGCTCTCTGCTTTTCCTCTGTTTCGATGGAATTCAAGTTTCGTGATGGCGAAAACCGAAGCACTTCCAAACTGTCACCGCGGCAGCGCCCGCTCTCCACTGTCCCTTTAGTCTCCGGTCACCCATTCCGAGGTAACGTTCACTATTCTCTCATCTGAGTTTCTTCCACCATACCCATTTGCGTAGCTGTTTGAAAGATAACATTGTTCTCATATGGGTTCTTTTTATTTTCCACTCTGTGTTCAGGTGGATTTTCCAGTATTATCCCGTCGCCGAGAGTGTACCCAACTTCGATGCCGATCAATGCCGAGGAAGCAATTCGGCGAGATATGGTAAGGGAGCAGATACGGCGGGAGATGGAGAAGGAGGAAATAAGGAGAGAGATTCTGGCCGGCGAGATGGCATGGCGGCGTGAATTGGAGGAGGAGGTGAGGAGGGAACTGGCGTCGGAGAGAGCACTGAGAATGCCGATGCACAGGATCGAAGGAGTCACATTCGGTGAACGAGTTTCGTTGTCTATGAACCCAGATAAGAGAATGAACCCAGAACTGAGACTGAACAGCCCTGTTAATAGCGACAACATATGTGGTGGACCACAACCCCAGTTACTCCCTAAAGTTGATATCACGCCGTTCTATAAGCAGATGCCAAATGAATCGCTGATTAACAAGAATAAAATAACGATATTGGTTAGTGACATTTTTCTCATGTTTAATTAACCCTTTTCCTTTTCTTTATGTTTTCTTTATTTTTCTTTTCCCGTCTTCTATAGTGGTGTTTGGATTGTGAAAAGCTTGCATGTTTTTATTTTTGGATTAAATAATAGTAAACCATTCTTAGGATCTTCACTGGTTCTTTCTTTCTATTAATAGTATTTTAAACTGTACAAGTAATGTCAATGATAGTAAGTATCCATGCATTTGGTTTCTAAGTTTGATATATTTGATTTTGTGTAAAAAATAATTTTTTTTTCAATGCTTATGATTTCTTTACTCTGAGATTGTTCAGAAGAAAAAAAAGGTGATATTGCAGAGATGAAAATGATGGTTTTTTTTAGTAAAAAGTTGTCACTTGTTTGAGAATGTTCCTTGAATATTTTGTAGTGTTTGGTTCATATTCTGGAACCCTTTGATATCAAAGGAATCATTTTTTTTTTTTTTTATTTTGATTGTTCAGATTTAAATAAGTATTCAAAATCTGAGTCCTCCTATCGTCATTTAACGATTATCATTTGACGACTGCATAAATGGCTGACAAGTTAACCATTTGGATATCAGTTCCTCCATACAGATTGTAGAATTTTTTTATTTTTTTTTTCATTGCATGTACTCATCTAGCACTTGTGTATGAACTTTGGATGAAAATTAGGGGGTTGAAATTTTGAATGTTTACTTTATAAATTGAATGTCAAAGATATTCCTAGTAAATGTTTGAAGGACACTGATTAAGTAATAAAAATATAGAAAGTTTATTAAAATAGTTGAATTGGATGTTCGTATAGAGTATATTTTTACATTTTTCAATGAAAACTTCCTATTTTTAATTCTTTAACAAGTGATTTTGGGACACTGCTTACCAATTCAAGATATAAATCATCAGTGATGCTGAAAGTTGCAGAGAGAAATTTGTTTCAAGCACAGAGGCTATTATGTCATATTACAGTGAACTGCATGGCTAAAATCTGAGACAATAATCTCTTAAACAGAAGTTAAGTGTAGGGACTTGTTTGATTGTGTTTTTGAATTTTCTTAAAACTATTCTGTAAAATAAACAGTTTTTCAGGATAGGATAAGAAAAAGGACCTGTTTGCAAAGCATTAAAAAGAGTTTTGGAGATGAGAAAGAAGGAGAACTTATTTGGTTTATTTATTTTGGAAATATATTTTCTTGTTTGCTAGTTTCCATCTTTCCTTGTTTTCAGAATTAAAAACACAGGTGAAAACTCAGCCGTTTTTGTTTGAGTTATAAAAGCAATTACATTGGAAATAGTCTTGAATTTTTTTTCCCAAAAGAAACTACTCAAAACAGATATATTGCTTGATAGATAAAAATTAAAGTATCATTTTTAGTGGCCCAAGTCACGTGAGCATTGGAAGAGTGATTTTGTATTTTCTTCTGTTCTTGAACAGTCACTTCTCCAAGGGCCCACGCGGGCAAAGGTCTCACTAGACATCATTTAGTTTTATCTATCAAACAGTAAAGAAGCCCTGCTGTATTGCAGCCATAAAAACCTGATTCAGCTTTTCGTTTTACTGGTGCTCATTGGCCTTTGCATTCTATCACCTTCAAAGAAGCACGCACATACTAAATACATTTTCTTTGTAGTAAATATATAATGAATGTTTAAGCTCTTAATTGGGTAGTTATCATAATATATTATGTTGTTTATCCCGTTGCAGGCTAAGCCAGATGCTGCTTTTTGTAGTGCAAAGTTCAAAGAGGTGCTAGATGTTAATCTTGGTGGTGCCAAGAGCAAAGAGGTGGTAGATGTTAATCTTGGTGGTGCGAAGCGCAAACTGGTGACATCTTTTGCAGTTGATGACAATGATTCTGGATCTAGCTCCCAGAAGAAATCCAAGAAGGAGTGGAGTTGTGCAGTATGTCATATTGTTGCCACAAGTGAAAAGGGCTTGAATGATCATCTTCAAGGGAAAAAGCACAAGGTTAAAGCAGCATCCCTTACAACTCCAAAAATGGGTAAGAGCACCAAAACTACATTGTCCTTAAAGAAAAGTAACAAGTGTGTGAAATCTACTCAAGTTGTTGTTACTATGAATTCAGGGTTGGATGGAAGACAGGATGGATCTGACATTAGCTCTGCAGACAAAGGCAAACTGGAACTCGTAGAAAAGGATTTGGCTGTGCAGAAAACTCAGAATTTAGGTGGCATAGATACTGAGAAAAATGAAGCAACCACTGAGAAAGAAGTTTCCAAAACAAATGCATTAACAAGAAGGAAAAGGTTTAAGTTTTACTGTGAATTTTGTCAAGTTCGAACTCACTCAGAAATTGTCATGCAAAGTCATAAAAGTGGAAAAAAGCATCTGGCTAATATTGCAAAAATTAACCCAAACAATTCTGCTGGTGCTTGTGCTGCTGCAAATGCTGAGTAACAAATATGTCTTGTGCTTAGATTCATGAACACTTGTCTCTTTCGGTTATTCCAATTTTAGTATCTTTGAGAGTTATAAGACATTGTCCTTTTTGTTTGGATTGAAATGGAGAGGAAAAAAAGAATAGAAATTAAATAAAAAAATGTATTGTTTAGATGAATAGAACTAAGAAGAAAAACAGTGCAAATAGTTTTTAGTAAACGTTTGTTTCACGTTATCTAATTTCAATTTTGGTATTTAGAAAGATGTGCTGGTTACTAATTAAGATTTATGGGATTGTTTTTATCATTGGAATAAGTAAATTTGTTTGGTTGATTATATATATATTCATGGGAATGATTGTTGTAATTGTCAAAACTCATATTAAACATGTATTTTCACAAATTATTATAGTTTAGTTTAAGATAAAAGATAATGTATTGCATAATAGAGTGAACTTTCAAATACAGAGTAGCTCAACTTGAAAAGTAAAAATATGATGTTTTAATTATAATAACTATTCAAAGTATTATTTCATCAATTAAACAAATGTATTATTTTGTCTTGTTAAATTTACAGAAATGAAAAACAAACTCAGGATAATTTATTTAGTTGTATAAATAAATTCATATTGGGTAAATGGTTGATAATTAAGGGATTCTGACACAATATCTATGGAGAGGTGAGTTAGTTTTGTGAGTAGAAGAAGAAAAGAGAAAAAAAAAAAAAAATGGAGTTTATAAATACATGATTAAATGAAGAGATTATATATATTGTCACTTTAATTCTGATCTTTTGTCAATTATTCAACACTGTACCTAACATTAGTATTAACACATGGAGATACACAATTCCATGTCTCTATATATATTTATTTTGATAACAATATTTTTATTCACATGTGTTTAATTTTGACTTTATTTATTAGAATATAATTGAGAATATTGTTTTAAACAAGATTTATCCAATTAAAATTAATTGAATCTTAATTGAAATTATTAATTAAACTTAGATTTTAATTCTTTTTTACTTTTCTTGATTCTAAATATTTCAAACATAATCAAATCTTTTTATATTTTACAAAAATATTATTTCAATTTTCTATAAGGATGATTATTTATAATTCTTACTTGATTGAGAATAAATCTCCTTCAAATTTATTGTTTTACTTATCCAAAACTATATACTTACAACATTATTTAATGACACACAAGAAAGCATATGATTATTGCAAGAATAATATCTGAAAAATAAATATGAGTTAAATAGAGGTAGGATGAATACATGCTGCATGGTATACATTTTAGTTTTTTTATTTATTTTTGTAATTCTTTTTTTATTTATTTTTGTAATTCTTACATAATATAAATTTTAGTTTTTTCTATTTATTTTTGTAATTCTTAGGCCCGTCATAATTTTCCATTTTTTATAACAATTATGTTATATTATTGGTCATTTTAAAATCTATATTTTTAGAAAAGTATTTGTTTTTGAACACATGTGAATTTATTTATTTATTTAATTAAAATTTTTAGTTAATTTTTTTAGTGTTAATCAATTTTTTGTATCTAAGAAATAAAAAGATATACATCTTATTAAGTATATGGTTGGAGACACAATAAAATAGTTATTTTATTGATAAGATTTTGTTAATTTTGATTGAAATTTATTTGATCCACTTTATTTATTTATCTATGTAAAGAGAATTGAAAGACAATAATATGACAATTTAGAATTAACTTTTTTTTATCTATATTATCAATTTTTATTTATGTAAAAAAAATTGAAAGACAATACTATGACAATTTAGAATTAACTTTTCTTTATTTATATTATTATTTTTTCTATAGCAGATGATCTAATACTACTTTAAATAGCTAACACTATTATTTTATTTACTCGTAAAATAATTACAATAAAAATATAATATATATATATATATATATATTATATTATATTATATTATATTATGACATGTCATCTCATTTAAATGAAAATAATATATCTAAAACAATATAATCATTTTTACTTATTTCTACTCTTATAAATGAAATTAACGTATGCAATTATTTTTTATAATAGATAACTTAGTCCTACTTTTTTTTTTTTTTTTAAATAAAATAAAAATTTTTTTTTTTTTTTTTGAGTTTTCTTTACTAAATACGAAGTTCTTTAACAGATAAATCCTAAAAGCGATATCTAATTTTTTTATATATATCTAAATAGGTTCATATACCTA
>Ga0099825_1000028_pt1 | contig 77781 bp, 34 predicted proteins | sample SiratroredBW_FD_76838 | JGI IMG/M metagenome (GOLD analysis project Ga0099825, IMG submission 76838) | Root nodule microbial communities of legume samples collected from California, USA - Siratro red BW | ecosystem: Host-associated > Plants > Roots > Nodule | place: USA: California | collected...
TCTTTTTTTTCTTTTTTTTTTTTTTTTTTCATATTTCTCTTTTTTTATACTTATTTATCACAAAAAAAAAATATTAATATATATATTACACACACACACACACACACACACATATATATATATATATATATATATATATATATATATATTAATTTTACAGATAATATAATTTAAAAAAAAAACAAAGAATGGATAATTATTTTTTGCGATTTGTAATAATATTTTAGAGTAAACTATGTATAATTTTATAAGAGATAATTCTATTTAAGTTGAATAAAATTATTATAATTTACATAATTCTATTATTATTTTTTAAACTTTTGACACAGTTTTATATACTTATGGATAAGTTCTCTATAAACTCTTTTAAAAAAAGTTTATTTGTAAGTTATAATTAATTTAAATTAAAAAATATATTAAATAATTTACAATTTAATTTGTAAATAAATTTATTTTATTTTATTATTATTTTTCAGAAAAATATGAAGAAATTGTTTAAATTTAAAACTTACCAAACTCAAATTTTGTAGTTAAACTGAAATAAATTTATCTAACAAATCCACACACTTAATAATTAGAATGAATTTCAACTGTAATCTAGCAAATATAGGAAGGAGTGTAACAGTTGCTCTTATAATTAAATTTTCTTTAGATTTTGAGCATATTTTTTAATTAAGTTATTTTTATAGGTTTAATTTTTAAAACTTATTTTCTCTGTCAAAAATTGTAAGATATATTTATTTGTTATTCAATGTTTTAAATATTTTTTATTGCCAATTTTATTAAAAAAAATAGTACTTCATAATTACTTACTACAAAAAATAACTTTACATGACGAGATATTTTTGAAAGTAATATTTAAAATTTTGATAATTTTTAAATATTTTTTCACAAGTTTTTTTTTTTTTTGAAGATTATAACATTCTTATATTATGTTAACGAAAATGATTAATAAACCCATCAACAAAGGAACTCATTAAAAATCATATTTATATTTTGTAGTCTTCTTAGTTTAATCTCAGTAAGTGAGTATTAAAAATATATTATCATATAATTAAAAATTCTCAGTTTAACTATAAACCCGTTTTTGTAGATATTTATTTATCATCTAACTGGTATAAATTATTACACCGTTTTATTAATTTTCAACTTACCTTACATCTTATTTATAAATTCACATCTCATTACATAAAGATAGGTTACAAAATTAATACAGACACAAAGGGCTTATTTTTAGGTTAACGGTTCTAAGATCATTCTTATTATACTATTTCAAAAAATTTGTACTTTTGGTCTTTTCATCTTCATTGTTACGGTTGTTAATAGCAGTTTTCATTTGTTATTTCTTGTGAATGATTGCTACCAAAACTCTTTGATTAAGGCAAATGAGCACAGTTAATTGGGCCTCCGATTTGACCCTCGCCGGAGCTCCGATGACCCCGCCGGTGTGACTCTCCATCACCTCTCCGTGGATTCACGCGCCATGAACCGATTCGCTTCGCCACTTTTTAAAAGTTTCAAATTTGGAAATGAAACTTTGTGATCCCAAAGGCGGTTTTTGAAATGGAAAAAAAACTGAACTTGGCTTCCCAGGATATCACCCACTTGAAAATTGAAGAGAGAAAAGACCAAAGGGATGATGGGTTTGTGTTCACATCCCAAAAAAGCAATTCTTCAGGGTCGTCGTTCCCTGAGTTTATGACACCACCACTGAAAAATAATCTCTTCGGTGATGCTCATGACAAATTCAAATTCAGTGCAAAGAAGGAACAAAGTGGCACCCTTAGGATGAACCAAAGTAGAGCAAAACAGAATTTTTCCACCCCTTTCCAGGGACATGACTTTACTTGGAAGGCAAAGATGAACTTGTCACAAAAAAACTATTTGACATCCCATGAGTCATCTGGTTTTGGTGTGGATGGGATTGGCAACAGCACATGCATTGATCAGTTTTTGAATAAGAATGAAAGTGAAGTTGTAGGTACAGAGACAAAGGGGGATGCTTCAGAGGGTAAAGATTTGGATACTAATTGTGGTGATGATGATCCAAATGATGAAATTGAAAGTGGAGGCTTGAAGTCTGCAAATGATGAAGAGGGCATAACCAATAATGGTGATGGGTTGATCCATTTTGGTTGTGATTCAGGTTCAAGAAACATGAGTGGGGTTGGGTTCACGTTTTCTGCTGAAGTGCAAGCACCTAGCCAGAAACGTCATCCCAAAAAGATGAATTGGGCAAAAGTTGGCCAAAGTTATCTTGATACTTACAACTCCAATCCTATTTCATTGTCATCTGTGACCGGCTCACCATTTTCTGGAACTTCCTCTCCTTTCACACCCGAGCAAGGTCAGAAAGCTAAAGCATCTTCTCCTCATCCCAATACAAGGGGTTCTGAGGTGAATAAGGTGCAAGGGATAAAGGAGGAACTTGCTACTATTTCTACTTCAACCATTGCAGATGAAGAGGCCTGTGAAAAGTGGAGACTCAGGTTAGTTTGCATATATATTTTTAGTTGGCTTGCTGTCACTTGGTTATGATGTTCTTAGTTTTGTAATACTTTTACCAAATAGAAACTACATAATGGATTTATTGGGAAGTGAGCAATCTGGAAAATGGGACTTGCAAGATGCAAGCAAACAAAAAGTTTAAGTATTTACTTTCATTTTGATGGAAATGCTTTGTAACAGAGGAAACCAAGCCTATAAAAATGGGAATTTGTCTGTGGCTGAGGATTGTTACACACAAGGCGTTAACTGTGCTTCTAAAGAAGAAGCATCTCAGAGATGTCGCAGGGCGTTGATGCTTTGCTACAGCAACCGGGCTGCCACACGCATGTCTCTTGGTAGGATGAGAGATGCGATAGAAGATTGTGTGCTGGCTGCTGAAATTGATCCAAATTTCCTCAGGGTGCTACTTAGAGCTGCAAAGTAAGGTCCCATTTTGATTCTAACCTTTGTGGATAGTGATTTAAGTTGTATGAAATTAACTTTGATTTCGGGACAAAGGAATCCGTAGGATAAGGTTTATGGGTATAAAATCTTAAAAGCAGTGTTTTTTTGCGTGAATCTTGGGTAGAAACAGTTGGATTGAAGGTTTAATGGGTATGGTTGATGGATGGTAATGGTGATTTACAGGCTATACGTAGTTGATGTATTTTTGGAAAGAGAAAAACCAAAAAGATACAAAATGGTTATACTTCTAAATAAGTAGCATGCATAATGATATTCAGACGTAGTTCTTGCATTCCAACCATACATTGTAGATCATATATTTTAGTTTTTATAACCTTATGTTCGAGATGTAATGGCTGTAGTGGAAAGTTCCATAAAATTTTGAGAGGACTTTTGGCTAAATGTTTTATTTAGTCTATAATGTATCTCTGATATTGTGAATATTGTCTTATGCTGGTTTGTTGTAGGATAAAGCATGTTGGTGTGTTTAAGTACATTGCATTTGTCAACTAAAATGCTCAGTATTTAGTAATTAAAATAGATGATGTATCCCTTAGTTCGTTTCTTTTCATTATTTTTAAGTTGTTTCCTTGCTTTGGGAGAAGTTGGAGATGCGTCCAAGTATTCCAAGAGGTGCAGGCAGTCAGGCACTGATGTTGGTGTAGATAAAAAAATTGTTGTAGAAGCCTCTGATCTCTTGCAAAAGACACAGGTTTGACAGTTTATAGTTATTTTCTTTGATAATTAGCTTTTCTTTTTCACCTCTCTCTTCCTGAACTGATAACAATCTTCAATGGATGGCAGAAAGTATCGGAATTAATCAATCTTTCTGAAGAACTTTTGCATAGAAGAACAGCTGATGATGCAGAAAAAGCATTGGAACATATAAATGAGGCATTGGCGATAAGTTCATACTCTGAAAAATTGCTTCAAATGAAAGCAGAGGCTCTTTTTATGGTCTGCATTTCTGTCTTATAATATGCTGGCACTTTACTAAAACTGTCAAAGTCAGCGTTAAGCTGTTTGTGCAGTTGGGCCTGTGTTGGATAACTTTTGCTTTAACTATCAGCTATGTAGATATGAGGAAGTGATTCAGCTGTGTGATGAAACCTTTGGTTCTGCTGAGAAGAATTCATATCCTTTGGATGCTGATTGCATAGTGACAGATTTGGACAGTGCACAGCTTTCAAAAGGCTTTTATTTCAGGCTTTGGAGGTGCTCAATGATGCTTAAATCCTACTTTCACCTAGGAAAGCTTGAAGAGGGTCTTTCTATGCTGGAGGAACAAGAGGACAAGGTATCTGCCATGAACAAGTAAGTACTATTATTAACAACTGATCCTCAAAAGTAAAGGAATGAAAAGATGGACATATTTTGATGGTGATACCTATTCTGAATATGGACATCAGCTTTGATAATGTCCCTGCAGGAGTGGAAGCAAGGTTTTGGAGTCCCTAATGCCACTAGCTGCAACTGTACGTGAGCTCTTGCATCATAAGGTTGGTTAAGATGGAACTGTCATAACTCATAAGTGAGGGAAGTAATAAGAGAACTTTTTGCATCTCTATTCTTCTCTAATACAACTTTTTCCTTTTGTCAAGAAGTCATTTATAAGCTACAGTGCTAACTTGTTACTTCAAAGCACTTGTCCTCTGTAGTTGATTTGTTTTGTCATTTTACTGTAGCATGAAATTTTCTCATAATAGGTCTAATGAAAATGTATTCAACTGTAGACTGCTGGGAATGAAGCATTTCAAGCAGGGAAGTATGAGGAAGCTGTGGAACATTATACAGCTGCTTTATCAAGTAATGTGGAGTCTCGCCTATTTACAGCTGTCTGCTTTGGTAACCGTGCAGCTGCATATAAAACATTGGGTCAAATTACTGATGCCATAGCAGATTGCAATCTGGCTATAGCTCTTGATGGAAGATACCTGAAGGTTTTCTCTCTTCAAGTGAAACTAATTTTGTTTAGATCAGAGAATAAATTGACACATAGGATAAAACTACGTAGGGTTACCTTGTAACAAAAATGAAAAGGCCCTCACAAACTTGTCATTGTTTATGATATTGCTTTAAAAAATTAGAGCTTCCTCAACCTTCCTCGTATACTGTGTATTTCATTTTTAGCATTTTTCAAATATTCGTCTTTTACAAGATACCAAATGACTTGTTTGGATTAGTACTTCATCTTCACATTTGTTAGAATGATTTATGAGGATAATGTATATATATACACGCTCTTCCAGGCACTTTCCAGGCGTGCAACTTTATATGAGATGATCAGAGATTATGGCCAAGCAGCAAGTGATATAAGGAGAGTTGTCTCTCTTCTCATTGAAGGGAATGAGGATAATAGCAATCAGCATGGCATATCTGATAGATCAGTCAACTATGCCAATGATTTGAAACATAACCAAATTTGGCTTTCCGAAATACAGGAGGAAGCCAAAAAGGGGATACATCTTGATGTGTACCTCATTCTGTAAGCTCTTCCACTAATAATTAGTATTTATTTACCATTACTTAGTATCTCAATCAGTATAGCCCCATTCTCTTTCGTTGCTTCAATCATCTGTTTGTGAGAATAGAAGTGCCAGCATTTTTGTACATGTAGGGAAATCTTTGTTCATAGAATCAGATTTTCATAAACTCAATGTCTAGGTTGATAAATTAAACAAGTTTTATATTAGGATTTGTCATCACTCTTTGTGCATGTCATGTTTAATGTGTCAGAAATAGCATGCTGTCACTAGAGAGCCTTGTCTGTTGCAAATTTATCTTGATATTATCAATCATTTAAGGCATCTGCTGATTCAGATTGTGATGGCAGAGGAGTTGAACATTCTGTTTCATCATCTGAAATCAAGAAAGCTTATCACAAAGCCGCACTTAGACATCACCCAGACAAGGTTGTTTGATTAGTCTCTTCTCTTGGTTAATTCCTCGTACATAAGAAATCATTTTAACTATTTTAATACCATGTAGGCTGTCCAATCTTTGGCAAGAAGTGACAATGGAGATGATCAGATATGGAAGGATATTGTTGAAGAAGTATGCAAAGATGCCGATAGACTTTTCAAGATAATTGGAGAGGCATATGCAGTCCTATCAGATCCTGCCAAGGTATTTTCTGCATTTTCATCTGACAAACTATTGGAGAGTATTTATTTCTTCATTATTCCCTTTTGGCAGCGATCACAGTTTGATTCTGAAGAAGAAATAAGAAATTCTCAAAAGAAACACCAAGGAAATAGCATGACTAGAAATAATGTCATGGATCAAACTGACAATAGGAGACACTGGAAAGGGTCTTGGAGATCATTTGGTAACTCATCTTTCAAAGATTCTGAAGCTGGCCGGTCAAGTAGGCAAAAAGAAAACCAAAGTTGAATTTTAGTCCATGATTACAATCTTCACTGCAGTTTGACTCGTTGAATGAAGTCAAGTTTGGTGGTGTGTTTCATCTTTATGCATTTTATACCAACATGCATGCAGATTTGAGATTGAGACCAATGGCATTGCAGTTGGAGAAACTTGGTTCTTGGGATTTCTCTGGAATGTTGGAAGAGTTTTTCTTTGGCATGCTGAAGATATCATGGTTGAGTTCTATTTTTATTTTGCTTTTTGGTATATTTAACCACTGACAATATGCTTGGATGACAACAAGCAGATGAAAAGGAAGTCCGAAAATTGTTTGATTTTTTTGAGGTGTAGAAAGATCTTTTACTATGAGAAAGTTGATATACACACAAACAACCAAACAGACTACATTAAATTGTGTAATTCCACACCTGAAAACATGTGTTGCTTGTTGGATCTATGCAAATATTGTACATTTACATTTTCTCGTGAACTACACTATTAAAGTTAACTTCAAACCTCTGTTTCACTTGTAAATGGATTGATGTTTCAAATCTCAAGATTAGAGAACCAATATATAAGGATTTTTTTCTCTCTACAAGATATATTTGAATATACTGTATTTATTATTATTATTATTTTATATTAATATTATTTTTACAATTGAGCATATATTTAAAAGATTTAATAAATTCTTCCTGATATTTATGAAAATAATATCATAAAATTGGTGAGTGTAAAATTTACTATTTTTGATACTAATCTTAGTTTTACCATTTAGTTATTATAAATTTAATATGGTCTTCCATATATTTATAAAATAATTTATAAATTTTGTGTGTGAAGAGACAGTACAAAGTACATGCTCTGTGTTTATATATATGAAGGGACCACAAGAAGTAGGTTTTGTCCTATTTAGGAAAAATTAGAGAGAGTGTGGAGATTTAGGAAGGTGAATGTGTGTGAGGAAACCGCAAAAGAAGTGTATACGTATAAAGAAACCACAAAAAATTGGTCTTATTTAGAGAGGTTTAGGAAAGCTTGTTATCCTATTATAGAAGTTTAAACTAAATGTTTTTCTTTTTATAAAATAGAACCCGAAAAGTATGTGTCGTGTTATATATAGATTTAGAAAGGTTTATAGTGTTACTAAGTATTTTTGTCCTATTGTAGATTTTTTTCTCAACAACTTAGGTGAATGATTAAGTGTATATTTGTTTTAAAATACACATTTTTTTAATGAAATTGTACTTGCCCGAAATAAAATATCTTAAATAAAATTCAAATTCTTAATATATAATTTGATTTTTGTTTTAATTATTCAATAAATATATTTTTAAAATTAGATACTTAATAAATCAGACATTTATATTTAAGTTCTTCAATCAAATGTTTTTTTAGTATTTATTTTTATTCAAGTTCATGAATATTTTTAGATTTTTATTTTATCTTTCAATGTTTTTTTATCATAATAATCTATATGTTTTGAATCATATAATGACATTTAAATACAAATAATAAAAAAGAACTTAATACTGACAATTATTTAACACTCAATTAAGGGGCAAGTTATATAGCATACTTAAAACAAAAATATTTAATTTATTACACGCTTAATTTAAAAAAAAAAATATTAGGTATTCAGAAAAAAAGTTAATCATATAACCTAAAACTTATTTAGGCCAAGCAGAATTATTGAACAGAGGAAACAATGTCACCTAATTGCAGTTTAAGTTTCGGCTCTCTAGTTTGATTTAAATGCAAACGTAGTGTCCTAACGTGGTTCAGCCACCAGCATCATAGTTTTAGCAAGTTCATGGAATTTTCTTTTGTTCAGCCATGTTCTTGCTTGGCCAAGTGACTCAATTTATCTGGCTAATCACAACATCTCTAATGCAATTAATTTAATTAATTGCTTAAAATTAAAAAAAAAAATAGCAAAATTTTCATCAAAACAAATAATACAAATAACTCCTTCAATAAACAATATTGATCAACTAATCTGGGCCAATAGAAAAACATTTTTCACTCAAAATTTAACAACTGCATTAAGAATATTGCTTTACATTAAGAACGCAATACTACAAGCCGTCGAACAAGAAAAGCGGTCCAAAAGAGCACAACTGCTTCCATGGTGCTAATAACGGCAAAAATGGCAGTAGTGAAATACAGCCAGGAATGACAAAAAGAGTCAGTGGAATTTTTCTTTCCAAATAAGATATAACACTCCTGTATATCAAATAAGCTAACAAAAAACAATATATAAACAAAATTAGAAGAAAAAGCAAAATTTAAAACCCATTAATCCATGAGAAGAGTCCCAATGGCTTCGAAGAAAAGTGCTGACATTTCAGGGCTTGGAGACTTGATTGCACATTTGACGCCAGGGTTTCCAATCACTGTGGTAAGTTCAATTAAGAATGGTATCCCTCTAGGGAGTTTAGCTGAGAAGTAAAACACATCCTGGTTAGCATTCTTGCGCTTTGCAATAAAGAACATGTTGGATGCAGCCAGTCGTTCCAGAGTTGCTTCTGCACTGCCAATCACAATGGCTGGGAAGTCCTTGGAAACCTCGTTTGTATCAGGAAGGGACCTCCATGTCTGCAGCGCAGTAAACAATCAGATCCTCCATTTCCATGCATTAATAACAAAACTGACAACTATTTTAAGGTTTCACAAATGCACACGGCCTTTTGTGTAACATAGATGACTAAACTGATCAAGTCCATGAAATTATGTAATAAAAATTGAAAATTGTATGCATCACAAGTCATAGAGTTGTGAATTGCAAATCTATTGCAGTTATGTCAAAGGATCAAACAAATGGGAGAAAGATATACCTCTAGAAAGCTGGAACGTTCCATTCTACCATCCTCGGTAAAGAATACATGTAACGAGAATTTATCATTGAAATACCACACAGGTTGTTGATTGTTTTTTACAGCAACCTGTAAAAGTGAGCTAGGAGGACTTTGCGACATATTCTGGAATGTAACCATAGGGAGGTGTGTCCTAGCTGACATTCCAGGTTGCAGCTGTGGAACCTGAACAAAAGGATAATCTATTAAAATAGGTTGACAGAGATATTGAAATAAAAGCCATATATGCAAATAACAAACCTGCAGGGGTCCAGCAGCTGCAAGACCAAATGTGTTCTTGTTAAATTGAATCATGAAGCCATCAAGAGTAACCTGACTGTTGTTCTCAAACAACAAACTATAAAATATTTGACCATCTTGTCTAGTCAGTTGTGCACTAATTTGTAACCCCTGACCAGTTGAAGCAGGTAGTAAAATAGGTAGTGGAGGCCTGCAACCAAGGCATGAGATCTAATTAGGTAAGGTTCCACAAGCAGAGTCAATTAAGGTGTTATAAACTTCTCAGGATCTTGATGACTGGTTGAACTCATGTTGCGATACTATAAATTTCTAATGTTTAATATATCAGAAAAACATAGTTTATCATTAATCACAATTTCTATTCGAAAAGTGGCATTCTGTCAATCATACAACAAATTATATGCAATGCGTGTAAAGTACATAATCGACTTGATTGCAAAGAAATATGCTAATGATCCCAGATGCACTCACCCAGAAGGAGTAGCTGGCTGATCAACAGGAACAATAGAATTATCCATGCCCATCAAATCACCAAGTAAATCTGGCACAGGTGCAACAGATGGAGGTGTGGCTGGTGCACCAGTTGAAGATGCAGGTGCTGATTGCCTGGCAGTAGGTGGTGATGCAGCACCATTAGCAGGATTTGCAGGTGACTCAGAAAACCCTGTTTCACTTCCCTCAACATAGTCTTCATCTTCTGTTCTCTGAGCTGAAGAGAGTACACGAGTTACAAAAACATCTGGAGGCTTGTGGTAAACAGAGGATAGTGTAGCAATGTTAGCAAGAAGCTCATCAAGTAGAGAAGGTTCAAGCTGGTTTGAATCATCAGTTATCACAGGCTTCTCAGCTAACACGACATCCTTAGCAGCCTGAAGAAAACAGATTAGATTCATCACATGTACAGCACCCTTAAGAAAAAGTGTAAAAAACCTATTATTTCAATGTGGTTAGAGATACCACAGAATGATAGCTCAAACTAAGCAGTCCGCCATAAATAGTTAATGACTTAGGTGACTAAACAACCTTCAGCTGAATATGCAGCTCAGCTATTGAATTTATTATACATCGTTGCAAACAAACAAGCTCAGATTCAAGTGCAAGAAATAAAACCTCAGGATCAGTTGAAAGGAGACGCCAATATATGTATGCACGATCTCGCAAATCAGGATTATCTGTCTCCACAGTGGCATTGTTCAAAACAACCTGTAGAGATACAGAATCAAGTGAAATTTAGCATGCAAGTCTGAAGATCATACTTGATTAAAAACTTTTGCACTGGAAAAGATGAAACAATACAAGGGGGAGGACTTTTTAGTCTTGACAAGACAGCTAAAGAGATTGACAGATTTGTCTTCTAAAATCAATAAGTTTTGAAATTTTCCAACATAATCTCAAATGTGCATTCTTTAATAACACAACGAATTCTTTTTTCAAGGATTTTTGAATTGAGAATAGACTGGGTCTAAACCCAAAAAACAAGGGGGGAGGGTTGCTACAACTCCATTATAAGGGGTACTTTGCCCATCCATGTCATATTAGAATTAAGAATGAAATGACCATATCTCAAACCCTAAAACTAACTAAAAAGGCTAGCACAAGTCATTATAAGGGGGTTAATTTGCCAAATCACTAAACTAATGTGGGATCTGAACACGGGATTAAATAAATAATTTAGAAATCAAGGACAAGTTAAACATTTACAAAATTAAACTATGACACAAATACGTGATATGAACTTTGTATTAGAAAAAATAAAGAGTTGCTAAGGCCAAGGAATACACACAATTATTTATTATATCTGACAATTGATATTAAAATTATAAATTGCATATGTATGTCAGTCTATAAAAGAGGGAAGAAGAATATATTTGCATACTTAGCACAAGAATAGTCCAATATGAAATATCAAAACATTTTGTACAATGGCATGTTAATCATATCTATATGAATAAAACAAGCATCTTGAGGTATGACCTGGATCATCTGTTGTGGGCCCTCCGTAGGCTTCTTAAGGAAAAGTTTGACAGTAGCAGTCAACAACTGTAGTTGGACTTGTGCAGGTTCTTCCGGGAAACTTTCCAAGAAACTTTCAAGAAGTTCATCAGCATTGTCAATTCTTTCGGCATATTCACCAATTATCCAGATCATTGATGCCTATCGACTCAAGAAAAGGTTTGAATGTATAAGCAGCTATGCAAGAGCATAATGACAGTTACAAAGGAACTCAGAAAAATGTACCTTTGCTTCTGGCTCATCCAAGGTGTCTAAGCTCTCGCAGAGTGTTGCAATTATGGACTCATAACTGCATAGCAGTACAAAGATTCCATCAATGTTTTAAAGTGATATAGTAATCTCTAAATATGTTATCTTCTCCCCAAAAAATAAATGCAGATGATAAATATATCATAATATTACGTGTTGGGATATCTTCTAAATATATCTTTGATAACAATGATTGCCTCTTGAACCACGTAATTTACTTTTATCTTGATCAACTCAAGCAAAACACTAATGCATCGTTCAGCAGCTCTCTCCAATTTGATGGCACATCGACCAATTGCTCGAACAGCCTTTCTTACAAAATCCACATCGACTTCAGTAGCATACTCCTTAAATTCTAATAAAACCTGCAAACAGTATGATATAAAAATTAAAAAACAAAGTGAATTTAAATATTCAGCTAAATTTGCTCAACTAAATGGTAATGCAGCAATGCACCAAATGCACGAAAGATATGTGAATCTCATACATGTGAAAGGTCACAGAACAAATTGCTTTTTCAATAATAGAAGATATTATGTTCACAAGAATAAACTACCAGAATAAGATCTAAAATATAAAGTACGAAATTGTTTGATGGCTCGTATTGTGAGTATCATCCATGTGAAAGGGTAACTGGTTACCAAAACACAAAGTGCTCACTACAACAACAGAAATTAACTCCAACTATGAAATAAATTTGGGATAGGGAGGAAAATAGGAATTGACTGTATATGCAAACAATACCTGGTCTATATTTCGGTCTGAAGCAAGTTTGATCATAATTTCTAACTTTTCCATTTTTACATAGATGGGATCATTGTACTTGCAGAAGAAAACCTGTAGATAGAATATACACTCCATAAGCATCCCATCTTACCAAGTGTAATAAAAAAGTTCTTCACTAATACCGGAGGTTCTTGTAGCACTAACAAGTTCACCGTATAATATTCAAATCACTACCTTAATTTCATGAGCAAGAATTGTCGGTCTTCTTTGTACTATAAGATTGATATTCCGCAGTGCTACATATTGTATCTCCGGTTCTGCAGAGAGTAAGGTCACAAGTGGAGGGGCCATCTTTTTGCACAGATTCCGAACAACATCAGTACTGGTGATAAGCTCCATTTGCAGAAGGATCATCTAATGGTCAATATTAGTAGTTAGTAAACCAAGACAACAATAGCTCCAAAGTATCAACAAAGTCATGAGGTAATAGTATAAAAGGAAAAAATCACCTTAACAGCTGATAGAACAACTGCACAATTGGCGTGCTGTAAGCGAGGAGTAACTCTTTCTACTATGTTCTCAGCCTCACGGGCATCAGGTGCCTTGTATCTAGAAAGAGCATCCAATATGAAAACTTGACCCCATCTATCACGTTAAAGCAAAGTAGTGTTAACCAATATGTAATCATAGATGAACAACAAAAGGCCAAGATGACAAAAAAAAAATAATAACCACACGATCAATCATAAAGGAAGGGAGTTTTGTTAAAACTGGATTCAGAATTGTTTCCAGTTTTATTTGTATTAGCAAATATATAACAAACTTACTCTGTACATTCATTTAAAGCAGTGAGGAGCTTCGACAGAGTGTGACTGGAGATCTCAAAAATAGGTCTACTATTGTTTTCCTGAATTTCAGCAAGTGCTGCCACAGCATTAGCAACGACCATTGGATTATTATCAGATATCAAATCCTTCAGGGATTCCAAAAAACCCCGGTCCTCAACTAACTCTGCATTTATGTCATAAAGTTTGGCAACACAAATAGCTGCTGTCTTACGAACATATGGATCATCATCCTGTCAAAATGTATCATACAAAATATGAGTTACAAAAAAAAAAAAAAAAAAAAAAAAAAAAAATTTGAATATTTTGTAAAATAAGGGAAATATAAAATTTTAAAAAAGAAAATGGAAAAATAAAAAAAAAAAAAAAAAAAAGATAAATGATGGCGATTGAAGATGCAATCAAGACATCTTTAAGTTCAACAAATTGGATTTATGGTAAGTGTTCCAAAGATACGTGATTATATAAGATATTTGTTTTTAAAGAAGGAACAAAGAATAAAGGTGAAAAGAGATTCAATTTTGTTAAATTTAATAAGGAATAAAGGATCTGCATATAAAAATAAAAATAAATCAGAAAATAAAAGAAAACCACATATAACTAGATAGTACAAGTCTTTTGTCGAAATAAAAGTCAAGATAAAAAAAAACGACAATAATACTAAGAGCTACAAATTCAAAGTTCTAACAATGCGGGTAAATGAGAAAGTTCTCAAATCTTTTAAGAAAAGTTTTGCTAAGACATACCTGGGATAGAGTGGACTTCCTATGTATAATTAAAGGTAATAATGATGCTTTAACAATTAATATTGAATTTCAAAGTATTAATAGAATATAAGAATATAAAAGTGATAAGAATATACAAGTGATAAGGGTGTATTTTGTAAGCAAGTGTTCAATGATTACAAGTTATATTTTGTAAACCAACAGTAAAATATATCATTCACATAATCTACATCCTAATGAAAGTACCTATTTAATTAGTAATCGGACTGGATAAAAAAGAATTAATTCTAGAAAATAAAATCATTTTATGTAAATAAATATAAAATTAAAAAAAAATGAGAATCATTAGCCAACAAAAGATTTCTAGATTATTTTTCAAACAGCAATAACTATCAAATGCAATACATCAATCATGAATAATTTTATAAGAACCACTGCGATTGTTATAATCAAATGATCATATTACAAAACATCTATAAGTCAATGCAAGAATAAAACTAGCAATAAAAATACAAGTATATTCCCAGAAAATATCCGACAAGCACACACCACATATTTGAAACACTGTTGGCACTTGGACAATTCCTAATCCAGAAAACCTCAGACCTACCCTGTAAAATATATCAACACAATGATATTTCTTCAAACTTGTACATATTCCGAATGAGAGCTAAATAAAAAGTAGAACCTCAGAAGAAATTAGGTTATTATGAGCTGGGTTGCTGCCGTTTGGAGTTGAATTTCCAGATTCATGCCGAAACTAGAGGTCACACAAATCCTATTCCAAATGGATTGTTGTTAACAAAGGATATCCAATTAAAATCAACTATGGGGTGCAAGAAGGAAATGTGGAGGTATAGGAAATAATTGCCATTTAAGTCTTCACCGCAACAAGGCAACACGGGTAAAGAAGATAATCAAATCAACAGGGCCGAAGGGCCGATAACAAAAATGCCAAAGCCAGTCATACTCAGTGTCTGGGTCGAAGGCCCAATAACACAAATGCCAAAGCCAGTCATACTCATATTGTGCCTGTTTACCAGAACTCCCAGTCCACAAGTTTAGCCATCAAACAAAATAATGATAACAAAGATCATAAAATCTAAAGTTTCACCGGATCTCCATCCACGTTTTCCGAAACCTGCCCCCACATATCTTTCGCCTTCAGCTCACGAAGAACCATGGCGATTCAAGAAAACCAATCTCTTAAAAATATGACAAAGCAAAGGAACAATTTCAAAACCAAGGGAGGCGCTCATAGGCTCGATGCAGCACAGGAAAATCACACGAAACAATTCCAAATACTGTTTTAGAGAAACAAGTTCACAAGTCAGCCATATGCTTGGTAGTCAAGTCCAAAAAAAGAATTAAATAATAGAGCAAAATAACAAGCTTTTGAGAGTAGCAAAGTTTCAATTAATCGCGTCAAGCAAGAATTGGCATCATAAATAAATAGAAGAAAGAAGAGTAGCAAAGTTCCCCAAAATGACGTCAAATAATCCACCACCATTGCCTCCACACCAAACAAGCATCCATAGTATGTCTTCCCTGGAAAAGACCAAGTGGAAGTAACGGAGACTAATAACGAACACACTAAACACTCAAGATAATTTGAATAGATCCCAAAACCAGAGATACATCACCAAATCTTGTACGTCGTTACATGAGCTGTCTCACAGTTCTAACACTACACTGCCAACAAAACATGTTTACACTAAAATATAATCTGTTTCTCAATCAATTCAGCTCATCATCAAATAAATTAATCATTCAGTTGTGCAAAGATGTTACTTGTCCCAATATCATGACTGATTCAATATTCAATATGAAAGAGAAATCTCAAATGAAGACTCGGCGTGCTGCAAACAACTAATTAATTAAAATAACATTTCCATGGACTTGCCGCTGTGTTCAAGATGATTTTTAATCAGAAGAGACATTTCATTGGACTTGCCGCTGCCGCTGTGTTGAAAGTTGAAGATAATTTTCAATTAGAGGAGATACTTTTGTAGTATCAAAAACAGAGTCAAAGGCGCAAGAAATCCCACTCTGCAAGATTATCCAAGGAATAATAACCAGAAAGAAATCAGTGAATGCAAAACATAAAAAACCTAAAGTTTCACAGGATCTCCCCATCCACTGTTTCCCAAATCTGACACTCATCCTTTCTCTCCCTGAAAAGCACAAGAGGAAGCATAGAGAATTAAATCAAGAAAACTACTCTCTATCTTAAGAGATTAAGACAGAGGAAGCATAGAGAATTAAATCAAGAAAACTATTCTCTATCTTAAGAGATTAAGACAAAGTACGCAGCGCAAGCAGATTACAAGAAACAATTCCAAATACTGATGGAGAGAAACAGGTTCACAATACAACCTGTATGTTTGGTAAGTCCAGAAAAATTACATGATAGAGATCAAATTGACAAGCTTTTGAGATTGAACAAGATCAACAAGGGATTAAAATTGTGAAATATAATAAGCAAAAAGATGAGATCTCGTATCAAACCAGTAAAGAGTACCGAATCATATCCAAAATTCCCAAGACAGCCACTGATTCAACAACCAACCACATACTCCAAATTCAAGTGCCTCTAATACTCTTATAAACCAGAACGCAACCCAAGCCTATGAGAAACACAAATAACTAGGAAATGATGAAAAAGAAAGAAAAATAAATAAAACATTAAGATTTAGTGGGGATTTCATTTAGAAAAAAATAAGCTCCATACATTTAAAAAGAAGAAAGTTGTTTGACAGCAATGAACACAAACAAAAGCAAGTCGACGGGGATGGGACTCAATCCTTGTATGAATAACCACATTACTTCCAATTAACACATCCCAAGGACGCGGTGAAACTAAATGGCATAGCTGAGAAGAAAGAAAGAAAGGTTATTTTAACATGTCTCTATCAAAGAGAAATGTATATTAATAAGCAAAAAGAACAAAGAAAATGAAAAGAAACAAAACTCTTCGCGATTGAATGACTCCAGTTGTTGAAAGAAATGTGTGAGTGTGTTCTAGGAAGGGAAAATAAAATGACTGACACAGACCATTATATTGCCTGTCATAAAGAGGTAAGGTAAGAACTCTCACTCCACAAGTTTATCTGTGAATAATAGCAACAAAGAAAATAATAACCGCAAAGAATAAAACCTAAAGTTCCACAGGATCCCGATCCACTATTTCCAAAACCTACATAAAACCATGAATTCCAATCATAAACTATGCAAGAATAAGTTCAAAATTCATTTGTCGATGCAGGAAACAAAACAAGACAAAATATAATTTTCAGAACTTCAATACAAAAGATCAATAATCTTTGAAACACAAATAAGGCAAGAACATTGATGTTTTGTAAGTTCAAAATTCATCACTCAATGAAGGAAACAAATAAAGACAAAGTAAAGTTTTGTAATAAAAAACTAGAAGTCAGATAGTCCGGAGCTCTTGCTAATTACCACAAAAAATGAAAGGAATGACTCCAAGATCCTTCTTTTCAATTTATGTACTCCTAAGACCACCAAAGTAGACGACAGTGCATAGAGACACATTATAAATTCAAGCTGTCAAGAGACAGGATCATAATATAATCCATCTGTCATGATCATCTGTTAAAATTGGACATTATTGGCCCTCCATTATTTATTTGGTTATGCCTAAGAAGAAAAAATAAAAATCCAACCAACAAGTTTAGCCAAATACAAATTAATGCAAAAGAAAAAAATTCATATAAGAGTAGGAAATAGAAAACAAAGTAATGCAGTTGAAGGAATATCCCACCATCGTTTCCACGTCCTACCCCACACATCCCTGTAAAGAACAAGAATTCAACAAAAATATAACTGGTAACAGAGGTCGATTAGATAAATTCAAGAATTAAAAAAAGCAAGGGAGACACGGTCGCACATACCATACTCCAAACACCACCGCAGATAAACAAGTTCATACCATACTCCACACACCATCGCAGATAAGGAAATTACAATTCAACCCTTATGTCGCATTACATGCTACATGAGATGGAGGACATTATGCGTAAATAATCCAAACATTGCAGATAAACAAATCAAAATTAATTCCAATCCTTATGTTCGGATTCCAATCCTTATGTTCGGTGATCAAATCGATAAAAATTAAATAATGAAGGTACACACATCTAGAAATTAGGATATCCTGAGCTGCAACCATTCTAAACTCTCATTTCTAAATCCTCAACCGCCGAAAGAAATCTCAGAGACTCAGGACTAGCTGAAAAGGAATGAACACGAACACCAAATTTGATAGCCTCCGAACTCAAATAGTCAGTCACGAATAAACGCACAAGAAAATATAAGGAGGGTAACAAAACCTAATACTTCACATCATGTTCTACACCTCACATCCATTGCTTGTCTTCCCTGTACAGTCCAAAAATTGAAGGAAACGATAAACGCTCTTAAATAAGAGGAAGTATAGAAACGTGATCACATTAATAAGCTATACAGCACGTTACACTGCAGATAAACAAATCAAAGTTCAATCCTTATGTTCTGTGATCAATACCAAAAAAATAAATAATAGAAAGAAAACTTAAAAGAAGACTTAGGTTATTCTGAGCACTTTGCCATTGTGCTTTTCATATCATCCATAGAAAAAAGAAATGAAAAAAGAGATGTCATAGAGCCAGCGTCCGGCTGAAAAGGTGTAAAGAAATTTAAGCGATTCAGAATTCGCACGATCAAGAATTCGCATGATCAAGAATTCGCATGATCAATCGCAAACATCATAACCCTGGACGAACGAAAACTTGATCAAGAAGGTAACTAATAAGAATCACAACAATCGCCGAAGCAATATACCAGCAGAACTCAATAGCAATACCGAAGCAATACTAATGAGAATCACAACAATCGCCGAAGCAATACCAACGCAACTCAATTCTCAAAGCCTTATATAACAAACAAAACAGATACCAGAACCTTCTATGGCAGAGGACGACTACTAGGCCAACGGAGGTATATATAGAAAAGGAGCGTCAAAATTGACGGCTGAGATTAGGCGGTTGTTGAAAATTAGACGGTGATGATGCAATTAAAGATTTTGTTCTTATCTTTTTCTTTTGGTCAACTATAAACAGCTGTCAAACACGGTTAACACGGAAATGAATATTTTGCTCATTATATTTTTAAACATTGTTTATAATATTTTTAAAAATTATTATAAATATCGTTTTCTTGTTATTAAGAAATAATTCATCAAATTTTCTAGTCAAAGTAATTAAAATTTTAATATTATTTCAATCTTAATTTGAATTCAATTTCTATTATTTTAAATTTAATATATTATATAAAATTCTAATGTTTTTTGTTTAAAATTTGTATTTACCTTATCAATTTTTTTAAAAAAATAATTATTTAATTAATATTTTTCATATTATTAGTTTTATCATTATAAGACACTTGTGCGAGTTTTATATTTACAGTATATGACTTGTTTATGGCTAATTTTAGAGTAACATATTTATGACTCATTTTTTTTTATTTTTTAACTTTTTTCTTAAATTTTCTTACATATTTTATTATAAAAAAAAATTCTTGCACTCAAATATATCTACAAATTTGGTATCAGAACTCTTAGTTCTTAAAAGCTAGTGTGAGAGAAACAATAGAGAAAAAATAGTGAGAAACCTTTCGAGAAAAACAATTAGAAGGGAGTGGTTTGTGGGATGTTGTGATGTCTGAAATCCAGCCGCTACAATAAGATCCAATTCTAGCTCAAGAAATTACAATGATGAAGCAATAAGAAGATCGAAGGCCAAGACCTGTATTCACTCTATTGTTTCTGACGTTGTATTCACTAGAATTATGGTCTGTGAAACCGTTAAAGAAGCATGGGACACTCTCCAATTGGCATTTCAAGGGAATGAAAGAACTCAGCAGATGCAAGTTCTCAATCTCATAAGAGAATTTGAGATGCTGATAATGAAGGAGGCTGAGACCATCAAAAACTATTTTGATAGGTCTTGGTAGTGGTCAACAAGTTCCGACTATTACGTGAAGATTTACTTTATATAAGAATCGTAGAAAAAGTGTTGGTAAGTCTCCAAAAGAGGTTTGAAGCAAAGATCTCATCACTTGAAGATTCAAGAGATCTCACAAAGATTTCACTAACTGAGTTGATGAACTCTCTGCAAACCCAAGAGCAAAGAAGAATGTTGAGACAAGAGTCGAGTATTGAAGGAGCTTTTCTAGCAAAGTCACTTGATTCGCGTTGTCAAATGTGTTCTAGATTAACTAGGAGGCTAGATTTTGCAATATAGCGGATCTAGGTCATTCTTCCAAGGACCACTCAAATGTTTTCAATTACTAAAAATATAAAACAGCAGCACGATGAGAGTTTGGCAAGTACGAAACTTAAACAAAATAAACAAAAGAACGATTCAAGAAAAAATGGAGAAGTTCACATAATGAAAATCAACCCAGTCTCCCTTTGATTCTCCCTAATCCCTCACTGGTTCCTAAATATTATCCCAATTACACTCGTGGGTTAAAGAGACAGGAATCCCTGCATCTATCTAACGTCCCGAACACTCCACAGTCGCGGAGCATTTTATCGAACACCTAGTGCGCCAAACCAATGCGATTGCATGGTGAGCAGCATCATCAGTTTGACTTGATTCCGATTCGGGAACTCCACAATACATTTCAATCGGACTGTATTTATTCATTTACAGATTCAATTCAAGCATTAAATTCAACAATCAAATTACAACAAAAAATGAGTAGGTAATTGCGGAAAAACAACACAAAACACAAACCTAGAGATAAACGGAAGCGGGGAGAAGCTCTAGGGACCTGATTAAGCAAAAGCTTTAGCCACTCATGGTGGAATGAACATGAATACAATAGCAAATAAAGACGGAAATAAAATTGCCAAAATGAAAAATGATTTAAGAAGAAGAAAATAAGCTAGTCGAAATTGTATTCAAAATTTGTCCCCAAAAATAGTGGTGTGCAGCTACCCTCCTTTTGCTCACTATAATATTCAGAGTTTAACCTAACCTAAGGTGGCCCAGGCCCAACTGCAAGTTGCCTTAATACACCAAAAATGCATAGTTTTGATCCCAACTAATTTGGGGGTGAAATGACTAAATTATCCTCAAATCAAAATTTCCACTTAAATGTTGTCCAGATTCTGTATACTAACTTCAAGGCCGATTTCGTCCACTTAAAAGTCCGAATTTGGTCTTGGACCCTCTCACAACGTTTGTAGATCTTTGAGTTATCTACAAAACGACATAAAAATCAAGTTAATCCGAGGATGTAGCAAAAGTTATGGACAAAATACGAAACATGTTTAAGTTTGGAAAATTTTTGCAAATTTCATCAAATTGAATCAAACTTTCAATTAAGAACAATAAGCCCAAATACAGTAAAATGGTCCCAAACTTGTCATTATTCTCATCAATATGCATTAGGAAAGTGGTTAAAATAAATACATATCAGTCATAGCCAATTTACAAAGCAAAGAAGAAAGGCTGAAAAAATGAGAAAAAAAGTGATGAGGATGACAATCAACATGTCAACACTTCAAAAAACTTTTCATCCACATTGGAGATGTTGATGGAGACCCTATGTGGTGTGTAGGTTATGCAATCAAAAGGGTCATGTGGAGAAGGTATGCAAAAGAAAGCAACAAGTGGCGCAAATAGCTCAAGAGACCGATGACGAGAAGAAGGAGTATCTTTTGTGGCGACTTGCTTTGCTAATACCAGTGAAACATGGTTGGTTGATAGTGGATGCACTCATTACATAACTCATGATAAAGGCATGTCTGTAAAGTTGGACAAAACCCACTTTTCGAAAGTCAAAATTGGGAATGAGGACTATATTGAGGTCAAAGGCATAGGTGATATTGCCATTGATTCTGGCTCAGGTAAAATAATAATCTCTGATGTTTTATATGTCCCTAAAATTGATAAAAATCTGCTAAGTTTTGGGCAACTTTTAGAGAAATATTATGTTGTTGTGTTTAAAGATAAAACTTGGGAAGTCTTTGATACAACTGGCATTAAATTGATATCAATAAAGATGAAGGGCAAAAACTTCTCGGCAAACATACAAACAGACTTAGCCTACTCCTTTGCGGTTGAAGTTGGGAATTGGGAGAAAGCAAAAACAATTGAGAAAGCAGAGAAGAAAAAGATTATGGAGAGAAAGGAAGCCCCTTTGAAATGGGAGCAGAAGTCGGAAGCTGCTATTGAAGCTAAAGAGTGAAATTTGAAGGTTGCAAAGCTTAGAAAAAAATCAGTTTCTGATAATGACAGTGATGATGAGAGTAGGAAGACAAGTAAAAGATCTCATAAGAAGCACAAGAAGCATTCTCACTATGACTCGGGTGACCATGAGAAAAAAGAAAAGAAAAAGGTTTCAAACGGAAAACAAAGAAATGGTCCTCAAAGTCTAGTGATATTAGTAGTGATGACTCTGAGAGTAGCTTTGAGGAGGAGAGGAGAAGAAAGAATAAGCAAAGCAAAAGGCTAAGAGATCGAGGTTCAATATCAGATTCTAGTGACTCTAGCGAAGGTCTGGCTCGGAGAAGAAATCATGGAAAGCATAGCAAATGTCATCGACAATCAGAATCTAGTGAATCTGATTTGTCAAGTGATAAAAGTGACGATGGTCTCCATAATAAAGGCCACATAAGGCACCATAAGCATCATAAGCAATCACATAATGTGGAAGCTGAGGTTGTCTGATTCTGATTATAACAACAATGGTCGAAGAAGCAGTTCATCGAAAAAGAAAGTTGGAGACTCAAAAGAACAATTGTTTTGGGAGGCATTTCCAACAGGTTCGGGTCCTTTGGACTATACTACTTATATGTTCACTTATGTGGAACCTCAACCTGGATCCCCAAAATTGGAAGAATTATTTAAAGAATACTGGGATTTGATGCCAGAATACCAGGATGTTTCACTTGACAATTTAGAGATACTACGAGTTATTTATGAAATATTTCCCACATATCGCGAAAGTCCACTACTAGCTTCTTTTAATAGAGTTTTACAGTTTGGTGATGCCAGTGACATACATTCACCTGTTTCATTTGGTGGATTTGGAAGTTTGACCAAGCACCTTGGGAGACTTTCAGCTAGAATAAATGAAGCAATCAATGTTGATAATCAAGCCGCCATTACAATCTCCAACAATCCTGTGTTTCAGGGGAAGATTAAACATTTCAAGATTGAATACTATTTTCTGAGAGAAGTTCAAAGCAACAAGGAAGCTATTTTAGTTCATTGTAAAACTGAAGATCAACTTGCAGATATCTTGACAAAAGCTCTTCCAAAACACAAATTCAAAGAACTGAGAGACAAGATTGGAGTTTGCATCAAAAGAAGCAAGGAGAAGTATTGAAGATTTGCTTCTTATAATGCAGATCAGGACAAGTGCATGCGAGAATGAAGGGGTCTGTTATTTTACCAACCTATGTGCATTAATAGATCTGGTTGTGTGAGTGTTGAAGAAATAACGAGTCTTTTGAGTATATGGAAATTAGTTACCAAATCTAGTAGACTGTTTGTAATAGACCTCCTTGAATTATGATTGGTTTTAAACTAATTTTTTAGTTTAGATACGTTTTTAAATTTTGATTTTACGTTCTGTTTTCTCGAAAATGTATAAATATTATTTTATATCAATAAAGATTGATCCTTGCACTCAAATATATCTATAACTATAATAGAGTTTTGACGAATGCAAGTTTAAATGATTTTTATACTACATGCTATGAAGTATGTATATTAACACAAATACGATATAGACACGCCAATACAGTTAAATTAAAAATAAATTATAAGACACAGGAACATGATAATATGTATGAATTTATTAAAATATATTAATATAGTTTATAATGTGAACAAATAAAAAAGTAACAAAATATATAATATTTATATTTCATTTTCATTAAAAAATACAACTTCTAATTCTGTTCATCAAGAGATAAGCTCATAATTTCAAGAATTTCATTATCATCCAATAAATTGTCATATCCCACAATTTAATTTTCTCTCTTTTTTTGTATTTTGATAAGTTTCTTAAAAGAAGACGAATATTACTATAAACATATATTAGATCTTCCACCTTTTTAAGTGTCATATTATTTCTTTTCAAATAATGTAAAAAATAATAGGTACTTCAATTTCTTTCACAACAAAAAAAAAAACATGGTTCTCGAAGTAGTTTAAAAGTTATCTTCTCAAATATTGGTATACGAGCTACATGAACAATTTACCATATTTTTTTTCATCTATTTTACCTCTATCTCTTAATGAAATGAGTAAACATCTACATAATCTTCTCTTCTATATGAAAAGTTTTGAAAATTCTATATTTACTTGTTTGTTTATATTTGGATTATCAAAATACCGTATAAAATATTTATTCCTTTCATGACTATAATATCTACAACATTATAAATATATATAAATTAACAATATTATAAATTTATAATATTATAAATAAGATAAAAAACAATAAATATAATTATAAAATAATTTAATATTACTTTAAATTTAAATTTATAATATTATAAATAAGATAAACACAACAAATATAATCATAAAATAAGTTAATATTATTTTAGATTTAAAGAATAAGCAAAACAATAAATACCATTCAATTAATATTAAATTTACTATTTCAAAACTTAAAAAATAATAAATGTTTAACTTTTCTCTTTTCTTCATGTTGGACTGCTATCATTGCAGCTGCAACTCTATTATTTCGTAAAAAAAAAAAAAATCTCATTTCAAAAGTTAGTTATATATTTTGAAAAAGTTTGTTGCAAAAGTTTTATTTTGAAATTTATTTTAGAAAATTTTTTAAAAATGTATTTTAGTTTTTTTCAAAGAATTTATTTTAGAAATTTTATTCTAAAAATTCTGTTATGAGAATTATATTTCTAATGTTCCAAAAACTGAAAAAAAGAAAATCTAAGATATTTTGAAACTATTACTCTAAAAGTCATTTTTATGAAGAATGAAGTGATTTTATTTTAAAAATTATGGCGCGCAGTTAGTAAAAGCCTTCTTCTTTCTAACTCTAGTTTCATCCATCCCATGAATATTATTAAGGTGAATTTTGATCCATAATAACACTGGGTTTTCAAAAATGTAAAAGTTATGTTTTAAAATATCTTTTTCAAAATAAAATAAGGTGCATTATTTAAATTCTATTTCTTTATTACACTTCCATGCACCACAAATTTTCAGTTACTGTTTCTGATACTCAACGCAACACATCACCTCAATACCACTCACTCCAACAATGGCGTCGTGGTGGTGCTCCTCTCCCTCCCCCACCCTCACCGTCTCCACCACCACCACCACCGCCCGCCGCCCCTCCATCACTTCCCAATTTCGCATCCGAACCCTCACATTTCCCCCTTCTTCCTTTCCTCGTTCCACCGCCGCTCCACCTTCTCTCCGATTTAGGGTTCCATGCTCCAACAAAACCGCCTTGCCGGATTCCCCGGCGCCGCCTCCGGACGCCGTGGATTGCGTGGGAACCGGACAAGACGTGGAGTGCCTCGTGAACACGGAAAAGACAGAATTGGAACCACTTTCATCCTCATCGTCGATACCGTGTCTCGCGGAAGCGGTGTGGGAATGGACGGTGTTGGTTTCACCATTCTTCTTCTGGGGCACGGCCATGGTGGCAATGAAGGAGGTGCTTCCGAAATGTGGACCGTTCTTCGTTTCTGCTTTTCGCCTCATTCCGGCGGGGTTTCTTCTCGTGGGTTTCGCGGCTTCGAGAGGAAAGTCTCTTCCTTCTGGCTTCAACGCTTGGCTTTCCATCATAGTATTCGCTCTCGTTGATGCCACTTGCTTTCAGGTCCTTCTTCTTCGCATTTCACTTGCATGTATGTTTTACCTGAATAATAAAATACAATGCTTATGGGTTGAAGTTTGATTGATTGTGATAGGGTTTTCTCGTAGAAGGATTGCAGAGGACTTCAGCTGGTTTAGGAAGCGTAAGTTGCCACTTAATTTCTTAATCAATTTTACCATTATTATGCATTCAAATTAAGTCTGCAGTGGACAAACTACTTCATGAGTACATTTAAAAGAATAAAAAAAAAATGAGTTTATTTTTATAAGTTAAATGTAGTTTATCCATGTACTAGTTTTTTCGTGATAACTTATCTATAAGCCGAATTTTGTTTATGTATGAGTTAGATTAAAAATTTATTTCATGGTAGTTTCTTTAAATAGTGATCGTTTATCTAGGTTAAAGCTGGTATTAGTTTATGAACAAATTTATTTAATTTTTTTCTTATAATACTTATTGAGAAGATTTTCCTAAATCTTTTTAGTACATTTACTTTTTATAATGCTTCCTTTATAAAATACTATACTAGAAAATTTTATAAGCATAATACTGCAACAATGTGAAGGTTTGCTAACTTTGTTATTTTAATACCACAGTTATGCAGAAGTTTGTTCATTTTTATAATAGTTATTTTAAAAGTTATTCTTAACGTAATTAACTGATGTGTTAACGATATAACTGTTTTTAATATTGTTAATGCTCGGTGGGTTTAACAATATAAATATTTTTAACTAGTGGGTCAGTATCAGATTAGTTTTGATAAACTCTCAGTATAAAGTTTAGTTCTCTCAATCAATTAGAATTCACTTTAAATATATTTCTTATAAATAATTATTTTAGAAAGTTAATAATTTTTTGTGATCATACATGACAATTCATGTAATTTTCTTTTTGCATAGTAACTGCATTCTATATAAATTATTTATTATTTGATTAGAGTGGATTTTATATTGATTCAAATTCTACTTTCCAATTCTGACAGCCACAGCCATTGTTGTTGCATGCCTTGATTATCTACCGTGGGTGGATTTATTGCAGGTTATAATTGATTCACAGCCTTTGACTGTGGCTGTACTTGCGTCTTTGTTATTTGGGGAGTCAATCGGAGTTGTTGGAGCTGCTGGGCTTGTACTTGGTGTCATTGGACTTGTACTACTTGAGGTAATACTTGATTCAGGATTTAGCTTTAAGCAAACATCACTAATTATCGTACCCTTTAACAGTTGAATTCTTATATATTTGATTTATAAGGATGTTAAGAATATTGTTGGTTTCTCAGCAACAGCAAAGCAAGAAAGCAAGAACACGATTGAAGAAAACACTTTATTGATAAAAGAAGATCTATACATAGAAAACTATCTCAATTTCAGTGTATTGACTAAGTCCATAAGGACTCTATATATAGACCCTATAGAGAAGGAATAATAAAAGACCATTCAGAAACAAAACCGTTAAGACACTTACAACAAAGACGTACCAAACGTCTAACTCATCTCAACATTACTAGATGATCTAATACCACTAGACAATTTCTAGTAGGCAGTCTTCTTCTCTTTCACATCAGATTGTCTAACCAAATTACTAAGCTCTTCAGCTGTTGTACATGATTTAGAGTCAATTATCACAACATTTTGCAATTGTTGCCATCACCCAAAAGTTTTGTGCAATTACCTACTTGCTCTTTATTACTTTGGAATATACAATTTCTGTCAGCCTGTCAAATGCTGTCTATTATTTAGTAATGCAAACACTGATAATTTTGTTGCAGCTACCCGCCCTATCATTTGATGAAAGCAACTTCTCACTGTGGGGAAGTGGTGAGTGGTGGATGCTTCTTGCAGCTCAGAGTATGGCAGTTGGCACAGTCATGGTCCGGTGGGTCTCCAAGTATTCTGATTCTGTCATGGCAACTGGATGGGTGTGCTTCAAATCCCTTATGCCTATATAGTGTTTGATATCTTTATTTTGATTAACATTGTTAAATACCTATGTATGACACTTAACTAAATGATCGTGTTTGTTTTAATGTGTCATATTGCCTCTTTGCATTATCAGTTTTAAAACCAGACATGGCAAGTTTGCTAAACTGTAAATTTGGATATGCTTCTACTTTATGGTTCACTATTATAGTTACAGTACAATTTATTTCTGCAGATGTGTCTAGAAATATTGTATATTTTAATAGTAAGTTTGTATGTGAAATGCATATATTATTTGATTATTTCAGAAAAAAATGTTGTTTAAGAAAAAAATAGAAAAAGACCAACAAAATTGAGGAAGCTATATCACATATGATGTTATGGTTATAAGCTTATAGGTCAAAACTTTACTCTTTTGTGTTGCAGCATATGATTATTGGTGGTCTCCCACTTCTGCTATTAGCTGTTCTTAACAACGACCCTGCGTTGAGTGGGAGTCTCAAAGAGTACAGTTCAACTGATATATTGGCACTCCTCTATACATCTATTTTTGGAAGTGCTGTCAGCTATGGGGTGTTCTTTTACAGTGCAACTAAAGGTCTGTATGTCTCCCGTAATATTTTCTTTTCATCAATGAATTTCCTTTTATGGTCACTGAGAATTCCAGCTTCCACGTTAAATCCAAAATGATTAATTTATTCTTCAATATTGTAATCACTGTAATTGATGCATCTTTAGCTATAAGTTGTACGCATACGGCCTTGTAGATTCTTCTTTTGTTTTTCAAAATTTATATTGATCCCATGAGAAATAGATTGATATTGCATTTGTGATGCACTGCAGGTAGCTTGACCAAGCTCAGTTCACTTACGTTTTTAACTCCGATGTTTGCTTCAATTTTTGGGTAAGGCTGCCTCACAATGGCAAAGAGCGATAGGATTTTCAATTATTGTCAGATTTTTACTAGGAATGTCATTAAGGAGAGAAAATAACCTTCTATATTTAAAGTTTTGGAAATTCAGTGACAGTCTTCCATTCCATATATTTTGAAGTTCCTCTTGCTTTTTTGGTACTAGTATTTTCTCTGATAATTAGTGTTTTCTTCCGTTTATAAGGTTTACATTTCTTTCTGAGGACCTGAGTATGACTTACATTTGCTTTGGCATTTCAGGTTTCTCTATCTTGGTGAGACCTTCTCTCCTGTACAACTAGTTGGAGCCTTGATCACTGTGGCTGGAATATACATGGTTAACTTCAGAAACATTGCTGAATGAACTCTCATTTTTTGCCTGGTTCTTTCAACCTAATCGAATAATAAAAAATTGCTCGGGGAATGAGATGTTTATACCATGAACTCAAATTGGGAACGGTAGAAGCGAGTTTGGACACGAGGACAAATTTGGTGATAAATGACTTTGAGCCTATGTAACCATGCTTTGTAGTGTAAATAGAATTTTGTTTTGTTAGTTAAATTAGCCTCGAGCCTCGTCCAAGGCTAAAAAGGCAACATATACCAAAATCTTGTAAGTTACTTGGGCAAAACACAAGCCTTATATCGGAATAATTATTTCCGTAAAGGTTCTTTTGTTGTATAAGATGTAATGACTCACAGAATGTATATATTATCATATGACAAGGTTGATATGTATAGTGAATCTGTTATGAAAGAAAAACATTGATTTCAGTACCTACAATTAAGGAGCTTAATCAAATTATAACTATATAATTCTTAATCTATTTAGTTTATGCATGAGTTGCAGAGAACTAGATCAATTATAATGTGAACCATCTGTGCGTATTCTTAACTAATGATTCAGAACTTATTAATTATATGATTCAGCTGCACTAATCTAAATCAACAACTGCAGAAATATATAGCATTGCACGAAACAGGTTAACTTCCACACTAAAACGGAGAAAAGCTATACCAGCCAAAGTCAATTGCAACACACTGTTGATGACTAGTCTCCCCAGAATTGTGGATTGTACAACACTGCTACATCTGAAATAAACTGTTTACTAATTTATTTAATGTAACAGCTTTTGTTCCTATTTTCATTTGTAAGGTATCATTGCCGGACCATTGTGAAGCATCTGAGTTGCTATAAATGGAGCTAAATGCATGATTGATCACCAAATTGTAGAAATAAAGAGGTTCCAAAGTGAGACATGTTAAAATATTAGCTTCAATTAAATCAGAACTGGCTGCAAAGTATGCAACTACAACATCAGGAATGTTTAAACTCATGGAGTATTTAACATACAACATGAAGGGGAATTCATTGAACACAATCTATGTGGGGACAGTGTGAAGTACTTTACTGGCACCAAGCCTGCCACGTCCTATTCCACTCCCATGCTGATGATCACACTCCCTCCCTTTGCTCTTCAACTTCTTGCCGGCTCCATCCAAATCGCATCCTGTTTCAGATGACACACTCCCTTCCAAGCCTAATGGACTTTTCTGACCTTCCTCTCTGGAGTAGTTCAATCTTGAAGTCCAGCAATCTCTTGATTCAACAGAGCTGGGCTCCCATGAAGAAGAAGAAATTCCCTGACCATTACCAACACTGAAGCTGTTGCTTCCTGAAGACTCTTGGTCCTCCATCATGTCCACCCCACCAAGTGAACCACCCCTATTCACTGTCACATACTTATGCAAGCTTGATTCCATCACATCATCATCATTGAATACTAACATAGATTCCACAACTGGGTCCTCAGCATCTGGCTCCCTCTTCCCATAATCATTGGCACTCAATGGAACATTGTAGTCATTCCTACTACACTGAAAAGCTGGTGGATTTCTCCTGTCCTCTACACCAAAATTTAAGCTGGTGTTAGCGTTGAGATCTGCAACAGCTTCAAGGATAGAGCAAGCCTTGGTGACACAAGCTGGGAGAGAAACAGGTGGATTGCTCTTCTGATGGAAGTTCTGGATATCTTCAAGGAGCAGTGAAGCATAGGTCTGCGGAGGATTCAATACAACTTCAGGGTTGACGTCTAGGTCCCTGGATCGCCTTGAAGATCTGCTTCTTGTTAATGTCTGGGGTTTTAGGTTGTCCAACCCTGGTGGTACCATTGTTTTCACCACAACATTATCAGTAACTGAAGACTGCACTTTGATATCTCGCTCGGGTTGCACCTTTGTCTTGTAATTTGCAGTCACACCCTTGTCCAAAGCAGGTCTGCTGCTGTTTGTTCTCTGCATAAATATCATTACATATAACTTACATTAATCACTTCAATAAGTCTAATCCATTTCTAAACATGAAATAGGTGAAAGGTCGAATCTTTAAAGAGTTAATGGTACCTGAATAGCCTCTGTTTCAAGTTCCTTTTTGGGTCTGTTTTGAACCCTGCTGCTGTTATTGTTGGCTGATGAATGTGGAAAAGCAAGGGAGTTAGGTTCAATCTCACTCAATGGATTTCTTTTGCAAGGTGATTGTTCTGCTTTCCTTGAAGAGCTGCGGCTAAGGGATAGCGGCTGCTGATTCTCGTTGAATGCTTTATTAGCATTTGCTGCATTCCCATTTGCTCTTGCAGGAGACTGAGAACGCGGTGAAGCAGCACCGACATTTCTCTTCACTGTTATCCTCTTGATGCCGGTAGTTGCTGCAGATTCTCCACCACCACCATTATTGTTACTCTTATCCATCACTAGTGATGAAACAGTGGCAGGCACTGAAACCATTTTCCCAGGCCTAGAACTAGTGTTGCCATTGTTTCTTGCGTTGGCAGATGTGTTCTCTGAGGACCTTCTTCCAGGAGATCTACTAACTCTCCTCTCTCGGCTGCTTGACCTTTGTTGCTGATCTCTTTCCCTGCTTGGTGTTCTTCTTCTCCTCTCCTGAGAAGAAGGCCTTGGACTAGGTGACTGGCGGTGCCGCAGCCGGTGTTGGTGCCTCTCCTCCTCACACAAATCACTGTTGCTTTCATTGGCATTGGCCTTCTTTGAGTCCTCATCATTGGAAATGGTGTCATTGTCACAATGGTCAAAATCATAACTTCTCTTTGAACCTGAGTACCTTCTTCTGTGTTCACCAGAAGCAGCAACAGCATTACCTGAAGAGCTTCTGCTGAGTCTCCCACACTGTATGAGAATTGCATCCACCTCCTCTTTGGTGCAGCTAGAAGTCCTCACAGCCACAACACCTATGTTTGTTGCTGCTGGTTGTGCCGTTATGTCACCCATTGATTCAGTGGTGACAGTGCAAGGTGGCGACTTGGAATTTCTCTCTCTATCATCATGGCTCTTCCTGTGCTTTATGATGAATATCTCCTTTTTCACATGCCCCTCAACTTCTGGCACTGCCTCATGCTTCTCTTCCACTTTCTTAGAATTCTCCTTCTTCAGTTTCACTTCTGGGTCAGTTTCCAGTTTGGGTTTGGAAACATTGACACCAATAACAGAAGGATTCTTCAGCTCTGCAACTGCGGAAGCTGGCTTGGTTGCAGCAGAAGGGGAAGAGGTAGAAGTAGAAGACCCTTTTTTCTTACTCAAACATGCACCCATGGAATTTTGAGAGAAAGATACTTGTGAACAAAAATGTATGTAAAAATGCTGTTAAGATAGCAAGAACAGGAGAATGGAAATAGAGAACAGAGAGGAGGATGAATGTGGTGTAGAACACTTTCCCCAAGAATCTTTTTTTGAAAAAAAGATTGTGGCCTTTTTAACAATGACAGTGAAAGAGAAAGCATTCAAAATTTGAAATACAGAGCGGGCTGGAATTTGCAACGCATATCCATTAAAGGGTCAAGTTGTGTTCTGACCCAGCCGACCCCACAAAGTCACTAACATCAATTTCATAATGTTTTTCTGACCATGGAAGTGTATACCATGCAGTAATAAATATTAAATACTTCTTTGCTTGCACTTCTTATTCTGTAATCATTCAAATTTGTACAGCGGGGAATTTGTATAACGGTTATATATTTCATTTGGATCCACAAAAAATTACCGGTGTTATATTTTATGTTGGCTAACGAAACCACCAACGGCTATATTTTGGAATTTTTGTGATGAACCAGAATGTATACCCAGACTTTAATAAATGTAGTAACTGCCTTTACCAACCAGTCAACTGCATGGCACAATAACGCTTTAAAGGATAGTCAAACCTCAAATTATTAAAATGGTAAAAAAAAAACACTGACATTGGGAAAAGGTTTACCTACTCCAACGAATAGCCCTCGATGATACGGTTCACTACAGGATTTGACAGTTGCCACTTATTGGCTTACATAACGTATGTTTGGTGGTGTTTGTACATGTTCCTAGAATAGAAAAAAAGGACAAATTTTTTTTTTTCATGAACTAAAAATTAATTTATAACTTAGGTATAAATAAGTCATTTTATTTTATTTAAGGTATAACTTTTCCAAACAAATAACTTTATCTTCAATTTCACGCCAAATTTTAAGCAAAAACTACTTTGTGGAGCTTTCAGGTTATCCATGTTAAAAGTTCATATATGCCGATAATTAGTTTAACTCAGCTTATGATTCATGAAAGATTATTATGTGAAAAATTCACAATTTCAAGGGATCTGAATACTAAAAAACACACTGCAGATACAATTCCTCAAAACAAAATATTTGCTAAAACTTCAAAAATGTACAATCTCAACTATTCAGTGAAACAAAAAAGATCCAACTATGGCAATATTTGGCCCAGGCCAGAGACAGTTAGTATCCGCATGTCACAATGGAGCTGTAACCGAGTATGAGAGTTTTGCATGGTTCCATGTGGTTGGTTAGGCAGAGGTATTCTCATAACTTGACCCGGCAAACAACAACGCATAAATGAATCATGGTGAACCTATTCCAGGGAAGAGTTGTGATATTTTATTGAAGACATCCATAACCTGAAGTGTTCAAGAGGAAAAAGCAACCATCAGAAAAAAATTTAAAGAGCCAAATCTTCAAAAATTGACATTTATTATATTCATTAGAGAGGATAACTATCATAGCTTTATTCATTAGAAACATGATGGCATGCTTGCAAATTCAAAACATTCATGTTTTAAGTCCCTTTTCTGTATTAATTCATAAATTATAAACACAGTCTTTATGCCAGCTGTAAGCACGCTAATAGGAATCTTTCTCTCTCTCTCTAAACTCTTAATGTAAAATATATATTATGTCCTGTCCTCATGTTGAAATTGATTAATTTATTGAAGCCAGGATAATCAGCAATTCCAATGGGAATCTGAATTACATTACAACACAATAGGTGCAGTTTTGACTTTAACTTATTCTCTGGTTTAACAAGCTAGGAAGGGCAGGCAAAAATGACATTTTTTTTTTTTCTTAAGATGATGACCCAAGACTGATGATTAGATGAATAAAATTTGAAGTCTGAAACAAACATCAACTTATCCATAGTTTCACCAACATTGACTTGCAAGGAAAACAGAGAGAAAACTAAACTCAATAAAGTACATTCCTCTAGGAAAGACAAATGAACTCATAAGCATACCTCTTTATCATTTTGATATTTAGTAATATTCAGCGGATTCTGTGAACACTGCAACCACAAGAAGATGCAATCAGAGAGGAGATTTGACAAGAAAGACCAATAAAGTATTTAAATTAGAACATACATCCATGATAGCTGCCTGAACTCTAGGATTTTGAAAAGCCATTGCAACTTCAGGATTGGCCATGATCTTTGAAACGACTTCTTCTGGAGAAAGCCCAATTTGATCTGCTGAAAGTAAAAAGACCCATAGTGGAGTAAAAGATCCATTCTTAAGCTGTTAACAGCATTGTTTTCAAAGATACGAGGTGATATTTTCAAAGACTTAATCATCAGTTTCACGGCTTCTGAGAATTCAATAAACTAAACCTAGAGAAAGAGGAAACTAGTGATGTCTACAATCATATAAAGACAAATTAGTCAGTGAAGTCTAGCAAATCATGGTAAGGAGTAAAAACGAATATTGAATCATAGCAAATACTATTCTTTGATAAATTGCCATGAAATGTGGTGTGTTTTTGAATGAGAACCCCTCAGCTTTTTTTCTCAATGGAACTTACCAAGGCATTTCTCAGTTCACTGAAAAATTTTATTTTGATTCTTTTAACAAATAACAGTATATGACCCCCATAGAGCAGAATTAGAAGCAATATTTGATAAAGAAAATATTAGAATGTTGAGAAGTACTTAGATGAAATCAACTTATAAAAACAAGTTACGAATAAATAGTCAATTACCGCCCATGTAATGCAACTTCAGGAAAAAAAATGTAGTGATCAATTAGTGTTGATCTTCAAGAACCGAAGATGATAAACTAAGTAGAACAGATAATTTCCATCGACTGGAAGCAAGAGATTATTGTATTTAAGAATATTTTCAAGTCAAGAAGTAACAAGCAAAAATTGAACTACGTTGAATTAATCATCTTAGTTGATCCTGCTCTCAGAGAAGACGTGACACTTAAATAAAATCTAAGGCATAACAATGATATAATAACAACTTACCAAATTGCTGCTTAACTTCGGGACTATTAAGGTCAAAATTCTTTAAGGTATCCATCATTCGGCTGTCCCATTCAGTACTTCCACCCATGTTGCTTCTGAAATCACACATTAAGAATAAAGAAGTTCAATATGCATGAATCTCGAGAGAAGATTTCATACCCTATACAATCAAAATACAGATTTATCGAAATGCAGTGCATAGGATGAGAGGGAAATAACAAATAAGAAATACAATTTCCAGATACTTGAGATTTCAAGTCAATGCAATGACATTGAGTGTGGTTGTCATAAGACACATGAACCTAGCTCCTACAAGCTAAAATATTAAGTAATCTAAAGAATAACAAGGGGTGAAGGACAAGGAGAAGAACTTAAAACAACAAAGTCTGGAGGTAAGAACACGCATTTCCACTCCCATAGGTTAGAGGGAGGGCTGGAAGCCTAGAATACAAAAGAAGTAAACCAGATATTTCAATCATGGCCACCATTTTTTCCTAATCCTAAATTATAAATTCTAATGTATAAAGGATAAAGAACGAGGATCAGATTTAATTATCAACTCATCAAATTCATGAAATGCGAAGCAGCTAATAACTGAATTGTAATTCTGGAGAACTTTTTCATTCACCTAAAAACTAGTTTTGTAGAAACATGTCAAACAAGCTTAATGCAAATAAGCATTTTCCCATTTTAGCTGTTCAAATTGAGCCATAGTCAACGATAATATTAGTGAAGCAAAAAGGCTCTAACCATCTGAAGAAACAGTACGAAGAACTTACAGCATTTCTTCCAGTTGTTGACGGTACTGTGGATTCTGCAGCATCCCTATTAAAAGCAACGACAGAACAGGAACTATTACTCATTGGCCAATTATATCAAGAAGTTATGCAGAAAGTAATATCTACATATTAAGAAGTTATGCAGAAAGACTTGACCTACAAACTATTTTTAAACGTAAAGAAGTGCTTACATTATATGATGGCAACAAATGAAAAGGTATACATATAGAAATGTTGCATATAGACTATATTGAGCATGTAACAAGCAAACACAGCATTGCGGTTACATGGGATTTAGTGCTAAACAACAAAAACTACACTGCACAAATAATGAATCTTAAAACTATTATTAGCAGGAAACAGTTAAAAGTAGAGAATTACATTTGAAGGTATCAGGATTCCTCATCTCCTCTGGTAAATAGCTGCAACAAAACCCAGAAAAGTTAAAACCTTTTGAATAACCAGGGGGAGAAGTTCTTAAATAATCCACTCAAGCATGTAAATCATATCTGAAAATTTTCATCAAGTAATGGTAAACAAGAACAAATTAGGAATCAGTTTATTTTACAAGTAAGAGAACATAAGTTAGCTCCACTACACACAATGATCAACAAATAAAAGAATACCAGCGAACCAATTACAATTCTTTTGTGGATAAAGAATGTTTCTTGAAACGAATTAATGCAGAAGTATAGGCTTCCCCTAAAACTATCCGCAGCAAAGTGCTAGGAGGACACGGAAAAAATAATTAATGGCTCAAGCAGAATTTTAGACACATCCAACTTCAAAAGTAAACATTTCAATAGAAATAAACAAAATAATGAAACTACTTTAAACTCCAATTCTGAGTATCAAAGGTACTAGTACCACTGCCATCAGCAATTCAAAGATAAGAGACTTCAACCATTTAAGGAACTTTCTTCAATATATTTCAAACTAGAACTCAAAGTTTAAGCATATCCATATTCCTACTCAGTACTGACAAAGCCACAACATAATTATTTACAAGAAATGCAAAATCATAAAAATTATTTAAGACAAAGGGAATTGATATTACGGATAAACCATCTTCTGCACTGTTGGGTCCTGCATCATTTTCTCCAAAGCTTCCACAGACAAGACCGATTTTTCTATTCAAAAATAAATAATGGCACCTTCAGGACTTTGATTAAGCTAGAAAGCAGCTCATTGAAGGAAACATGGAAAGAATAATAATTGTACAAACAATATATATTTCAAGACAACTAACAAATTTTAATTGATTTAAGTCAGTGGTACCAATGAGATTGGAAACAATGCCTTTTGGAAGTAATATTTTTTTTTATTTACAACATTATTTTAAATACTTAATCTGTCAAAAAGCAAATGATAGCTGACAAGAAAAACTTCATAGTAAAGAGTAAAATTACAAAGCATATGAAGTGCACATGATCCATGATAAACTTAGCAATGATAACAAGAATTAATTTATATTTACTATCATAATGACAAGGAGTACAACTCTGGCAGGACTGATCTAAGGCCTTGCTATGTCAGCGCATTTCCTATAAATGGAGGCTTGAATAGATGTATCACATTCGATGGGGTTTTCCATCAATAAAGCTGAATTGCAAATATTTACAATTTCAACAGACTCTACTTACTTGTAGATTGAGAACCAGGAAAACCACCAAAACCTTGGTTAAAGGGAGCTCCATTTGTAGAAACCTTCAATAAATGCGTATTACATATTAGAACAATACAGGTCACTGAACTACTTTAGCAAAAAATACGTATCTTAAAAACTCACTTCATCAGGAACCCGGGGTTCCTCCTTGACTGAACTTGATTCATCATCTTTAACACTTTCAAAAGGACTCTTCTGCACAGTTTCTTCGGGAGAAATATCTACAAAAGCTGTAATGGAAAATATAAGGAATTTTAACAATTAAAGTTTCAATTTTTACACATAAAAGCTAACAAGATATGATCACTGCAACTTATATGGATAACTCCATGAAAATTTTCCATCTTCAATATCTGTTGGAAATCTTTACATGGATAACAGCAAATCGTTGTAAATATTTAAAAAAAACTTATATTAATAGAAATTTTTAAATTAAAGGATAAAGGAAATGAAATAATAAATATTAATAATTATTCAAATACTTTTAATATGAAACAATTTCAAAATAGTTAAGTTTTTCCTTTCTGTTTTCTCCTCCTCAACTTCCCACCTTCAATTTCCCAACATTATCCAATTTTCTCATTATTTTAGTTTCTGAATATATAATTGGTGTGACCTCACCAACTCACCCCCTAGTTTATCATACTAAAATGATTAATACACAGTAACTTGCCACTAAAAGTCAAAAATACAAATAACTGTGAACTGATGCATTTTCATGGATGCAGAGCTCAAACAACATAGTGACATACGTTCATCCCAGCTATTACAAAAAATAAGAAAGCTTAAAGATCATCATTGGCAAGTCTAATGAAGCATTCATGGTAGGCTGAACAAGTTGGCAACACTCTTTGAAAGATTCCATAAAAAAGTGGTTTGATATCGAATTCAGCATAGCAATGCCAAATCATCCTTTAATATTGTGTAGAACGTCAGTGGAGTTATGTCAATTAGAACAGTAATCCAGTTAAAGGCTAAAACGAAATCGACTTACTGAATCAAATAACTAGGCCCAAAAGCAAAAAAGAAGAGCTTTCAAGACTATTATTTAATTTTTCTGGAACCACATATATCTCCTAGTGGACACATCACCTCACCATATACAAATTCCAAAAATAGTATGTCTCATCCAACAAGAAACAAATAGGATTGCTATGAAGACATTATAAGGTTAAGTTACCAATTTTTTTGGGTTCGTTCTGTACTTGTACTTCCTCTTTAATATCAGTAGTAGCTTCTACTTTAGTTGCAGGAATATCTACTGTGATAGTGGATTGAGATCCACCAGATGCTGAAGGTGCTCGAGATTGAGCAGTTGCAGTGGGCCCTGCTGCTGAAGGCGTTGAAAAGGGAAAAGGAGACCCCGGAGAAAAGGCAGCATTGCCAAATTGGTTATTTTGTGAATTCATCTGGCCCATCATGGTCTTGAAAGCTTGTTCCATTGCATATTTCTAAAATAAAATCAGAAGACATGTTTAAATTATGTAATATGTTCAGGGTTAGTTCTTATAATTCTACAAAGAACCCAGTTAAAATCCACGAAAAATAAGGCTAGCCATAGCATATACTACAACTGACAAAGTGACAGGAGTGGGAGTATCAATCAAGGAGCTGATATTAAGCCCAAAAGGAAAGTATTACAAGTTTAGGCAACCACTAGGCTTACATGAGTAAACTTGTAGGACTTTCATTTGGGCTTAATATCACCCTCTTGATCCATGCTCCCAGTCTTTTCACAGAGAAATACAAATAACACAAGATGGCATCACAAACAATACCAAGATTCTCATAAAGCTAAATCAAAATATCGAGTTCAATAAAACTGACAGATTTCTACGTACTTAATATGCTTCCCAAAAGAAGAGTGAACAATAAGCATAGTAAATTAATGTAACAAACATACTTTTTATCAAAAAGCTGAAATATTATTTAAGCATCCGTAAATATCCCACTAGAATCAGGAAGAAGGCAGCTAACATGTTCAACAATAGGAAAACCTATAATTTCTTTTACAAACGTTGTAGGTATATTTTATAATTGTTGAATGGAGTAGGCTCAATCACACTATAATATCCAAAAAAATTAACATATAAATGTGGCGAATTAGGCTGTTACTTAGATTCCCAAAAACAGATACAGCCACTCTACATAATTTCTGTTTGGAGAAGTGTAGACAACAAAGTGTATGTGGATACATGCCTTCAACTTCCAAGTAACTTCAAAAGAAACCCATCATAAAGATTAAAAAAAATATTCTACAACAGAATGCACATACACCTTAAAACCGTTGCTGAAGCGGCGTTCAGTACTTAGATACTCTTAGGGGCACTGGTAAAGACTAAATAATTGGTTTTTATCTCAGTTTAGAAGGTAGAAAAATGGTCTTTTGAGAGGAAGTGGAGCTAGCGTTAAAATATAAATGATTGACAAGATTAACAGTTATTTGAAGGTCACGTGTCATTTAAAAAAGATGCATGATGTTTACTTTCTAATCCTGACTATTCATTTAAGATCTAATGGTGAATATCTAATCTTCTTACTCTCACGGTAAACGACTCCTCTGACTAGTCATGGTTCCTATACCTTACTGCATAACTCAAATAATGCACCACCGTATATCCATGACTTGAGAAATTTCTTGCATACAAACCCACATTTACAGTAAAACTCAAAGTATGCACCAGCTTATAGCCTTTACACCCATGACTAGGAAAATTTCTTACATCTCACACCCATAGTTATAGTCCAACTCAAAGAATGAACCAGCTTATATCAATTTGCAATAAAGTGGCACTCACCTTTAATCTTGAAGCTACCTGCAAAAACACAAAATTTATTAAACATACAGCAAAAATAAATCCATCATCAGTACATGTAATGTAGAGTTGTGACTATAGTTCCCAGTTCTCACCATAGAAAACAGTGCAGAAAGCCCAACACCAACACCAATCCAAAAGAGAGGTGACCCTCTAGAAATATAGTAAATAATAGTGTGAATTTACATGCAAAAGATGTTAGCAAATTCAAATCAATAAAATATCTATCAACCACAACCACCTCAGTAGCTGCTCATCATAACAACAGGAGGCAACAATTTTAAAGAAAATTAATATGCAAAAGAAAAAGAGAGTAAATGATTACATAGTTGAGGACGGAGGTGGTGATAATTGTGGATTAACTCCAATTGATGTTGTTTCTCGAGTATTTGAAGAAGAAATACTAGCAAAATGTTTTACTGTCAGCTTCTCCTGCGATGTTTTACCTGCATAAATTATTTATGCATCTTAAGTGATGAGTGAAAAATGTTGATAGATATTCAACTTGTACAGAAAGCACTCATTCATCACAAGACGAGAGAAGTCAATAGACACGATAAATATACATTACTTAAATGGATTCAAAATACACAAACATGCCATAGGTTTTTTAACCATGGATTCAAATTAAAAATGCTATCACGTAACCTTGTGCAAAACACCAAAATTCACAATCTATGTCTGTCTGTCTCTCTACCAACACTATATTCTAAGGGTAGAACTAATACTCTTAAATGTACAACTATTATATATAGAACGTATTTGTGATTCATCATAAATTAGGGCTCATTTGTTTGAACTTTCTAAGAGAGTAAAAAGTGCTTCATACAAAACACTTCATTTTAACACGTTTACAGTCAAAATAATTAAAAAAGTTCACTAAAATTTCGATATATAAGGTTTTAGTCCCTCAAAATTAAATTTGAAAGACTAAGATGGTATTTTTAAAATTGTATTTTTTGTCCCTCAAATTTAGTGTTTAGGAAATAAAACCATATTTTTCCAAAATTTAGGGACTAAAATAAACCTTTTCTTTTTTAATTTGAAGAACTAAAACCGGATTATCCTAAATTTTATGAACTAGAAACACAATTAAACCAAAAAAAAGAAGCAAGGATTCAAACTTTTCTAAAAGAGTGGCTTCCAAAACAAAAGTCGTATAATAATTAAGTGTCTTTTTCTATTGAATGCATATCCAAAACACTACCTTAAACCCTTGAAAATGTCAACATAGTGTATTCATGACTCAAGTCCAATAACAACAGAACCAACATGTTCAATTCGGTTTCTATCTTCAGTACTGAGGAAGAAACAACAGCAATAGCGTAATCGGACCTATCCCATCAATTCACCTTCAACATCAACAGTATACATTTTATGTTATTGGATTCCATCAGAATACAGTGATTCAGTGAATCTTTTTCTCCTACCAAGATTAAATTCCAACCAAAAATTCTAATCCCCCATCAAACACACACACGAGCACATACAAAGATAATCATAAAGAAAAACAAAAATTCAATAACTGAATACCAGATTTCAGGCTATGATGGGAGGAAGAGAGTGCAGAAACACGGTATCTGCAACGGCGAGGAGCAATCAAGATCCTCCCAAGAGAGAAGGGCTTTCTTCTTAAAACGTCTCTTGCAGGAACATGTCCCAACATCAACGGTTTAGACGAAGACACAAGGGCCAAGTTAAGGTTCTCCATCTTCTCGTTTCCAATATGTAACCCCGAAAAAAAAAACGCAGAAATTAAGAGCAAAGAATGAACTGAAACTGTTGAAATCAGTAGTAATAGAAGTGGCAGTGGATTTGGAAGTAAAGGGGATAGCAATTTATGGGAAATTTTGAAGCTTGAAGAGATTTGGGTAAGTGGGGTATGGAGTTTGGGGTGTGACGAGAGAAGGGGCAAGCTGCGATGGACTGTGGAGTGGGCAATGAAGGTTTGAGGTTTTGGGTTGTGGAGTTGTAGGGATAAGTGACAGCATAAAAACTTGAACTTTGCAAATACTGTTAGAACGATGTCGTCTACAGAATTTTTGCTGACCTTTTTCCTTTTTTTTTGCTATTGTTTGTTTTCAGTCCAATTAGGAAATGAGATATTTATTTATAAGCTTTTTCATCGGAGTCCAAAAAATACCCACTCAGCTAAAAAGTCTTCATAAGAAGTTATAAAGCTAAATTTTCGACAAAGTTAAAACAACCTATAAGATATTTTTTAAAAGTAGAATAAAAAAATTACTAAAAAAGTTTTTTATATACATAAACAAATATTTACACGATTCAAATTCAAACTTGATATGGATAGAGTCAGATTAAGCTCTAACTTGTGGCACCAAGATATCATGATGGATTAAAATCAAATTAAAGATAGATAGAAATAGATTGGGTTTAAGTTAAGCTTGATTCAAATTATGTCTAGTTAGACCGATTATGATTTGGGAAAACTTAGATCGGGTCAAGTTTAAGTTAAACCAAATCTAAATTTAAGCAGAAGTTAAACAATTTAGATTTAAGCAGAAACTAAACCAAATCTAGATTTAAACAGATAAGATTGAGATGTATTTAACTCATATTAAATAAAGTCCAATTAAATCCATTAATCAAGTCTGGAAACTCTTAAATCAGATCAAATCAAACAAAGTCCAATGATCTCAAATTAACGGAAAGAACTGAGTCAAGTCCAAATCAAATAGATCGACTTTTTACTTGAACTTCAATAAAATATTATAGAGATTTACGCGATCTTCAACATGGTGAACTGATAAAAAAAATTATTTTGTAAATGAATTGATATTGATTTCTAAGTAATAGATCAAATTTGACAAATTGAAGTTACAATAATAATATTTTATTTTTGTTTATAAAATGTGATTATCTTTTTATTTTTTTTTCGAAGATGCTTGTAAAGGCATTGGATATATAATTTTTATGAAAATATTAATAATATTAAAAATATAAATCTATTTATAATATTTTAATAATTTTTCTATATTTTTATTTAATTTGATGCATGTAAATTAACTCAACTTAATAGTCTTAACTTTATTAGCATCTTATTAAGCGATTTATTAAGAGCTTAATGCCATTTACTATTTGGTGACTCTATATGAAAAAAAAATTATATCGTTTTAATTGAAATATCAATTATATTAAATTTTAACTCAATAGTATATTTGTCAATTTCAAACTTTACACTGCTTATTTTTACATGGTTTAGTCAATATCATCACAACTCTGCCTTAATATTCTCATTTTTGTAAGTTTGTTAATTTGAGTTTAGTTATTAGGTTTTCATATAAAGTAAAAAGTTTAAAGAAATATTTTCCTATCATAAATGTAAACCAGAATTATTGAGATTGAACAGTAAACCAAATTTGGATAGAGTTGAATTACATGTAACAATAATTATTAAACTTTAATGATAAAATATTGAGTGAAAATTTATTGAAACACTTAAAATAGTAAGTTAAATCAATTTGATAAGTATTTAAAGAGTAAAGATAAGATTAAATAAATACTCTTAAAAAAATAGACTATATTTATAAATTTTTAGACTTAGATTAATACCTATGTTCGAAATTATTATGATTATATATTTTAACTCTTGTAATAAAAATCTATTTCAAGACCACTCTCATTTGTTTTGATTTACAAACCTTTCAATTATTTAAACTAATACACCTTTAATATATTTTAGTTATAAAACTTTTAATTATAACATATTATATTTATAGAGTACAACAATAATTATTTTTTTCAAAGCATAATTTCTCTCTGTTTAATTTTGTTTTCTTCAATGTTTTCTTTAACTAAATTAGGATATATTCGCAGTGTCCAAAGTCTTTCAAGCCACTTATTTATAGTTATTGAAACTAATTCAAACATGCCAAAATTGTGCTTTTTTTCTTATTCAAAATCGGCAAAAACAATTTGAATTTTAAACTGAAATCATGAGAAATAGTGAGTTAGATTTTTATCGAATCATTCAATAAAAACTTTCGAAGTCCATTGAAAACATTGCGTTTTTAAGTCTGATTACGCTAAAGTTTTCTATAAATGTTTATAGTTACAAGAGTCCTTACGCAACAAATTTCTCTATCATAGTTTATTTATTTGCATTAGTACTTAATAGTTTAGGTAGATTATATTATTTTTTTAATGTTGTGTGTTTTTTTTAAATAATGCAAATATTATCATCTTATTAAATTTTTAGTTCAACAAGTGTACTTTTAAATAATGCAAATACACACAAACACGTTCATTTGATGCTATCCAATGGAAGTAAGCGAAGAAGGCATTAGGGTGCAATCCCTCGCCCAATCCGGTCTCTCCCGGGTCCCACCCCAATACATTCAACCACCTCATACCCGACCCGTTTTCATAACCCGACCCGAAACTCAAAACATTCCTCTCATCGACCTATCGTTCTTCGACCCGACCCGCCGCACCTCCACCCGCGAATCCATCGCACGAGCCTGCCGCGACTGGGGCGCCTTCCACGTCACCAACCACGGCGTCCCGCTGTCACTCCTCGCCGCCATACGCCGCGCTGGCCGCGCCTTCTTCACCGACTGCCCCATGCCGGAGAAGCTCCGCTACGCCTGCTCCACGGCGGCGTCGGAGGGCTACGGCAGCAAGATGCTGGCACCCTCCGATCAGCAGCAAAACGACGCCGTCGCGTACGTCCTCGATTGGAGGGACTACTTCGATCACCACACGCTCCCCCTCTCTCGGCGAAACCCTGATAGGTGGCCGGAGTTTCCCCCCGATTACCGGGACACGGTGTCGAGGTACAGCGACGAGATGAAGATTCTGGCGCAAAAGTTGCTGGCTTTGATATCCGAGAGTCTAGGGTTGCGTGCTTCGTGCATTGAAGATGCTGTCGAAGAATTTTACCAGAACATCACGATTAGCTACTATCCTCCGTGTCCCGAACCGGATCTCACGCTTGGGTTGCAATCGCATTCTGATATGGGTGCAATCACGCTTTTGATTCAGGATGACGTGGAGGGTCTTCAAGTGCTCAAGAATGGTGATGGTGAAAAGTGGGTCACTGTTGAGCCCTTGTCAGATGCTGTTCTTGTTCTCTTGAGTGACCAAACTGAGGTAAATAAACTGTTGACCCCTTTGGGTTGTTATAGATTTACAATACAATAGGAAATATGGAAATTCTGTTGAACTTGAACATGTGATTTTTGTATGGGACAATGTTCTTAGTGTTTTTAGATGCTCGTTTTCAATCATGATTAAAGTTTTATCTCGGTAGTTTATATTGATATTTAGTTGTTACCTTGTTTGATGAGACAAAAGGGTATTTCCGATTGAATAGTAGGACTAAGGGTGTGTTTGGGATAACATTGGGTTGAAAGTAACCCACGTTTTTTCCTAATCCACCAATACAGTTCCTTCTCTGTTTTCAGCCACCAAATGTGTGAAAGAATGCTTATTCAAACGGCAAACCAAACACACACTAAGAGTGTCTCAAGAGAAAAAAAGTGCCAGCAAGAAACTTTCTAACATACTTATTCTTATTGAGTGAAATTTGGTTGAGTTTCACTGATCACACATTTCCCAATTGGGTTTACCCTCAAACTAGTAGGAGCTAGGTGAATTTTTCAACTGATAGAAGAGTGTTAGAAAAGAATGTGTTGATAGTATGCTTGTAATATGAAATAAGTGGGTAGGTTAGAGAATTTTGGTTGTATATTGCCATTTGTTTAAAGTACTGTGAGAGTTAAGAAAAGCAGTTGCCTGAAGCCTTTACGGGAAAGCATTTTTTTAATTTAAATTATTGAGCTTGGTCAAAGGGGTTTGTGGGAGCAATGTATGACACGAGTATAGTATATGTGCGTTGGTTTGAAAGGAATAATCACTAGCGTGATCTATTTGTGACCAGTTTTACTAAATTGCAACAATTGCTGACATTCAAGTAAGTAGATGTGAACTACTGGTTTTTTGTGGTGTATTGAACTTTGATTACGACAATGGATTCAATTCAATGGAAAAGTTATGATTTACCAATTAATATATGTAATATTGCAAGCCGTTTCACTTCATCTGGGAAATGGTGGAAGGAGCAAAAATGTGTGGCTTGTGGAGAACAGTGTTTCTATCTGGATTATAAGCATTTGCTTGTGTAGTCTTGACCTGTAAATTCAGTATTCTACAACGCTGCAGCTTAACAGTGGATTCTGATGATTTGTGATTTCTTCATGTTTCCTGATAGGTCATTCATTCATTAAGTTAAATAAAAGTTGGGTTTAATTCAACCCCAATTTGTTTTTTGTTTTTGGCAAGCTTTCCACTTAACAGAAAATTCTTTTGGCACCAGATTATAACCAATGGAAAGTACAGCAGCTGTGTGCATAGGGCAATTACTAATCCAGATAGAGCAAGGCTTTCTGTGGCAACATTTCATGACCCTGCAAAGACAGTCAAAATCTCCCCTGCCTCTGAACTCACAGATGAGTCATCACCGGCTAAATACCGTGATGTTGTGTATGGAGACTATGTATCATCATGGTATACCAAAGGCCCTGAAGGAAAACGAAATATTGATGCACTTGTGCTCCATTCTTAGGTTTGTGCTTTTTTCCTCTCCTGGTCTAATGGCTTGGCTTGTATCTTGGGGGTGAAAGGAAGTAAATTTAGTGTAAAATTCGTCTTTCTTGATTATCAAATAAAACCTTGAATCTTCTTCTTTACTGTGGCATCTGTTTGTAAAGACTGAACAACAGAGGATGATAAACACTATTTGTAATTAAGAACAATATAATAGCAACAATCTTCTTTCATATTGATAATTACTTTTCAATTGATATTGATAATTTTTTCTTTTTATTAATATTAATAAAAATTATTTTGTGATTGAAGTTGCTAGAATCTTTATTGTTATACATCAGTAGTATTTACTGATCTATTAGTTAGAGTTTTTTAGAATTCTTTCTCTTACCAATTTGAATTAAATCTTTCAATAGAGGTATACTGTCATTATTTTTTTTTATCATAACTTTTTACTGTTAATAGTTTGTTAGAATTATTTTTTCTATTATTAACTGAAATTTCTTTATCAATATTAATTATGATTTTTGATCGATGTCAATTACAAAAAATTGTCATCTCACATTGATACAAAAAAGTTAGCAAACGATTTCAATAATGAATATTATATAAGTAATGTCAGTCTAAATAATTATAATCAAACAATTTGGGGGAATATCAATTTAAGAATTTTTTTATAAATATTTGATAACATTTTTTTATGAACCTTGACTGTAAAGTAATATCAGTTAAAATTAATTACAAAAAATATTAATATATTTTCTTAAAATTTTTAATAATTATTTACTATTTAAATAAATTTTTAAAGTTAATATTAATTAAAATATTTTATCTAAATAAAAATAAAAAACTTTAAATTTAAATAAAATATTTTAAAAATAATTTAAAATAAGATAAATTCAAATTCAATATATTTAAATATTTTAACAAAGTAATGTCGAAATTTATATTTAGACATTCGCTAACTGATTTTATTTTCATTTCTGGTTACCCCTTCCCTGCAACTCTTTTTTTCTTTATTTCTCCAAACTGGTGCATTACGAGGGTATCAATGTCACTTTATTGACCTATAGTCACTTTTTCTCTCTTATATAGTCACTTCTTTTCTCTTTTAAACTTTTTTCTTTCTTTCTTCTTACTTAAGCTTATCTTTGATAATATTAATCTTGTCCTATTAAAATCAATAATTAATGTTAACATCTGTCATCCTTTCATCTGCATTTTATCATAAAAGTGAAAATACCATTTTATTTTTAATGAAAAAATAAATAAATTTTGAAACACTTTTTTCATCTTCTTTATCTTCTTAGACGTATTTTCCGAGCCCCTGTAATCATATTTTTTTTTCTCAAATACGAAATGCATAAGGAAAATATGGGATGCTAAAGAATTTGCCTAACTGTACTTGTCCTAAATCAGCGCATACCCTAAAAGGTTATGTTCTCGTGAGATATCCGTTGATTGTTGCAATAATAATGTCTTTTTCTTTATTCTCAGTTGATTCTTGTAATAATAATATTTTTTTTATTTCTCAATTGCTTTTGATTGATCTTTAGATCCTATAAAATTATTTTCATCAATATATATATTAGAATAAATATATTTTAAAGATAATTATTAATTTAATATTTTTATAAAATTTTTAAAAATATTATCAATTACATTAAATAAATAAATTTATAATTTTATATATTAAAATAGTATTATATTTATTACATTATTTATATTTTTTTTTAATCTAAATAATAAAACTTTTTATATTTTCTATTCCCGAACTACACAACTCCAGGTCATCTTCTCATCTACGTCGCGAAAACGATGCAGTTTAGGTTTGTTCTCCGTACCTAAATATAGATGTAATTAAAGTGAAAGACCATTCAAATTTTGAAATAACAGGAACAAGTTAAACAAAATTTAGATTGAAAAGCAGTACAAATAAGCACTTATACCTGCTTTTGAAGAAGCACGATATTGGTTGGGATTGGTGGAAACAGTGTGAATGGGAGGAGCAGGAGAAGGAAAGGATGGTTTGGTCCTGATGGCTCGAAGAGTGTTGTTGATGTCTGCAGAAGAAAAATCTTGGTTTCCATCTTCAAAGTTGTTGAATGAGTGCTCCGTGATAGTGTTACCGTCTTGCTTTATGAACACTTGCACCAGAGTTGGTCCATAGCCATCATTTCTATTGCTTTGTTGCCTCAAAGCTCTGAGGATGACGTCGATGAAGTCCGAGAGCGATAATTCAACCATTCCACTCTTCTGCTTTCGAACTAAGCTATTGATATGCAAACTCTGTCATATTCTACACCATTTATAGCATGTGATTGGATTAGGTTTGGTTGATTCGGGTTTGAAAAAAATGTAATTTTTGTGAAGAATATTGAGCCATGTACATGATGAATATATTCACTACCCACTACTCCTCTATAATCAATATTATTCCTGCAATTGTGCTCATCACACTGTCATCTTTCTTCGTAAGGAACATTTTTTGGCACTGACATAAGAGACGAACTTGGAGTATTACTTGATTTCTAAAATTGTGTAATTTAGTAACCAAATTATCCAGATAAATAAATTGTGTCAGTGTAATAAACTTTGTTATGTAAAAGTTATATATTTATAATACCACTTTGGACTGGTACTGATAAAAGATTTAACTAATTTGATCTGATAAATAACACTAAGATCAATGATAAAATGATTTTAGTTATAATAATAACTTCAATGATATCAATTGAAAAACCGTGTGGATTAATATAATGATGTTTTGATCGTGTTGAAGTTGACAATATCTTGATCAAATCTAAGTAAAAGATATCACAGTTGAGACAAAATAAAAAAAGTAAAAAATGTTGACAGGAATTTTGGAAAAGATATATAAAGAATTTCAAATTCTTGTTTTTAGATTAAATTTAGATTTTCTAATTTTAAGTGATTGAATTAATTTTTTAAATTCCTAACCCTTTTTAAAAAATTTATCTATCTAAATACCATATTTTTATTATAAAACATTTTAAATTTCTCGTATAAATAAATTATTCTTTATAAACGCCCCAATATATTATTTAGATCTACTATTAGTTTTCTAAAAATATATTATCAGTTTTCTCATCCAAACATATTATTTAGAATACATTATTAGTTTTTCAAAATATATTATTAGTTTTCTTAGCAGGTGGCATATTCAAGGAGGGGCTTTGAAAATGAAAAGTTGAAGAATATATATATCAACCATCCATTTGTTCTAAGATGCATTTAATGTCGTAGTCTATATCTGAGTTACTCTCTAATTTATTTTTTTCAAAACCTGATTTGACTATTCACATGATATATATATATATATATAATAAAGTGGAAATCATAAATATATTATTAATAAAAAGGTTTGAGAGAATTAAAAATAATAAAAGTATGTACTTACTTTTATTTGGAATAATGTTGAGAAATATATAAATTTAAGACAAATTCAAAACTATTAATTATATTATTTAAATTATTTAATCTTTGGAATGTTTGTTATGAGATCTTTTTTCCTGAAAATAAGGGTTCTTAAAAATTATGATTTAAATTTGACTTAAATATGTTCTTTAATCTGGCAGCTACTTCTATCATATGCTTATAAATTCTTATAAATAGAGTTGATTTTTGGAATATTTCAACTGAGAATGTTACCATAATGAACTTTTTTTTTTCTTTTTTAAATTTAGTATGGTGTAGATCTAAAGATATATTTCATTAATACTAAAATTAATTAGAAAAAGATAATTTAAGGTAATTAATATAGATTATATTGTATCAGAGTTTTGATAATGATGACTTAGATGAATAATATCTTGTACTAGTTCATAATAAGAGTTTATTACTATTTTTAGAAATCTCTTCTAGAAATAAGACTGCTATCTCTCTAACACTTGTTCAAACAATAAACTAACTTTATGGTTTAGAGAATTTTTTTGTAGATACTATGTTGTCTAAGTACGCTGCATTAGAAGTTGGTAAGATTACAATGCAAGTTTTAAACTTATCAACTCTATTTACCTACCCCATTCATTGGAAGGAATATTTTGATACCCAATGTGAGATTGACTATATTAGAAAGATAGCAGTCTTAAGAAACAAATTCAGATAACCACTTAAATGCCACAAAAATGTTGATAGAGATAAGACAAGAACTTGAAGATGTCATAAGGAAAAATGTTGAAGAAATAAAATTCCTAAGATAAGAGAACTTTGAAGTTGAAGAGAAAGTTGGCAAACTAAGAAGACTTGATAGTCGCCAACCCCGAAACAGAAGACACCAATATGTCAGTTAGACCTATCCCTTGTAAATGGATGATTGGTAGCCAACACTTGACTCAAAGTCAACCTACTACGACTCCTTCATCCACCTCTTTCAGGAGACATCTTTTTACTGACGAGATCATGGAGGTCTCTCTCCCACCCAATTGGAGAAACCCGACCTTGGAAATGTATGATGGAACCACTTACCCTAATGATCATCTGGATGTGTACACCATGCAAGTTTGTACACTTCAGAATAGACCATATTATGTCGAGTATTTTCGACCTCTTTGAAGGGTGTGAGACTGAGTTGGTTTACTTGGTTGCCCTATTTTTTAGTTGATTGCTTTCAAACCTTGTCGTTTATGTTTGGAGTACAATTTGCTACTAGTCAGCCCTATCAGATAACATTGATTGCCCTAGTCAGCATTAAGTAAGAGAAAAATGAATCATTACGAGCTTTCATGGAAAGATTTAGACAGATGACACTAAAATTAAGAATCTAAGTCTTGAAGTCCTATTACACCATTTGATACTGCCTTGAGACTTGAAACATTTTCAGACAGTTTGTGTAAGAAACCTACCTTTAGCTTAGATGAATTAAGGACGAAAGTTTCCAAATTCATGGAGTTATAAGAATTAAAAGAATTTTGAAAATAGTTGAGAGAACAAGCTATGCAAAAAGAAACTCAACCAAGATAACCGAGGTGACTTTGGACAGTTTCCACAGCCAAACATGAAGCCCAATGACATAATCTGAAAATCTCAATTTGAACACTATACCCTTTTGAATGTTAACCTATCTCAAATTCTTGAGGACGCCCTCAAAACCAATTTGTTGTGACAACTGAGAAAGATTCTAACATCCCTAAATGCTGATATGAATAAATATTGTAGGTTCCATCATAATTATAGGCATACTATGAAAGAATGTTTGACCTTCAAATTCATTCAAGTTGGACATCTATGTCAATATGGACATAAAACTTGCCTAGAGAGGTATAATCAAGACAACCAAGGATGGTCACGAAAAGACTAAGAGGGGAAAAAGAGACATGATAATAGAAATCAAGGATGAGACCCCATTTTAAAGTGTCATCAACACTATTTTAGGAAGATTTGTAAAAGCAAGATTGACTGAGTCTTGTATTGAAAAAATAGTAAATGAAGTAGCTTAAATACCACTTTTCTAACATAAAATAGAAGGTAAGGTTGTTGTCTCTTTAACACTTGCCCAAACAGTAAACTGACTTGATTGTAAGAGAATTTTTACAAAATCTTTCATACCGAGATCAGGTAAGCACGAAAAATTAGTTAAATTACATTGCAAGTTTTCAACTTATCAACTCTATTTACCTACCCATTCACTAGAAGCCACAATACTCATTTTTTTTATGTTCTAATTAAATTTTTAATTTTATTTTTCCAATTTCAATGAAAATTTAGTCTTTTAAATTAGATGACTTTAGTGACATTTATCACAAATTTAATTGATTGGTATGTTTTTTAAAAAATATTAATTTTTTGTTAATTATATGATCATCATGTATTAAATATCTTTATACATGGTTACTCAAATATCAAGTTTCAAAACTAAAAAAGAGCTTGCTTTGAGAACCAAAATGAATGACCAACAATCATTCATCATTATAGGTTTTGGTATCCAACTAAGTCATAACATCTCTTTCTTTCTTGATCTTTGACTCCACTGAGATCTTTTTCACAAAGTGATAATTTATAGGGAGAAGGTTGGAAGAGTTTCATTTAACACTAATTGTCTTCATCATTTTATTTTCCAACGAGATCTCAATGATAAAAAGCACAACATAAGAGTGTCATAAGTTAGCATAATGCAGTTTGATTCTAATAAAGTAATTTTGGAGCATCTTGTAGTTTGATTCGGATAAAGTAATTTTGGTAGGTGTTGGATTATTATGCCTTTGATTGAAATTTTGGAATATGGGAGTGGAGGGGAAAATATTCAAGGTTTTGCAAAACTTCACTAAGAATTAAGATAATTCATGTCGTGTGTTAGGGTAATTGGGGTGTTACTGTCTTGTTGAAGATTTGTGATCTGAATTTATATTTTAATTTTTTAAAAATAATTTTATTTAAAAATAAAAATATTCGTCGATTGAATATAAAAAAATTCACAGTTTTTTTTTTTCGTGCATACTTGTGAAGTAGAAGAGTGAATAATGAAGTAGATTTATTTATATATAGATACACTCACTACTTGTCTTGAGCCCTTGTCATTCCTACTTGAAATGGAAATCCAACCATTTTGTGAATGTTGTTTTTGAGTATAAGTTTGCAATACTTAATTTAACTTATAGTCTATATCAAATAGATTAAAATTTCCTATGGTGAAAAGTTGAATGGAATACAATGAAGTACTATAACTATATCAAATAACAACCAAGGATACCTGTTTAGTTCTTAAATCTTTATGAAAATTAGATATGTGCATGTAATTCCTTAGACTTTCTAAAATAATTACAGAAAAAATGAGAGATAAATATAGAAGACGTTAGTAATATTCATAGTCAACCTAATTATGCTAGTAAATTATTACACCAAATAGCAGTAACTACAAATAACTTCGAATTTACTATAGAAAACGACGGTAAAAGGTTAGAAAAATCGTCAATTAAACCGTTTAAATTCTCCAAACAAAAATTAAAAGATCTGAAAATAGGAAGAGATGCTAATACAACATTAGAAGAAATTAATAAAAAATTGGACATATTAAAATATAAAAGGTAAACACATACGGAAGGTTGAAGGAATCCTGAATGAAGGTATTTTAAACAAGATAACAAAGGGAAGAAATACTCCTAAACCCAATTATTCGATGAACCTTTGAGTTCTCATCCAATAATATTTTATATGTACAATAAAATTTTATTTTGACAATTCAAAAAAAATTTAAGTGGGTAACTAGAGATTTTCACTCAACACAAAAAGAATGAAAAGAAAAGATTATGACATTTTTAACAATTTTTTAAATTCTTGTTTATTTTGGATGACAGTTTGAAGTTTGAGTATTTATTTATTTTTTATTAATATGGTATTTTTAGATTTTCATTTTTCTTATTATTTGAATATATTTTATTTACTTGTTGAATATTTATATTAATGATTTGATAAGTTGATAATTTTCAACTATTTACCTGTGATTAGAAAATTTATTTATGAGATTGTTCTTTTAGTCTTTCCTATACTCTTTAATTTTGTATAATAATTTTTTTTTGAATTGTCATATATTAAATTTTTCATGTTCCTTTCATATAAAAATTATTTTATTATATATATATATATATATATATATATATATATATAATTTGAACAATTTTTTCACTGTTAAACCTCTCTTTTATATCACTTTGGCAAAAATGACATTACATAATAAAATAGTGATGGAACAAAATATCATCAAATTCTAAGAAAAATCCATAAAATAACTATGGGCACATCCGCATTCAGAGTAAAATACTTTGAAGAGCATATTCTTAAATGAAGATTGTGATGAAGAAATTATAAGCTCGACGAACTAGAACATGCTAGTCATAAAAATGGTAGAAAATATCACTGATGACAATTTTAAATAATCAAACAAAATAAAAGGTGTAATATTTAGTGTGTGTTTGGTTGAACTAATTTGAGTGATTTTACTGTTTATAAAGATGGATGTATGTGGATCAAGTGTTGATGAATTTAAGAAGATTTAGAGGATAGGATCCTCTTTCATCTGAAGAGATTTGTAAGGATGTAATTGAAAATTACAAAACACCTCTGGCAAGATAATTTGTCATTGACATATAGTTGGGTCAATTAGTAATTTCACAAATATATAAATTAAAAAAATAAAAAAATTATAACATCAATCAAATCATTCCCAAATTTTCACAAACCATCTTCTCAAACAACTTACCATCTATCTATTAATCCAAACAACTTCATTATTCACACACAATCCACTCAAATTTCTTTCTTCATATCTACACCCCCAACCAAACAAAGCCTTAAAGTATCACAAACTTCTAGTTCATCCCATCATAGTTTCACTTGAACGGTTTTTCAAAAGATCTTTAAACAAGCAGAACTAAAAGAAAGAATAAAAAAATAAGCATTAACAATCTCCATAAGAAAAAAAGAGATTAAAATGATGAAACTATAATTAGAGGAGACAAAAGTGAGGGACATCCAAGGAGCAACACCAAAATGGAATTTAGTCAAGAGGGTCAAATATCAAAGATAAAAACATTAAAACAAGAATGGCAGGTAAAGGTTGTATTAAAAATAATAAATTATTTCAATAAAATATTTATTATCCTAATAAATTCACAGCCGATTTAAATTGTATTAGAGAAAATTTAATTCCTACTTAATACTATGAGAAGACATTATAAAAGTTATTCATCACGAATAATTCTAATTTAAAGGTACAATATATAAGTTAACTAATTAATGTTATTGCTGATAAAAACAAAAGTTAACTAATGCTAGTATCTGTAATAAAAGAAAATGCTATAGAAATTTTTTTGTATTAACAAAAGATAAATCTGTATTATTAGTAGGTAGTTTTTATTAACTGTTTTTTTAAGTTATTTTATATTATGTTAATGGATTAGATTGATATTATGTTTTCAAATACAACATTAAATAAATGATTATTTAAAAAAAATTATCGAACGGAACAAGTAAAACTCGTTTTACAAATACATTTCTTATTAAACTAAATTGATATAAAAATTTAGCAGACACAAAAATTAGTTCAAACTCGTGTAAATTACATCCAAATGAATAAGATTCGTATTCTGAATAAAGTAAATAATACATGGTAGAAAAGATGGATTTAATTTAATCACGTGGACTAAGAAAAAAAAATTCAATTGACGAATATTCTTATGTCTCAATTACTTTTTCAGAGCTTAACCATATCGGGTTAATAAATAATAAATGAAAATCAGAATTAGAAAATTATATATTAAAGAAATTATAAAATTATATTAAAAAAAATCTTAGATTGATTGAGTTATGAGTGGATGCACATGAGAAATAAATGGAGTACCTTTGACTTCTCATTAATATTATATTTTGAGTGAATATACATGGATAAAATTATTTTAAGAATAGCTTCAAAAGTTTAATTTTTTTATATTAAATGACAGTCCATCTATTGAAACATATCAAAATAAAATATAGAGGTAATACTTATAGGTGTATCATCCCATATTTTTCATATAATAAAAACTTTATTATATAAAAAAAATTATATAATAAACTTAAATATAAAAATTCATATACTCATCATATATTTCAAAATATATTTCTTCGTATAAGATTTAATAAAATATTTTTATAGAATTACAAATAAAATAAAATGAAGCTTTTTTATCATAATTCACTGAGACTTACACCACCTGTCACTCTGTTCCTGTGTAATATACATGCAGTTTTAAAAACAAAACAAACAACACACAAAAAGAAGGATAAGCTAGAAAATTTTAAAAATTGTATTTTCATAAATTAAATTTTTAAATCACCAAAAAAACAACAAATCAAGTTTTCGTAATTCATTTCATACATCACATCATCACTAACACATCACACTCATGAGACACCCATATGATCTGGTCTGTCCGGTTCTTTTTCACACCGTAGCATAATCATATAATCGTAATTCATATGATCTGGTCTAACCGGTTCTTTTTCACACCGTAGCGTAGTCATATAAACTTAATTCATATGATTCAGACCGGTTCTTTTTCACACCGTAGTGCGGTCATATAAACTCAATCCATATGATCCGGCCTGACCGGTTCTTTTTCACACCGTAACGCGGTCATATGAATCCTTTAACCCACATGATCTGGTATGACCGGTTCTTTTTCACACCGTAGCGCAGTCATGTGAATCTATTTTAATCCATATGATCTAGTCCAATTGGTTTTTTTCACCAATGACTAGTAGAGTCAGGATTGAACCTCCTTCAACTCGTCATCTTCATTTATAATTTCAATGACTAGTAGAGTCAGGATGTGAACCTCCTTCGACTCTCACCACCTAGTTATCTTCATCTATGATTCTAATGACTAGTAAAGTCTGACTCTCACCACATAGTCATTGTCATCTATGATAATGACTCGATCACACACCACATCATTCACAAACACAAACATTGATATTGCATCATACTATACATAAACATTCATTCCATCGATTCAAATTCATCCAATTCATATTTAATAAAATGAATAATTATAATATATATCAAAAATAGTCAAACTAACTTCCCTTACAAAATATCATAATTCTAAATAAATTTATTTCAAAGGAGACAAACATTTATAAGGAAACATACAACTAGCTACCTCACAAAATATCATAATTCTAAATAAATTTATATTTCAAAGGTAACAAACATTTATAAGAAAACATACAACTAGCTTCCCTCACCCCTATAGAGTAGAGATACTCAAAAACCCTAAAATCATGGGCAATCTAATTCTGTTCAAGGATTTGATCGGACACTCTTTATCTACTCAACGTTATGAATCTAGGGATGTCCTCTAATTGTCATTCTTCTGATAACCTATGAGATCACAAAATCTAGAGAGAAGATAGAAAACTTTAAAGAGAAAATGTTTGAGAGATGGTGGTTTTGTTTAGAATAAAACATAATATCTTCTTAGAGAGAGTTGATAATTTTTATAAAAATAAAATAGAATATCTTTTTAGAGATAGAATATCTTCTTAGAAAGAAAGTTAGTGGTTTTATAAAATAAAAAATAAATAACTATCTTTTATTTAATTAAACAATTGTTATGTTAAAAAAATAAGTATGATCTTATTTATTTCTAAAACTAAATTCTTAGTTTTTATTCTATAACTATTTTATAAGATATTATAATAGGTATAACTGATTTTTCATATATAATAAATAAATAAATAAAACCTTAATAGAAAAAAAAACAATATTTCACAGAAAGTTCTAAATAATATTATCAATTGTTTAAGCTCCTAAATACATTTCTAAACTCATAAGCATAAGACATAATTCTTCTTGCTTCAAATTTGTCTAACCTTGATACATTTTTACATAAACTAGTCTTGCTTTGGTGAGTAGTCCGATTAGTTCCCAAGACGTCGATTTCAACTTCTATAAATAAAAAAATAAAAAAATAGTGAGACAAGATTACCTTCGAGGATTCAATATAATGCCTTACATAGGTAATAATTGTACAAATGACACACTCTACACCTTATTCTTCATAGTATTAACACATTGGAACATAAATCTTCCCATTTTTTCCATAAAGCATAACATTTAAAGTAGTGGAACTTATCTTTATCGTATTTATTATTATTATTATTATTACTATTATTATTATTATTGTTATTATTTGGCTTAATATACCTTATATTATATTTATTTTCCTTTTTATTGGCATGTTAGGACTCATAATCTTAAAAAAAAAAAAAGAGTTTTTCTCTATTTCTTTTCTTAAAATAAGGATTCTATAATTCTTCTTTATCTAATTTATTTTTATAAAAAAATTGAAAATTAAAAACAAAATATGTTATTTGAATTAAAAAAATTAAGAATTTATAATAGTAGTAATCAATTAAAATTCAAGAATTTTAAATTTTACCTTTAAGGATTTGAAATTGTTCACACTCTCTCATATCTCAAAATTAAGTTTCTTCTTTTATATCCTCTTTTTGACTCTTATTAAACTCGTTTTACAATACATTTCTTATTAAACTAAATTGATATAAAAATTTAGCAGAGATACAAAAATTAATTCAAACTCGTGTAAATTACATCCAAATGAATAAGATTCGGATTCTGAATAAAGCAAATAATACATGGTAGGATGGATTTAATTTAATCACCTGGACTAAGAAAAAAAAATTACAATTCACGAACATTCTTATGTCTCAATTACTTTTTCAAAGAGCTTAACCATATCGGGTTAATAAATAATAAATGAAAATCAGAATTAGAATTAGAAAATTATATATTAAAGAAATTATAAAATTATATTAAAAAAAATCTTAGATTGATTCAGTTATGAGTGGATGCACATGAGAAATAAAGGCAGTACCTTTGACTTTCTCATTAATATTATATTTTGAGTGAATATACATGGATAAAATTATTTTAAGAATATCTTCAAAAATTTAATTTTTTTATATTAAATGTGAGTCAGTCTATTGAACCATATCTTACAGGAAAATAAAGTATAGATGTAACACTTATAGGTATAACCGATTTTTCATATATAACAAATAAATAAATAAAACCTCAATAAATAAAAAAACACAATATTTCACAAAAAGTTCTCAATAATATTATCAAATGTTTAAGCTCCTAAATACATTTCTAAACTCATAAACATAAGACATAATTCTTCTTGCTTCAAATTTGTCTAACCTTGATACATTTTTAAATAAACTGGTCTTGCTCATTTTGTTGAGTACTCTCGATGAGTTCCCAAGACTTCGATTTCAACTTCTATAAATAAAAAATAAATAAAAATTAGTGAGACAAGATTAAATCGATACCTCAGAGGATTCAATATAATGCCTTACATAGGTAATAATTATACAGATGACACACTCTGCACCTTATTCTTCATAATATTAACACATTGGAACATAAATCTTCCCATTTTTTCCATAAAGCATAACATTTCAAGTAGTGAAACTTATCGTTATCGTATTTATTATTATTATTATTATTATTATTATTATTATTATTATTCGACTTAATATACCTTATATTATATTTATTTTCCTTTTTATTTGCATGTTAGGACTCATAATCTTAAAAAAAAAAAAGATTTTTTCTCTATTTCTTTTCTTAAAATAAGGATTCCATAATTCTTCTTTATCTAATTTATTTTTATAAAAAATTGAAAAATTAAAAACAAAATATGTTATTTGGATAAAAAATAAATAAAATTTTAAGAATTTATGATAGTAGTAATCAATTAAAATTCAAGAATTTTAAATTTTACCTTTAAGGATTTGAAATTGTCCACACTCTCTCATATCTCAAAATTAAGTTTCTTCTTTTATATCCTCTTTTTGACTCGCATTTGGTTGAGATATCATAAGTTTAAACCAAGGTCATGGAATTGATGGTTCAACATTCTTGTTTTAATTGATTTTAATGTTTTTTTTCATGTTAAAGTCAATCATATTTATTTTTTAGTGTCACAATCAAAATTATTATTTTTGTTGGTAAGACAATGTTATTTCTTTGTTAATGTTAATAAGATATTTATTTATACAATCTAGGATTATTTATAGTTAATATCTCATTTTTTTTTATCAACGTTGATTAAAATGTAGGTGAGCCATTTTATAACTAATGTTAAAAAGAGTTTTATTGAATAATATTGGTAGAATTATTTTTCAAAATTGAAGTCAATTAGAATATTTATTATTGTTGTCAATAAAATTATTATTTTATAAATGCGAGTGTTTTGGCTGATGTTGATATAAATTATTTTTCAATTGAAATTATTGGAATTATTTATCTATCGTATGTTACAGCTGTTTCTTAATTAACATTTGTCTGATTTCTCTATCCATGCCAACGAGAGGATTATTTAATATCAACCATATATTTTCCAATTCAATGTATGTAATAAGGTGATAATTTTTATATTAGTGGTAATTGAAATATTCTATAAAATAATCAAGAAATTTAAATTATTTCATTCATACAAAATATTTAAAAAATTAAACAATATAAAAGAATATAAATTCAATGTATTTAAATTTTGTAAAAACTTAATAAATTATTATCCAAACAAAAGGTAAAATACGGAAAGAGATATTAGAAAAGAAATATCTAAAGTATTCTGTTTCATAACTTTTTATGCTTTCTTTGAATTGTGGTGAAGGAAATGGGAAAAAAAAATAAAAAAGAGAAAAAAAAATTAGAAGTTTGATTATTTAAATTAAAGAAGAGTGAGTAAAATGGATACACTAATAGATGTGATAAAAAAATATTAGAAATAATTATATTATATAATGAATTACTAATTAATGTATCTTTAGTGGTATTTTATTGATGTTGAATATTTTAAATAAATCTATAAAAAATAGGTTTCATGTAAGTCCATGAAAATAACTCTTCTGTTATGTTAATCTTTAAACATATATGTTACTACTATTATCACTTTAAAATAATAAAAAATGAAAAGAAAATAAATTAAAGCCAGGATCTTAAATATTTAAAGCCAAAAAATTCAAGAGACTTTTTGAGTTTTCCTTAATTTAAAAAACAAATATAACAATGACACAATTTGGAAAACTAAATTATTCATTTACTCCATTACTGAGAACCCTATACAGAACTATTTTTTGCATACTTTTTGTAATGTTAGTTTAAAAGGAAACATATCCAACACTCCTAATCTCCTACATTTGTTCCATAAGTCTCTCTAATATCAGTTTTTTTTTTTATTAAATATCAAAAGCTAATAACTTTACCTGGTCAATAACCATAGCTGGTTATGTCGCAAATTTGACAATAAACCTGGTTTTTCTCTATGCAAGGATACTTTCTCTTACATCTTACACACATAATTGTCTTCTGCATACCTAAATATGGATGTAATTAAAGTCAAAGACCATTCAAATTTTCAAATAACAGGAACAAGATAAAACTCATAATGCATTTTTATGAAATTAATAAATTTATAAATTAGTTCTAACTGACTTAATCACATCCAAATGAATCAGATTCATATTCTGATTAAACCAAATCATATATAGTGTTAAAATGTGATAGCAGAACATTTAAAAAAACGGCAAACACATCCTTATGCCTTAACAAGAAGTAATTAAGAAAAGAGCTTAACCATATTAGGTTAATAAATAATCATTGAAAATAAATTGAAAATTAAGAAGTGTGAGAAAAAGAGTAAAGGAACACGAGCAAGGGAGAATTAAAGGAAAAGAAAATGATATTTTGACATAGCTTTTAAAAGATACTCCTATATTTCACATCCTGATATAAAAAAAATATTTTAATAAGTCAATTATGAAGCTCTTTTGAAAGGTATGACAGTCATATCTAAGTGATTTTTTAAGAAATTATGAAACTCTTTTAAAATGTATGATACCATATCCAGATAGTTTCCTCTGTTTTGGTATGTGGTTTATTGAGAAAGACTTTTGAACTCATGTTGCAAATATGAAAAGTAGAAACCTCATGCGTCGTTAATGTTGGTCTCCTTTTGAAAAAAATATAGTTCAAGTGGTTTTCTCTGTTTTGATGTGGTTTGCTGATAAGTACTTTTGAACTCGTCTAATAGATATGGAAAATAAGAGTCTCGTGTGTTCATGTTTCCTCTTATTTTAAAAAGATACAATTATAATGTTATGGAAAGTAACAACATTCAAGTGATTTTCTCTGTTTTGATATGTGGTTTGTTGATAAATATTTTGAAAACCAAATAAAAAATGAAAAGCAGATATGAACGTAGCATACATAAGTGAATAAAAAATTATTTTTTACCATGTAACAATGTTAATGAGTGTAATGACGCGTAAGGATATCAAAGTATCATGATTCTAAAGGAAATAAAATTTGAAATTTATATACGGTCCTTGGAGTTGTCTTTGCTATTCTCTAACTATAGTTTGAGATTAGTTTAAAAAATATATATGTTGAAGATTTTATGTCGACTAGAGATAAGGTCAATTCATGATATATAAGTGAGGACAATCCTCTCCTTACAAGCTGATTTTGTAAGGTTGGTTAAGTTAGGCTTAAACTCACTTTCTAATATAGTATCAGAGACTATCCTAACAAAGATTGATAGGCCTATCAGGCCACTACCCACAAATATGTAGTTTTTCACGCACGAGTTGAGTGAGTAGTCTCGGCGTGAGAGGAGTGTGTTAGAGATCTTACATCAAGTAGTGATAATGTCAATTCATGGTATATAAGTATATAAGTAGGTACGATCTTCATTTTACAAGCTAATTTTATAAGGTTAAGTTACACTTAAACTTACTTTCTAATAATAATATATGTAATCTTCAATATAAATTTTTATTTCATGTATTATCCAAATGAAACTTTAATTTTGATTGAAAAGTAGTACAAATAAGCACTTATACCTGCATATGAAGAAGAATGGTATTGGTTGGGATTGGTGGAGACAGTGTGAATGGGAGGAGAAGGAGAGGAGGGTTTGGTCCTGATGGCTGGAACAATGCTGTTGATGTCTGCAGAAGAACAATCTTGGTTTCCATTTCCTTTGTTGTTGAATGAGTGCTCTGTGAAAGTGTTACCGTCTTGGTTTATGAACACTTGTGGATACAGCACCAGAGTTGGTCCACAGCCATCATTTCTACTATAAAGATTGCTTTGTTGCCTCAAAGCTCTGAGGATTTCATTTATGTTCGAGAACGAGAATTCACCCATTCCACTCTTCTGCTTTCGAATTAAGCTATCAATATGCAAACTTTGTCATATTCTACCGCATTTATAGCATCTGATCACTAGGTTAGGTTTCATTGATTCAGGTTTAAAAACTATTTTTTTTTTTTTTTAAGAATATTGAGCCATGGACATGACGAATATATTCACCACCCACTAATAAGTCCCTTCACAAGGAAGATGTTTGGCACTTACATAAGAGATAAATTCGGAGTATTACTCCATAGAAAACTTTTCAAATGGTGCAATTCTGCTAAAGAATTATCAAATCGGATAAGTTTTGAAAAAAATTATCCATATACAAGTAAATTGTACTGTTATGAAAACGACGTTATCCGTGACAAGAATTTGAATTTGTGAAAGTAAAATCATGTAAGTTTATATTATTTAACACGACATTAATTAAATGTTAGTTATTTTTTATTTTAAATAAATTACGTGTTAATATGATATAATTTTATTTTGAATTACATTATACTAATTTTAATCTTAATTAAAATAAAAAAATTAATCTTAATTAATATTAATCAAAGTGATGTTGTTAATTTTCTATTAGATTTTTTGTCATACAATCTAGGATGCAAAATGTCAGGGAAATTGGTGATGGAAAAGATAAGATTACGAAATAAGAGAAGTATAGTATACAACAATTCAAGAATGAGAAGAGGAAAAAATAAATTTTAATATAAAAATCTTATGAGAAGGACAGAAACCACACACCTAGTTTAGAAATCTCACTGTAAAGTATCAAAGAGTAGAATAAGAACTTTAAAAAAAAAACCTTACAAATAAATTGACAAACAGTAAAAACACTAGTTTATCAAATCACTAACATAAACTGATCAGGTAATTAGAGTATATTCAAAGAGTAAGATAAATGAAAATCTAAAAATATCGTATAGATATTTACATTGAGAAGAATAAGTGAATAAAATCTTATAAAGAACAAAACATAAATAAAAATTTATGCAACCACCTAAAATAAGCAGAAATTCAAAACTCTAAAATTAGTAAGAACGGTAGAATATTTTTTTCTCACTAACCTTGTGAATCGTTAGGTTATTCACTAAAACTCTTTCAAATTGTTAAAATATATTTTTTTTTATTTTAAAAATAAAAAGTTGTTGAGTCTAATTTGAAGAAGAACCTATGTATAAAGTTGTAAAAATCAACAAAGTTAATCAAACCACTGTTAAAATCAAAATACTTGAACATTCTAAATAATGTAAAAACTGGTTTTCAAACCAAAGTGATTTAATTACATTGAGAACATTCTTTTTATGAGCAATAAAAAGAAAGGTAATTACACTGGCAGCATAATCATGACGAGAAGAAAAGGAGAGTCAAGTTTCTACGCTGAGGCCATGTTTTCAACGTCACCCCATTACGGAAGGATGATTTCACGATTCATTGAATTATCAAGATTTCAGTTGCAATACAAGGCACGGTAAGCCAACAAAGCACACATATTAATTAACCAACTTCAAAGAAAAAGGAATCCAGCATCAACCTCTGGTTCAAGAGAAATCAGCTTATGAGACATCCGTTTTTTGGTTTTCATCTGTGCTCAAGAACTGAGTTTTTGATGAATTTTGCTTGATGGGATCTCAGTGATCTTGATTATTAATCATCATCAAGTTTTAGATTCTTGCTCACACTTAACCTTATTATCTTTCAAAGAGCATATTCGGATACGAGTTTCATCTCAGTGGTATTGATGTTCCCGAATAAAGATCTACATATTTAGGTGCCACAAATAACAACTGTCACAAAGATCTATAACAACTGCCACAAAGATCTACATTAAGTGCATTTTTTTCATACAAGATTTCATTTTTTATTATAAAATTGAAATTATGTTAGAATTGATTAATTTGAATCTAATTGAGATTAAATATTCATGACCTAAGTCAGATTTATTTGTATCTGAAATAACATATTTTAAGGGTTTACGATTGTGATTTTGATATTTTTGGGTTATCATCTTGCTAACTTCCCATTATAATGATGCATATACATTTCAAAAATAAAGTTCTCTGAGTCACATCCATGTAGAGGAAGAACACTCATGAAAGTTATTTAGGATAATATGAGTCATATATAGAAGCACACACTTATAATTGTACAAAATAAGTTTACAAACATGCATCCAAACCAGGTTAGTGGTAGATTATACAGACATTTAACAACAACATTAAAACCTTGATTACTTAACAGAATGCTGATAAGCTTGCAAAGTTCTTGAGCTTGAATTGCATTTTATTATAATTAAGCTACTGCCATTGATTGCAGTTTATGGCTACATATTAACTTTAAGAGAAATTCCCCCTCTTCATTAGGCCATAACCATGATTGTAGTTTATGTCCTGCCAGTTTTTAACAGCAAAAGAGTAGTTGTTTCTGTCCTGCCTGTTTAACAACAAAACAACAAAGGATAACAATAAAATAATAAAATTAAATAATAATTATATTTTACTGAATACAGTATCAAAATATTAACTCATTATTAATTGCACTACTTTGTTGTGGATAGTCACGTTAATATATAGTTTACGTAATTTTACCTCTCCATAGGCAAATTACGCCTGCTTCGATCGATATCCGTGATGCGCCTACATTCATATAAGAAGAAATGATGAACCCTAGACACACCTGATGAAAATCACATGCAAATCTAAAAATGAGGATATGCTGAGAAGGAAAAAAAAATTCTTTTGTTTATATCCTTCTCTTATGATTGCTATTTGTGAAATTAAAAACAAAAAAACTATATAATCTATCATGAATTACTTATGGATAATAGAAAAACAAACTGAACTCAAGAGTCAATGAATAATTTCCAAGAGGTCCTTGAGTATCTTGTTATTGATGAACTCTTTCTTCTTTTTTTTCTTTGACAATAGTAATGATTTTCCTTTGATTAAGCTGTTGTGAAGACATGAACATACCTTGGTGGCTCATCATCTGAATCCTCATCTTCTGATGCTTCCTCAGAATTTATATCCCCGGCTTCAGATTCTTCAGATTTTAAATCCTCGGCTTCAGATTCTTCAGAATTAAAATCCTCGGCTTCAGATTCTTCAGAATTTACTTCGGCTTCAGATTCTTCAGAATTTAAATCCTCGGCTTCAGATTCTTCAGAATTTAAATCTTCGGCTTCAGATTCCTCATAATGTGTATCCTCAGTATCACTACCTTCTGCATCTGAACCCTTTCCATCATAATACTTATCATTTCTCTGAGAAAAGCCATTTCTCTGAGAAAAGCCACCTGTTCAAATATCATAACCAATAAACTATTGAACTTGTATTTAACAATTTCAAATCAAAGGATTAATAATTTAAGAAACTAAACTTTAATTAGTGAATTTGATCATTTGAGTTAGGTATTGTTAAAAGAGGAAAAATCGAGTGAAATCAGATTTCTCATCCAATCAATAATGGTACTGAAAAAATCAGTCTAGATGAAGTAATAGTTATTGCAAAATGAATGAATTTTTATTTTACTCTTTTAAAAATATTCTAAAATCAAAAACAATATTTTTTATATTTAGTTTTATGTAACACTAATTGAATTTAAATATGAATGAAATTTTATTTCGAGATTTTTATAAGAAGAATTCTAATTTACTATTTATGTGTTGAACAGAAGGTGAAGTTAACAAAAAGGTGAAAAGTAAGATATACTAATAGCATATCGCATTTAAAATAATTAATAAGATATATCAACAAATGATATATTATCTATTTTAAAATGGATACTAGAGATTAAAAACAATAATTTGAATTTTTCAGAGATAAAAATCAGATATATATTTTACGGGAACTAAAATTTACACATTTTTTTAAAGACTAAAACTTGTGATTTCAAATTATATAGGGGTGAAAAACAAAGAAAAAAAATTAAGAAGACCAGAATTAATTAAACTTGCTAATTTTGCAAAGGTTAAAACTATATTTAGACTTATAAAAAAAATAATCTAATCCAATGTTCCTCTTCTTTTAAAATGACCAGTTTCTCTAAAGATTATTCTTAATAATGAAGTAGAATTATAATCTTAAATTTAGTTGTGTGTTATATAACTTTGTGTATCATGTTTTCTTTTGTTAATATTTCCTATACTTGTTCTTACAAAATTTTCTGACCCCACCTTACTTAATCTAAACACACCCATATGTCCTAGATGTACATGAAGATGATTTTTTTATTTTTTATTTATTTATTTTTTTTATTATTATTATTTTTTTACAATAACCTTGTGTATAAATCAGAAAACTACAATATTTAGAAGGAGAATAAGAGATTCAAGAAAAAACAATAAGAAGGAAATGTAGATTATTAAACATAAATAAAACAAGTATTAAGTTTTTTTTTCAAAATCATTAAAAAAAATTGATCAAAAATCATTTTTGAAAAAAATTAATGAGAATCTTATTTTATAAATCATATAAAATATGGTAAACATATTTTTCAAATTTAAAATTATTGAGAAACTAAAAATATGAATGAATTAATTAAAGTTTATCTATAAGGCAGGCTAAAGTAATAATACTTAGTTGTTTAACTAAATAAGAAAGTTATTATGTGTACATGTTCTTAAAAACTTTTATATTTCTAAGCATGCATGCATGTTGTTTAAACTTGTAAGCATTTATATATTTTAAATTTTATATATTGTAGCAGAGATACTTATTACAAAATATATAGTGGTGATATAAGGCGAAGAGAAAGATTCTTCATCATCTTGAAACTTTCAAAACTTTTAGACTATAGTTTGCTTTTATGATGTAACTTAGAATTTTACGTGTGTTTTTGTTTTATATTCTTTATATATATATATTTTGGTGCAATTTAAACTTTTTTTTTCAAAATTACTTTAAAAATATTTTTAGAATATATAATAGATTGTGTTAAAATATAATTGGTTATTTTATATGTCATAAATAATTACTTATTGTAAATTAAATTATAATTTATTATAATTTACTATACTTAGATAAATTAATCAATTATTTGTTGGTAATTATTGACCAATTTGATGAGTCGATAGATTGACTGCTTAATTATGTGTTGATAAAATTCATTAATAATAATATGGTACAGACAGATTTAAATTTATTGATATGATTACTATCTATTTAAATGCGTCAATGATTATCCGTCATTAAATTTACAAATTTTTATAATAATGATATATTACTGACAGATTTAAATCTGTTAGTATCTATTCAAATGCGTCAATGATTATTAGTCATTAAATTTCTTATATTCTTTATATATATATATTCTATTTTTTTTTGTGCTACTTAAACTTTTGTTTTTCAAAATTACTTTAAAATTATTTTTAGAATATATAATAGATTATGTTAAAATATAATTGGTTATTTTATATGTCATAAATAATTACTTATTGTATATTCTAATCAATTAAATTTATTATTTAAAGTAATAATTATTATAAATAAAATTATAATTTATTATAATTTATTGTACTTAGATAAATTAATCATCAATTATTCGTTAGTAATTATCGATGAATTTGATCAGTCGATAAATTGACCGCTTAATCATCTGTTGATAAAATTCATTAGTAATGATATGTTATTGACAGATTTAAATCTGTTACTATCTATTCAAATGCGTCAATGATTATTAGTCATTAAATTTGCAAATTCTTGTAGTAGAAGATTTTGTTACCGAAATTTTGGGAGTTCAACAACAACTAAATCTTTGGATTCTAAAACTCATTTTTCTAGTATCCTACATCTCCTAACTATTGAATTAATTTTTTAGTACTTAAACTTATCCAACAAACACTAAGAAGGAAAAATCCCTCTAAATATACATGTTTTAAATGAAAATGGACACTTGAACTTATTGGCTCAAAGTTACTACTTGAACCATAACATTTTTAATGTAAAATGAATATTAAGTTGTAAATTTAATTAATTTTGTATTTTTATTTAAATGAGTTATATTGGATGTACTTATTGAGATTGGTGAAATTTGTATGATTATTTGGCTACACACCTAGGATGGTATGTTAAGTATTGTTTGATTTGTATATTAAATATTGACACCTATGTTATAATAGAGATCTGAATCACATAAATTAAAAATATCAGGTGATGAGAGTTGAGGGGAGAGTTCTGACATATCGTGACATTCGTGGATACATGACTTGAGTTGTATTGAACTGACCCTAAAATTCTTGTACATTCTGACATATGTTGATACATGGCTTAGGTTGTAATGAACTTAGTCTATTTGTTTGTAAATCTAAATCTTATATATTGGAATAGATGTTAGTATATGGTAGGACTTACTTAATATGAGTCTTCGGTCTTTTGAGAAGTGTTAGTCGATATTTAGTTTGTTGAATATCCTAAATTGTATAGATAAATGTGTGATCTATATTATTACTATATGTTGATATTTGAAAAAGATTGAATGGTTGTGTTCTGTAAATTAAAATGTCTTCTTTTATATATTTTTTCTTATATTAAAATTTTATTAAACAACTTACTTTTATATATCTTATTTATATTCTAAACTGCGATGATTATATTATATATGAATACGTACAAAAAAAAATACAGAAACTTCATTTTATTTTTTTATAAATATTTATGTATAATAAAAATGTATTAGAAATACATTATATATAGAATGCTACAAGAAAATTTATAAGATTCTAGTAATTAGTAAAATAATCTTAAAACATTAATTCATTTTATTTTAATAATAAATAAATAAATGTGTATGTTGTATACATGTTTCTAAAATTTGGATTTAAAACATTTTTTGTAACATTAATTACACGGGATATGTCATTGTAAAAGTAGTACCTTGTTGTTGTCGTGTGAGAAGCTCGTAAAAGAGGTACCCTGCAAATCAGAAAAAATGGCATATGATTTGTAATTAAGTTATATAATGAAAAGAATATTAAAGCACAAATGAATAAAGAAAAAGGGATTCCCATAGGCATTCAGGGTAGCCTATTAATAATTTGTTACTTCTGTTCACTCAACCATGTTGTGGCAGTTAAAAATAATACTAAAATATTTAAGATATATTTCATAATAGTACCAAAAAAAAAAAAAAGGTTTAGAAGAGTAAACTTCTTTCTATCTGTCTCTCTCTTTTTTTATTATGAAAAAAAAAAATTAAAAACTTCTAGGCACAAAGTTTACATTAGCTCTCCACTTATTTTATTATGCGTTTAACATATGTTCTTGTATATTATTGGAACATGCATGCACAAAATAAATTTATATTATTAAAAATATTCATTTTAATGTAACATGTTTTTTTATTATGTGTATGTGTTTGGAATATTTACTTTTTCATTATATATATTTATAATATTTTAAATTTAAATATATATATATATATATATATATATATATATATATATATATATATATATTGTATTAGAAATACTTGAATATATACTATATAATATTTGGTAACGCATGTGTCAATATTGTTTAAAACTTTAAATTGGCTTATTTATTGTAATATTACTTAAATGATACTTTATTTTATTCTTAATATCACTAACTAAGAGACTAATCTCATTTACATGTTATTATAAGATTAGTACCTATGTCTTGTTTATTCATATCGGCCACTTGACGCCCTGTAATAAGTGAAAAAGAAAATATTAATAACTAATGCATATAACATATAATTTGAGATGAAGTAATTAAAATATACTTAAAAAAATTTATTCCCTTCTCCGGATAAATTTGAAATGCTTCATTTGTTATCTTCAAAGTAGTTTAATAATATTTTGTGTGTCCTTAAATGGTGCTTTAGAAATAATGACGCATTTCAAAATTAAAGAAACGAAAAATGTACAAAATTTGTAAGAAAGACTAAAATTAATCTCTGAAAATATTAATAAAACGGAAAACATCTTTTACCAAAATTAGGTACAAGGCAAGTATGTGTTTATACTAATCAAGCTTGTATAATTCATATATTGTTGCATATTTTCAATTTTTAAAATAAAATATTTTATTGTATCATTAAGTAAATGGTATATTTTATTGAAATATTGGTACCTCGATTGTTTGAATTATGGAGGTTTATGGTAAATATATTTTCAAATTTCAGATTTCTGAAAAATTAAAAAATGGGATATTTCATTGTAAGATCAGTACCTTCTTTTGTTGGTATCTGCATTTGATCCTTGAACGAAGTCCCTACAATCAGAAAAAAATAACATAAGATTATGTAAAGAAAAATATATTAAAACACAACATAAGTATTCAGGTAACTTATTAGCATAAAAAATATTTATCGTATAAAAAAATAGAATTAAAAGAATAAACTTCTTGATATCTTCCTTCCTCTTCTTATTCAATCTTCATTGATATCTTTGAAATAATTTTTATATTTATTAAAAATATTCATTTGCTCAAAAAACAATACACAATTTTTTAAGAAAATTAAAAATAAACTCTGAGAGTTCCAGTGAAAGAAAAAAAAAACATATTTTATTGTATTAGATATCATCTAAAACATGTGTTTATATTGTTTGAATATATATAATTCAAACAAAATAATAATGGTATTGTTTAAAGATGCAACCATGTGAAGTTAAGAATAATTAATGAATGAAAATGGATTGAAAAATATGATGAAAAGAAAAGAGAAGCATGAAAGGAAATTTACTGGGTGGAAGAGGCAAAGGAACTTTACTGTTTTGAAGAGGCAGAGGAAATTTAGGGTTCCAATCAGTTGGGGGAGTTTGGAGTTTTTTTGGTTGTGTTTTTGTTGAAGCATGGATTCTTTTGGTGAGCGTAACCACTTCTTCTTTCCTCACTATATCACCCCGAGAGTTTCGTTTTTCAACGGTTTTTTTCCTTAAACTAAACATCTTCCTTAAACCCAGAAACCACTCCTATTTCTTCCTTTGTGTTGGCAATGGCAACAACCAACCAAACTACTAATAAATACTTCAACAATGGAATCAGCTTCTATAGGTTTAGTATCTTCATCTTCTTCCAAGAATAGAACCCTGTTCTTTACTTCATTGCTTACAAAATAAGCTAACCAATTCTTTCTCTGTTGCGCCTTATCTGTTGGTTAGAAAATAAGACAGAACATTGTATTATGGGATATAAAGTACTGTTTGGCTTTCGTGTAACACTGATGTCATACCAATTAGTGATTACAGTGACGTGGCAAAATTCAAAAGACAAATGAATGGTTGTTATGAATTTGAGAATAAAAAGGAGTTTCGAATAAAGGAAAGTTTAAATTATGTTTGTTTCTTTGTTGCTATGCAATAGGTGTAGATAGCATTGAATCTTAGTGTTTGATCATTATGACCAAGATATTTATATGCTCAATGATACCTACAAAATCAAAGCTACTTGTGTTATATAAAAATTTAATTTAGAATAGTTTGATTTTTTTTTTAAAGTTTGATTTTTTCCAACTCCGACTAGTTACCCCAATTGTTCTACACATTATTGCCATATAATGTCACTGTTTTGGTTTTTAGTATTAGGATGGTATTCATGTATAAAACAAAGGAGGTATCAACATGTTTGTCCAAGACTTTTTGGAGTGTTAATTATTTCAAAATTTGAAATGCAAATTTCAAATTCAGAAGCATCCAAGAGATAAATAAAGGAAGATACTATCATTAATATTTGTCAGAAGACTTTTTTGTGTTTTTATGTGTCAAATTTAGAAGTCTACCAAAAGAGAAATGAAAAGAATTGGTGGAAGAAAGGAGGAAGGTTCAAATGTCAACATGAAACCTCCACTTGGCTTGCATTATGTCATATTTTAACCTACCATGACACATGGAACTTTAATAGTCGATATAAGAAATCAAGGTGGATCTTCCCTTTCATCCAAACAATGCCTCTGTCATTTCTCATTGTCAGTCTCCATATGTGGTTTGGTTAGTTCATAATTGAATGGAGCTATACTACAATGTGTTATTTTTTACTTCAAATTTCATATTCTGTAAGATTTTTTTCTGTAAATTTCTTGTAGATTTTTTAAATTCCACTAAACATTATTTAGCTGGAACAAGTATTAAGTGATAAACTAGATATATACTGATTTGAATACCATAGAATAAAATATACCCTTTGTTCAAAAGTATACAAGAAATTCTAAAAAATTTTCACACGTTAACAAATGGTTGTCATAACTTGAATCTTCAACTCGTTTCTGCATTATTACTTTATCTGAGCTAATGAAGTGACTTTCCTATCTAGAACTACAACCGTGTGAAAAGCTTGCTCTTCTCTTTAATTAGTCAAACATTAGATATTTGTTTTACATTTATGACAACAACAAAAAAGGAACAAAAGTCAATGTCTATTTATGCATTTGTCCTAGATTGGTTTTTTGTATTAGGACTATGTAATAAATTATACATGCAGATTACAGAATCTTACCTGTGACACTTAATTTGGACTTCTGTGATCTGAGACTTCTCAACTAGTGAATTGTTGTCCTAGTTTGTTCTGTTTCTGGATTTTGTTTCTTTTCTCTAAAGAAAATACTTTCTCTATCCCCATTTTACAGGCATTAGGATTAGAACTTCAATTTAGTTTTCTTATCTTTTCTTCTATATGCCATCAAACAAGGAGTAAAGAACTATGGTCATGAAAGTTTCCCTTATTTTGGTCCTCTTTTCAATTTTCTGTGTCACTTTCAAAACGTGCACTGAAGTTGATGCTCAAAATGATTACACCAATGATCCAACTCTCACCAAGAAAGAATCTTACATGAAAGCCACAAGTTCAGAACCAACCAGATTGAACAAGGAAGAAGATGGAGTTTATGACATGTCAGAAAATCCTCACAAAAGGTCAACAATGTTACGCCTAAGGCGTAGGCCAATGAATCATGGCAACGACCCTAAAACACATGCACTGGACTCAGCAATCAGGGATTTGGTCAGAATTCAGACTCTTCATAGAAACGTCACAGAGAAAAAGGAAAGTATCTTCATCCAGCAGCAGAGCAACCCTTCTAATGCTTTTATAGCATCATTGGAATCTACCAAAGATGAGTTTTCAGGTAGCATTATGGCAACCTTGAAGTCTGGAGCATCTCTTGGCACAGGAGAGTATTTCATAGACATGTTTGTAGGAACACCTCCTAAACATGTTTGGCTGATACTTGACACTGGCAGTGACCTCAGTTGGATTCAATGTGACCCTTGTTATGATTGTTTTGAACAAAACGGACCCCTTTATAATCCCAAGGACTCTAGTTCTTATAGGAACATAAGCTGCCATGATCCTCAGTGCCAACTGGTTTCTTCCCCGGACCCTCTTCAGCCTTGCAAAGATGAAAACCAAACATGTCCTTATTTCTATGAATATGCAGATGGTTCCAACACCACAGGAGATTTTGCATTAGAAAAATTTACTGTAAACCTCACCTGGCCTAATGGGAGGGAAAAGTTTAAGCCGGTAGTGGATGTGATGTTTGGTTGTGGTCATTGGAATAAAGGCTTTTTTCATGGAGCTGCAGGGTTGTTAGGACTTGGGAGAGGACCTCTCTCCTTTTCCTCACAGCTTCAATCTATCTACGGTCACTCATTTTCTTATTGTCTCACTGACCTATTCAGCAACACAAGCACTAGCAGCAAATTGGTCTTTGGTGAGGACAAGGAGCTATTGAACAACCAAAATATGAACTTCACTTCATTTCTTGCAGGAGAAGAAACCCCAGATGATACATTTTACTATCTTCAAATAAAGTCCATCATGGTTGGTGGGGAAGAGCTTGATATTCCAGAACAAACTTGGCATTGGTTATCAGAAGGTGCTGCTAGTGCTAGTGGTGGTACCATTATTGATTCAGGCTCTACCTTGACTTTTTTCCCTGAACCAGCTTATGGTATTATCAAAGAAGCCTTTGAGAAGAAAATTAAAGTGCAACAAATTGCTGTAGGTGATTTTATTATGTCTCCATGTTACAATGTGTCAGGAGCCCTGCAAGTGGAGCTGCCTGAATTTGGGATTCATTTTGCAGATGGGGCTGAGTGGAATTTCCCAGCAGAGAACTATTTCTACCAATATGAACTGGATGAAGTTATTTGCTTGGCAATTTTGAAAACTCCTCATCACTCTCATTTCACAATTATTGGAAACTTACTACAGCAGAATTTTCACATTCTGTATGATATGAAAAGGTCTAGGCTGGGATATTCTCCAAGGAGGTGTGCTGAGATTTAGTATTAGCATCATATTATTAGCTCTTAGAAATGTAGTTTATTTTTCTTCTATTGTACAAGTTCAGACCATCAAAATAAGATGGAAAACCAAAGTATAGATATGCAATTTCCCTCAGAAACAAAGAATCAGAAGATTGATATTTTATGATGCTATATACATCAAACAAATAGTTGTCTGTAGTTGCAGAGAATGATGGTTAATGTGAGACAAATATTATATAATATGAGAACAAGTCAAATGGTAGTAGGTATGTAACGATTGTGTGGCTGGTGAAAATGCTAATATATTTCAAATTCTATACTAGTATTTTAACAACCATTAGGATTTCTAAGGCTCCAAGCAAGAAAATAATCCAAAAATCGAAGCTTTCGTGTAATTTTTATGCAGAAAGCTACCTTTATCATTGTCGGCATAACTTATATATACCGGATTTTGAATTTTCAACATGGAATTTTCATCACTTTTGGAACTAATCATGACAGCTACTCATTACTTCATTCTTTAAGTTACATGTTTTCTTTGAAAATATGTTGTTGATAATACTGCAAAATTATTATATAATATAAGTGAATAGTTTATTATTATTACTCTTATTATTATGACATAGAAAATGGGTAAATATATTAAAAAAAAAAGAAAACAGATAAATAAATATCTTATTTCATTCACGTATATACATAGATGGTGTTTATTCATAGGCCTAGTCAAATTCTATCCACATGAATAGATTCTATGCTGCACGCACTCATTCAGCTGTTCCAGATGCCAAGGCCAATTATGCAAATTTTTAATTCATAAAACTACTTTTTAAATTTTATTTCTACTAATTTTAGATGTTGTCCCAAACATATGAAATTACAAATATTTTTCCTATAAAATATATATCAAAATTAATCAAAATCTTCCTCTCCAGATATGCTATAAAACTAATTTTAATGGTTTGAAAACCTGAATATTAAATCAATGACGTGCCCCATTCAAGTATTAATTTAAACTTATTACGATTTTTTTTGCATATTATGATTTTTTTTCCAAACCTACTAAACTAGAGTCTATTTTTGCTCTGGTGTAACAAAGTTGAAAAATTTCATAAAAAGACAAATAAATTCAAAATCAATATTTTAAATTATTATAAATGTAATTGTTGATCGAATTGATCCAATAGACACAAATTCAATAATCAATGTTCGGTTGTTATGTTATTTTGACCATTGAAAAGAAAGTTAAACAAAAATAAAGTTTATTAGGACCTATCGATATAAAAAAAGATTCAATTATAATTAATTAATTACATTTTAACCTAATCAAGTATTTGACATCTTTTGGATATTATGAATGAAATTTTATCTTTTATATTTATTGGATATCTGAACTCATATTTGAAGTGGTGTCTTATATTATACACTTAGACTATTATGTAAGTTAATCAAATCATGTAAGTTGATCAATGAGGTGAGTGAGGAAGGATGTATAAGTGAGTGAGTGAGGAAGGGTGTATAAGTGAGTATGAAAGTAATAAGTGAGTGATAGTTTCTTTAATCAGTGCTTTATATATATATATATATATATATATATATATATATATATATATATATATATATATATATTTTTTTTTTAATTATTTATTTCTCTATATAAAAATAAATCTCTTTTTATATAGATATTAAATATATAAAAATTTAAAAGAAAAAAAA